>Ga0302259_1000181_pt1 | contig 13801 bp, 15 predicted proteins | sample I_Fen_N3_4_FD_194562 | JGI IMG/M metagenome (GOLD analysis project Ga0302259, IMG submission 194562) | Peat permafrost microbial communities from Stordalen Mire near Abisko, Sweden - I_Fen_N3_4 | ecosystem: Environmental > Terrestrial > Soil > Wetlands > Permafrost | place: Sweden: Abisko... | reverse complement strand
CCGGGCACCGCGTTGGGTTGGCTCACTCCGGCTCGGCTTCCGGGCTCAAGATGCTCTGGATGGCTCGGAGGAGGCCGTCGTCGCTGAAGCAGTACGCCTGGGCGCCGAGCGCAAGTGCGCGGGCCTTGCGCGCGCTCGCGTCGTCATGCGTCGAGAAGATCAGGACGGGGCTGCGGAGCCCCTGGCCCCGCATGCCTTCGAGAAGGCGGACGGCGGTCGGCGGGGTGCGCCTGCTTCCCCAGTGGGTGATCACAAGGTCGAAGGGCGTGGACGCTTCCTGGTTGGCCCTGATACATGAGAGGGCATTCTCGGCCGTCGAAGCGGGCTGGACGGAGAACGCGTCGAGCGGGGTGTTCGCGAGCAACTTGGAGAGGGCGAAGAAGTTCGTCAAGTGATCGTTGTTGTCGGGATGCGGATCGAGCCAAAGGAGCCGTTTGTTCTGCAGGAGAGATCCGAAATGGAAGATGGGATTGGTCTGATCGTGGAGCTGCTTGAGCAGCGCATCGAAGCCGGAGAAGTCGTTCCCTCCCTTGGTGTCGTAGGTGAGGATTTCAATACCCTCATGCCGCCGGAAGTGCTCACGCCGGATCGCAGAGATGTCGTTGATGATCGAGTAGGCCATGGGCGCCTCGCCGCGGTAGCCGACGAGGGCGAGGAGCTCGGAGCGGATCTCGTTGAGGTACGCGTCGGTAAACGAGAATCCGAGGTAGAGCACGGTTTGACTGGCCAGCACGGCCCGGAGGAAGGCAGAATAGCCAGGGTTTTCGTAGAGGAGCCGCCGGTAGTCCCTGCGCGTGAACACCACCGTCTGGGGTTTGCGAACGTCTCCGTGGATCTTGAGGACGGGTACGCGAGGCGGAGGTCCGGGGTGGAACAGCCGTTTCCACCACGGTGCGCTGCGTTCGGGCCGGAGGATGTCCCGGAAGGCATCGGCGTTTGGCGTCTCGCCGTCGAGCACGCCGTCGAAGTTCGTGGTCAGGATGGCCCTGAACGGAATGCCATGGAGCCACTCGACGCGGCGCAAAATGGCGTCAGTCGGCTCGGGGCATCCCAGGCGCGCGTGGAGTTCGGCGTTGAACGCGGCCTTGCCGACGGTATCCTCGATCACCTGCGCGGCTTCGTCATAGGCGTGGGGCGTGCTCTCCTGGAGCAGCGCCAGGACGTGCGCCCGTCGGGCGGCGTCGAAGGCATCTCGACCTGAGAGGCCCTCAAGGAGCGTCCTCCACGAGGGCAGCTTGGCCGCGCTGGAGAACCCGGATCCGACGAAGGCGATGCAGCCGCCGGAGCGCAGCGAGCGAAGGAGGGCCTCGGGGAGCTGATTCATCGACCGTGCGAGATCTTGAGGGGTCGGGGGCCCGCGCACAATCGACGATGCCGCTGATCGCGGCGATCATCGGGTCCTCGTCATACAGCCCGCGCAGAACTTTGCAGTCCCGCTGGCTGGTAGGTGCTGCGGAGCGGCGATCGCATGGTGCCTACCTACTTGGCTCTTCGCAGAACCGTGATCGGGATCGACCCGTCCTTTCGGGCAGTCACCTTCCATGCAAGCTCATCGCCATTCAATTCATAGGGATTCACGCCAGTCGTATCATCCAGATTGGGAACCGAACTTCGGTCTCGCTGAAATGTGATTGTATGCTTGACTGCATCGAGGCTGTAGCGGCCGAAACCGGCGCTCATGCTGAGTGATGCATCTTTATATTCTTCCGGAGTGCCTTCGAATTTCTCGCCGGACGCGAACTTCAAGCGTTCCGCGCGGTAGATCTGGAGGGAGTAGTAGCCATCGGACGTGAAGATGCAAAGTCCATGCGGGTTGGGGCCATAGTCTGGAACCCGCGCGCCGTTGGGGAGCAGCTTGTCGGCGGCCGTGAGGACCCAGGTGCCGACGATCGATGGATTCGCCTGCGGCGTGGCGTTCACCGCCCCGCAGGCGCCGAGGAGCAGGGTCGCGGCCAGCGCGGCGACGGCGCTGTTCCTGCGGGCATTTAGATTGAAGTCGATCATCATCGCTTTTGCTCCACGTCTATGTAGGTTGGGAGTGCCTTGGTTCTTGATTCCGGTTTGGCGTTCTGGGCCTCACCGGGGGCAGGCTTTGCCGCCATCGTCGCGGCGCGGTTTTTCGCCTGGCTCATGAGGCCTCGGCCTCCGCGGCAGTGATACGAAGGCGCTCAACGAGAGCGCGTCCGGCCTCGCGGACGTGGGACTCCAGGAGCGTGCGCGCGCGCCCGCCGTCGCCACGCTTGACGGCGTCCAGGATCGCCCGGTGTTCGGTGTCCGAGCGCGGCTGCCAGTCGAGCTGTTTCCAGGTCGCAAACAGGAAGCGTGCGTCGCTGCGGTGAAGGTCGCCGATCGACGCCATCAGCCGCGGCATGCCGCATGGCGCGGTGATCGCCAGGTGGAAGCGACGATTGGCGGCTTCCCAATCGGCGATCTGGCCGCTGGCTTCGCCCTCGACGAGGGCCTGATGCGCTGCGTCGAGGTCGGCCCGGCCGAGGCGCGGCAGGGCGTGATCCAGTGCGAGCCCCTCCAGCGCGGCCCTCATTTCCGTCACCTCGAGGACCAAGCCGGGATCGATCTCTGAGACCCGCACGCCGCAGCGCGGCTTGCTGACGACAAGCCCCTGGGCTTCGAGCTTCCGGAACGCCTCGCGGACCGGGACGTGGCTGGCTTGGAACTCCTCGGCCACATGGTCCTGCATCAGGCGAGCCCCAGGGGCGAGTGCGCCGCTGACGATGCGCTGGGCCAGCGCTGCCGCGATGTGGCCGGCAACCGACCGATCCACTCCGATGGCCTGCTCAGAAGGCGAGCTCGCTTCCTTCATAGATAATCTATAATCTATGATGAGGGCCTGGTCAAGCACCAACGACCCATCCGTCTGCGCACCTCACGAGCATCGCGATGGGCGCTCGCCGACGCGTCATGCGCCGAGCGATCCAGGAGGATGGCGCCGACGCCGGCCTCGGCCGCGCGGAGCTGCGCCGGCCAAGGTCTCAGGCTCGCGACGCCTCACCCCGATGCGGAAGGCAGATGGGTCCGCCAACGCTCGAACGCGAACTCGCGGCGGACCCGATTTGACGCATACGGTAGTATGTAATACGTTCGTATGCATGAGCGTCGACCGGCTGTCGATCACCCTGGACCCGGGACTCGGCGCCGCGGCGCGCAAGGCCGCCAAGCGCGCCAAGGTGAGCCTCTCGACCTGGATCGCCGATGCGACCGCCGACCGGGTCCGGAACGAATTGCTCGGGGAGGCGCTCGATCGGTGGGAAGCCGAGCGAGGCGCGTTGACCCAGAACGAGCTGGACCAGGCCGCCGAGGCCCTTGGTCTGTCGCGACGCCGCAAGGCGCGACGCGCGTGAAGGCGATCCTCGATGCCGGGGCATTGATCGCGATCGAGCGGCGAGATCGGCGGATCGAGGCCATGTTGCGCGTCCTCCAGAAGCAACGGGTGCCGCTCTGGACCAGCGCCGCCGTCGTCGCCCAGGTCTGGCGAAACGGTCGGAAGCAAGCCCTGCTCGCGCGCATTCTGCCCGGTATTGGCGTCCGCGCTCTTGCGCCGGGCGACGACACCCGCATCGGCGAACTACTTGCGGTCACTGGAACTGACGACGTGATCGACGGGCATGTCGTGCTGCTCGCCGATGAAACGGACCGCATCGTGACGAGCGATCCCGTCGACCTGGCACGACTGATCGAGGCCCGCGGCGTGGACGCCGAGATCATCACGGTCTGATCCGAAACCGCGGATCCCGATCGGAGGCTCGGATCCTTGGCAAAACTCTCACCACCAGCCAGGTGATCCAGCGGACCCCAGCGGGATCCAGTCACGTCCAGTTCCTGCGAGGCTTGCTGAGCGCCGACGGCACCTGGGGTCGGCGCGTCGATCTCGGCCGGGTGCCTGGATCTCGGACGACCGGCCGACTGGCGGACAGGCCCGGCCGCGCGCGATGCTGCGCGCCATGCGATACGCCGCCCTGCTGCTCGCCGCCTGCGCCTCGGCGCCCAAGCCGACCCGGGCGGTGGCCGACGATCTCCCCCAGCGCTTCGATGACCTGACCCCGGTCGTCATGCAGCACATCTTCCAGATCGAGCCCGCCGACGCGGTCAGCCTCGGCCTGCACGACTACGACGGCAAGCTGCCCGACCGAACGCCCCAGGGGCTGGCCCAGGCGATCGCGCGGCTGCAGCAGGACCGCGCCGCGCTCGAGGATCAAGCGCCGTCGACGCTGTCGGGCGGCCAGCGCGAGGAGCGCGACCTGCTGCTGCAGAACGTGCGCGAGCGGCTGTTCAGCTTCGTCGATCTCGACGCGTATCACACCAACCCGATGGCCTACGCCGGCGCGATCAACCTCGACGCGTACATCATCCGCGACTACGCCCCGGTCGCGCAGCGCGCCGCCGCCCTCGTCGCGATGTGCAAGGCGCTGCCGGCCTACCTCGGTCAGGCGCGCACCAGCCTCGGGCGGCCGATGCCGCGGACCTGGCTCGACACCGCGATCCTGCAGTTCGCCGGCTACGCCGACTTCGTCGACCACGACGTCCGCGCCGAGTTCGCCAAGGCGTCGCCGCCGCTGGCCAACCCGGCCGAGGCCAGCGCCGCGCTCGACGCCTGCAAGGCCACGCTCGCCGAGCACGCCGCGTGGCTCAAGGCGCAGCTGCCCACGGCGACGACCCAGTTCGCGCTCGGCGAGGCCAGGTTCCTGAAGATGCTGGCCGACACCCAGGGCGTCGCGACCGACCTCGCGCACCTCCAGGCGATCGTCGACGCCGACCTGCGCCGCAACACCCAGGCGCTGGAGGAGGCCGCGCGCGCGATCGATCCGACGAAGCCTGTGCGCGACGTCGTCGCCCAGGTCGCGGAGGATCGCCCGGCGGCGAGCCAGGTGCTCGACGTCGCGACCAGCCAGGCCGAGATGCTGCGCGCGTTCATCCTCGAGCACCACATCGTCTCGATCCCGGCCGACGACGTCGCCGTGGTCCGCGAGTCGCCGGCGTTCCAGCGCTGGAACGCGGCGTTTCTCAACGGCCCCGGCCCGTTCGAGCAGGTCAAGCTGCCGAGCTACTACTACATCTCACCGCCCGACCCGGCGTGGCCCCAGGCCGAGCAGCGCGCCTACATCCCGCCGCGCGCCGACCTCACCTTCACGACGGTCCACGAGGTCTACCCCGGGCACTTCATCCACGGCCTCCACATCCGCAAGAACCGCTCGCGCGTGATGCAGAGCTTCTGGACCTACTCGACCGGCGAGGGCTGGGCGCACTACGCCGAGGAGATGATGTACGACGAGGGCGTCGGCGATCACCAGCCGGCGATCCGGATCGGCATGCTGAAGGAGGCGCTCTTGCGCGACGTCCGGTTCCTGGTCGCGCTCGGCGAGCACACCGGCAAGCTCACCGTGGAGCAAGCGACCCAGCGGTTCCAGGACCTCGCGTTCACCGATCCCGGCAACGCGCGCCAGCAGGCCGTGCGCGGCACGTTCGATCCGATGTTCCTGTCGTACACGCTGGGCAAGCTGATGATCCGCAAGCTGCGCGACGACTGGCGCAAGCTGCACCCGCAGGCCAGCCTCGGCGACTTCCACGACGAGTTCCTCTCGCATGCCTGCGCGCCGATCCCGGTCAGCCGCGCGGCGATGCTCGGCCCGGACGCCGGCCCCGCGATCTGACCCGATCGATGGCGGCGGCCCGCCGTCACTTCAGCATGCGGATCGGCAAGATCACCATCGTCAGCCCGTCGAACTCGAGGCGGCGCTGGACGGCGTGGGCGGTCTCGTTGTGCAAGAGGCGCTGCCACCAGCCCTCGTGACGGAAGATCAGCTTTCCCGCGAAGAACACCGAGCGCGGGAACCGAAGCGAGACCTCGCGGCACAGGCGATCGAGCTCGGAGACCGCCTCGGTGCCGAGTGCGTAGTCGCTGTCCGCGGCCCACCCCATGCGGGTGCGGGCGAACTCGACGTACTTCGCGAGATCGTCCTCGGCCTTTTGCTTCAACGCCTCGAGCTCGCTCTGGCCCTTGAACGTGCCCGCGTCGATCACCGGCACGGACACGAAGACGACCTGGTCGAACTGGTGAGGAAACACCCGCGGGATCTGGAGCAGCGTGTGAATGCCGAGCCCGCCGAAGCCGCCGGCGAGCACCACGGCGGTCGGCCTGGCCGGGTCGAGCTCGGGCGGCGGCGGCGCGACGGCGGGGATCGTGTCGAGCGACAGATCCTCCGAGAGCCTGCGCAGCTTGTCCCCGACCTGGTTGTAATGGCGCTTGACCCACAGGCACAGCGCGACCACCGCGCCCGTGATCACCAGCGTGACCCAGCCGCCGGCGGCGAACTTCTCGATCACGGTGACCGCGAGGATCCCGGCGCACACCAAGAGCCCGAGCGCGTGGATCACCATCGCCTGCTTCCACGGCTCGCGCCGGCGGACTTGCCACCAGTGCCGCATCATCGCGAGGTTCGACAGCGAGAACGTCAGGAACACGTTGATCGAGTACATGACGACCAGCGTCGCGAGATCGCCGCCGGTGTAGAGCAGCACGGCCGCGGCGGCCCCCGCCATCAGGTAGACCCCGTTGTGCATCGTCAGCTGCTCGGACAGCGACGCGAACTTGGTCGGCAGCCACTGGTCGAGCGCCATGTTCGACATCACGCGCGGGCCGTCGAGGAACCCGGCCTGCGCGGCGACCACGAGCAGCGCGCCTTCCGCGACGAGCGTGATGATGACGAACGCCTTGCCGACCGCGAGCCCGCCGATGCTCCAGCGCCCGGCGAACAGATCGGTCAACACCGCGTTCAGCGTCTGCCCGGCGTGCTCGGGCAACGCCGCCGCGCGATCGACGCCGAACAGCAGGTACGCGAGCAGGATCCCGCCCGCCGTGAGCGACAGCGACGTCGCCATCAACACCATGGTTCGCTTGCCGGTGCGAACGCGCGGCTCGCGCATGATCGCCAGGCCGTTGGAGACCGCCTCGATCCCCGTGAAGGTGCCGCCACCGAGCGCGAACGCGCGCATGAAGATCAGCGACATCGCGCCGAGCCCGATCGCGCTCACGTCACGCCCGAGATCGCGGGTGACCTCGTGCGCGACCGCGCCGGCCTCGCCCAGGTGGCCACCGACCGCGCCGATGATCAGCACGGCATGGGTGACCAGGAACACGAGGAAGATCGGCGTCAGGACCACGATCGATTCCTTGACCCCGCGAAGGTTCATCAGCGTCAAACCGGCGAGCACGGCGAGCACCGAGATCAGCCGGTAGTGATGCCACGCGGGGGGCAGGAAGCTGAACACCGCGTCGCCGGCCGATGCCACCGACACCGAGATCGTCAGGACGTAGTCGACGAGCAGCGCCGATCCCGACACCAGCCCGGAGTACGCGCCAAGGTGCTTCGACGCGACGACATATCCGCCGCCGCCTTGCGGGAACTGCTCGATGATCCGGCTGTAGCCGTACGAGATGATGAACACCGTCACGGCGACCGCGAGCGCGAGCAGCAGCGCCATGTAGCGATGGCCATCGCCGAGCGACTTGAACGCCTCCTCCGGGCCGTACGCCGAGGACGACAGGCCGTCGGCCCCGAGCCCGACCCACGCGAAGAACGCGATCAGCGAGACGTGGCGAAAAATAGATGGGTCGCGGAAGTCCTTCTTGCGACCAAACAGACGCTCGCGAACTGTCACGTTGGATAGCCGTACCCCTCTTGGTCTGAAGTCGTCAAGCTCGCATCAAGACCGTGTGACGCTCACGACGGCCACGCGGCCTCGCGACTCCGGACAGCTGGCGTCCGCGCTCCGCACCTGGCGTACCCGATGCATTCGCGCGAACCATGCACCCGTATCGCACGCCGCCCGGATCCCTGCACGACGAGCCTCCGGAGGGCATGTTCTCCGAGGAGCGCGCCCTGCTGTGGATGGTGATCGTGCTGGGTGGCGTTCGGGTGGTGGTCGCGGTCATCGCGCGCCAGGAGTTCGGCGCCGAACCGACGGCCGCGCTGATCGGGCTGTTCGCCGGGATCTGGTTGGGACGCGGCCACGCGACGCGATGGTGGCGACGTCGCCGATCGCGGTGAACGGCGTTGTCTCATCGTGCGCATTGCACGACACCGGCGCTTCGATCATGCATTCTGCACGAATGACCGCCAGCCACGAGGATTGCTGAGGTCCGGGAGGACGCAAAACGAGCCACCCGCGCGAGCCGCCGCCCCGCGGCAAGGTGAAGCAGCCGGGGACTCCGTGGTCGGGCGCCGCGCCTCGCGTCGTCAGGCGCGCTGCGTGAGCTCGGCCATCACGGTCGCCAGCGCCGCGATCGAGTAGGGCTTGGACACGAAGGCGCGCACACCGAGGTCGAGGATCTCCTGGACCTGGTCGTTGAGCGCGTGGCCCGACATCAGCAGCACCGCGACGCTCGGATCGATGTCGCGCAGCGCGAGGTAGGTCGCCCGGCCGGTCATCCCCTGCATCACCATGTCGAGCACGACGGCGCGGATCTCGGCGTGGCGCTCGCGATAGATCTCGATCGCGTCGCTGCCGCTGACCGCCTCGATCACCGTGTAGCCGAGCGAGTGCAGCGAGCTGTGGACGACCTTGCGGACCATGCGATCGTCGTCGATCACGAGCACCAGGCCGGTGCCCTTGGGGAGATCGGCGACCGAGATCCGCGGTCGCGCGGCCGGGGCGCGGCGCACCGCCGGCAGCAGCACGCGCATCGTCGTGCCACGTCCGTCGAGCCCGGCGTCGACCTCGACCGATCCGCCGTGGCGCTCGGCGATCGCGAACACCGTGGCGAGGTCGGGCGCGTCGCTGCCGCCGGACGTCGCGCCGGACGGCGTGCCTGCCACCAGGCCCGGGCCGTCGTCCTTGACCTCGAGCGCGACGAACCGCTTGGGCTCGGGGCTGGCCGGCATCATCACATCGCCCGTCCGCACGACGACGCGCCGCGCGCCGCGCGCATCGAGCACCAGGCTCATGAGGATCTGCTCGAGCTGGGTCTGGTCGACGACCACGGGGCCGCGGTCGGTGGCCTCGAGCTCGAAGCTCAGCTCGACGTCGATCAGCGTGCGGGTCAGGAGCTCCGACATGGCGGACACCACGTCGCTCACGCCGATCGGCGCCGCGCGGTGCTCGCCGCGCCGGGTGAACGCGACCAGAGACCGCGTCAGGCTCGCCGAGCGCTCGGTGATTTCGTCGATCTGCTCCATCGCGGCGCGCCGCTTCAGATCGGGCTCGCTCGCGGCGAGCTCGGCGGTGATGAGCTTGATGCCGAACATGAGGTTGTTGAAGTCGTGCGCGATCCCGGCGGCGAGCGCGCCGACCGATTCCAGGCGCTGGGCGCGCCGCAGCCGCTGCTCGAGATCGACCCGCGCGCGCTCGGCCGCGACCGCGGGCCCGACGTCGAACAGCGTGGTCACCACGTGGGTGACCGGATCGCCGACCGGCCGCGCGACCGCCCGCACGTCGACCCGCGTGCCGTCGCGCCGGCGGATCGCGAGATCGTCGATCACCACGGGCCGGCGCTCGTGCAGCGCGCGCGCGATCGGCAGCCGGGTCTCGGGGTAGCGGCCGCCCTCGCGCGTCGCCAGGCCGTAGCGCTCGGACCAGCCCGGCGAGCAGCGATCGGGAGGCGCGGCGCCGAGCATCTCGGCGAGCACGGCGTTGCCGTAGATGAGCTCGCCGTCGGGCGCGCGCGCGACCCAGACGCCGACGGCAAGCTCCTCGCCGAGCGCTAGCAAGATGTCGTGGTCAGAGGGCACGTCCACCGGATCGCGAGGACGCAACGGTAGCACTTGCGGGCGCGCGAGATCAGCTGGCCTGGCCTGCCGAAATGCGCGCGTCGACTGTGGGCTCGGACGCCACATGTGCCGTACGCCGCATCCGCGGGGACGCCACCGCAGGCGCGGCCTCGGCATCGCCCATCCAGAGGTGCTGGGCGGCGTACGCGCGCCATGGCCGCCAGCGCTCCGCGCGCGCCGCGAGCTCGCGGGGGCTCGGCCGCACGCCGCGGCGGTCGGCGGCGCCGCGCAAGAGGCCGACGTCGCTCGCCGGAAACGCGTCGGGCTCGCGCGCTGCGCGCAGCGCGATGTAGTGCGCCGTCCAGTCGCCGACGCCGCGGATCGCGCACAGCCGCGCCACGGTCGCCTCCACCGTCCCCAGCGGCTCGAACAGCCGCGGCTCGGCGAGCGCGGCCTGGGCCAGGGCGACCAGCGTGGCCCGACGCGACCCCGGCATGCCGAGGACCGACAGATCGGCGGCGGCGACCGCGGCCGCGCTCGGAAACACGCGCGCGATGCCGCCTTGCGGCCCACCCGGCACCGCCGTGCCGCACGCTGCGACCAGCTGACCGGCGAGCCGGCGCCCGGCCTCGACGGTGATCTGCTGGCCGAGCACCGCGCGCACGGCGAGCTCGAAGCCGTCCCAGCCGCCGGGCACGCGCAGCCCGGGCCGCCGGGCGACCAGCGGCGCGAGCAGCCGATCCTGCGCGAGGTGCGCGCCGATCGCCGCGACATCGGCGCCGAGGTCGAACACGCGGCGGACCCGCGCGATGATCGCCGGCAGCGCGCGGACGCACGGAAACCGGATCGTCACGCCGAGGCTGTCGCGCGCGGCCAGGTGGACGATCTCGACCGTGCCGATCGCGCCGCCGTGCGCGACGCTGCGCACGTAGCCCGCGCCGTCGACCCGCTCGACCCCATCGATCGCGCGGCCGCGCAGGTAGGCCAGCATCGCCGGCCAGTCGTACGGCGGGCGGTAGCGCAACCGCACGGTCACCCCGGCCGCGGCGACCGAGCCCTCGGGCAGCGCGACCACGGCCTTGCGGCGCAGCGCGCTCGGCGGCCGGTGGAACAGCTCCCGGAACGTCTCGTTGAACCGGCGCACGCTGCCGAACCCGGCGGCCCAGGCGATCTCCGTCATCGGCAGCCGGGTCTCGTGGATCAGGTGCTTGGCGAACAGCACGCGGCGGGTCTGCGCCACCGCGACCGGCGACACGCCGAGGTGCTGATCGAACAACCGACGCAGCTGGCGCTCCCCGACGCCGAGCCGCGCGGCCAGCGCGTCGACGCTGCCCTCGCCGTCGAGCGCGCCGTCGGCGATCAGCGCGAGGCCGCGGCTGACCGTGCTGGACGTGCCGCGCCAGGCCGCGAGCTCCGGGGCGGTCTCGGGGCGGCAGCGCAAGCACGGCCGAAACCCGGCCTCCTGCGCGCCCGCCGCGGACGCGAAGAACCGGCAGTTCTCGAACCTGGGAGTGCGCGCCGGACAGACTGGCCGGCAGTAGATCCCGGTCGACGTCACGCCGACGAAGATCCGGCCGTCGAACCGCGCGTCGCGGCTGGCCACCGCGCGGTAGCACGCCTTCGCATCGCGCATCGGGAGGGCCGGATCGAGCGCATCCACGGCACGACCATGACACTGAAACCGCGGCCCGGGTTCGCGGTTTTCGGACCCGGTCGCCACGGCGAAGCGCCACCAGCCGCGGATCGCGTGATTGGCTCCGGCTGTCAACCGCGCGTCCCCGCCGCGCGTCTCCACGGCATGATGATCACGCGTTTCATGCAGCGGGCCGGCCGGCGGCTTCCGCGGCTGGGCCTCGTCACCGCGCTCGGGATCGCCGGCGCCTCGGGGATCGCCGGCGCCCAGCCCGCCCCGGCGGCGCCTCCGGCCCCCGCCCCTGCTCCGCGTCCGCCGGAGCTCCGCTACGTCTACCTCCAGGACGACGGCCACACGATGATGGCGGCCGACACGCAGGACCGCGACCTCGCCCGCGCGCTGCGTCAGGACAAGGAGCCGCTGCTGTGGTTCCGTGACGGCGGCCAGGCGTACGTGGTCCGCGATCCGGCGGTGCTCAAGCAGATCGATGCGATCTGGCGGCCGGTGCGCGAGATCGGCGCCGCGCAGGGCGAGCTCGGCAAGAAGCAGGGCGAGCTCGGCCGCCAGCAAGGCGCGCTCGGCGCCCAGCAAGGCGTGTTCGCCACCCGCGGCAGCGCGATCGCGATCCGCCAGGCCGCGCTCGACATGCGCGCCGACCACGGCCAGCCGACCCCGGCCGAGGCCGCCGAGATCGACCGCCAGCGCAGCGAGCTCCGCAAGCAGCAGCGCGCGCTCGATCAGCAGATGCGCGCCTTCCACAAGCCAATGGAGGAGCTCGGCGCCCAGATGTCCGCGCTCGGCCACGAGATGCAGATCCAGGGCCGCAAGATGGAGGCCGCGTCGCACCGGGCCGATGGCGAGATGCTCGCCACGCTGCGCCAGGCGATCGCCAGCGGCACCGCGCGGCCGGTCAAGTAACGCCTGCGGCCGATTGCCACGGCGCCCGCGGGAACGCCCCCGCCGTGGTAGATCGGCACCGATGCTGCGCTCGGTGGTCCTCGTCGCGCTCCTCGCGAGCTGCAGCCACGAGATGTCGGATCGCGAGTACTGCACGCGGCGCCAGATGGGCTGGGAGATGGCGTTCCCCACGCTGCCCCAGACCGACGCCGACCGCACGCAGTTCGTCGATGCCTGCGTCGCCAACGTCGCAAAAGCGCACGACAACGGCGAGCTCGCGCGGTCGATCGCCTGCATGAACGAGCACCTCATCGGCCACGGCCACGCCAACGAGCAGTACGTCGCGTTCACCCGGTGCGAGCAGGTCGACCCGAGCCGCGAGCGCTGAGCGTGGTCCGATCGCGCATGACGCCCTCCGTTCCTCGGTTCACCGGGTTTGCGCGCGATGCCATGCAGTTCTGGCACGAGCTCGCCGCCGAGATGTCCAAGGAGTGGTTCGCCGCGAACAAGCAGCGCTACGAAGCGGTGTGGGTGGCGCCGATGACGGCGCTGCTCGACGACCTCGCGCACCGCCTCGCGCCGATCTACCAGCCGCTCAAGCTCGGCGAGCCCAAGGCGATGCGGATCTACCGCGACGTCCGGTTCGCCAAGGACAAGACGCCCTACAAGACCCACATCGGCGCGTTCATCCGGATCGCCGGCAAGGCCGTCGGCCCCACCGGCACCGCCGCGCTCTACGTCCACATCGGCCTCGACGAGCAGGAGTACGTCGGCGTGGCCGAGGAATACGTCGGCGTGGGCACCTACCAGTTCGACCCGCCCAAGCTGGCGCGCTGGCGCAAGGCCGTCGCCGGCAAGCCCGGCGATGCGCTGGTGCCGCTCCTCGCCAAGCTGCGCAAGGCGGGCTACCGCGTCGCCAGCTACGAGAGCTACCACCGCGTCCCGCAGGGCTTTCCGCCCGACCATCCGCGCGCCGAGCTCCTGAAGATGAAGGGGCTGACCTGCGCGTTTCCGGAGATCCCTGCGGGCTTGCTCCACGAGCCGGGCCTGGCCGATTGGATGTTCAAGCACGCCAAGGCCACGGCGCCGCTCGTGATCTGGCTGCACCGCCAGCTCGGCTGACAGGGGCCTGCCCTGCGAGGCTTCCCGACGCGGATCGGGCCTAAGCAAGTCGCGGCGATGGCCGATTGATCCGTCATGATCTCCTCGATCAGCAGCGCGATGTCCGGCATGGCCAGCGCGGTCACGAAATTCGACCGCGCCTCGGCCCGCATCGCCCAGGCCGGCGACCCGACGAGCGCGCCCGGCGCCGGCGGCGATGACCTGATCGGCGACCGCGTCGACCAGATCACCGCAGCGCACGCGTTCGCGGCCAACATCGCGACCGTGCGGACCGCGGACGACATGCTCGGCACGCTGATCAACACCGTGGCGTGACGCGGCCGCTCACGCGGCGATCTCGATCCACAGCGCGCGCGACTCGCGAGGCGCGAGCACGATCAGCCGCTCGCCGGTGTTGAGCGCGTTGCCGGGGCACGTCCACGGCTCC
>Ga0302259_1000177_pt1 | contig 13988 bp, 8 predicted proteins | sample I_Fen_N3_4_FD_194562 | JGI IMG/M metagenome (GOLD analysis project Ga0302259, IMG submission 194562) | Peat permafrost microbial communities from Stordalen Mire near Abisko, Sweden - I_Fen_N3_4 | ecosystem: Environmental > Terrestrial > Soil > Wetlands > Permafrost | place: Sweden: Abisko... | reverse complement strand
CGCAAGCCGGGGCCCGGGTCACAGGTCAAGCCGCCGCGCCGAGCCGGACGGCCGCCGCGAGCGCACCGCGCTGCTCGGCGTTGAGCCCGATGCGCCGACGGCGGTGCTGCATCTTCTGCTCGACGTCCCCCAGCGTGGCGTCGCCGCGCCGGATCAGCACCGCCGCCGCCACCGTCGCCGAACGCCCGTGGCCGAACGCACAATGAATGAACGCAGCACCGGGCGCCGCGACCACGGCATCGACCGCGCGCGCGATCTGCGCCGCGGTCGGCGCGGTGGCGTCGAGCGCGGGCACGGCGAGGTAGGTCTGGCCCGCGACGATCTGGGGCAGCTCGGTCAGCTCGGCGCACAGATCGACGACGATCGCGATCCCCGCCGGCAGCTCGCCGAGCCGCGGCCGCCGGCCGACCCACACGCCCGGGGCGACCTCGTCGGCGACCGGCTCGTCGGTCAGCGCGCGCGCGAGCTCGTGCATGAGCCGCGTGTAGCCGAACCAGGGCGCCCAGAGGAGCCACGCCCACCAGGCGATCGTCCCGTCGGACCGCTTGCCGAGCGCACCCGGCGCGCGCGCGGCGTAGACCCCCGCTGTGGCCAGCAGCACCGCCGCCGGCCACAGCAGCGGCCAGAGGTGCGTCCAGATCGCAAGACCTCCGAGCAACGCCGCGATCAGTGGGATGATACGACCTGCCACGCGTACAACCAGCCGGGTCGAGGCGCTACCCGCGCCCGACCGCCGCGAGCCCGGCGAACTGCGGCGTGGCGATGGGGGTCATCGCCATGGTTTCCGTGCGGTCGCGCGGCGTGGAACCCGCCGCGGCGACGATCGCGATCACGAGGCAAGTCAGGCGCACGGCACCGTCGCTGTCGCTCACGGCTATCGCGCCGACGGAATATCGTCATCGCCGACCGTCTTGGCCGGCCTCGACGGCTTGCCCGACGACGGCTTCGCGGGCTTGACGGTCGGCGAGGCCGCGGCCTGGGGGCGTGGCGCCGCGGCGACCCAGCGGCTGCCGCGGACCGCCTCGGTGACCTCGCGGCCGAGCTGCCACGAGCTGATGTCGTCGGCGGTGCCGAGCACACCGTCGCGGCCGGCCGAAATCGCGCCGGCGATCTGGTTGCCGGGCTGATCGGTGCAGGTCAGCTCCAGCGGATGGCCCCACGGATCGTCGACCGGCGCGCCGAGCGCCGAGGTCGCCGGGCACGGCTGACCGGCGTGGTCGTGCGACCACTCGACAAAGCGGGAGAGGACGAGCTTCATCTGCTTGCCGACCTCGACCTCGGGATCGGGCGCGGCGGGGGCCGGGGGGGGTGGATCCGGTTGCCGCGGCGGCGCGGCGATCGGCGGCTTGGCGCTGACCACCGCCGCAGGATCCGCCGACCCCGCCGCGACCGGCTCGTTGCCGTGCGTCGGCTTCATCGCCACCGCGACGATCGCCGCGCCGGCGGCGACGACCACCAGGCCGCCGATCACCAGCCCGCGCGACGACGGGCGGCGCGGCGGCGCACCCGGCGAGATCCCACCCGAAGTCGACGTGCCGACGGCCGACGACAGCGTGGTCGCCGAGATCGGCGCGGCGCGCATCATCGCGATGCCCCCGGTCGGGACGGACAGCTGCGGGCTCGACACCGTGCCGAGCAGCGCGCCGATCGCCGCGGCGAGATCGGTGCCCGAGGCGTAGCGGTGCGACGGATCCTTGGCGAGGCAGTGCGCGACCAGCGCATCGAGCTCCGGCGGAATACCGGGCAGCCGGCTCGACAGCAGCGGCGCCGGCTCGCGCAGGTGCATCGCGATGATGTCGCCGGCGCCCTCGGCGTCGAACGGGGGCATGCCGGTCAGCAGCGAGAAGATCATGCAGCCGATCGCGTACACGTCGGACCGCTGATCGACACCGCCGGCCCCGCGACACTGCTCCGGCGACATGTACGACGGCGTGCCCATCACCGCCGAGGTCTGGGTCTTGATGCTGGGATCGCCGGTGAGCTTGGCGATCCCGAAGTCGAGGACCTTGGCGCGCTCGCCGCCGAACACCTCGGGGTCGTGGACCAGGAAGATGTTCTCGGGCTTGAGATCGCGGTGCACGATGCCGCGCGCGTGCGCGACGCCGAGCGTGCTCGACACCTGCCGCAGGATCCGCAGCCCGTCGGCCGGTGCCATGCGCCCGAGCCGGCGCAGCCGGCGATCGAGCGGCTCGCCCTCGAGCATCTCCATCGCGATGTAGGCGGTGCCATCGGCGTGGTGCCCGAAATCGAAGATCTGGACGATGCCGGGATCCGAGATCGCGGTCGCCGCGCGCGCTTCATTGAAGAACCGGCTGACGATATCGGGCCGCTGCGTGAACATCGGATGCAGGAGCTTGATCGCGGCGCGCCGCCCCAGCATCGTGTGCTCGGCGAGCCAGACGGTGCCCATGCCGCCCTCGCCGATCTGCTGGAGCACCCGATACGCGCCGACCTGGGTGCCAACGACCATCGCACTCTTTTACAAGTGATAGCGCACTCACGTCAAGCGTACGTAATCATAGGATGTTGTTGAGAAAAACTATGGTGATGGCGCCAGCACGAGCCCACCTAGCGAGAAGAACTGGACAAGGCCTTGGCGCGGGCCCGGCGCATTGAGATCCTCTCCGAGAAAGTAGCGGTCGGCGGGGACCGGAAATGCCGGCAACGTCACGGTTTGGCCGGCGCCGTGCTGGAGCGCGGAGAGCCGGTGCTCCCACACCGGGCCGACGATCCGGTACACGGTGACCAGCTGCACGGCGACGTAGGCGACCGCGCCGGCCGCGAGCACGCCGCAGGTCCGGCGGGCCCACGCGGTGCGCAGCGGCGCGACCACGCCGCCGGCGATCGCCGCGGCGAGCAACGCGACCGACGCGGCGTAGAGCCGCGGGCCGATCTTGGGCGAGGCCAGGAGCGTCACGACGCAGACCAGGCCGGCCAGCGCCAGCACCGCGGCGGGCCACCGCGCTCCCCGCGGTTGCACCGGGGGACCGAGCCGGAAGCGCTCGATCGCCGCGACCCCGATCAGCGGCAGCGCGGCGGCGAGGTAGCTCGCGAGCTTCTCGATGATCCGGACGTTGCCGCCGAAGCCGCGCCGGGCGATCCGCGCGACGACGCTCGCCTGATCGGCGAGGCCGTCGTAGCGTAGATGCTGCGCCGGTGCGGTGAGCAGCACGGCGTAGCCCGCGGCGAACCCGACCAGCCCGGCGAGCATCCACGGCAGGCGGCGCCGGCTCGCGCGCCCGTCGCGCCGGACCACCGCGAGCGCCGCGAGCGCGCCCATCGCCAGAAACGCCGGGCCCGTGTGCTCGTTGCACATCCCCGCGGCCGCGCCGATGACCAGCCACAGCGGCGCGAGCCAGATCCGCGCCGGCCACGGCTCGGCGACCGCGAAGCGATACGGCGCGAGCCACAGCACACTGACCAGGGCACCAAACAGGTAGTTTCCGGTGAACGGCCGGTAGAACAGCATCGGGCCGATCTGCGGCGTGCAGGCGAGCACCACCGCGGTGACGATCAGCGCGACGAGCGCATCGTCCGTGCGCCGGACGCTCGGCCAGCGCCCCAGCGCGAGCGCGGTGAGCAGCGCGAACAGGCCGAGCTCGACGATCGGCGTGACGATCGGGTGCAGCGGGCCGAGCGCATACCCGATCAGCGTGGCCAGCTGGCCGAGCCGCGGGTTCTGCTCGAGGTAGTCGCCCTTCGCCACGTCCCAGAACATCGCCAGCGATGCCGGGCGGTTGTGCAACAAGACGACGTGGCTCCAGCCATCGCGCAGCACCGGCTCCCAGCGCGTGCCGAGCACCAGCACGGCCCACAGCGGGACCACGAGCAGCGCCCACCTGATCGGGGCCGTGCGCGCGGACATCGCGGCGACCGTAGCACCCGCGGTCAGGTTCCGCGCGGCGGCGCGGCGCCAGATTCGGGGCGATCGAGATCGATCTGGGCGCTGGTCGCACCGCTCAGCCGCGCGGCGATCTCCGACGCCGAGGGCAGCACCAGACTCGGGACCTCCCAGGCGCGGATCGTGCCGTCGGGCGAGCCGGTCACCAGGCGATCTACCGCGCGCCACGCGATCCAGTTGACCGCCGCGCTGTGGCCGCGCAGCACGCGGTGGCGGCGGGTCGGCAGATCCCACACGATGATCGTCTTGTCGTAGCTCGCCGACGCGAGCTTGCTGCCGTCGGGCGAGAACGCGACGCCCATCACGAGGTCGGTGTGGCCGTGCAGGACGTCGATCACCTGGCCGGTATCGGCGCTCCACAGCCGCACCGTGCGATCGGCCAGCCCGGCGGCGATCCGGCTGCCGTCCCGCGAGACGGCGAGGCGGCTCGCCCGGTACGCGCCGGTCGGCAGCTCGATGACCTTGCCGCGATCGACGAGCGCCAGGGTGTCGTTGCAGCGGTGCAGCACGAGGCGATCCACCGGATCGAACTCGGCGAGCACGACGCACCACGCGTCGCCGGTGCCGAGCCGGGTGATCGTGCCCGCGCCATCGATCAGGTACGACGCGTCGCCGGCCGGGGCCGCGATCCGGCCGTCGCGCGCGAGCGCGAAGCCGCGGATCGGCGCCGTGCTCTCGAACACCAGGCGGCCGCGGCCGGTCGCGGCGTCCCAGCGCCGCAGCGTGCCATCGCTCGACGACGAGTACAGCGTGCCGCCGTCGCGGCTGAACTCGGCGTGGGTGACGAGGCCGGTGTGGCCGAGCAGCGCGCGCGAGTGGCCGGCGCGGTCGCGCAGCTCGATCGAGCCATCGGGGCTGGCCAGCATGACGCGATCGCCGGCGGGCGACACCACGCTGCCGCCCAGGCCGTGGGCGGTGTGGTCGGCGGAGAACAGCTCCTCGCGCGTGCCGGCGCCGAGATCCCAGCGCGCGACCGCGCGGCTCGTGGTCGCCAGCGCGGCTTCGCCCTCGAACCGCAGGTCTTCGATCGGCTCGGACTCGACATAGGCCGACGAGCTCGGCCGGGCGATATCCCACACCCGCGCGCTGCTATCGAGGCTGGCGGTCGCGACGCTGCGCTCGTCGGCCGAGAACCGGGCGACATAGATATCGTCATCGTGGCCGCGCAGCACGAGCGCGGTGCGGTTGGCGAGCCGCCACACCCGCGCGGTCGCGTCGTCGCTCGCCGACAGGAGCTGGCTGCCGTCGCGGGACAGCTCGAGCGTGTAGATCGCGTCGGTGTGGCCGCGCAGCTCGGTCACGCTGCCGGTCGCGGTGTCGACCAGCAGGATCTCGGGGAGCGCGCCGCCGAGCGCGAGCGTGCGGCCGTCCTGCGACCACACCGCGGCGTGCAGCTCGCTCTTGTAGCGCGCCAGCTCGTGCAGCTCGCCCCCGGCGAACGGCACCGACCAGATCGTCTGGCCGTCGTGGACCACCACGGTGTCGCCGGTCGGCGACACCGCGAGGAACTCGATCGCGTTGTCGGTGCGCGCGAGCGGCCGGAGCGCCGTGCCCGGGGGGCCCTCGACCACCGCGAGCTCGGTCGCCGACGGCGCCACCACGACGCGCGACCAGTCGCGCTCGGCGACCGCGAACTTGATCCCCGAGGTCGGCGCGAGCACGACCGGCGGGCCGCCGTCGAGCGAGATCACCTGCGGCGCGCTCCAGCCGCGCTCGACCAGGACCCGGCGATCGCCGGACAGCCGCAGCCGCGAGATCGGCCGGCCACCGGCCGCGAGCAGCACGCGCGGCACGCCGCCGTGCAGCGGCCACAGCACGACCTCGCCGCCGCTGCAGCCGGTGACCGCGTACGCGCCGTCCGCCGACACCGTGAGCGCCTTGGGCATCGAGGGGGCCTTGCCGAGCTCGGTGGTCGCGCCGGTGCGCATATCGTACGTCCGGATGTAGCCGTCGCGCACCGCGGCGACCAGCGTCGCGCCATCGGGGGTGAACCGGACGTCGAGCACCCAGTCGCCGGGCCGGAACACGTGGCGCGCGACGCCCAGCGCCATCGCCTCGTCGATCACGTCGACGACCTTGGTGCGATCGTCGGGGCCGACGCGGTAGCCTTTGAGCCAGGACAGCGCGGCGGTCGGATCCTTGGGCAGCGCGGTCTCGGCCTGGAGCAGCAGCAGCTCGCGCCCGCGCTTCTCCGCGCTGATCAGCGCGTTGCGCGCGATGTTGCGCTCGGCGACGACGCGGCGCACCGACTCGACGCCCACCGCGGCGAGCACGACCGCGCTGGCGATCGCGACCGCGACCACGCCGCGGTGGCGGGCGAGCCGCTTGCGCACCAGCGCCCAGGTCGAATACGAGTGCGCGCTGACCAGCTTGCCGGTGGTGAACCGCCGCAGATCCTCGGCGAGCGCGAGCGCGTTGGCGTAGCGTGCCGCCGGATCGCGGGCCATCGCCTTGCGGACGATCGTCGCGAGCTCGCCCGGCACGCTCGGCACCACCATCGCCAGCGGGCGCGGCGGCCCGGCGATCACGCGGTCGAGCACCGCCTGCGGGGTGGTGTCGGCGTGCGGCGGTGAGCCGGCGAGCAGCTCGTAGAGCACCGCGCCCAGCGCGTAGACGTCCGCGCGTTCGTCGACCACGTCGCCCCGCGCCTGCTCGGGCGACATGTAGGCCGGCGTGCCGACCACCTTGCCCGAGACCGTCGAGGCCGAGCCAACTGCCAGCAGCTCCTCGGCGGGCTCCGGCAGGTCGCGCTTGCGGTCGCGGGCGAGCCCCCAGTCGACCACGATGGTCTCGCCGAACGAGCCGACGATGACGTTCGATGGCTTCAAGTCGCGGTGGATCACGCCCTCGCTGTGGGCGTAGCCGACCGCGTCGGCGACCGCGATCACGTGCGGCAGCAGCGCGAGCCGCTCGCGCAGCGCCGCGGCCTCGCCGATCAGCTCCTTCAAGGTGCGGCCCTCGACCAGCTTCATCACGTAGTACGGATCGCCGTTGGGCCACCGGCCGGCCTCGTGCACCGGGACGATGCCGGGGTGCTCGAGCCGCGCGGTGATCATCGCCTCGCGCAGGAACCGGGCTTCGTTGGCCGGATCGTGGCGCAGCAGCTCCTTGACCGCGACGGTGCGGCCGAGCCGGCGATCGACCGCGCGCACCACGCGGCCCAGGCCCCCGCGCGCGTGCTCGTTGACCTGCTCGTAGCGCTCGGGATCGTCGGCCGCGAGCGCGTCGAGCTCGACCTCGGGCCGCGCCCCGGCCTCGCCCGCAGCTGCGTCGGACACCGCGCTCGCCCGCGGCGCCAGGGTCTCGGTGCGGTCAGGGATGGGAGGGGCGGACATGGTGGACGAACGACTCGCGCGGTGAAACCTGTACCGCGCAACTCAGATTCCCACGAACGCGGGTCGGTTGACCGCGAGATTCGCGCTTGGCGCGGGGGCCGGTGGGCCTGCCGCTTCCGCCCGTGAGCCGCCGTCGCGCGTGCGATGTTGCGGGGATACGCGGACTTCGGCTCACCGCCACGCTGACGACCCATCCGCTGGCCGGACCTGTGCCAGGTTGGCGAACCGGGGTCCGGCACACGTCCCAGCTCCCGGCGGCCCCGGCGGGCACTCCGCCGGCACTCCGCCGGCACTCCGCCGGCACTCCGCCTCAGGCCTCCGAGCCGACGTCGCCCAGCGGCGCGAGCAGATCGTCGACGTCGCGCTCGGACAGCGTGGTCGCGCGCTTGCCGTGATCGAGGATCGCATTGGCGAGGTCGCGCTTGTGGCGCTGCAGGCCGAGCATGCGCTCCTCGACCGAGCCCGCGATGATCAGATCGTGGACGAACACCGGCTTGGTCTGGCCGATGCGGTGCGCGCGGTCGGTCGCCTGGGCCTGCGCCGCCGGGTTCCACCACGGATCGTAGTGAATGACCGTATCTGCGCCGACCAGGTTGAGCCCGGCGCCGCCGGCCTTGAGCGAGATCAAGAACACGTCGGCGCGGCCGGTCTGGAACGCGTCGATCGGCTTCTGGCGATCCGGCGTGTTGCCGGTCAACATCACGTGACCGATGCCGCGGGCGAGCAGGCCCTCGCTGATCAACGCCAGCATGCGCGCGAACTGCGAGAACACCAGGATGCGGCGGCCGTCGGCGAGCTGGTGGGTCACCAGCTCGAGGAACACGTCGAGCTTGGCGCTGCCCGAGACCTCGCGGGCCGACTCGCTGGCGATGAGCCTCGGGTCGCAGCACACCTGGCGGAGCTTGAGCAGGGCGTCGAGGATCGCGATCGTCGAGCCGGCCAGGCCACGGGTCTTGATCTCGCGGCGGACGTCGGCGTGCGCGGCGACGCGGATCGATTCGTAGAGCTCGCGCTGCGGCCCGGCGAGCGGGACCGCCCGCACCAGGTGGGTCTTGGGCGGCAGCTCGGGGGCGACCGCGTCCTTGGTGCGGCGCAGGATGTAGGGCCGCACCCGATCGCGCAGCGCCTCGACGCGCAGCTGGTCGCCGCGCGCCTCGATCGGCTCGCGGAAGCTGGTCTGGAAGTCGTCGCGGCTGCCGAGCAGCCCCGGCATCAGGAAGTCGAACAGCGACCACAGCTCGCCCAGGTGGTTCTCGATCGGCGTGCCCGACAGGCAGACGCGGTGGCGCGCGTCGAGCTTGCGCACCGCCTCGGCGACCTGCGCACCGTCGTTCTTGATCGCGTGGGCCTCGTCGAGCACTAGCAGGTGGAGCGGGATCGGCGACAGCAGATCGCGGTCGCGCGCGACCAGCGGATAGGTGGTGATCGCGACGTCGTGGTCGGCGATCGTGTCGCGCCGCGCGGCGCGATCGGGCCCGTGATAGACCACGACCTTGAGCGACGGCGCGAACCGGGCGATCTCGCGCTGCCAGTTGCCGACGAGGCTGGTCAGCGTGACGATCATGCACGGCCGATCGAGCCGGCCGTGCTGCTTCTCGGTCAGGACGTGGGCGATCGTCTGCAGCGTCTTGCCCAGGCCCATGTCGTCGGCGAGGACGCCGCCGGCGTCGTGCTCGCGCAGGTGCTGCAGCCACGCCACGCCCTCGCGCTGGTAGGGCCGCAGCTCGGCGCGGAGCTCGACCGGCGGCGCGGTGGCGGCCGCCCGCCGCGGCCCCATCGCCATCGCGTAGGCCTGGTCGCGGATCCGGGTATCGCCGACCCAGCGCAGCGGCCGATCGCCGTCGTGCAGCGTCGCGCACAGCTCAGCGATCAGCGGCGCGCGCATCGCCGGGGCGTGCAGCTTCTGGCCGTTGCGGTAGAGCTCGAGCAGCACCTTGGCGAGCATGCGCAGCCGGGTCGGCGGCACCGGCAGCCAGTGCTTGTCGTCGACGCGGACCGCCACGCAGCGCCGCGCCGGCCGGGTCAGCGCCGAGAGGTCCCCGGCGCCATCGAGCAGATCGAGCAGCGCCGGCAGCAGGTCGACGCGCTGGCCGTCGACCTCGACGCCGAGCTCGAGGCCGAACCAGTCGGGGCGCTTCGCGTCGGGGGCCGCCGAGGCGTACAGCGGCGCGTCGTTGCCCACCGTCTGCCACGGGTAGTCGGCGTCGATCTCGACACGCCAGCCGAGGTTGCGCAGCTGCGGCACCGCGTAGGCACCGAACGCACACAACGCGTGGACGTCGCCGTCGATCGTCACGATGTAGTCGGCGCCCGTACCGGGCGAGACCGCACAGTCCTCGAGCGACGACAGCTCGAGCACGCCGAAGCTCTCGAGCACGCGGCAGGCCTGGGCCTCGGCGTCATGGTTGCGCGGGCCGGCCGCGCTGCCGGGCCGCGGATCGCCGAGCCGCAGCCGGCGGCCGCCGTAGTCGAAGTCGAGCCGCAGCATCGCCGTGCGCACCTCGTCGCCTCGCCGGCTGCCGTCATCGACGAACAGCGTATCGGCGAACACGCGAAGACACGGGGTGCAGCGCGCAGGCGCCGCGGCGATCGACATCTGCACCACCCTGCCCAGACTGGAGATCGCCGTCCAGTTTTCGCGCCGCTACTAACACTGATCAGATGCACGGTGGAGATCCGGAGGCCAAATTCGCCGCATGGCGGCTTGCCAAGCGCGCCGGCTTGGGTAGCAGGGCCGGCGCACCCCCTCGCGCCCCGGCCGCCACGGGCAACCATCCGGGTCGTCCGATCTCCGGACCTGTGAGTCTTGCGCATCGGTCTGCGCAACAGGTGCGAGTCGACAAGCACGCTAATTGGATTTTTCTAGTCGCATATTTGCCAGCCACAGAGTCGCCGCTTCGAGTTACGATCAGGACACCGCTCGTTGCGGGTGGGTTCGCGGTCCGAGGGAAAGGGAACATGAGCCGCCGCGCGCCGGTCCATGGAAGCGAGCGGGTCTGCGCGCGCTGGAGGAACGAACATGCAGTTGGTGTCTTGTTTTTGCCGTGGCGTCATCTCGGCAGCGGCAGCGGCAGCGCTCGCGCTCGGCGCGGCGGGCGCGCGCGCGGAGCCCGCCCCGCTGGCGCCGACCCGGACGCTGCTCCACGGCGGCCAGATCTTCACTGGCGACCCGGCGGCGCCGTGGGCCGAGGCGATCCTCCTCGAGGGCGACCGCATCGTCCGGGTGGGCAGCGACGCCGCGCTCGACCGCGGCGCGCCGCGCACGACGCGCGTCGACCTGGGCGGGCGGCTCGTGGTCCCGGGCATCAACGATGCCCACGTGCACATCGTGGTCCCGGAAGGCACCTATCTCAACGCGCCGGACTTCATCCCGGGGCCAGGTCCAACCCTGGCAGAGGTCCAGTCGCTGCTGACCGCAGGCGCCGCCCGGACGCCCGGCGGGACCTGGCTGTTCGCGTTCATCGGATCCGCCGTGTTCGACGATCCCGGCGCGACGCGGTTCGCGCTCGACGCGGTCTCGAACGGCCACCCGGTGGCGCTGTTCGCTTGGACCGGGCACGGCATCTGGCTCAACACCGCGGGCCTCGGCGCGCTCCGGATCTCGACGACCGAGCCCGATCCGTTCGGCGGTCACTACCGGCGATTCCCCGGCTCCGATGTCGTGACAGGAGAGGTGCACGAGTATGCCGAATTCGGCGTCCGCCGCCGCCTGCTCGCGCTCGTCCCCGACTCCCACATCGTCGCGCAGTATCAGGCGTTCGCCGCGGCCGCCGTCCAGCTCGGTTACACCAGCCTGCAGGACATGGCCGTCGGCCTGACCCACGACCGGGCGCTGGGCGCGCTGCGCGCGGCGCGCCTGCCCCTGCGCGTCAGGTCGATCTGCTTTCCGCTGTCGCCCGCCGAGCCGTGCGAGGCCACCCGCGATGGCGATGACAGCGCGCTGGTGCGCGCCGCCGGCGTCAAGTGGATCATCGACGGCACGCCGGTCGAGCGGCTGGCGTTCGTCGACACGCCGTACGCGGATCGGCCGGGCCAGCTCGGCGCGCCCGACCTGCCCGACCGGGCGCTGCGGGCCCAGCTCCGGCTGCACGACCACGGATCGATCCGCACGAACCAGCTGGTGTTCCACAGCGTGGGCGACGCGGCGATCGACCAGGTGTTCGACGCGATGGACGATACCGGCGGCGCGCGGGTCTGGGGCGACCGGCGGATCCGGATCGAGCACGGCGACCTGCTGTTCCCGTGGGACTTCGACCGCGCCCGCGAGCTCGGCGTGGTGGTCGTGCAGAACCCGACGCACCTCGCGCTGGCGCCGGTGTTCGCGCAGCGCTTCGTGCCGCGCGTGTTCGCGAACCTCGAGCCGCTCAAGACCCTGCTCGCCGAGCGGATCCCGCTGGCGTTCGGGACCGACGGCATCGGCGCGCCGCAGAGCCCGTTCCTCCACATGTTCCTGGCGACCGTGCACCCGACCCGCCCCGCCGAGGCGCTGAGCCTGGCGCAGGCGCTGACCGCGTTCACCCAGGGCGCCGCGTTCGCCGAGCTCGCCGAGCAGCACAAGGGCACGCTGGTCGCCGGCCAGCTCGCCGATCTGGCGGTGTTGTCGCAGGACATCTTCCACGTCGCGCCGCCGGACCTCCCCAACACGCGGAGCGTGCTCACGATCGTCGGCGGGCGTGTCGTCTGGGATGCCGGCGAGCTGCACGCCGGGCCGTGAGCCCCTGAGGCCCTGAGGTTGAGACGAACCGGCCGGCCGGCGGGACGAACCGGCCTTCCCGGACGATCGCGCATGGCATGATGGGGCGATGCGCCGGATCTGGAGCCGCCTGCTCGTCGCGGGGATCTGGCTCGCGATCGCGCTGATCAGCAGCGCCGGGGCGGTCGCGCGCGGCGAGCCGGCGCCGTTCGGCGCGATCGTGTTCGATGCCTGCATCGACTGGGGCACGTGCGCGGTGTGGACGCCTCTGGTGCTGTGGCTGGTCGCGCGCTATCCGGTGGTGCGCCGGCCGGTGCGCCACGTGCCGCTGCAGCTGGTCGCGATCGTGGCGCTGGTGGTCGCCAAGTTCGCGCTGCAGCGAGCCGTGCTCGCGGTGGTGGCGAGCGCGCCGGTCCCGGCGCTCGGCGACCTGATGGCGCGCCGGTTCGTCGCCGAGCTGGTGCTGTTCGCCGCGGTGTTCGCGATCGTGCACGCGGTGGTGCTCCACGACCGGGTGCGCCGCGAGGAGCTCCAGGGACTGGCGCTGCGCGCCGAGCTCGCCGACTCGCGGCTCGACGCGCTGGTCCGCAAGATCGAGCCGCACTTTCTGTTCAACACGCTGCAGGCGATCTCGACCTTGCTGCAGCGCGACGCTCGCGCGGCCGACGCGATGATCACCGGGCTGTCCGACCTGCTGCGCGACCTGCTGCGCAGCGACGCGCCGCACGAGGTGCCGCTCGCGACCGAGCTCGAGTCGGCGCGGCGCTACCTCGACATCATGGCGATCCGGTTCGGCGACCGCCTCACGATCGCGATCGACGCCGCGGGCGAGACCGCGGGCGCCCTGGTGCCGCGCCTGGTGCTCCAGCCGCTGCTCGAGAACGCGCTGCGCCACGGCGTCGCCGCGAGCACCGGCCCCGCGTTGCTCGCGGTGGTCGCGCGGCGCACCGGCGGCGAGCTCGAGCTGGTCGTCACCGACGATGGCCGCGGCGACGCGGTCGCGTCCGCCGGCACCGGGGTCGGGCTCGCCAATACCCGCGAGCGGCTGCACCGGCTGTACGGCGACGCCGCGCGGCTCGACACCGCCCGGCCGGCCCGCGGCGGGTTTCGCGCCCGCGTGCAGCTGCCGTTCCGGACCCAGCCGTGACCGTACGCCTGATCATCGTCGACGACGAGCCGCTGGCGCGCGAGCGCATGCGCGACCTCGTGGCGCACCACCCCGACCTCGAGCTGGTCGCCGAGTGCGGCGACGGCGTGGCGGCGGTCGCGGCGATCGATCGGCTCGCGCCCGACGCCGTGCTGCTCGACGTCCAGATGCCCGGGCTCGACGGGTTCGACGTGCTCGCCGCTGCCGAGCACGCGCCCGCCGTGGTGTTCGTGACCGCCTACGACGAGCACGCGCTGCGCGCGTTCGACGCCCACGCGGTCGACTACGTGCTGAAGCCGATCGACGCCCAAAGGTTCGACCTCGCGCTGGTCCGGCTGCGCGAGCGGCTCGCCGTCCCGGTGCCCGCCAGCGATGCGCGCGCGCGGGCCGCCGCGCTCGGCCGCTACCGCGGCTGGACGACCCGGCTCGCGGTGCGCGCCGAGGGCCGGATCGAGCTGGTCGCGGTGGCTGACGTGCACTGGATCGAGGCCGCCGGCAACTACGTGTGCCTCAAGCTCGCCGCCACCGAGCACATCCTGCGCGAGACCCTCAAGTCGCTCGAGGCGCGGCTCGATCCGGCGGCGTTCGCGCGGATCCACCGCGGCGTGATCGTCCAGATCGATCGGATCCGCCACCTCGAGCCGATCGCGCACGGCGACTACCTGGTGACGATGCGCGACGGCCGCACGCTCTACGCCACCCGCTCGTTCAGCCAGCGGCTGCGCCACCTGCTGCGCTGAAACCTAGGGCCTTGCGCAGCGGACCCCCACGGCCGCGCTTCGGGTCAGCGTGGCGTTATTGAAGCGGAATCCCGTCCGCATCCCCCCTTCCCTATCGACGAACGCTGATCCGCGGATGATGTGATCCCCACCCGCCTGCACCGTGCAATCGACGCACGGATTCGGGTAGTTC
>Ga0302259_1000169_pt1 | contig 14302 bp, 9 predicted proteins | sample I_Fen_N3_4_FD_194562 | JGI IMG/M metagenome (GOLD analysis project Ga0302259, IMG submission 194562) | Peat permafrost microbial communities from Stordalen Mire near Abisko, Sweden - I_Fen_N3_4 | ecosystem: Environmental > Terrestrial > Soil > Wetlands > Permafrost | place: Sweden: Abisko... | reverse complement strand
CTGACGGTGATCAGCAGACGTTGTCGCAACCGTTTCGGCCTGTGGGGCCGCCGTCTTTTCACGGCGCGGCAACTGCCCATTGAGCACGACGTAGGCTGCCAGGCCGATGACCAGGCCCCAGAACGCGCCGCCGATGCCCAGCACGGTGATATTGGCCGCGCAGGCCAGAAAGGTGATCAGCGACGCTTCCCGGGATTTCACGTCCGCCATGGCATTCGCCAGGCTCGCGCCGAGTGTGCCCAACAGCGCCAGCCCGGCCAGGGTGGTGATGAAGGTCGCCGGGAAGGCCATGAACACCGCGGCCAGGGTCACGCCGAAGATCCCCACCAGGATGTAGAAGATGCCCGCGGCAACGCCTGCGACCCAGCGCTTGGACGGGTCTTCGGAGGCTTCCTTGCCCGTGCAGATGGCGGCCGTGATGGCGGCGATGTTGAAGGCATGGGAACCGAACGGCGCCATCAGCAGAGAACCTAGCCCGGTCACGCTGAGGATCGGGTTGGCACTGGTGTTGAAGCCGTCACTGCGCAGCACCAGCATGCCCGGCATGTACTGCCCCGTGAGGGTGATCAGAAACAGCGGCAGCGCGACGCTCAACAACGCATTGACCGAGAACTCGGGGCGTGTGAACACCGGAGTCGCGAACTCCAGCGCCAATCCCGTGAAGTCCACGCGCTCCTGCATCAGCAAAAAGCCAAGCCCCAGCACCAGAATGCCGACCACTGCGTAGCGCGCACTCAAGCGCTTGAACAGGATGTAGGCGCCGATCAACACGCCGACCAATAGCGGGTCGACGCTCATGCTGGCGAACGCACCGATGCCGAACTGCAGCAGAATGCCGCCCAACAAGCCCGCTGCCACACCTGGCGGGATCAGCCGCACGGCTTTCTCAAAGTAACCGGACACGCCCAACAGCACGAACGCTGCCGCCGAAATCATGTAGGCGCCGATGGCCTCGGCGTAGGGCGTGGTCCCCAGGGCGACGATCAAAAACGCCGCCGCAGGCGTCGACCAGGCGGTGATGATCGGCTCGCGGCTCACCCAACTGAGAAACAGCCCGGTCACCCCTACCCCGATCGACACAGACCAAACCCACGACGCCGTCAACTCAGGGCTGAGCCCGGCAACCTTGGCGGCCTGAAACACCAGGATGAACGTGCCGCCGTAATTGACGATCACTGAAATCAACCCGGCAACCACCGGGTGCAGCAGGTCCCGCAGATGCACGGACGAGAGGGATTGAGTAGATGACATAGGTTTTGGCTCCTTGCTGGACGATGTATCCATCCGGTCGCTGTTAAGCGGTCATTTATAGCGATTGAATAGCAGGTTTAACCCCTACGCCTTAGCGCAACCGACCAGACCACTTGGCGTGCTCGGTCAAGCATGCTCTCGCGCAAACGCGCTCATGAAACCCCATAACGCCTCGAACGCCGGCACTGAAACGGCGTTGAAACCGTGGGATGGCGAGGGCCAGAGTCTACGGATAAACTGGCCTGCCCCTACCTGCCATTTCATGGAAAGAGAGCAGACCACATGGCAAAGACCTTCGAGCTTGAAACCCTGAAGATGCGACTCAACGACGCCGAGTTTCAGCTGCTGGATCTGCACCAGCGGATCCAACGTGCATTACGTGCGCTGATCCTCGACGGCGCCCTCGGCCCCGGCTTGAAACTGCCCGCCACGCGGGTGCTGTCCAAGTCATTGGGGTGCGCCCGCGACACCGTTGAGAACGCCTATGTGCAGCTGCATCGGGACGGGTTTATCGTGCGCCGCGAAGGCGCCGGCAGTTACGTCTGCGACACGGTGGGCGTCGAATTGCGCGGTGCCGGCCGCCGACGCCTCAAGGCTCAGGAAACCAGGAGCAGCGTCGCAGCACCGGGCGCCGAACTCAGCCAGCGCGGGCGGATGATCTTCGACACCGGCGGCGTGCGCGATCAACAAGTCATCAAGGCATTCGCCACCGGCCTGCCGGAAACCCGCAGCTTCCCGACGGATGTGTGGGAGCGTTTGCAGCGCCAGGTCATGAAGGACTATCGCGCCAGCGTGCTGCTGCATGGCGACCCACAAGGCGCCGAGCCCCTGCGCAAAGCGATTGCCACCTACCTGAACCTCGAACGCGGCGCCTAATGCTCACCCGACCAGGTGCTGGTGTTGAGCAGCACACGTCAGGCGTTGTACCTGTGCGCGCAATTGCTGGTGGACGCCGGCAAGCCGATCCTGCTGGAAAACCCCGGCTATTACGGCGCCCGCAAGGCCTTCCAAATTGCCGAAACCAAGGTGATGCCCATTGATGTCGATGAACACGGCATCCGCACCGACCTGCTTTATGCCGACCGCAGCGGCGCCAACTGTGTGTATGTCACGCCCTCTCACCAGTACCCCACCGGCGCGACCTTGCCCCTGGAGCGGCGACTTGAGTTGATCAATTGGGCGGCGCAAAAAGGCAAGTGGATCATCGAGGATGACTACGACAGCGAGTTCCATTACGACGGGCAACCCACGGCCTGCGTGCAGGGGCTGGACAAGTATCAGCGCACGCTCTACATCGGCACCTTCAGCAAGACCCTCTACCCCGGCCTGCGCATGGGGTACATGGTGCTGCCCTCTGAGCTGGTGAAGCCCTTTGCCTATGCCCGCAGCATGATGGACGGCCACACACCGCAAACACTGCAACTGACCCTGGCGCGTTTTATGGAAGATGGTCATTACAACGCCCATGTGCGGGCCATGCGCAAGCTGTATGCCGGACGCCGCTCGATCATGCACGACGCGATCGGCAAGTACCTGAGCACCGTGGTCACCGACAAATTGCCGCCGGGCGGGTTGCAGATCCCCTGCCTGCTGAAAGCCGGATGGTCCGAGGAGAAAACCATCCGCCAGGCGGCTACTGCCGGCGTGCAACTGTCCGGCCTCAGCGGCTTGTACGCGGGCGAACCGAAGCAACAAGGCTGGCTGCTGGGCTACTCCTCCCTGACCGCGCATGAAATAGAAGCCGCCATGTTGCGCCTGGCCAGCGCCCTGAAAATCTAATGGCCCAGCGCGCAGTTCAGCAGCAGTTGCCGGGCTTGTGCGGCCACCCGCGCGCGCCAGGGCAAGCGCCTGGGGTGATCAGCCGTGGACGTTCCTGTCGGGCGATCTGCTCGACCTGATCCAGGTCGACCCTGTGCGTCACCGGATGCACGCCACAGTTGAGGGCCCGGACAAGTTGAACGCAGCGCCATGGGACAAATGCCCACCTGACTTGAGGTCCAGGCCCAGGATCTTTTCCCCCGGTTCCAGCAAAAACAAAACCAGCATATCCCCCCGCCAACCATTAAAAAAAGCAGCCCTTTGGCACCGATAACATCGTTTCTCGGGGGCACCGCTTATCCCTATATTGATCCGCACTATCTGTGTGAACGACTCAACGTTCACCCCTCAGTGCGAGTAGTCTCAATGAACAAAAAACCTGACAGCGCAGGGCTTGATAATGCGGGCGCCGGGACACGGGCGGTCTGGGGTGGAGAGCAAGTCAGGCATCCCTATAACGCCACGCAGGCGCCTATTGTGCTCAGTGCGGCGTATGGTTACGACGATATCGACGTCTGGTACGACGTCGCCATGGGTAAAGCCCCGGGCTTTATCTATAGCCGCATGAGCAACCCGACGGTCGAGACCCTCGAAGCCAAGATTGGTGAGTTGGAGAAAGCCGAATCCGCAGTTGCATTCAGCAGTGGCATGGCGGCTATCAGCAGTGTGCTTTATACCTTCCTGGCCCAGGGTGACCGCGTGGTGTCGACCAAGGACAGTTACGGCGGCACCAACAAGATTTTCGAGGAGTTCCTGCCGCGCACGGGGGTGGAGGTGACCTTGTGCGAGACGTTCGATCACGAGGCGATCGAACGGGAAATCGCCAGAGGCTGTCAGGTGGTGTACCTGGAAACGCCGACCAATCCGACCCTGAAGATCCTTGATATCCAACGCCTGGTTGCGGCGGCCAAACGCGTGGGCGCGCTAGTGGTAGCCGACAACACGTTTGCCACACCACTCAATCAGAACCCCTTGGCCCTGGGGGTCGATGTGGTCATTCACAGCGCGACCAAATTCCTCAGTGGTCATGGTGACGTATTGGGCGGCCTGGTCTGCGGCAGTGAAGCCCTGATGGCCAAGGTTCGGCATTACCGTGAAATCAACGGTGCCACCCTTGATCCATTCTCGGCATACATGATCATTCGCGGCATGAAAACCCTGGTGCTGCGCATGCGTCAGCAGCAACACAGCGCCCGTGCCCTGGCAGAATTTCTCTGCACAGAGCCGCTGGTGGCTTCGGTCAATTATCCCGGCCTGGCCGACCACCCGAACCACGCGGTGGCGTGTGCGCAGATGGGCGGTTTTGGCGCCATTGTCAGCTTCGTACTTGTTGGCGGCATGGACTCGGTCAAGCTGCTGCTGCCACGCCTGCGATTTGCCCACTGTGCGGGCAATCTCGGTGCGGTGGAAACCATTTACGGCCCTGCGCGCACTACCAGTCATGTGGAAAACACGCTGGAGGAGCGCCAGGCGCTGGGCATTTCGGAAGGATTAGTGCGGGTTTCGGTGGGTATCGAAGACACCGACGATCTGCTCGACGATTTAAAGCAGGCGTTCGCATTTGTCAGGGGTTTGCGCGATGAAAAAAGTCAGCAGCCCGCCTTCAGCGAGGGCGTGAACTGACCTTTCAAACCTCACGACAGGGCCGTCTGTGAGGCGTTTCATGAAGAGGAATAATAATAAAACTGTGTGGCGACGCTTCTATCTGCCCTCACTACTTTCATGAGAACAACCATGTCCATAACAGAAGAAAAAACCAACACGCGTGCCGGCTTCAAACAGGAAATGCAGACGCGCCACATTGTCATGCTGGCCTTGGGTGGCGTGATTGGCACCGGACTCTTTCTAACCTCCGGCTATACCGTTAACCAGGCAGGCCCGCTGGGTGCGGTGATCGCCTACATCATCGGCGCACTCATGGTGTACATGGTGATGATGTGCCTCGGCGAACTGGCAGTGCAGATGCCGGAAACCGGCTCGTTCAGCACGTACGCGACCCGTTTTCTCGGCCCAGGCACCGGCTACACCGTGGCCTGGCTGTATTGGCTGACGTGGACGGTGGCCATTGGTTCGGAGTTCACCGCCGCCGGCATCCTGATGACGCGCTGGTTTCCTGACACGCCCGTGTGGATCTGGAGTGCATTGTTTGCCGGGGCGGTATTTTTTACCAACGTGGTCTCGGTCCGTTTGTTCGCCGAGACTGAGTTCTGGCTGTCCCTGATCAAGGTGGTGACGGTCGTGGTGTTCCTGATCATCGGCGGCGGCGCCATTCTCGGACTGCTCAATATCGATCAGGCCCACAGTATCGGCCTCGGTAACTTCACACGCGAAGGCTTGTTCCCCACCGGTTTCATGTCGATTGCCATGACCTTGCTGGCGGTGTCGTTCGCGTTTTCAGGCACCGAACTGATCGGTATCGCCGCCGGTGAAACCAAGGACCCGCAACGCAATGTGCCACGGGCTATCCGCACCACCGTGCTGCGCCTGGCTATCTTTTTCGTCGGGACCATTTTCGTGCTGGCGACGTTGCTGCCGCGTGAGCAGGCCGGTCTGGTCGAAAGCCCCTTCGTCACGGTGTTCACCTACATCGGTATCCCCTACTCCGCCGACATCATGAACTTCGTGATCATCACCGCGCTGTTGTCGGCGGCCAACTCCGGGCTGTACGCCGCCTCACGGATGCTCTGGACCCTGAGCGACCAAGGGCACCTGCCCAAGCAGTTCTCCCACTTGACCCGCATGGGCACCCCATTGAACGCCATCGTACTGAGCATGGTCGGTGGCGGCGCATCCCTGCTCAGCAGCGTGTTTGCCGCCGACACGGTGTACCTGGCGCTGGTGTCGATTTCCGGGTTGGCGGTGGTGGTGGTGTGGATGAGCATCGCCGCGAGTCAAATTGCATTCCGCCGTCAGTTCGTGGCCAATGGCGGCGACGTGCGCGACCTCAAATTCAGGGTCCGGGGTTACCCATGGGTGCCTTTGGGCGCACTGGTGTGCTGCAGCCTTGCTTGTGTGGGGATCGCGTTCGACCCGGAACAGCGCGTCGCGTTGTACTTCGGTTTGCCCTTCATCGCCTGGTGCTACTTCGTGTATTACATTACCCGTAACAGCCGCGAACGACGCTTGTCGCTCGCCACCACGGTTCAGCCGTCCCCCTAGACGGTGTGGGCAAGCGTGCTGAGTACCGCGTCAATAAGGTCCAGACCATGAAGCAAAAGCCGCTCCCTCCGTTGAACTGGCTGCGCGCGTTCGAGGTGTCCGCCCGGAGCCTGAACTTTACTCACGCCGCCGACGAACTGTGCCTGACCCAGGGCGCGGTCAGCCAGCAGATCCGCCAACTGGAAAGTCATCTGGGCGTGGCGCTGTTCAAGCGCCTGCCCCGTGGACTGGGGCTGACCGAAGAAGGCCAGGCTTATCTGCCGGTGGTGCAGGATGCAATTACACGGCTGGCGGTGGGCACCAACGAGATTTTTGGCCAGCACAAACGGCGGCCGATCAAGGTGCGTGGCAGCCTGGCGTTTTTCGTCCACTGGCTGGCACCCAAGCTGGTGGACTTTCGTCAGGCTCACCCCCACGTCGATATCCGCTACATCAGCAATATCTGGATCAAGGAACTGGATGGCGAAGACGATATGGAAATTCGCTGGGGCCATGGTCAATGGCCTGGCCTCGTGTCCCAGCGGCTGACCTGGGACACCTTGTTCCCGGTCTGCTCACCCGCCCTGATGGCGCGATCACCGCTGACGGTGGCGAGCGACGTTGCGCGGCATACGTTGTTGCATGTGCTGGGTTACGAAGAGGGTTGGGGATACTGGCTGAAGATGGTCGGCGCGGACGACGTCGATTCGTCCCGTGGCATGCAGTTCGACACATTGATCTCGACGTTGCGCATGGCCGAACTTGGGCAAGGGATTGCGCTGGCACGCTCCTCAATGGTTGACGAGATGCTCCAGGACGGGCGTTTGATCGAGCCCTTCGACCAGCGCATCGAAGCCAGCGAGTCGTTCTACCTGGTACGCGGCTCCGGGGCAGACCAGCACCCCGACGCCATGATGTTTTCTACCTGGCTGGTCGAGCAGGCCCATCGCTACAAATAAATGGCCGGAGCCAAACCATGCACTACATAAGCACTCGAAGTTCGACCGTGCAGGCCGACTTTGAAAAGGTCGTGTTGTCCGGCCTGGCCGACGACGGCGGACTGTTCGTACCCACCGACCTGCCGCTGTTCGAGCCCCAGGATATCGCCAACTGGTCAACCTTGCCCTACGACGAACTGGCGTATCGGATCATACGTCCGTTTGTTGGCGGGACCATCCCCGAAGCGGACCTCAAGCGCCTGCTCAAAGAAGCCAGCAGTCAGTTCAAGCACCGTGCGGTGGCGCCGCTGCATCAGGTCGATCGCAACGAATGGGTGCTTGAGCTGTTCCACGGTCCGACCCGCTCCTCGAAGGATTTCGCCGCGCAGTTGCAGGCGCAACTGGTGCAGTACTTTCTGCATAAGCACCCGCGACGCGCAGTGGTGCTCGGCGCCACCAACGGAGACACCGGACTCGCGGCGATCGAGGCGTTCAAACACAGTAACGACACCCACGTGGTGCTGCTATACCCGGAGTCCGCGGTCGCGCAGCATCAACTGCACGAGTTGCAGGGGGTTGCGCATCCCAATGTGCATACGTTCGCAGTCGCCGGTAGCTTTGACGACTGCCAGCAGCTCGCGAACCGCTTGTTCAGGCATTGGCCCAACCCGCGCCATGAGGCGATCAGCTTCAATTCCAGCAACTGGGTCAACGTGCTGGCGCAGCTCGTGTTTTATTTCTACGCCGTGCTGCAATTGGGCGCAGGTCAACGATCTGTCGGCTTCAGCGTGCCGGCGGCGAGTTTCGCCGAAGTCTACGCAGGCTACATCGCGCAAAAAATGGGCCTGCCGATTACCCAAATCATCGTCGCGACCAACAAAAATGACGCCCTGCATCAGTTGTTCCTCAAGAACCATTACAGCCGCCAGCGCGCTGACAAGACCCTGTCACCGGCCATGGACTTGTCGATTTTCTCCAACCTGGAACGTTTTCTCTGGGAGTTGTATGGACACGACGCTGCGGCAGTCAGTGCGCTGATGGCTGAATTCGAAGCCAGCGGCGAGATGACCATCGCCAACGACTGCTGGTTGCAGGCCCGGATGATCATCGACTCCTATGCGGTCAGCGATGAAGAAACCCTGGCCGAAATCGCCTCGCTCTACCGTGACACGGGTTACCTGATTGACCCCCACACGGCCACCGGAGTACTGGCCGCAAGGCTTTATCGGCGCAGCCTGGTCGCGCCAATGGTCACCCTTGGGGAAACTTCACCGGCCAAATCCGCTGCGCTGCTCAACGAACTGGGCATCAATGTGCCGGGGCAACACGGCCAGGCGACAGCGCACTTACACGCGCAGCGTTACCGGATAACGCCCGACGACGCCGGCCTCCTTTATCAACTGCTCGATACGCTGTGAACGACGGGAGACAGGGGGCCACATGAAGCGCATTCTGGATCCGCTCGATGAGCGCATCATCGCCGAGTTGCGGCTCAATGCCCGGGCCGCCCACGCTGAGCTGGCGGCCAAGGTCAACCTGTCCCGCAACGCCGTGCGCCAACGGATCGAACGGCTGGAGCGTGACGGTGCAATTCTGGGCTATACGGTACTGACCGGCGACGGGCGCCAAGCCTCATCCCAGATCAACGCAGTGATTTTCGTCTATCGCTATGACCGCATGCGCGGCGAGGATGTCTTGCAGGCCCTGCGGGCAATTCCTGAAGTGATCCAGTGCGATGTCATGAGCGGCGAATTCGACCTGATGCTGCGCATCGGCGCATCGAGCCCGCAGCGGGTGCATCAGGTCTGGACTCAAATCTCGGCCCTGGCGGGGGTGGAAAATACCGTGACGTCATTCGTTCTATCGTCCGTTGTCTAAACCGGTTTCGCGGTAAAAAAAAGCCAACGATCGTTGGCTTTTTTTGTTCCCCACGCAGCACCTACCCCTTGGTCAAAACGCCCATGAAATAGAGCAAATTGGCATATTTCACTGCCATGGTCGCGCCCCTAATCTTATGCCAGACCACTCATCACACAGATCAAGGGCATAAAAAAATGACTGAATATAAAATTGCGCTGGTGGGCTTCGGTGGCGTCAACCGAGCGTTGGCCCAGTTGATTGCCGAACGCAACGAAGACTGGAAAAACGCACTGGGTTTTACCCTGAAAATCGTCGGTGTCACCGACCTCTTCCTCGGCTCACTGATCAACCGCCAAGGGCTGGATGCCGCCTCACTGGCCGCGCTGCCGGTGACCAAGGGCACCCTGGCAAACCTACCGGGGGGCGACGCGGTCGCGCGCACTGAAGCCGTGATCAAAGACTCCGGCGCAGACATCATTGCCGAAGCGACCTTCACCAACCCGGTGGACGGCGAACCTGCGACCACGTTCTGTCGCTGGGCCCTGGAAAACGGCCAGCACGTGGTGACCACCAACAAAGGACCGATTGCCTTGCACGGTGCGGCGCTGAAGGCCCTGGCTCAGCGCAACCACGTGGCGTTTGAATACGAAGGGTCGGTGATGAGTGGCACGCCTGTGATCCGCCTGGCCAGGCAATTGCTGGCCGGCAGCAGCATCAACAGCTTCGAAGGCATTCTCAACGGCACCTCCAATTTCGTCCTGACCCGCATGGAAAATGGCCTGGGCTTTACCGAAGCCGTCGAGCAGGCGCAGGCCCTGGGGTACGCCGAAGCCGACCCGACGGCGGATGTCGAAGGCCATGATGTACGTCTCAAGGTGGTGATCCTGGCCAACGAGCTGCTGGATGCATCACTCACCGTCAGCGATGTGCGCTGTAACGGTATCAGCGCCCTCACCCTTGAGGACATCGATCAGGCCCGCCAGAACAATGCACGCTGGAAACTCATTGGCGCCGCCACACGGCATGCCGATGGCTCGGTCAGTGCCAGCGTCGAACCGCGCCTGTTGGGCAACAATCATCCGCTCTCCAGCATCGGCGGTGCGACGAATGCAGTGTCGTTCAGCAGCGACCTGATTGGCACGGTGACGGTTTCGGGACCGGGTGCCGGTCGTACAGAAACAGCCTTTGCGCTGCTGTCGGACATCATCAGCCTTCATCAATCCGCTGCACAGGGTCGGGAGTAAGCCATGAACGTATCGAATTTGGCCCGTACGGTTGGGACAGCACAAATACAGGTGTTCAATCCCTTTGACGGTGCGCTTGTCGGCACCGTAGCCGACGTGTGTGCGTCCCAGGTTCCGCACTTGCTGGACCAGGGGCGCCAGGGCGTTCGGGCCAGTGCGGGCTTGCCGCGTTATCGCAGGGCACAGATTCTCGAACAGACGGCCTTGAACATCGAACGCGATGCATCGGCATTTGCCCGACTGATCGTCGACGAAGCCGGCAAGACCCTCAAGCAGGCGCAAAAAGAGGTCAAGCGCTGCGTCAACACCCTCAAGCTGTCAGCCGAAGAAGCCCGGCGCAATGCCGGCGAGGTGATCCCTTTTGATGCCTATGAAGGTTCAGAATCTCGCCAGGGTTGGTTCTCCCGCGAGCCCCTTGGCTTGATCGTCGCCATCACGCCATACAACGATCCCTTGAACCTGGTGGCGCACAAGCTCGGCCCAGCCATCGCCGGCGGCAACGCGGTGATTCTCAAACCGTCGCAATTGGCGCCGTTGTCAGCCATGAAACTGGTGGCGTACCTGATCGACGCTGGCTTGCCCGAATCGGTGGTCACGGTTGCCACCGGTGGTGCCGAACTGGGCAAAGCCCTGGTCGCGGCCCGTGACGTGCGCATGATTTCCTTCACCGGAGGCTTTGTCACCGGTGAGCAGATCTCCCGCACCGCAGGCTTGAAGAAACTGGCAATGGACTTGGGCGGCAATGCGCCCGTAATCGTCATGGACGACTGCGACCTTGAGGCCGCAGTGGCGTGTTGCGTGTCCGGCGCCTTCTGGGCGGCAGGACAAAATTGCATCGGCACTCAGCGACTGCTGGTTCATGGGTCCGTTTATGCAGCGTTCCGCGAACGTTTTGTCAGCCAGGCCCAGGCCCTGTTGGTCGGCGACCCGTTGCTTGCCAGCACCGATATCGGCCCGATGATTACCCGGCAAGCGGCGCAGAATGCCGAGCGCGTGGTAGCCGACGCGTTGGCCCAAGGCGCAACCTTGCTGTGCGGGCACACACGACAGGATTCGTGTTACGCCGCCACCGTATTGGAAAACGTCGATCACGCCAGCGCACTCTGGCGCAACGAAGTCTTTGCGCCCGTGGTGGTATTGCAACGGGTTGAGTCCTTCGATGAGGCCATCGCGCTGGCCAACGAGCCTGACTACAGCCTGCACGCCGGTATCTTTACGAGCGACCTGGCGACGGCCTTGAGCGCCGCCCGCAGGATTGAGGCGGGAGGTGTGATGATCAACGACTCGTCCGACTATCGCTTTGATGCAATGCCCTTTGGCGGTTCCAAATACGGCAGCCTCGGCCGTGAGGGCGTGCGTTTCGCCTACGAGGAGATGACCCAACCCAAGGTGGTGTGCCTGAATATCCGGGCTTGATCGATCCACGGTAGTCAGCAGTGGGAGCGGCTGCCTCCCATTGCCAACCGCCCCAGGCACTCACCGCTGACAGGCATTGATCGGCGGTACTCGCCGACGCCAGGGTTGCGCACGCTCCAACTGCGCAGCAAGGGCGAACAGCGTACTTTCCTCGCCAAAACGGCCCGCGAAGTGGGCGCCCATCGGCAGGCCGGCGGCGCTCCAGTACAGCGGCACCGACATCGCCGGTTGCCCGCTGGCGTTGAACAACGCGGTAAACGGTGAGTAGCTGTGAAACTGCTCAATCAGTTCATCCAGGCTCAAGCGGTCGTCCTGCACATCCAGCTCGCCAATCGGTGCCGGCTCACGGGCCAGGGTCGGCGTGAGGATCAGGTCGTATTCCTGCATGAACATCGCCAACTGCCGGCCCAAGCCATGAATCCACTCCACCGCGCCCGCGTAATGTGCCCCGCTGACATCGCCCTTGCTGCGCAAAATGATCCGGGTGCGCGCCTCAAGCTCCTCGGGCTGCACCGCAAAGCCGCGCATCTGTCCCAGCACGTCGAGATAGTGACGGGTACTGGCGCCAATGATGGTGAAGACCTGATCGAGAAATTCCGGCAGTGACACCGGCAACTTCACCGGCTCAACCCGATGGCCCAGGGATTGGCACAATCTGGCGGCCTCCTGCACCGATGCCAGCGCTTCGCTGGACGTCGGCCAAGGCCCGAGTTGCTCCACCAGTGCGATGCGCAGCGGCTTTGGGTCGCGCTGTAACGCCGAAACATAGGGCTGCACCTGCACCGGTGCGGCATAGGGTGCGCCGAGGTCAATCCCGGCCGTTGCATCCAACAAGGCGGCGCTGTCACGTACCGACAAGGTGATCCCATGGGGCGTGCCCATGCCGGCCCAGCCTTCGCCGACCATCGGCCCTGATGGCAACAACCCGCGACTGGGCTTGAGGCCAAACACCCCGCAGCAGGACGCCGGCACGCGCAAGGAGCCGCCGCCGTCGTTGCCATGGGCAAACGGGACGACACGCGCCGCCACCAAGGCGGCCGCGCCACCGCTGGAGCCGCCCGCACTGTGGCCGGTGTTCCAGGGGTTGCGTGTGGCGCCAAAGCGCGTGGACTCGGTGGAGTACGACGTGCCGAATTCGGGCGAGGTGCTGGTGCCGGCAATCACGAAACCGGCACGGCGCAAACGGGTCACCAGTTCGGCTTCAAAATCTGCGCGAAACCCTCCCAGTGCCTGGGAACCGTTGGTCATTGCCGCGCCGTTGACCGGCGAAAACAAGTCTTTGATCAAAGTCGGTACGCCCGCGAATACGCCGTGGCCGGGCTGCACGGTGCGTGCAGCTTCACGGGCCGACGTGTACAGCCGTTCGGCCACGGCATTGAGCTGCGGCTCGACCCACTCAATACGGTCAATCACCGCTTCAAGCAACTCGCCGGGGTGCACTTCGCCACGGCGGACCCACTCGGCCAGGCCGGTGGCATCCTCGCTGTCCAACAGATTCTGGATGTTCATGTTTATCTCCTTTTAGTTACGAATGACTTGACCGGAAGGCACCCGGAGCCCCTTTACGTCGGGCGTGCAGGCCTGCCAGCGCCCAGATCGCCGCCGAGGCAAAGCTGGCCAGCGCCAGCCACTGGATGGAGGTGCGCAGGTCACCGGCGTAGACACTGAGCAGCGCCACCACCAGCGGGCTGACAAATTGGCCGAAATACAGGCAAGCCGTGAACCCGCCCAGGCCGCGCCCGCGTGTCGGGGCACTCAGGGCATTCATCACCGGCGCCATCACGTTGGGCACCAGCAGCCCGGCGCCCAGGCCGTGAATCAGGACCGCCACCAGCACAGCGATGTAGCTTTGCCCGCGCATCAGCAGCCACAGCCCCAACCCCAGCAGAGCCAGCAACAGCGCGTTGCAACCGACGATACCGAAGCGTCGACGCAGCAATGGCCAGGCCAGCGAACCGCCCAGGGTCGCGAGCAAACCCAGGCCCGCCGACAGCCCGATCAGCGTGCTAGAGGTCACTCCCAGGCCGACCAGCAGAATCGGGGCCTGGATCGGCACGATAAAACTCAGGACCATCCCGCTGAGAATCAGCAGATAACCCAGTACCAACGGCACCACGGCGTCCCTGCCCGGCTCGGGTTCGTCGAGGGACTGCGGGCGGCTAGCCGGTTCCCACAGCACCTTCATCATCAGCGGCACCAACAGCAATGGCAGCAGGTAGAGCAGGAACGGCAGGCGCCAGGAATGCTCGCCCAGCGCGCCGCCCACCACAAAGAACAGCGAGTCCACCAGGCCGATGGTTACTACCTGCCGATTGATGTAGCGCAGCCGTTCCTCACCGTGCCAATAGTCGGCAATCAAGGTGGCGCAACAGGTCATCACGGCGGCTTCGGCGCAGCCGAACAACAGGCGCACGCCCACGATGGCCTGCAAGTTATCCAGCAGTGCCGGCAAGGCGCCGAGCACGGCGTATAACAAGGTCGCGATAACCAGCAACGCCTTGCGCCCGACCCGGTCGGCCAACCAGCCGGCCAACGGCGCGCACAGTGCAATCGCCAGCGCCGGCCCGGTGACCGCCAAGGGCACCAGCAAGTCGGCGCGCGGCTCCAGCGGACCAAACGTGGCGCCAAGCTTGGGCA
>Ga0302259_1000165_pt1 | contig 14631 bp, 15 predicted proteins | sample I_Fen_N3_4_FD_194562 | JGI IMG/M metagenome (GOLD analysis project Ga0302259, IMG submission 194562) | Peat permafrost microbial communities from Stordalen Mire near Abisko, Sweden - I_Fen_N3_4 | ecosystem: Environmental > Terrestrial > Soil > Wetlands > Permafrost | place: Sweden: Abisko... | reverse complement strand
TGCGGATCGCCACGGTGGCGGCGTCGCCGGTCGACGGGATCGGTGGCTCGGGCGGCACGATCGACGTCCGCACGCGCGAGGCGATCGGCCCGCAGCTCGTGGTCGCCCGGCTCACCGCGGACTCGCTGCCGAGCCTCGGCGCGACCGGCTCGGCGCGCGTCGTCCTGGGGCGCCACCTGGGGCTGCGGCTGTCCGGCGCGGCGATGGCGGGGGGGCGCGAGTTCACGGTGCCGGCGGCGCCCACCGCCGCGTCGCTGGGCGAGGGCCGCCACGCGGTCAGCGGCGCCGGCCGGCTGGCGTATCGCGACGGCGATCTGCGGATCACGGCCGACGGCTCGATCGACGATCGCCACTACGTCGCGCCGCCGGCCGACGCCACGTTCGGCTCGATCCTGCTGGTCGATGGCGACACCGCGGCGCGGGCGTCGGCGACCGCGGCGGACCGCGTCGGCGCGCTCGAGCTCGAGGCGCAGGCGTGGACGCACTATCAGAACCAGCGCGCCCGGGTGTTCCGCGATCCGGCGTTCACCGACCAGCTCGCGGTCGAGAACTTCCAGGCGGTGCGCAGCGGCGCGCGCGGGCAGGCCAGCAGACCGCTGGGCGACGCGCTGCGCGTCACCGGCGCGTTCACCGGCGAGTTCCAGAAGGCGGCCGCCTCGGACATCGTCAACCAGGTGTCGCGCGGCCAGGCGACGCTGCTCGCCGCCGGCGGCGGCGTGCAGTTCGCGCGCGGTGCGCTGCGCGGCGATGCGACCGCCGGCGGCGGGGCGATCCTCGGCCTGCACCCCCGGGTGTGGCCCGCGGCCACGGCGGTGGTCGCGTACGCGGTGGCGCGCGGTCTCGAGCTCGTGGCGACCGGCGCGCACACGAGCCGGCCGCCGACGCTGCGCGAGCGGTTCGATCAGAACGGCAACCTGCGGCTGGGCCCGGAGCACACCACGCTCGCCGAGCTCCGCGCGCGCGCCGAGCTCGCCGGCGTCGTGCACCTCGAGCTCGCGCCCTACTACAAGCGCACGACCCAGACGATCGGCCGGTCCCAGGTGGCGGCGACCGGCGGCGAGCTCCTCAACCTCGGCGCGATCGACGCCTGGGGGCTCGACGGCCAGGCGCGCGCGACGCCGCATCCGCGGGTCGAGGCAGGCGTCGCCTACGAGTACCTGAAGGCGCGCGCCGCGGCGTACCGCGTGCTCCCCGCCCAGGACGATCCGATCGGCGTGCTGCCGCACCACCGGTTCGACGCCTGGGTGGAGGGCCGCCCGGTGGACGGGATCTCCGGCCAGCTCCGCGTGACCTACGCCAGCGCGTCGATCGACGACACCGCGGTGATCCCGAGCCGCGTCGTGGTCACGGCGGCGGTGACCGCGCAGCTGACCCGCGCGTACCAGGCGACGCTCCGGCTCGACGATCTGGCGAACGAGCGGCCCGAGACGAGCGTGGGGCGTCACGCCGCCGGTCGCCAGGTCTTGCTCGTCCTGCAGGCCGCCTGGGACTAGAACACCAGGCGCCAGCCGAGCAGGATCAGCGGGGTCGCCGCCGGGTTCGCCGGATCCAGCCCGTAGGGAACGTGACCCGCCGGCGGGGCCTGGCCGTCCGCGAGGGGCGGGTCGAGCGGCGCGGGCAGGCGGCGGACCTCCCACTCGATGATCGCGAGCGCGCCCTGCGGCCCGTGCCCGCTCGACTGGATGATCACCTGACCGTCGGCGTCGTTGTCGTGGTCCGCGTTGAACCCGGGGTCGTCGGGGTTGTTGAGGATCGTGACGCTGAACCACGCGTTCAGATCGGCGGCGAACAGGTTCTGGTCGCTGACGTCGCCCGGGAGGACGCCGTTGCTCGGCAACACCTGGGTCGCCAGCGGCAAGAGCGGCGCCGCGTTGGCCTTGTGCACGAGCGCGCTCCACCGCGGCTGTGGGGGCGTGGGGTGGGCCGCGTCGACGGCGACGTAGGCGTGGCGCAGCGCATCCATCGCCGCGGCCGCGCCGCTCTCGGCGGCGTACAGCGCGATCGCCTGCGACCGGTCGTTGCTCGAGGCCTTGAGCACGCCTTGCACGCTGACCACGGTCAAGCTGCCGAGCGCGCCGAGCGATGACAGGACGATCATCGCGAGCAACATCGAGTTGCCCGCTTGACCGTCCCGCGCGCGCGGCCTCGTCATCGCTTGGAGCAGAGTGTACCGAGACGCCGCGCCGGTCACCCGGGATTCGGCGAATTCCGCGGCCGGCCCGCGTGAGCCAGCGCACGTCGCGCGAAGGCTATGCGGTCATGCGCGTCGCGGGCGTCGCGGTCGTCGGGCGCGGCCGCTCGGCTTCGCTCAGGCGCGCGAGCGGGAAGCTGAACCTCACGCTGGTGCCGCGGCCGGGTTCGGAGACGATCTCGACACCGCCGCCGCTATCGACGGCGACCGCGCGCAGCACCGCGAGCCCGATGCCGCGGCCCGAGGTCTCGCTGGCCGCGTCGCGCGTCGAGAAGCCATCGGCGAACAGCGCGTCGACCAGGTGCTCGCGGGTGTCGTGGGGCAGGCCGCCGGCGCGCGCGCGGTCGCGGACGCGCTCCCAGTTGACGCCGCGGCCGTCGTCGCGGATCTCGATCACGAGCGCGCCCTCCTCGACGCTCGACACCAGATCGATCCGCGCCTGCGCCGGCTTGCCCGCGGCGATGCGCTCGTCGGCGCTCTCGACGCCGTGGTCGACCGCGTTGCGGACGGCGTGGACGAACGCGGCCCAGAACGGGCTCCACCGCGCCGGCTCGAGCCGCGGGCCGCGATCGTCGACGCCGACGGTGAGGTCCTTGCCGAGCTGGCGGGCCAGGCGCAGCGTCTGCTCGGCGACGCGCTCGAACCGGCGGGCGACCGGCTCGAGCCGCCACGCTTCGATCATGCGCTCGATGTCGGCGGACGGCTGGGCGGTGCGCAGCGCGCCGATCACGCGGTCGACGTCCTCGCGGGTGATCTCGAGCGCACGATCGCGGCGCGAGCCGAGCAGCGCGTCGATCCGGCCGACGAACCCGCGCCACCGCGCGGTCAGCTCGGCGCGCTCCTCCGGGGTCGGTCCCGTGCCGTCCTCGAGCATCCGGGTCTCGAGATCGTGGCAGTACGCGGCGATGCTATCGACGCCGAACAGCGCGGTGTTGCCCTTGAGCGTGTGGACGCGGCGGTAGATCTCGGTGAGGGGCTCGGCGCCGCCCGCGGCGATCCCGCGGACCAGCTCGTCGGCCTCGTCGTAGAACTCGATGAAGCCGTTGCGATCCTTGGCGAACCGCTCGAACGCGGCGACCAGCTCGCGGCGATAGAGCTCGGCGCGCTCGCGCGCGACCTCGGCGGTGACGTCCGAGATCACGACGAGCATCAGCTGCGGGATGTCGCCGGGGCCGATCGGCTGGTAGCGGAACCGCAGGTGGCGATCGCCGATCGCCAGGCGCGCCGGCAGCTGGAACAGCGTGACCTCGAGCGGCATCGTCCCGCTGGCGAGCTCGTCCCAGCCCAGCCGGAGCCGCGCGGCGAAGTCGTCATTGACCGGCGCGAGGTAGTCGAACAGGCTCGCGGAGGCCGGCGCCGCGCCGAGCCAGGTCTCGAGGATCTTCGACCGCTCGGCCGACATCACACCGGTCAGGTCGACGGTGAACAGGCCCTGGTCGACGTTGTCGAGCACGCGGCTCATGTCGCGGGTGCGCTCGTCGAGCGCCGCGGTCCGCGCCGCGACGATCTTCTCGAGCCCGATCACGTTGTCGAAGAAGCTGCGCGCGACGAACGTCGCCGCGACCGACTCGAGCACGACGAACACGGCGTGGACGACCACGGTCCAGATCGACGCCTGGTAGTTGAACACGCTGGCCGGGATCACGAGCCACAGGACGACGTGATGTACCGCCGCGGTCGCCGCCGCGGTCAGGATCACCGCCGGGTTGGCGAACACGGCGAGCAGCGCGAGCAGCACGAAGAAGTAGAAGTGCATCTCGATCTGCATCGGGCCCTGCCCGAAGTGGACCAGGAGCCCGCCCATCACCATCGCCGTGAAGCCATAGGTCGCCGACAGCAGGCGCGGGTTCTTGAACGTGACGTACGCGATCGTCGGGCCGACCAGGACCAGCGGGGTCAGCACCGCGGCCTGCACCAGGCTGGTGCCGGCGAGCGCCGCGACCGCGATGAACACCGGGACGTGGCAGTAGAAGAACACCAGCGCGATCCGGTTCATCCGCCGCAGGTAGCTGCGCTCGAACGCGGTGATCTCGCGGGGCAGGGTCAGGTAGCTCATCAGGTGCTTCATGTCGGGCTCGCTTCAGTTCCACCGGCGGATGCCGAGCGGGTCGATCGCCGTGCGGAGCGCGGCGCCGACCGCACAGCCAAACGTCGGCAGCGGCGCGACCCGCTCGCCGCGGCGGGTCGTCGCGATGATCAGGGCGTCGCGGACGTCGCTGGCTTGCTTGCGCGGCGTGTAGCCCCCGAGGTAGCGGATCGCGTCGGCGGGATCGACGACGACGAGCAGCGGCGCGGCCTCGACGTGGTAGCGCGCCCCGAGCTGCGCGGGGGTGACGAGGTCGAGGTCGAAGCCGCGCGCGCGGATCGCCGCGACGCGCGCGGCGTCGGGCTGGGCCGCGATCAGCACGACGCGCTCGGCGACCTCGGCGGGCCGCGGGCTCGCCAGCAGGTGGTCGAGCACGCGCAGCGAGCACACGCAGTCCTGGTCGAGCACGTGGAGCACGAGCCAGCGACCGCGCTGCGCGGGCAGCCGCTGGGCCACCGAGCGCTGCACCACGGGGTCACCGAGATCGGGCACTGGCAACGTCAAGAGGTGCGGCGCGAGCAAGTACGCGCCCACGACGATGAACGCCGCGAGCCACACGACGAACAAGCCGCGGAGCGCGTTGCGCCCCCAGCACGACGCGATCTGTGGGAGCTCGGCCATATGTTGCAGCCAATCGACCGGTCGTGGGCAGAATCGAGGGTCGACGGGGCGCTCGTGGCCGCGCCGTCGCGGTTGCGCTACGTGTAGGCGATGACGATCTCGGGACTGATACGAGGCATGGCGGGCGGCGGGTTGATCGGGCTCGCGGCGGCGCTGCTGCTGTGGAGCCACGGCCGGATCGCGGGGATCAGCGGGATCCTGGGGCACGCGGCGGATCGCGGCGACGGCCGCACCTACCGCTGGGGGTTTCTGGCAGGCCTGGTCGCGGCCGGGGCGATCGCGGCGGCGGTGGCGCCGTCGGCGTTCGGTGGCGCGGTCCGCAGCGTGCCGGCGATGGCGGTCGCGGGCGTGCTGGTGGGCGCCGGCGCCACACTGGGCGGCGGCTGCACCAGCGGCCACGGCGTGTGCGGCCTGTCGCGCGGCTCGCCGCGCTCGCTCGTCGCGGTCGCGACGTTCATGATCTCCGGGGCGATCACCGTGGCGCTGGCCGGAGCGCGGTCGTGAAGGGCGCGGTCCTGGCCGCCGCCGCGGGAGCGCTGTTCGCGCTGGGCCTGGTGATCGGCGGCATGACGATCCCGGCCAAGGTCACCGGCTTTCTCGACGTCGGTGGCGCGTGGGATCCGCAGCTGGCGTTCGTGATGGTCGCCGCGATCGCGGTCTACGCTCCGGCGCTGCGGTGGATCCGCGGCCGCCGACCCCTGGCCGCGGCCAGGTTCCAGTGGCCGACCGCGCGGGCGATCGACGCGCGCCTGGTCGGCGGCGCGGCGCTGTTCGGTATCGGCTGGGGCCTCGCGGGTTACTGCCCGGGGCCGGCGCTGGTCGCGCTGGCCGGCGGCGGCCTCCCCGTGCTGGTGTTCGTCGCCGCGCTGGTCCTCGGCATCGCGCTGGCGCGCCGGCTCGCGCCGGCCTGACGCCGCTACGCGACCGTGGTGGCGCCGGGGCGGCGGGCCGCCGCGCGCGACGGCGCCTTGCTGACCGGCGGCGGAGCGGGCAGCGGCATCTCCTTGAACTCGGCGTGGAGCCACGCGGTGAACCCCTGGACCCGGGCCCGTGCCTGCTGATCGGGGCCGTACATCAAGCGATAGGCGTACGCCGACGCCAGCGGCATGCAGGCGCACATGCGCAGCCGATCGTGCAAGATGTCGTCGTAGACCAGCGCGTAGGGCACGAGCGCCACCCCTGCGCCGGCGATCGCGGCCTGGATCAGCAGCGCGGTGCTGCTGTAACTGCGCGAGAAATCACGCCGCCGGCCGCTGGCCTGGTTGGCGTCGAGCAGGCGGAGCCAGAGCTCGGGCGTGCGCTCGCACAGCAGCGGCAGGCGGGCCAGCTGCGCGAGCGTGGCGCTCGGCCGGCCATCGAGCGCGGGGCTATACACGACCACGAGCTGCTCACGGTAGACGATCTCGGCGTCGCCGCTCGCGATCCGGCCGTGGCGCAGCGCGATATCGCACACCCCGCTCGCCAGCGCGACCATCTGGTCACAGCCCTCGAGCTGCAGCGTGGTCTGAGGGTGGAGCGCGGTGAACCGGTGCAGCCGCGGCGCCAGCCACCGGGTGGCGAACGCCGCGGTGGTCGAGATCCGCAGCACCGGCTCGGGGTCGCGATCCAGCAGGGGGCTGGCCTCGGTGTCCAGGTGCGACACGGCGCCCTGCTCGGTGATCGCGGTGCGTTCGAGATCGATCGAACCGGATGTGCGGGGCGACGGCTGCTGCATGGAGGGCCAGGTATAGCCCAGGCACGCGCAAAGAACTCCACCATCGTCGAGTCCGTGGCCGCCTGGCGACGCCACGGCGTCGTGCGAAGGCGCACAGCCAAGCCACCTGATCCGCGAGCTTCGTCGAAACTAAGTGACCCCATTGGGACTTGAACCCAAGTTTTCGGCGTGAGAGGCCGACGTCCTAACCGCTAGACTATGGGGCCGTTGAAGGAGGTGACGTTCTACCCGCGTCGGTGAAAACCGTCAAGCCTTCGTGGGGTTCGGGGACATGGATTCGAACCATGATAGTCAGATCCAGAGTCTGACGTCCTACCATTAGACGATCCCCGAATGAGACCGAGGCACAGTACCTAAACGTCCGGCGGCGATTCGTCAAGGTCTTGTGGCCGACTTGGCGCGTGGGACGAAGAAGATCAGGGTCTTGCCGCCCGCGCGGAGGACGTGGATGGCCAGCCAGGGCGTGCTGGGGGTCTGGCTCAGGAACCGGGTGAGCTCGACGCCGCGCGCGGCGTAGGGGCCGATCTGCTGCACGGCGATGCCGCGACGCGACAGCTCGGCCGCCAGGAAGTCGGTGGTGTCGCGCAGGCCGCGGCCCGAGATCTGCTGGCCGCTGGGATCTCGATGGCTGCCGGGCGGCAGGCGCAGGTCGGGATCGGCGTCCCCGCGGGCCGCCCCGAGGGCGGTGACGATCGCGAGGCCGGCGCACCAGCGGAGCATCGTAGGTGGGTGTAACACGCAGCCGGGGTCACGCGTGGGTGATCAGGCGCCGCGGCGCATCAGCGAGCGAAACAGCCCCACGGCCCAGTCGAGGTCCTCGAGCGGGACGTACTCGTTGGCGGCGTGGGCCTGCGCGATGTCGCCGGGGCCGATCACGATCGCGGCCTTGCCGTGCTCGGTCCACAGCGCGGCCTCGGTCCAGAAATCGAGCGAGCCGATCGAGCGGACGAACGGGCGGACCTCGGCGGCGAGCGCGTCGCACGAGAACGGCGAGAGCTCGATGGTGGACTCGAGCGCGATCTTCGGGTCGAGCGCGGCGATGATCGCCGAGACCTCGCGATCCCACGTCGCGCGGTCGAACCCGGGATAGGGCCGGAGCGACCACTCGAGCCGGCCGCGCGCCGGGATCACGTTGAACGCGACGCCGCCGGTGATGCCGGCGATGTTGAGGCAGGTGCCCTGCATGTTGGCCGGACCGGTCGCGAGCAGCCGCACGCCGAGATCGTCGAGCGCGGCGGCCATGCGCGCGAGCACGGCGATGGGCTTGGGCAGGAAGTCGGCCTTCGACGAGTGGCCGCCGGGGCCGAGCAGGGTGGCGCGCTGGGCGAGCACGCCGCGGTGGGCGACGCCCGCGGTGCGCGCGGTCGGCTCGCACACGATGACCTCCCGGATCGCCTCGGCGCGCGGGCCGGCGAGGAACGGCCGCAGCACCCCGCTGCCCGCCTCCTCATCTCCGGAGAACAGTACGCCGAAATCGCGCGGCCTGGTCGCCTCGAGCGCGACCAGCGTGGCGGCGATCGCGCCCTTGGTGTCGGCCGCGCCGAGGCCGTAGAGCCTGCCGTCGGCGATGTAGGGGGTCCACGGGTCCTTGGCCCAGCCGTCGTTGGCCGGCACCGTGTCGATGTGGACGTTGATCAGCCGGTGTGGGGTGCCCCAGCGCGCGAACACGTAGGCGCCGGGCCCACCGTCGCTGCGCGGCAGGGCCTCGACCACGACTTCGTCGGCGCCGGCCGCCCGGAGCAGCGGCGCCAGGTACTCGCAGATCGCGCGCTCGTCCCCGGGGCCGCGCGCGGGGCCGGATTGCTGGGTGGGAAACGCTACGAGCTCGGCGAGCAGGTCGGCGACGATCATGAGGCCTACGCTACGTCAGTTGCCCGGGTGGCGGCGAGCAGCGACTGCCACGCCGGATGGCGCGCGATCTCACCGAGCGCGCGGGCGAGGAGCGTCTTGCCCGGCTCCATGCGGTGCCAGGTCGAAGCTCCCGAGGGGTGGGGCAGGGCGATCACGTCGAACTCGCGCCCTGCGAGCTGGCCGCGGCGCCTGGTGCCGACGATCTCGGCGAGCTGGCCGATCTCGGGGGCGAGCTGGGCGATCGCGAGCTTGCCGACCGGGATCACCAGCTGGGGGGAAAGCAGCTTCACTTCGCGCGCCAGGTGGCGGCTGCAGCGCTGGATCTCGTCCGGCGATGGCACGCGGTCGCCGCCGCCCTTGGCGGCCTTGCCCGGAAAGCAGCGACACACGGCGGCCATGTAGACCTTGTCGCGGAACTCGGCCTCGGACAGCCCGGCGCCGGCGAACCAGCCAAACAGCGTCTTGCCGGCGGTCCAGGCGAACGGCTTGCCGAACGAGCCCTCACGCACGCCGGGCGCCTGGCCGATCAGCAGCACGGGCGAGACGATCGCCCCGCCGGTGACGACCGGGCGGATCATGTCGGGACAATCGCTACAGCCCTGGAGCTGGGTCAGGTGGCGGCGGAGCTGAACCAGGGATGTCACGGCCGCACTATGGCGGATCCGGAGGACTCAGGCACCGTCCGGAGTCGGCGCAAGTCCGCGCGAGATCACGCCGCGTGACGATGGGGCTGCGCGCGGGGCGCGGCGGGCTAAACTTCGGCGGTGAACTTAGCTCCCCATGAAACACTCATCCGCCGGGTGCTCGGAAGCAATTTCCTCGAGCTCAAGTTGCAGCGGCTCTCGATCGAAGAGCTCGACGGTGGCTCGAGCGCGAAGCTCGAGGTGCTGGAGGGCGATCAGGTCGTCGAGGTCGACGGCAAAGGCGTCGGTCTGGTCGACGCGCTGCACGTCGCGCTGCTCGGCCGCTACGCGCGCGAATACCAGTCGCTGCGCACCGTCCAGCTCGCCGGGTTTCAGGTCGCCGCCGATATCGGCACCAAGCAGGCGCAGTCCGGGGTCGACGCGGTCGCCCGGGTGACGCTCGACGTGTCCAACAGCGAGGGCCGGCTGTTCTCGTTCAGCGACTCGTCGCGCTCGGTGACGTCGTCGACCGCGCGCGTCGTGCTCGCGATGGTCCAGTACTTCGCGAACGCCGAGCGCGCGTTCGTGACGCTGCACCACGCCCGGCACGACGCGCTGGCGCGTGGCCGCGAGGACCTGGTCTCGCGCTACACCGCCGAGATGGTCGCGGTGGTTGAAAGTACGAGCTACGCCGAGGTGATCGCGAACATCCGCAAAGAGCTGCCCTGAGCGAGCGCGCCCAGGTCGAACGCCGCCGCGGTATAACGCGGCTCCATGGAGTCATTCCTCGCCGGCAAGCGCGCGCTGGTCACGGGTGGTGGGCGCGGCATCGGGGCATCGATCGCCCGCGCGCTGGCCAGCGCCGGCGCGCGGGTCATCGTGTGCGGTAGAAACCAGCCCGACCTCGAGTCGATCGCCCAGCAGGTCGGCGGCATCGCGTACCCGCTCGATCTGCTCGATCGCAAGCACACCGATGAGGTGCTCGCGCAGATCGGCCCGGTCGACGTGCTGATCAACAACGCCGGCGCCGCGGAGAGCGCGCCGCTCGAGCGCACGACCGACGCGCTGTGGGATCGCATCCTCGAGCTCGACGCGACCGCGCCGTTCCGCGTGATCCGCGCGGTGGCCCCGGCGATGATCGCCGCCCGGTGGGGGCGGGTGATCAACATCGCGTCGAACGCCGGGGTGTCGGGCTACGGCTACTCGATGGCGTACTGCGCGGCCAAGCACGCGATGGTCGGCATGACGCGCGCGCTGGCGATCGACCTGGCGCGCACCGGCGTCACGATCAACGCGCTGTGCCCGGGCTGGGTCGACACCCGGATGGCCGAGGAGGCGGTGAGCCGGATCGCGGCGACGACCGGGCGGACCACCGACGCCGCGCGCAGCCAGCTCGCGGCGATGAGCCCGCAGCGCCGGATGATCAGCCCCGAGGAGGTCGCCCACGCCGCGTTGATGCTGTGCGCCGATGGCGCGCGCGGCATCCACGGCCAGACGATCGTGATCGATGGCGGCGCGGTGCTCAAGTGAGCACCCAGGAGGTCGACGTGCCGGGGTGGCCAGCGCCCAAGGGCTACGCCAACGGCCGGGCCGGCGCGGGGAGCGTCGTCCACGTCGCCGGGCAGATCGGCTGGGACCCGGCGACCGGCGGGTTCGCCGATGGCTTCGTGGCGCAGTTCGGCCGCGCGCTCGACAACGTGATCGCGGTGGTGCGCGCCGCCGGTGGCACCGCCCAGGATATCGCCAGCATGACGGTCTACGTCACCGACATGACGGCGTATCGCACCGCGCAGCGCGAGCTCGGCGCGGCGTGGCGGCCCCGGCTGGGCAAGCACTTCCCGGCGATGGCGCTGGTCGCGGTCGCGGCGCTGGTCGAGCCGAACGCGGTGGTCGAGATCCAGGCGGTCGCGCACGTCGGAGGCGCGGCCGGGCCGGTGACCGGGGGGGCCCCATGACGGAGGCCCGGACGTTCGCGCTCGAGGCGGCCGACGGCGTCGCGACGATCACGCTCGATCGGCCGGACCGGCTCAACGCGCTGACCTTCGAGATCTACCGCGAGCTCGCGGAGGCGTTCGAGCAGTTCGGCAGCGACGACCGGGTGCGGGCGATCGTCATCACCGGCCGCGGCCGCGGGTTCTGCTCGGGCGGCGATCAGGACGACATCATCAAGCACCTGCTCGGCCGCGATACGCCGACGCTGCTCTCGTTCACCCGGGCGACCGGCCGGCTGATCGCGGCGATGCGGACGTGCCGGCGGCCGATCGTCGCCGCGGTCAACGGCACCGCGGTCGGCGCCGGCGCGGTGATCGCGTGCGCCAGCGATCTGCGGATCGCCGCGGCCGGCGCCAAGTTCGGCTTCATCTTTCCGCAGGTCGGGCTGTCGGGTGCCGACATGGGCGTGACGTACTTGCTGCCGAGGATCGTGGGCCTTGGCCACGCGTCCGAGCTGCTGCTGTTTGGCGAGATCATCCTCGCGCCGCGCGCGCTCGAGATCGGCCTGGTCAACCGGGTGGTGTCCGACGCGGCCGCGGCGGTCGCGATGGCCCACGACTGGGCGACCCGGCTGGCGCGTGGCCCGGCGTTCGCGCACGCGATGACCAAGCAGATGCTCGAGAGCGAGCACACGATGGCGCTGGCCGAGGCGATCGAGGCCGAGGCGCAGGCGCAGGCGCTGTGCATGCAGCACCCCGACTTCGCCGAGGCCCACGACGCGTTCAAGGCCCGGCGCCCGGCGCGGTTCCGCGGCGCGCCCGGCGCAGGCTCGGGGGACGGCGCGTGACGTTCCCCGACGACTTCAACCTCGCCGACTACTACCTGTTCGATCGCGAGCGCCAGGGCCAGGGTGGCAACATCGCGCTGCGGTTCGGCGACCGCCGCTGGACCTACACCGAGGTCGCCCACCGATCGCGCGGGCTCGCGCGGTCCCTGGTCGCGCGGGGGCTTGCCCCCGAGCAGCGGGTCCACGTCGTGCTGCCCGACGTGCCGCCGTTCGCGTGGTCGATCTTCGGCCTCCTCGCCGCGGGTGGCGTCTTGACGATGGGCAATCCGCTGTCGCCGCCGGACGACCTCGAGTACGTGCTCGGCTACGTCAAGGCGCAGGTGCTGATCACCACTCCGGAGGTCGCCGAGCAGCTGGTGCCGCGGATGGCGCGGCTGCCGCACCTGCGCCACGTGCTGCTCGCGCCCAGCGCCGCCACCGGCGACGACCCGGAGGCGACCGTCGCGCTGACCGGGCCGCTCGCCGCGCTCGGGGCCGCCGGGGTGCACACGGCCTCGCTCGACCAGGTGATCGCCGCGGGGGCCGCAGCCGACGCGCCGCGGTTGCCCGCGCTGCGCCGCGACGATCCGGCGATCTGGCTGTTCACCTCGGGCTCGACCGGGCGGCCCAAGGCGGCGATGCACAGCCACCGCGACTTCGCGTTCAACACCGAGGTCTACGCCAAGCGCACCCTCGGATACGCCGAATCCGACGTCACGATCAGCGTGGCACGGTTGTTCTTCGGCTACGGCACCGGCACGAACCTGTGGTTCCCGTTCGCCGTGGGCGCCACCGTGGCGCTGTTCAGCGAGCGGCCGACCGCCGAGGTCGTGGCCGACGCGATCGCGCGCTACCGGCCGACGATCGTCACCAACGTGCCGACCATGCTCGGCAAGCTGCTCGATCTCGACGACGAGCGCCGCGCGGCAGGCCAGCCGGGGCTCGATCTCTCGTCGGTGCGGTTCCACCTGTCGGCGGGCGAGGCGCTGCCCGCGCCGCTGCTGCGCCGGTTCGTCGAGCGGTTCGGCGGGCAGATCTACGACGGCATCGGCAGCGCCGAGATGTTTCACATCTACTGCTCGAACCGGCCCGGCGACGTCGTGCCCGGGTCGCTCGGCCGCGTGGTCGAGGGCTACACGCTGAAGATCCTGCCGGACGACGCCGAGGGCCCGGGAGCGCCGGCGCTCCCGCCCAACGAGATCGGGGTGCTGTGGGTCAAGGGCGACAGCGTCGCACACGGCTACTTCCAGGATCGCGACAAGAGCTGGAGCACGTTCCACGGCCACTGGTGCCGGACCGGCGATCTGTTCCAGATCGACCTGCACGGCTATCTGTGGTTCAGCGGCCGGGCCGACGATCTGTTCAAGGTGGGCGGCGTGTTCGTCGCGCCGCGCGAGGTCGAGGACTGCCTGCTCGGCCACGCCGCGGTCTCGCTGGCCGCGGTGATCCCCGGCGACGATGCCGGCCTGATCAAGCCCAAGGCCGTGATCGTCCTGCGCCCCGAGGCCAAGGGCCAGGCGGGCGGCGTGCTGGCCAACGAGCTCAAGGCGCATGTCCAGGGGAAGCTGTCGAAGCACAAGTATCCGCGCTGGGTCGTGTTCGTCGATGACCTGCCGCGGAACGACCGCGGGAAAGTCGACAAGCGGCAGCTGATCGAGCGCGAGCGCCGTGGCGAGCTCGGCGAAACCTGGTAAGCGACCTGAGGGCGGATCGCCGGGCTGGCGGTTTCCGCGCGAGCGAGCACCAAGCCATGGCCGAGAAGTTTCTAGCGCGACATACCACGGCGACGCTGCGCGCGTTGCTCGACGACAAGAAGCCGCTGGTGGCGCTCGTGCCGATCGGCTCGACCGAGCCGCACGGACCGCACCTGGGCCTGGGCACCGACGTCATGATCTCGGCCGCGGCGTGCGTGCGGGCGACCGAGCTGTTCGCCCGCAAGGGGCCGCTGGGTTCTGTGATCGCGCCGGCCGTGAGCTACGGGGTCACCGAGTGCGCGCAGGGCTTTGCGGGTGCGGTCTCGGTGCCGGCCGCCATCTTGACCGCGTACCTCGGCGCGATCTGCGACGGCCTGCTCGCCCAGGGGCTGCGCCACGTGTGCCTGGTCAATAACCACCTCGAGCCGGCGCACGATGCGGCGGTGCGCGCGGCGGCGGCCGGGCGCGGCAACCAGGTCAGCGTGGCGTGTCCGCTGACCAAGAAGTGGGCACGCACGCTCGACGCCGAGTTCAAGAGCGGCGCCTGCCACGCCGGGCTGTACGAGACGTCGATCATGATGGCCGCGGCGCCCGAGTTCGTCGACAACGCGATGCGCAGCGTGCTGGCGCCGGTGCCGATCAGCCTGTCCAAGCAGCTCGAGGCAGGGGCGACCACGTTCGCGGCGATGGGCATGGAGCTCGCGTATGCCGGCGATCCGGCAGCGGCCTCGATCGAGGAGGGTGAGCGGATGATCCAGCGGCTCGCCGAGATGGTGGTCGGCGAGGTTCGCGAAGCGCTCGGGCTGCCGGTCTGAACAAGGTCGCTCAGGTCGGTGGTCAGGAGCTCCGCGCGACGCGACGCGCGACGGGGTGAATGGACCGGCTCTGCCGGGCCAAAGGGGGCGGGAAGGACCCCTGTCGATCGACGGTGAGCGGATGATCCAGCGGCTCGCCGAGAGGGTGGTCGGCGCGACTACCGGTCGCGCGGGGCGGACAGCAGCCGTGCGGCTGGCAGACCGCCGGTGCACTCGCGCAGAAACATCGCGCGGGCGCTGTGATCGACCAGGTGACAGGTGCCGGCACCCGCGCCCAC
>Ga0302259_1000164_pt1 | contig 14646 bp, 12 predicted proteins | sample I_Fen_N3_4_FD_194562 | JGI IMG/M metagenome (GOLD analysis project Ga0302259, IMG submission 194562) | Peat permafrost microbial communities from Stordalen Mire near Abisko, Sweden - I_Fen_N3_4 | ecosystem: Environmental > Terrestrial > Soil > Wetlands > Permafrost | place: Sweden: Abisko... | reverse complement strand
AATCACTGCGACGACGGAGCTCTTGAGCATCATGAGCGAGCCTCCCGATTTCGCCGTTCATCATTCATCACGGTCTGGAGATGAATCGACGACGAGTTGTGTGAACTATACGGCGGGAAGTTGCAGACTGGCAACCCGCAATCTACAGCAAATGCATATTTCCAAACGACGGCGCTGGAGATTTCATGACGTGGCGAGTCGAGCTTGGGGTTTTCTGAGGCGGCAATCCAGCGCTGGCGAAACCGCTGGGGCTGTACTACAGCTTGCCGATGCGACCCATCGCGATGATCGCCGTCCTGGTGTTTGCCAGCTGCAGCAAGCACGAAGATCCTGGAAAGCCCGCGGAAGAACGCGTCTACGTGTCCGACGAGGACGGCGGCACGGTCGTCGTGATCAGCGCGGCGACCGACGCGGTGATCGCCCGGATCGCCGTCGGCAAGCGGCCGCGCGGCGTGCGGATCTCGCCCGATGGAACGCGGTTGTTCGTGGCGCTGTCCGGGACCCCCAAGGGAGGGCCCGGCGTGAAGGACAGCGACCTGCCGCCCGCCGATCCGAGCGCCGATGGCATCGGCGTCGTCGACCTGGCGACGCAGAAGCTCCTGCGCGTGATCCCGGGCGGCACCGATCCCGAGCTGTTCGACGTGACCAGCGACGGCAAGCGGCTGTGGGTCTCGAACGAGGACAGCGCCCAGGCCTCGCTGATCGACGTCGAGACCGGCGAGATCCTGCGGCGGGTTCCGGTCGGCAAGGAGCCCGAGGGCGTCGGCATCCAGCCAGGTGGCAACGTCGTCTACGTCACCAACGAGGGCGACAACATGGTATCGGTCCTCGATCTTGCGAGCGGCAAGACCGTGGCGCAGGTCGACACCGGTGGGCGCCCGCGATCGGTCGTGTTCACGACCGACGGCGCCCGCGCGTTCGTCGCCTGCGAGACCACACACGCGCTCACCCTCGTGGATGCCCGCACACATACGCGCACCGGCGAGCTCGAGCTCCCCGGCGAAGGCGTGCGGCCGATGGGCCTCGTGGTCTCGGCGGACGGCTTGACGCTGTTCGCCACCGGCGGCCGCGGCAAGACCGTGCACGTGATCGGCCTCGACGGAGCGGCGCCTCACGTCAAGGCCACGATCACCGACGTCGGCGCGCGTCCGTGGGGCATCGGCGTCACCCGGCGCGGCGACAAGCTCTACACGGCCAACGGTCCGGCCGGGGACGTCTCGGTCATCCTCACCGCCACCGGGACGGTGGCCCGCCACATCGCGGTCGGCGGGTCGCCGTGGGGCATCGCGCTCCGCTGATCGATCCGCACATTCGATATGTTGCTGGGTGATCATGAAGCGCTCCATGGCGCGAGCTACCGGACCGCGCCGTCGCCTTGCCGGTCGCGCAGCCGGTCGCGGTGCCAGGCGATGTGGTCGGCGATGAACGTCTGGATGAACCAGTAGGAGTGGTCGTAGCCCGCGTGGCGGCGCAGGGTGAGGTGGTGGCCGCCGGCGCGGGCGGACGCCTCGAGCGCGTCGTGGCGCAGCTCGCGCTCGAGGAACTGATCGGCGAGCCCCTGGTCGACGAGCAGCTCGCGGCCGCTCGGCGCGCGGCCGAGCAGCACGCTCGCGTCGTACGCCTCCCACGCCGCGCGGTCGGCGCCGAGGTAGCGGCTGAACGCCTTCTGGCCCCACGGCACCGCCATCGGGTTCGAGATCGGCGCGAACGCCGACACCGCGTGGTAGCGCGCCGGGTTGCGCAGCGCGACCACCAGCGCGCCGTGCCCCCCCATCGAGTGACCGAACACGCCGCGGCGATCGCTCGCGGGGAACCGCGCCTCGACGATCGCCGGCAGCTCGTCGACGACGTAGCTGTACATCCGGTAGCTCGCCGCCCACGGCGACTCGGTCGCATCGACGTAGAATCCCGCGCCCACGCCGAAGTCCCAGTGTTCCCGATCGCCCGGCAGCTCGATGCCACGCGGGCTGGTATCGAGCGTGACCAGGATCAGGCCGGCGCTGGCGGCGAGCGGCAGCGCGCCCGCCTTGATCATGAACGTCTCTTCGGTGCACGTCAGTCCGGCGAGGTAATACAAAACGGGCAGCCGCGCGCCCTCGGCGTGCGGCGGCACGTAGACCGCGAACTTCATCTCGGTGCCCGTCGAGGCCGACGCGTGGGCGTAGAACCCGATCGTCCCGCCGTGGCACCGCTGCTCGCTGCGGACCGTGACCTCGCTCATCAGAACTCGACCACCGTGCGGATCGACGTGCCCTCGTGCATGAGGTCGAATGCCTCGTTGATCCGCTCGAGCGGCAGCTTGTGGGTGATCAGCGAATCGATCTCGATCTTCTTGTCCATGTACCAGTCGACCAGCCGCGGCACGTCGGTGCGGCCGCGTGCGCCGCCGAACGCCGAGCCCTTCCAGACCCGGCCGGTGACCAGCTGGAACGGCCGCGTGGCGATCTCCTGGCCGGCGCCGGCGACGCCGATGATCACGCTGACCCCCCAGCCGCGGTGACAGCACTCGAGGGCCTGCCGCATCAGCGTGGTATTGCCCACGCACTCGAAGCTGTAGTCGGCACCGCCGCCGGTGAGCTCGACGAGGTGGGGGACCAGATCGCCCTTGATGGTCTTCGGGTTGACGAAGTGAGTCATGCCGAACTGGCGACCGATGGCCTCGCGCGACGGGTTGATATCGACGCCGATGATCTTGTCGGCGCCGACCAGGCGCGCGCCCTGGATGACGTTGAGCCCGATGCCGCCGAGCCCGAACACCACGACGTTGGCACCCGGCTCGACCTTGGCCGTCCACAGCACCGCGCCGACGCCGGTGGTCACGCCGCAACCGAGGTAGCAGATCGACGAGAACGCGGCGTCCTTGCGGACCTTGGCGAGCGCGATCTCCGGCAAGACCGTGTGGTTCGCGAACGTCGAGCAGCCCATGTAGTGGTGGATCTTGGTGCCGCGATACGAGAACCGGCTGGTGCCATCGGGCATCATCCCCTTGCCCTGGGTGGCGCGGATCGCCGTGCACAGGTTGGTCTTGCGCGACAGGCACGACTTGCAGGTCCGGCACTCCGGTGTGTAGAGCGGGATCACGTGATCGCCCGGGGCGACCGAGGTGACCCCCGGGCCGACCTCGAGCACGATGCCGGCGCCCTCGTGACCGAAGATCACCGGAAACAGGCCCTCGGGATCGGCGCCGGATCTCGTGAACTCGTCGGTGTGGCAGACGCCGGTCGCCTTCAGCTCGACGAGCACCTCGCCGGCCTTCGGGCCCTCGAGGTCGACCTCGTCGACGACCAGCGGTTTGCCGACTTCGAATGCGATGGCGGCGCGGGTCTTCATGCGCGGGTCCGGTTCGCCTTGGCCGCGAACGTGGCGAGCACGTCCATCAGCGTGGGGTTCAGGCAATCGTAGGGCTCGAGCCCGAGCTCGCGCAGGCGCGCGCGGATCGCGGGCATCTCCGCGGGGTCGACGCCGCTTTCGATCACCGAGGACACGAACGCGGCGAACTCGGGGGGCGGCGCCCCCGGCTCGGAGAATCGCTCCGGGTGGATGAACGACAGGCCCTTGAACGCGTGATCGCGCTCGACCGGGCCATACATGTGGGTGCCGCACGCAGTACACGCGTGGCGCTGGATCAGCGCGGCGGGATCGACGACCGCGAGCTTGTCGGCCCCTGCGAGTACGGTGACCTTGTCAGTGCCGACGACAGCCACGATCGAAAAGTTCGCGCCGGCGGGCTTCCAGCACTTGGTGCAACCGCACGCGTGGTTGTGTGCGATGGCCCCGCGAATCGCGACCTTGACGGGCTGCGTCGTGCAAAGACACGACAGCGTACCACCCGCAAATTTGGTGTTGCCGGGCAGAAGCCCAGAATCGATGGATGGGTGGATATGAACGGACATGCAAGCCTCCTGACCTCGACCATGCCGCAATTCGCGCTCCGTTGGCTTGTCTCACGGTGCACCGCGGGTTGACCGCGAGCGAAGCTCACGCCAGCTGCTCGTGGTCGCCGCGGCGAAACGCGGACGGCGTGACGCCGAACCGCTTGCGAAACGCCCGGCTGAAGTGCGCCGAGCTCGAGAACCCCCAGGCAAACGCGATCTCGGAGATCGTCAGTTCCGAGCGCCGCGCGAGATCGCCGCGACAGCCGTCGAGGCGGGTCATCCAGATGTGGTCGGCGATCGATCGATCCGACGCGGCGAACGCCATGTGCAGGTAGCGTTTGCTGCACCGCAGCGCACTCGCGATCTTGTCGATCGTCAGCTCGGGGTCGCGGATCTGGTCGCGGATATAGCTCTCGATCCGGTAGCGCAGCGCCTCGCTGACATGCGCCTCGCTCGGCAGGGGCAGCAACATGAGGCTCAGCAACGTGGTCGCGAGGTTGTCTTCGTAGGCCGGCGAGATCGTCGACAGCTCGCCGAAAGTCGAGTGGATCAGATCGGCCGCGAGCCGCCCGACCCCGGTGCGCGCGCAGAACCTCTGTGCGCTCAGCCGGTCGAGCCGGATGCCGCGGCCGGCGACCAGATCGTGGGGGACGATCACCACGAAGTGCTCGGTGGTCTCGGTGCTGGTGACCTCGTGCGGCTGCGACACATCATAGACCAGGCCATCGCCCGGCGTCAGCGTGACCCGCTCGCCGCGCTGCTCGTACACCGACACCCCCGAGGTCTGAACGATGACCTTGGCGACGGGATGGCGCTCGCTGCGCGCCAGCTCCGGCGTAAGTCCCACCCGATGACGCGACGCGGCAATATGGCCAATCTGGAGCCGGCCGATCGCGCCAAAGGTCAGCGTCGCGTCGAGCGTCGTCCCGAGCGGATCGGTGTGGAGCGGGCCACACACCGCGGTCAGCGCGTCGGTCCACAGGGCGACGCGGTCCCGCCACGCGGCCTTCGCGGTCTCAAGCGTGAGCAGCTGGCGATCCATGGTGGGAGCGTACGCAGCGCACACTGTGATCGTCAATCGAATCGCGTTTTACGCACTGCACTAAAGCGGCCCGCGATCCGCCGATGGCCGCGCGGCGTCGTCGGACGCCGGTACCGCGCGGCGGCTTGGTCATCTGCAGCACGCTCTCGAGCCGCTGTGATATTTCCCTCGAGACTCCGCGCAACGCGGGCGCTGGCGCGGAACACTCAATGCCGAATTCCGGAGTGACATGGAGTCTCACCTTTGAGAGTCCTGATCTTTTCGCTCGCTCCCATCGCGCCCTGCGCCGTATCCTCGATGCTCACCCCGGAGGTCCGCAAATGACAACGTGGCAAAAGCCCAGCTTCACCGAACTGTCCATGAACGCCGAGATCGGCTCGTACCAGGAGGATTTTGGCGGCCGTGGCAACGCGCCGCCGGCGCGCGCCCCTGCCCAGCAGGACGAGAAGGCGAGCTAGCTTGCCGCCCGGCGTGCTCGGGGCAACCACCGGCGCGGTGCTCGCGCTGGAGAGCCGGCCGCGGCTGGCACGCAAGGCCCGGCTGCGCACGGACCCGCTGTCCGGCGACACGCTGCTGCTGTTCCCCGAGCACGGCCTGATCTTGAACCCGTCCGCCGCCGCGATCCTGCGGCTGTGCGACGGGCGGTCCGCTGCCGAGATCGCCGTCGAACTCGGCGCGCCGCCCGCCGACGTCCTCGAATTTCTGACCACGCTGCACGACCGCGGCCTGGTGACCGCGTGACCTCGCGCCCCTACGTGCTCGTCGCCGAGCTGACCTATCGCTGCCCGCTACGCTGCGCGTACTGCTCGAACCCGATCGCGGTTGCAGCGGGCGACGCGCTGGCGACCGCCGACTGGCAGCGCGTGCTGGGGGAGGCCAGCGAGCTCGGCGTCGTGCAGGTCCACTTCACCGGCGGCGAGCCGCTGCTGCGCGACGATCTCGAGGCGCTGGTCGCGCACGCCGCGCGGCTCGAGCTGTACTCGAACCTCATCACGAGCGGCCTGCCGGTCACGCGCGATCGCCTCGAGGGGCTGCGCGCCGCCGGGCTGTGCGCGGTGCAGCTGTCGTTTCAGGCGGCGCGCCTGGGCTCGTCGGCCGCGATCGCCGGCGTCGATGCGTTCGCGCACAAGCGGCAGGTCGCGGCGTGGGTGCGCGAGCTCGAGCTGCCGCTGACCGTGAACGTCGTGCTGCACCGCCACAACCTCGACGAGGTCGAGGCGATCATCGGGCTGGCCGAGGAGGTGGGCGCCGATCGCCTCGAGCTGGCGAACACGCAGTACCTCGGCTGGGCCTATCAGAACCGCGCCGCGCTGATGCCCAGCCTCGCGCAGCTCGACGCCGCGCGCGCCCAGGTCGCGGCGGCGCGGGCTCGGCTGCGCGGCCGGATGGAGATCCTGTTCGTGCTGCCGGATTACCACGGCGATCGCCCGCGGACCTGCATGAGCGGCTGGGGCGAGCGCTACGTGGTCGTCACCCCCGACGGCCGCGCGATGCCGTGCCACGCCGCCCACATCCTGCCGCTGGCGTTCCCCGACCTGCGCGCGGGGTCGCTGGCGTCGGCGTGGCACGACTCCGATGCGTTTCGCAGGTACCGAGGCACCGATCATCTCGGCGAGCCGTGCCGGTCGTGCGATCAGCGCGAGGTCGACCACGGCGGCTGTCGCTGCCAGGCATTTCTGTTGACCGGCGATCCGACCGCGGCCGATCCGGTCTGCGATCGCGCGCCGCGCCACGATCTGGTCATCGCCGCGCGGGCGGCCGCGGCCTCGCCCGCCCCCGAGCTCGGCTTGCGCCGGCTGCCGGTCGTCCGGTGACCGGCTGACCGTCACGCCCGCGGTAGCACCAGGTCGTTGCTCTTGACCGTGGCGAAGATCGCGGCCGCGGACAGCGCGAGCGTCGGGAGCAGCAGCGAGAGCTGCCCCCAGTAGACCGCGGACAAGGCGCCGACCGTGCTGCCGGCCAGAAACGCCCCGGTGATGATGAGGAGCAGCCACGTTCGCGGCAGCTGCGGCGCTTGCGCGGGGGCATCGCCGACGACGAGTCGAACGCGGGTGCGCTGGCCGATCCGGGCGCGCCACAGCCGGAACCACCGCGCCGTCTCGATCCCGAGATCGGTCACCACGCCGGTCAGGTGGGTCGTGCGCACCACCGCGCCCGACAGCCGGGTCACGAAGCTGTTCTGCATCCCCATCGCGAGGCACAAGAGGATGCCCTGGACGTCGCGATACCGCGGGTCGCGGGTATCCATCAGATAGGACAAGAGCGCGAACGCCGCGAGCAGCCCGGCCTCGATGAACAGCAGCGCGCTGTACACCCGGGGCCGCGACCGCAGCGTGCTCTCGATCGCCATGCTGGAGACCACCGCGCCCGCGAAGTACGCGACCACGAGGATCAGCGCGAACGGCGCACCCGGCCTGCCGAGCGCGAGATCGTCGGCGAACCGGCCGACGTTGCCGGTGACGTGCGACGTGAACGAGCCGATCAGGATGAAGCCGGCCGAGTTGACGATGCCGGCGATCGACGCGAGGTACCCGGCGACGAGCTGGTTGTGTCGGTTGGTGCGCTCGGCGCCTTCGTGTCGAAACATCCCGGTTGACTAGACCACGCGCCGGGCGCCGCGCCACCGTGAGGTCACGCGCGGACCGCCGTCACGGCGCCGCCGCGCAGACGTACGCGTCGGTGGTGCCGCTCGCGTCGTTGAGCCCGTCGTCGTCGCTGTCGTAGCGCACGATCGCCTGGTTCGAGATCGTCGTGCCGGCCGGCGCGGTGATCCTGGCGACGATCGTGAGCGTCACGGCGCCGCCCGCGGCGAGCTCGCCGTTCCACGTCACGGTGTTCGCGGCGGGGGTGGCCACGGTGCCCGCCGTCGCGAACGCGCCCACCAGGCTCAGGCCGGGCGGGAGGGCGTCGACCAGCTCGTCGCCGGGGTTGTCGTGCTGGGGCCCGGCGCCGTCGTTGCCGAGCGCGATCGCGTAGACCACGATCCCCCCGGGTCCGAAGCTTCCGGAGACGGTCTTGCCGGCCGTCAGGTGGGGCGGTGGCGAGCGCAGCGCGTCGGTGTCGGTCGCCGTGTTGTTGCTGGGGTCCGGGTCGGCGATCGGGCCGGCCGCGCCGGCCAGCGCGACGCGGGCGGTGTTCGACAGCGACCGGCCGCTGCTGGTGGCCGGGACCGCGCACACCGCGGTGTAGGTCGCGGTCCCGCCGGCCGGCAGCATCACCAGGTCGGCGATGTCGCCCGCGCCGGCGGCGGCGCAGCTGCCACCCGGCGAGGCCGCGCACGTCCACGTGCAGGCGATGCCGGCCGGGAAGCTGTCGACCACGCGGGCGCCGAGGACGTCGCCGCTCGAGGAGTTGGACGCGGTGATCGCGTAGGTCACGGTGCCGCCGCGGTAGGCCACGGCCGCGCCATCGCTCACCGCGATCGCGAGGTCGGCCTCGCTCGGGACCTTCGCGCAGCTGCTGGTATCCTCCACCACGCTCGTGAACGGCGTCTCGACCACGCCGGTGAACGCGATGTTGTCGATCGTCCAGCCGGCGGCGGTCCCGCCGAGCGCGAGCGCGTCGCTGGCGAACCGGAACCGGACCCGGATCGTGCTGCCCGCGGTCACGACCTGGGTCAGCGAGGTGTGCACGGTGCCGGTCGACGCGGCCACGAACGCGCGGTGGCCCTTGAGCGGGTTGGGGCTGGTCGCATAGGTGGTGATCGTATCATTGTACGCAGGCGTACCGATATCGAGGTAGGCGCCGCCGTTGATCGACATCTCGACCACGCCGCCGTCGGGGTGCCAGCTCGCGCTCGCGAGGTAGTCGAACCCCCAGCTGTGGTCGAACTGGAGGTTGACCCGGTCTCCGAGGGCAACGGTGAACGCCGGCGAGATCAGGTACTGGTCGGCCGGCGCGGCCGTATTGTCGAGGTGCCAGGCGTGCTGCAGCGCGCTGGTCGCGACGCGGTGCCACGGCGCCACGTTGCCGGAGGTCGGCGCGAACCCATTGCTCATCTCGGCCGCGCTGGCCTCGGCCGCGTCGGTCGCCGTCGCGGCGGCGAGCTCGCTGGTGTTGGCGCGGAACTCGACGATCTTGGTCTGCGCCGAGGTCAGCTGCGCGTCGGTGTAGTCGATCTGGAAGTCGAGCGGCTGGATCCCGGTGACGGTGCTGCGGTAGGCCACGCGCAGGCTGGCCGTGGCCGAGCCGCCGACCGCCAGGGCCGGGAACTGGAGGGTCGGCCCGTCGGGGTACCACACGTCGGGCGAGGTCGTGGTGACCTGGGCCGTGGTCGCGGTCAGCACCGCGGTGCCGGTGTTGTTGAGCGTGACGGTGAGCCGGCCGTACTCGCCGTGGTCGAGCACGCCGTCGTGATCGCACGAGTCGGCGCTGTCATCGAGCGTGGCGCCGCCGAACATCAGGTCCGGGCCGATCGCGAAATCCTCGATGGCGCCGGCGTTGTCGGTCGCGTAGCGGTCGGGAGCGATCGCGTGGGAGCCGGCGCCGCGCTTGGCGAACGCGGTCCGGAACGCGACGTAGTCCGCGGCGTCGGTCGCCGCGGCCACCGCGAGCAGCGCGTCGCGCGCCTCGAGGATCGTCGGCGATGACGGCGTCGCCTTCAGCGCGGCGATCACGTAGCGCTTCATGCGGTCCTGCGCGTCGTGGAACGAAAGCCGCGGCGCGGGCCCCAGGGTATCGCGCAAGAGTCCCGCGTAGCACTCCCACAGCATCATCGCCCACACCTCGCCGGTGTTGTGGACCTCGGCGTTGGACGCGCCGGTGGCGCCGAACCCGACCGGCGGACCGACCGGCAGCGCGACGCCGTTGGTGACGTGCTTGAACGTCAGCGGGTTCTTCGTCATGTCCGTCGAGTACGGGTAGCGCCGGATGCCGAAGTAGTAGCCCTGGTTGGCGGCGCCGGTGAACGGCACGCCGCTGGTCACGTAGCTGCCCATCGCGTAGGTGCCATTGAACGTCGCGTTGCTCGGCACGGCGGTGTCGGTGTCGCGGACGTTCAGCATCAGCGCGTTGAAATCGCTCCAGCCCTCGCCCATGCCGCCGCCCTGGTTATTGGCCAGGCCGGCGCTGTTGCCGATCAGGCGATTGCTCACGTAGTGGAAGAACTCGTGGAACACCACGCCCTGGTCGAGCGAGCCATCGCGGTCGGCCACGCGCAGCAGCCGCACGGTGACCGGCTGCGCCGCGGCGATCTGCGCCTTGATCGGCGCCGCGGCGTTCCACGACACCGTGATCATGGGCTCGGTGTCCGCCGGGACGAACCCGATGATCGTGCTGACCGCCGTGGGCGAGGACTGGAGGAAGACCATGACCGTGGCCTGCGCGGTGGTCGTGGCCGCGATCCTGGTGAGCAGCGCCTGCCACGTGCACGCCGTGCCGACCGTCTTGTCGTAATCGAACATGGCGATCTTGCCGGCCAGATCCGCCGCGTTGATCACGGTGCAGTCGGCGGTGGCGGCGAAGTTGACCAGCCCGACCTCGGCGGTGATGTCGTAGGCCTGCGCGCCGAGCATCGAGACCCCGATCGCCGAGCTCGCGGCGATCGGGGCGGGCGCCACGACCTCGAGCTTGTTCGCCAGCGACGGGAACGTGTACATCCGCATGCGCGGCCGCCCGCCATCGGCCGGCGTCGTCATGTTGGCGTTGCTGTAGCCCGAGGCGTCCTGGGCCTGCGCCTTCATCGAGTCATTGGCCGCGCCGCCGCGGCCGTAGTTGTCGGCCTGGGCGTTGCCGGCGGCCTCGTCGAAGCCGGCGTCGTACAGCCAGTCGTGCAGGAAGTTGACGTCGTAGAACAGCTGCTGGATCGCGCCCTGGCGGCCCTCGGCGGTGCCGGCGTCGCCGTCGGGGATCTGGCGGTGGAGGAACTGGCCTTGCGCGGTCACCTGCGCGCGGAAGTCGCCGGTCGGCGGATCGGTCGGCGTCGCCGTGGTCGGCGAGCCGTAGCCATCGGGATCGAACAGGTTGAGGAACGCGTCGGCGTTGTTGCCGACGGTCTCGGTCGCGCCCGGCGCGAGCCACGGGTCGTTCTTGCTGAACGGGTAGCTCGAGAGCGTGACGTCGCTGGGCGCGACGAACGGCGCCTGCAGGCCATCGGGCACCGTCACCAGCTTGGGATCGGCGTCGTTGCCGACCGGGCTATCCAGCGGGATGCCGGTGGCCGGGTCGGCCCACACCCGGTAGGTGAAGCCGGCGCCGAGCGCGCTCGCCGCCTCGGGAGGCCGCGCGACCACGTCGGCCGACAGGTCCTTGTGGAACAGGATCTGGCCGGTCGCGGCCGAGACCACGTAGGCGTGGCCGGAGCTCGTGGCGAGCGAGCTGCCGGTGACCGACAGCGTGTCGCGCGGCGCGGGCCCGGTGTGCGCGATCACCTCGACGTAGTAGGCGGCTTCGAGCCCGGTGGCGGCGTGAAAGTAGACCGGCTTGATCCGGACCGGCTCGTCGAGCGGGACGCCCGCGGTGGCCGGCAGTTCGAACCGGTGATAGCCGTCGCGCGCGCCGCTCGCCACCAGCTGGGTGGCGTCGATCGCGGTGTGGGCGACCTGGTTGACCGCGACGCCCGCGGCCGCGGCCGGGGTCAGCTGGAACGCGAGCCCGGCGTCGCTGGCCGGCGGGTTCGCCGTGCTCGTGAGGTAGCCGGTCAGCGCGATCGGCTCGAGCTTGCGGGTCATCACCACGTTGAGCTCCTCGCGGAAGATCTCGATGCCGGCGAGCTGGGCGCGGTACTTGACGAGGATCGGCCCGGCGCCCGTGTCGTGGACCTGCGCGACGACCGCGCCGGCGACGTCGGCGCTGGCGAGGCCGTAGAGCGGAGCGTAGTCCGCGAGCGCGGCGCGCGACGCAGAGAGCTCGGGGTGGACCGCGCCGGTGGCGAGGCTGCGGGCGCGGGCGGCCGTGGCCTGGGTCTCGCGGGCCCACACCACCGTGGGGACGCCGAGCCGCGGCTCGGTCTGCACCACCGTGCCGGGCCGCACCAGCGCGCGGGCGGCGGCGAGCAGCGCGGCGGTGCGGGCGGCGTCGATGGGACGGTCGGCGAGCGAGTCGATCGCGCCGCTGCCCGCCGCGGGCGCGGGCGGGTCCCGGGGAACGACGGGATCGACGCCGCACGCCGCGAGCACGCACAGCAAGAGGTAGCGGGGCTGGTGGCGAGTACGCGCGGACATCATCCGTTGCTCCCCACGACGAAGTCGGTCGGCTTGTGGAGGCCGCAGGCGCACGCGACGGCCACGGACACCGTCGCGGTGCTACCGCCCGGTGTCAGGGTGTATGTGAAGGTATCGGGAGGTGTGTTGGGCGCCTGGTTGCAGTAGCCGCCGGCCGGCGTGTAGAGGATCGACGCGCCGTCTGGTCCGAGGGCGGCGGTGCCGCGCGCCGGCTGGGTCACCGCGGCCACCGCCTTGGCACCGCCATCGGCGTCGGCGTCATTGGCGAGCACGTCGATCGCGTTCGCGGTGCTGCCCTCGGCGACGGTCGCGACATCCGGGCTCGCCACCGGGGCCTGGTCGACGGCCGTCACGGTCACCGCGACCGCGGCGACCGCGGTCAACATGCCGTCGCTGATCGTGTACTCGAACCCGGCCACGCCGTGAAACCCGGGTTCGGGGACGAAGCTCACCTGGGTGCCGGCGTGCGCGACGCTGCCGTGGCTCGTGTTGCCCACGCTGGTGATCGCCAGGGTCTGGCCGTCCGGATCGCGGTCGTTGCCGAGCAGCGCCGCATCGGCGATCGAGAGCGGGGTGTCCTGCGTGGTGGTCGCGGCGTCGGCGTTGGCCACCGGCGCCTGATCGGTACCGACCGCGATGGTCACGACGGCCTGCGCCGTCAGCGAGCCATCGGACACGGTGTAGACGAACGAGGCGGTCCCGAGGAAGCCGGCCGCGGGCGTGAACACCACGTCGCTGCCGCTCTGCACCACCGTGCCGTGGGTCGCGGTGTCGACCGCGGTCACGCGCAGCGCGGTGCTATCGACGTCGCGGTCATTGGCGAGCAGCGTGGCCTGCGCGATCGTCGCCGCGACGCCATAGCCGGTCGCCACGCTGTCGGGATTGGCCACCGGCGCGTCGTCGACCGCGGTGACGGTGATGCGGATCGTGGCGGTCGAGCTGCCGTGGCTGTCGGTGGCGAGCACGACCGCGGAGTCGGCGCCCGCGTAGTCGACCCCGGGGGTGTACGTCCATGTCGGGCCGGCGCCGGTCAACGCGCCGTGGCTCGGCGGCGTGACCACGGCGAGCGTCACCGCGGCCGGGTCCGACGCGGTCAGCGAGACCGTCGCGGCGACCGGTGTATCCTCCTGGGTGGTGACCGAGACATCCCCGAGCGTCGGGGGCGTGTGATCGGCGTTCCCGCAACCGCCCGCCAGGGCGCATAGCGTGACGCAACACGTGACGATGAAACAATCCGTCATGATCCGTGGTGACTCCTGGGCGCGACGTGCGCCCCGATCCGGTCTGCGGCTCGTCGACCGCGCCGCGAGGCAAGCGGGCGCGAATGATCCGGGCTACGCGTGATGTCCAGTGCTCCGCAACAGCGAGGTCCTTGTTGCTACGGACGCGATCGCTGTGTCAATTGCGGTGGACCTGCAGGCCCTGATGCGGCCGCGGTGTGCACGTCTCGCTGCGCGCGGCGATAGGTCCTGCGCCGCGCGTCTGAGATGCGTTCAAGCGCGTGCTCGGGGGGACGTGACTCGACGTCTCCATCCGCCAGCGCCATCGCTCGCCACGAGCGCGGCGCGCGGCGACATCGCGCTCGGCGGTCGTCGTCAGTTCGGGTCAGTACGGCTTCTGGTTGTTGACGTTGCCGCCCGGGCCGTAGTCGCAGACGATCGTGCTCTTGAAGGTGAGGCCCCGGCAGGTCGCGATCGCGCAGCCGAGCTTCTCGGTCGCGCGCCACACGAGCTGCGTGTAGTGACCGCAGACCGCGCCGGCGTCGCAGGTGTTGGCGTCGTAGTGATAGTGCGCGGACTCGCCCGCCCAGCCGCCCACCACGGCGTCGCGCGCGGTCGCGGTCCCGCTCGAGGCGTAGATGTTCTCGCCGACGTAGGTCGGGTGGCCGGTGGACCGGTCGGGGTTGTGATCGACCAGGCCGTCGCCATCACGATCGGTGCACGTGGCGACCCACGCGGCGGCGGTGGCGGCGAGCGAGTCGTCCCAGGTCAGCGCCGGCAGCGCCCCGGCGGCGACCCCGCTGGTATCGACCATCGCGCGGATCTGGTTGTGGTACGCCGTGATCCCCGCCAGCTCGACCGGCTCTCCGACGGCGGCCGCGGCGTCGCTGGCGCCGCTGGCATCGCCGGGCGCCGCACCGCCTCTGGCGCCTCCTCCGCAGGCAGCCACGAGGACGATCATCGCGGAACCGACGACGCGCGACATGGGGCCAGCATCAATGCGGCGGCCGCCGGATGCAATCGCTGGTCCCGGGTTTGCGGCGGCGACCCGGCATGGATCACGAAAACCTCGCACCTGACCACGGGCTCGAACCACGAGATCCTCGGACCTTCGAGCTCGCGCTGCCAGCAGTCGCAAGCAGCATCGCGAGACGGATCACTGGCTGTCGAGCCCGCCGTCGAGGAAGGCGATGTCAGGTGAAGCCAAGGCGACGCGCGAGACGCGGGTCGCTCCTCCAACGCCGTAGCGTCCTCGCGGTCGACCGCGATACCATCGACCCCGCCGCGGCGCGGCGGACCCGTCGCGGACCAGGAGAATCGATTAATAGCACCCACGCAATTTTGCTCGT
>Ga0302259_1000160_pt1 | contig 14840 bp, 12 predicted proteins | sample I_Fen_N3_4_FD_194562 | JGI IMG/M metagenome (GOLD analysis project Ga0302259, IMG submission 194562) | Peat permafrost microbial communities from Stordalen Mire near Abisko, Sweden - I_Fen_N3_4 | ecosystem: Environmental > Terrestrial > Soil > Wetlands > Permafrost | place: Sweden: Abisko... | reverse complement strand
GCCGCCCGTGCTCTCCGAGATTACGCCCGGGACCGCGTTGCCCACGCCCACGGCGCCGGCCCCCTGGTCCATGCCGCCCGTCACGATCGGGATCCCCGCGGGCAAGCCCAGCTCCGCAGCCGCGGCGGCGGTCAGCGTCCCCACCACGGACCCGGGCGCCGCGATCTCCGGCAGGCGTGACGCGTCGATCCCCACGGCGTCCAGCATCGGGGCCCACCAGCCGCCGTCCCGGATGTCCAGGAGGAGCGTGGTGCAGGCCACCGAGCCGTCCGTCACGAACCGTCCGGTCAGCCGGTGCAGCACGAAGTCCTCCGCCAGCAGGAATCGGGCCGCGTCCCGGAACAGCGCGGGCTCGTTGGCGCGCCACCAGAGCAGCTTCGCCGCGGTCCAGGTCGGGTTGACCGCGGGCACGCCCGTCCGGTCGTACACGAGCGCGTCGTCGAAGCGCTCCCCGAGCGCCTGAGCCTCGACCGTCGCCCTGTTGTCCAGCCAGACGATCGCAGGGGCGAGCGGGCGGCCACGGCCGTCCACGGCGACGACGGTCTCGCCCTGGCTGGAGACGGCCACGGCGGCGACGGACGCCGGGCTCGCGCCGGTCCGTCCGAGGGCGGCCCGGACGGCGGTCACGGCCGACTCCCACCACGTGGATGCGTCGATCTCGACCCGGTCCGGGGCGGGGTGGTCGAGGTGGTACTCCCGCCCCGCGGCCGCCAGCTGGCGGCCGCGCTCGTCGAACAGGCCGGCCTTGACCGAGGTGGTCCCGATGTCGAGGCCGACCAGGAGCGACATGGGCGGCGCGGCCGGGCCGCTCGAGGCCGTGCTGCTACTCGAGGCCGTGCTTCGCCGCCGCGACGGCCGGCTCGACACCGTCCTTGACGACCTCCTGCAGGGCCGCGAGGAACCGCTCGGGGCTCTTCGCCCCGACGAGGTTCCGCCCGAAGACGACGCCACGGGACCCGTCCCGGACGGCCGTCGCGGCGAGCTCCAGCGCGTCCAGGTCGCGGGGCAGCTTCTTGGCGCCCAGGGCGAGGACCGGGACCGGGGTGGATCGCGTGATCTCCGCGAAATGCTCGCCCGTGTGGAAGGTCTTCACGAGATCGACGCCCAGCTCCGCCACGATGCGGCAGCCGATGGAGATCACCTCGTGACGCTCCTCGGGGGTGACGTCCTCGTGGCCGGCCGGGTAGACCTCGCCCACGATCGGCACACCGGCATGGCGGGCCTCGGCGACACACCGCGCCACCATCTCGACGTTCTCGGCGTCGACGGCCTCGGAGCCGGTCTTGATGCTCATCCCCACGAGCACGATGTCGGCGCCCAGGGAGATCGCGTCCGCGGCCGAGATCATCGGCACGCTGCGGCTCTCCTTGTAGCCCCACTGGGTGGCGTACTGCGTCCCCCAGTTGAGGCGGACCATCATGGCCGGAGCGCCGCGGCGGCTGAAGACCTGGGCCACGCTGCGTGCGGCGCCGGGGGCGATCAGCACGGCATCAGCACCGGCGAGCCGGCCGACGATCGCCGACAGGTCCTCGAACCCGGGCCGCGGGCCGTTGTACAGCCCGTGGTCGATCGCAGCCACGACCGCATTCGAGCCTCCGTCGAACAGCCGGGCGAGCCGGACCTCTGTGCCTGTGGCCACCTGGATCGCCTCCACGTCGAGCGCGCCCTGCAGACCCGTCCGGGTCGCGCGGGCACCGAGATGATGTTCTGGTTGATGCGCACATCGTATGCGACTTGTGTCGAGTGTCAAGGTAATCGACGGTCGCCCGAGCAGACTTGATGGGCGATTCGGACGCCAAATGCGCAATTGTGTGCAAATCGTATTGCGGATGCGGTGCGTTTGGTCGTAGGATCCTGCACAGTCGCTCATACGTGGAGCGACAGGCTGGCCACGCCCGATCGGGCGGGCCGGAGTCGCTCTCTGGAGGGTCCGCACCCGTGCCGGGAACGGCGGGGGCGGTCGATTGCCAGGAAAGGAGACGGAGCTTGAATCGAAGGCTGGTCGCGCTCGCGGCGACCCTCATGATCGTGGGGGCCGCGTGCGGAGGCTCGTCATCCACCGCGTCACCGGCGGCGTCCCAGGCCGCCACCCAGCCGGCGTCCCAGCCGGCCGCCACCGTGGCCGCCTCGACGGCCCCATCGGAGGCGCCGTCCGCGGCCGCCGCGCCCGTCACGCTCACGCTGTGGCACAACTACGGCACCGAGGCCAACGCCCAGGTCACCGACGCCCTGACCAAGGCCTACATGGCCAAGAACCCGAACGTCACCATCGAGCTCGTCAGCCAGCCGGCGGACAACTACTTCGCGCTGCTCAAGGCGGCCGCGGTCGCCGGCTCCGGGCCGGACATCATGACGATGTGGACGGGCCTGTTCGCCCTCCAGAACCAGACCTACCTCGAGCCTCTCAACCAGTACATCCCGGCCGACACCCTGAAGTCGTTCAACGGCATCGACTGGTGCTCGAAGGGCCTCTCGCTCGACCAGGGCGCCATCTGCGTGCCGCTCGACATGCAGCACTACAACGGCTTCTACAACAAGGACCTGTTCGCCAAGGCCGGGATCACTTCGTTCCCGACCAACTGGACCGAGTTCATGGCGGCCTGCGAGAAGCTCAAGGCGGCGGGCATCCTGCCGATGGCCTACGGCCCCGGTGGCCAGGCGCTCAACGCCGGCTTCTACCCGTACTACGACCTCAGCTACATGATGATGTACCTGCCGGTCGCCCAGTGGAAGGACCTCTACAGCGGCAAGCTCCCGTGGACCGACCCGGCGATCGTCGCGCAGCTCACCAAGTGGGCAACCCTCAAGTCCAAGGGCTACACCAACCCCGACGTCCTGAATGGCGACTCGGTCGGGATGTTCGAGGCCGGCAAGGCCGCGATGGTGCTCGAGGGCTCGTGGGACTTCAAGGAATTCCACGACAAGCTGGGCGACAAGGTTGGCGTGTTCGTCCCGCCGTTCACCGACACGCAGGCCAAGGGCGTCGTCGAGTTCCCCGGTGACGGCTTCGGCGTCACCAGCTACTCGCAGCACAAGGCCGAGGCCGCAGCGTTCCTCGCCTGGATGGCCACCCCGGAGGCCCAGCAGATCATCGCCGACGGTGGCCTGATCCCGGTCGCCGCCGGGGTCCCCGCGTCCGAGCCGCTGGCCAACCAGATGCTCGACTTCGCGGCCAACCAGGGCTACACCCGTTACCCGATGATCGACAACGTCCTCCAGCCCGAGGTCACCGACGTGGCGACCAAGGTGCTCAACGCGGTGTTCGCCGGGACGATGTCGCCGGAGGACGCCACCAAGGCGATGTCGGATGCCCTGAGCGCGCTGCCCGCCGACCGGCGCGGCGACACGTACACGGCTCCCGCCGCCGGCGGCTGACCCAACTGCGGCCGGCGGCGGCTCGTCCGCCGCCGGCCGCCTCCACTCCCCCCATGACCCCGACCGTGACCCCGCTCGACGGCTCCGCGCCCGACCGCGTCGCGCCCACGCGCGCCCCGCGCAGCCGGCTCCGCCGGTCGCAGCGCCGGGCCGGCATCGTCTTCGCCCTGCCGGTCATCGTCCTCGAGCTGGCCCTGCTCGCGTTTCCGATCGCACAGGCCGTGTACTTCAGCTTCACGCGCTGGGACGGCCTGCAGTCGACCTGGGTCGGCATCGCCAACTACCAGCGGCTGTTCGGCGACCCGACGTTCTGGCGGGTCGCCCTCAACAACCTGATCCTGCTGGCCGCCGTCCCGCTCGCGATCTTCATCCCGCTGCTCGTCGCCTACCTGCTCAACGAGCACGTGTTCGGCTGGCGGTTCTTCCGCTCCGCCTACTTCCTGCCGACCGCGATCAGCTGGGTCGTCATCGGCATGGTGGCGATCCGGGTCTTCTCCGTGGACGGCATCCTCAACCACGTCCTGCAGGGATTCGGCCTGGACGCCCAGACCAACATGCTGGGCGGCGAGTTCACCTCGATGCTCGCGGTGGCGATCGTGTTCATCTGGTCCGTGTTCGGCACCAACACGATCATCTTCATCACCGGGATGGCGACCCTCGACCGCGAGGTGTACGAGGCCGCCCGCGTTGACGGCGCGAGCGCGTTCACGACATTCCGCAAGATCACCGTCCCGATGCTGATGCGGTTCATCCAGTTCGCGTTCATCCTGACGCTGATCACCGCCTTCACAGCCCTGTTCAGCCTCATCTTCATCATGACCGGCGGCGGACCGGGCTTCGGCTCCACGACGCTCGAGTTCTACGTCTACCAGCAGGGCTTCAAGGTAGGCGCGTTCGGCTACGGCGCCGCGATCGGCATGGTGCTGTTCGTGGTCGTGTTCGCGATCAGCCTCGCCCAGCTGCGGCTCTTCCGCAGCCGGCTGGACTAGGGGCGGGCAATGGCGAAGCCCGGGCGGCCGAGGCGCCGGATCTCGCGCACGGTGATGTTCCTCATCCTGTGCGGCGTCGTCGTCGTCATGCTGTTCCCGTTCGCGTTCATGGTCACGACGGCGTTCCGGTCCAAGGACCAGTACGTGGCGGGCAGCGGCTTCTCGCTCGACTCGTGGCAGATGCTGCTGTCGGTCCTGCCGGTCGCCCAGGAGCTGTGGAACTCCATGATCGTGACCGTGGGCGGCGTGGCCCTGATCCTGGTGGTCAGCACCACGGGCGGCTTCGCGTTCGCCAAGCTCGGCTTCAAGGGCTCCTCGATGGTCCTGCTCGCCGTCCTGGCCGGGATGATGGTCCCGATGCAGTCGATCATCATCCCCGTCTTCGTGGACATCTCGCGGGTCCACCTCATCAACCAGTTCCCGGGCGCGATCCTGGTGTACGCGGCGCTCGGCGCCCCGTTCGCGACCTACCTGATGACCACGTACTACCGGAGCATCCCGACCGAGCTCGTGGAAGCGTCCGTGATGGACGGCGCCAACTACTGGCAGATCTTCCGCAAGGTGATGCTGCCGCTGTCGGTCCCGGCGATCACCACGGTCGCCGTGCTCCAGGTCATCCAGATCTGGGACGATCTGCTGGTTGGCCTCCTGTTCCTCCAGACGCCGGCCGTGCGCACGATCACCGTGGGCCTCGCCGTGCTCCAGAACGGCCGCGTGGTCAACATCCCGGTGCTCATGGCGGGCTCGCTGGTGAGCGCGATCCCCGCGATCATCGTCTTCCTCATCTTCCAGCGATACCTCATCCAGGGCCTGACGATGGGGGTGAGCAAGTGAGCCTCTCGGTCGGTGCCATGGCCGATTCGAGCGCCATGTCAGCCCAGGAGCGACGCGAGCAGATCGTCCGGCTCGTCGAGGAGGACCAGCGGGTCAGCGTCGCGGACCTCACGCAGCGCTTCGGCGTGACCGATGCCTCCATCCGGCGGGACCTGATCCTCCTCGAGGGAGCGGGACGGCTGCGGCGGGTGCACGGCGGGGCCGTCAGCCACGCGGCCAGGCTTGCCGGCGGCGCCTTCGCCACGAAGCTCCGGCTCCGGCGCGACGAGAAGGCGAGGATCGGTGCCGCGGCGGCGCGGCTGATCCAGGCCGGCCAGGTGGTCCTGTTCGATTCGGGCACGACCGTGGCGCAGGTTGCCGTGCAGGTCCCGGCGGGGCTCCGGAGCGCCAGCGCGATCACGGCGGTCACGTACTCGCTGCCCGTGATCGACGAGATCGGCAGCTGGGAGTCCCCCCACCTCGTCTGCGTCGGAGGTCTGTACCTCCCCGAGTACCGCGCGTTCGCCGGCCCGCAGGCGATCGCCGGCCTTCGGGAGCTGACGGCGGACGTGATCTTCCTGGGCTGCGACGGCCTCACCGCGGAGAGCGGCCTCACGACGCCGCACGTGCTCGTCGCCGAGATCGGCGCGGTCGCGACCGGCCGCGCCCGGCGGGTCGTCGCGGTGGCCGATTCCTCCAAGCTCGGGCGCCAGGGCTTCCTGCCGATCGTGCCGCTCGTTGAGATCGACGTCCTCGTCACGGACGACGCCGCCGATCCCGTGCGTGTCGCCGAGATCCGCGCAGCGGGCGTCGAGGTGATCCTCGCGTGACCGATCCTGGCGCGATCGGTCCGGTCGTCCGCCAGACGCAGTGGGCGGGTCTGGAGGCGGTGACGCTCGAGAACGCCGCGATGCGCGTGACGATGGTCCCGGCGCTGGGTGGGCATGTCGCGGAGCTGGTCGACCTGGCCACCGGCCGCGACCTGCTGTGGCGGAACCCCCGGCTCACCCCGAGACCGGCCCCCTATGGCGCCTGGTTCGACGACTGGTGGTCCGGCGGTTGGGACGAGATCTTCCCCAGCGGCGACCAGGGCCGTCTCCACGGGGAGACGCTCCCTTACATGGGTGAGCTGTGGTGCGTGCCGTGGCGGGTCGAGACCGGCACCGACGGCGGCGGCGGTGCTGCGTGGATCGACGGGTCAGTCCAGGCGACGATCGCGCCCGCACGCTTCGAGCGCCGGCTCGAGCTGCGGGACGACGCACCGGTCCTGCGCGTGCACTACAGGATCCGCAACCTTGACGTCCGCCCGCTGCCGTTCACCTGGGGGATCCACCCGGCGTTCGCGGTCACGCAGACGCACCGGATCCACCACCCGGGACGCGAGATGCTGGTCGGGGTCGCCTCAGATCCGACCATGGGCGTGGCTGGTACCGGCTACCGGTGGCCGGGCCTGCCCGATCCCTCGTCGCCCGGTGGGGTCCGGGACGCCGCGCTCGTGCGACCGCGCGAGGATGCGGTCTTCGGGGGCCACTGGGCAGTGGACCTCCCCGAGGGCTGGCTCGCGCTCACCGACACGGCCGCGGGGCGCGGCGTCGCGATCACGTTCGACCGGGCCGTCTTCCCGCACGCCTGGCTGTGGCAGGTCTATGGCGGCTGGCGCGGCCACCATCACCTCGCGCTGGAGGCCTGGACCAGCCACCCGATGGAGCTCGAGGCGGCCGTTGAGGCCGGACGTGCGCGGCTGCTGCAACCGGGTGAGGAGCTGGTGACGGACGTCGCGTTCGTGCTCTTCGGCGGTCTCGACACCGTCGGCCACGTTGGCGGCGAGGCAGAGGGCTTCGTGGTCCGCTGAGCCCGACCTCCGGCCGTGCAGGCGGGACATCGTGCGCCGTCGCCCGCACGAGCGACCGCATGGCCGCCGGGGCGACCGCATGACCACCGGGGCGACCGACGCTCGTCGCCTGGATTCCTACGCGCGTTTCCGACGCCTGTAGAGTCCGTCACCGCCCTGCCCACGAGCATCACCACGCTGTTGACGCGTCCGATGCCGTCCCGAAGGACCCGGGTCTGGCGGGCCGCGGGTCCCGCACGCGGCGGACCGGCGTGGGCCCGCAACGCGACCGATGGCCCCTCCTCGTGGCGTCCGAAACGCGCGACAGTGGGCATGCGGCCCCTTCGCAGGACTGCGTACGCATGCCAGGGGGCAGAGGGACGGGTTGAGGACGAACGGGCAGGGTGCCGGCGGCAAGGTCTCGGTGCTCCTCGCGATCTTCGAGTTCCCGATGCTCGTCGCCGGCTACCGCACGGTCATCGACGGCGAGTTGGACCTCCACGTGGCCGGCGCCGCGCAGGATCGCGAGTCGCTCCCCGAGACCCTCGAGCGGCTCCGACCGGACGTCGTCCTCGCCGAGTGCCAGCCGTTCACCACGCCGGGCTCCGGTACCTACGAGGCGATCGAGCAGATCCGCGCCGCCGCTCCGTCGGTCCGGATCCTCGCCCTGGAGTGCCGGACCGGCAGCGAGCAGTTCAGCCTTGCGCTGAAGGCGGGAGCCTACGGGTTCCTGACCCGGGAGGCGGAGCCCAGCGACGTGGTCGCGGCCCTCCGGTCGGTCAGCCGCGGCCAGACCTACGTGTCACCGTCGATCGTGACCCGCATGGTGAACACCTACGTCCTCCGCAGCCCTGACTCCCCGATCGAGGACGTGTACGCGACGCTCTCCGAGCGCGAGAAGGAGGTCCTGCTCCTCGCCGCGGTCGGGCACACGAACCGCGAGATCGCGAAGGTCTTCCACCTGTCGGAGCAGACGGTCCACAACTACCGCGCGAACATCATGGAGAAGCTCGGCTTCCACGACCGCGTGGAGCTGCTCAAGTTCGCGATCCGCCGCGGGATCATCAGCCCCGCCGACCTGTAGGGACGCACCCGGGGCGACACCTCCGGGTTGGCGACCACCTCGGGGGCGAGATCACTTCGCCGCGTCGATCGCCGCCAGCACCTTTGCCGTATCCAGCGCACCGGAGAACCGGCCGACCTCGCGATCTCCGACACGGATCACGACGGACGGCCCTGCCGTCAACCCGAGCGCCGTCCCCTGCGCGGTCTCCGCCTTCGTATCCGCCGCCACGGTGGGATCGGCGAGGCACGTGTCCAGCGCCTTGACGTCCAGGCCGAGACGGGACGCAAGCCGCAGCAGGTTGTCCGGGGTGTAGATCCCGGCACCGGCACCCTGGGCGGAGACGGACAGGATGTCGTGCACGAACCATGCCGGGCCACCCTGGCGGGCGACGCAGCGGACCATGCTGGAGGCGACGACGGACTCGTCGCCGAGGAGCGCGAGGTCCCGCTGGACGACGCGGATCGCACCTGACGCGACGCGGGTTCGCAGCTCGGGCTCGAGGGTCTTGGCGACCGCGGCCGAGTCCTTGGACTGGTAGTCCATCCACAGCTCGACCGTGACCGGCGCAGTGGGGCCTCCGGCCTCGCGACCATTGGTGACCGTCCCTGCCCATGGATCCGCCGCCGGCGCCGCCGTGGGGAGCGGGGCGGGCGAGGCACCCGCGGCCGCGGCATCGATCGCCGCGAGGAACTTCGCCACGTCCGACACGCCCAGGAAGCGGTTGCCGTTCACGTCGATGGTGGGCGTGGAGACGACGCCGGCCCGGACGCCGGCCGCCGTGTCATCGAGCACGCCGACGAGCGGCGCCCTGGAGGCGATGCACGCCGAGAACTTCGCCGGGTCCAGGCCCACGGAGGACGCGATCTGGGCGAGCTTGGCCGGCGCGAAGCCGCCCTGGTTCTCGCCCGCCTGGGCCGCGTAGACCGCGTTGTGCATCGGCCAGTACTTGCCCTCCTCTCCGGCGCACCGCACGGCGACCGCCGCATCGACGGACTCCGACCCGATGAACGCGAAGTCACGGTGGACGAGCGCCACGGTTCCGTCCGCGATCCGCGATTCCAGCTGCGGGATGACGTCCCGCGCGAACTTGGAGCAATACGGGCACTGGAAGTCGGCCCAGTAGTCGATGGTGACCTTCGCGTCGGCACGACCGAGGCGTGCGCCGTCCGATGGCAGGGCAGACGCGGCAGGTCCGGACGTCGCGAAGGCGTCACCAGCGGCGGGCGTCGTCCCCCGGCCGATGAGGATGCCGCCACCGACGGCGAGCACGACCAGCAGGGCCACGGTGCCGGCCAGCGCCGCGCGGTTCTGGCGGCGCACGCCCCGGGGACGGTCCGTGTCGTCGGCAGGCTCAGCGTCGGTGTCCTGGGGCGGGTCCCACGGCCCGGCGGCCGGCTCGGCGTCCGGCTCAGCGTCGACAGCGAGGTGGCCGTCCGGCTCGGTCGCGTCGTCGGTGACCGGTGCCACCGGGTCGGGATCGGCCGTGACGGCGGGGGCGGGATCGGCAGGGGGATCCCCGGAGGGATCGAGGCTGGAGTCGTTCACGCCGCCATGGTAGGGCCGAGCGGCCGAGGAGGCTTCGCGCAACGAGGCGAGACTGCCGTGAGCCCCGCATACTCGCGCCGTGGGCACCGACCTCCCGCCTCGCCGACGCCACCGGAACACGCCGCCCTCCCCGCCCGCCTCCGTGGTCGGGCCCGGTGATCCGGCACCTGCCATCTCGTCTCGCACGGCGCTGGAGCGGCTCGCGGACCAGCGGCTCAGGCTCCAGATGGTTGCCGCCGCCCTGGCCGAGTCGCTCGACCCTGACGAGGTGGCGGCCCACATCCTCGAGGCTGCGTGCGTGGTCCTGGGCGCGCCTCTCGGCTGGGTTGCGGCGACCACGGCGGACGGGGGCGCGGTCGAGATGCTGCGGACGACCGGCTACGACGCGGGGATCGTGGCCGCCTGGGCCCACGTCCCGCTTGACCAGCCGGTCCCGATGACCGAGGTGATCCGCACGGGCCAGCCGCTGTTCCATCCCTCGGCGGCGGCTCGCCGGGTCGACTTCCCGGCCCTGACCGGTAGTGCCGGCACGCCGTCAGTCACCGAGGCCTCGGCCGTCGTGCCCCTGGCCTTCGAAGGCCGGACGACCGGAGCGGTCGCGGTGGCGTTCCCGGAGGTCCACGAGTTCGACGCGGACGAGCGCTGGTTCCTCGGGGCTCTCGCGTCCCTCGGGTCACAGGCCCTGGAGCGCGCCCGGCTGTTCGCGGCCCTCCGGGACCGCGACGAGCGGCTGCGGTTCGCCCTGCACGCTTCCGGAACAGGGACGTGGGAGTGGGACCCGGCAACAAACGGCCTGGAATGGTCGCCGGAGGTGTTCGAGCTCCACGGCCTCCCGGAGGGACCTGAGCCGGACTTCGTCGCCTGGCTGGCGATGCTGGATCCGGGCGACCGGCCAAGGATCGAGGCGGCGATGGCGGCATGCCTCCGCGACGGCGCCACCTACGACGAGGAGTTCCGGGTCGGCCGCGCCGACGGAACGGTCCGGTGGCTTCACAGCGTCGGCCGGCTGGTCCCGTCGGCCGGTGGGCGGCCGGCCCGGCTGATGGGTACCTCGCGCGACATCACGGACCGCAGGCTCGCCGAGGAGCAACGAGACCGGTACCTGGAATTGGAGCGGAACGCAGCGCGACTGCGCGACGCGTTCATCGGGGTCGTGTCGCACGAGCTCAGGACGCCGATCACCACGATCTTCGGGGGCACCCGCGTGCTGGCCCGGCGCTGGCGCGAGATGGATCCGCAGGCCCGCGACGACCTCCTGGAGGACGTCGTGGGCGAGGCGGACCGCCTCTACCGCCTGGTCGAGGATCTCCTCGTGCTCACCCGCGTCGAGCGCGGCAGCCTCGATGTCGGAGACGAGCCCATCCACCTCGGCCACGTGCTGGCCCGTGTCGTCGCTTCGGAGGAGGCCCGCACGCCCGGCGTCCGGTTCAACGTGCTGGTGGCGCCGGACCTGCCCACCGTGGCCGGAGAGGATGCGTACCTCGAGCAGATCCTGCGCAACCTGCTCGCAAACGCGGCGAAGTACGGGGGCGAGGGCAGCACGGTCACGGTGGAGGCCGGGCGAGCCGGCGGGGACAGCGGGGTCGAGATCCGGGTCCTGGACGAGGGGCCGGGCATCGACGAGGCGGAGACCGAGGCTGTGTTCGACCTGTTCTACCGCTCGCCGCGCACCGCGGGCCGGGTGGCGGGCGCCGGGATCGGCCTGTTCGTCTGCCGGCAGCTCGCCGCGGCGATGGGCGGGCACGTTCGCGCGGAGCGGGCCGAAGGGGGCGGGGCGGCCATGATCGTGACGCTGCCCCGGTCCGATGTTGACGACCCGGGCTGAGCCGCGCAGCCGCCGGGGGCCGCGCGCCGCGAGGAGATGCCTCATCCCTCGCGGATTCCGCGGCGGCACCGACCCGCAACGCTACGGTCGCAACCCCTCCGCTACACTCGGGCCGTCCAACACGCATGTGTCCCAGAGTGAATGGTGATGCCCATGAAGGTCGGCGTCGCCAGGGAATCCGCGGCCGGAGAGCGCCGCGTTGCCCTGGTGCCCGAGGTGCTCGGCAAGCTGACGGCGGCCGGGCTCGAGATCCTCGTCGAGGCAGGCGCGGGCGCCGGTGCCGCGATCCCGGACCAGGCGTACGCGGACGCCGGGGCGACGGTCGTGGGCACGGACGACCTGTACGCGGCCGCCGACGTCATCCTGCGCGTCCAGAAGCCTTCCGGCGCCGAGGCCGCGAGGCTGCGGTCCGGCCAGGCGGTCGTAGGGCTGCTGCAGCCGCTGCTGGACCCGGGCCTGATGAAGACGCTGGCCGCTGCCGGCGTCACGGCGATCAGCCTGGACGCCATCCCGCGGACCCTGTCACGGGCCCAGACGATGGATGCCCTCTCGTCGCAGGCGAACGTGGGCGGCTACAAGGCCGTCCTGATCGCCGCAAACACCTACGGGCGCTACTTCCCGATGCTGGTGACCGCCGCCGGCACCGCGAAGCCCGCGAGCGTCCTGATCCTCGGGATCGGCGTGGCAGGGCTGCAGGCGATCGGCACGGCACGCCGCCTCGGGGCCGTGGTCTCCGCCTATGACGTGCGGCCGGAGACGGCCGAGCAGGCCGAGTCCCTCGGCGCCAGGTTCGTCAGGCTCAAGACCTCGATCGACGCGACCGGCGCCGGCGGCTACGCCCGGGAGCTCACCGCCGATGAGCGCGCCGGGCAGCAGGCCGAGCTCAACGAGGTCATCGCCGGCCAGGACGTGATCATCACCACGGCCCAGGTCCCCGGCCGCAAGCCGCCCGTGCTCGTCACCGCGGACGCGGTCCGCGCGATGCGCCCTGGGTCGGTGATCGTGGACATGGCGGCCAGCGCCCTCGGCGGCAACTGCGAGCTGTCGCGGCCCGGCGAGACGATCACGACCGACAACGGCGTGGTCATCGTGTCCCCGGAGAACCTGCCGGCCTCGATGCCGTCCTCCGCGTCGATGTTCTACGCCCAGAACATCAGGGCGCTGCTCCTCAACATGGTCAAGGACGGCAACCTCGTCCTGGACTTCGAGGAGGAGGTCACCAAGGCCACCGTGATCACCCACGGCGGGGCCGTCGTCGCCGACGCGGTGCAGAGGCTGCTCGCGCCCGCGGGAGGCAACGCATGAACATCGACCTCGCGTTCACGATCTTCGTGCTCGCGATCCTGTGCGGCGTCGCCGTGATCTCGAAGGTCCCGGCCACGCTCCACACGCCCCTCATGTCGGGCGCGAACTCCATCCACGGGATCGTGCTGGTCGGCGCCATGATCATCGCCGTCACCGCCGACAACCCCCTGTCCTACGTCCTGTCGTTCCTGGCGGTGGCGTTCGCGAGCCTCAACGTCGTCGGCGGCTACGTCGTCACGGACCGGATGCTCCAGATGTTCCGGCGCAAGCCCGCGGCCCCGAAGGTCGAGAAGGCGGAGCGGTAGTCGTGGACGCGAGCACCATCGATCCCATCGTCCGCCTCATCTGGCTCGCGAGCGCCGTCGCGTTCGTGATCGGCCTCAGCCGGATGAACTCGCCGGCCACCGCTCGCCAAGGCAACCAGATCTCCGCGGCCGGCATGTCCCTCGCCATCGGCGCCACCGCCGTGTGGCTCCTCGTGCTGCCTCCCACGGGCTCGTTCAACCCCATCGGCTGGGCCGTCGTCTTTGCCGGCGTCGCGGTCGGTGGCGGCTACGGCCTGTACTCCGCACGGACCGTGAAGATGACCGCGATGCCCCAGCTGGTGTCGCTGTTCAACGCGGTGGGCGGCGGGGCGGCCGCGCTCATCGCGATCGACGAGTACCTGCGCCACACCAGCGCCCCGGGGCTCCAGGACAACGTCGCCACGGTCCTGGACATCGTGATCGGGTCGGTGACGTTCACAGGCTCCCTGATCGCGTCCGGCAAGCTGATGGGCCTCAAGATCACGCCGTCACGACCGGTGATGATCCCGGGCGGTCGCCTGGTCACGGCGGCGCTCGCGCTGATCGTGGTCGCCGGCTCCGTCTACCTGTGGACCGGCAACTACTCCGTCGCGGTGATGGTCGCCATCCTGGCCGCCGCGCTGGTGTTCGGCGTCACGATGACGCTGCCGATCGGCGGGGCCGACATGCCGGTCGTCATCAGCCTCCTCAACTCGTTCACCGGCACGGCGGTCGCGATGGCCGGCTTCGTTCTGAACAACCCGCTGCTGATCATCGCTGGCGCCCTCGTCGGTGCTTCCGGCGCGATCCTCACCAAGCTGATGGCCGACGCCATGAACCGCTCGGTCCTGAACATCATGATCGGCGGGTTCGGCGGCGGTGAGAGCACGGTCGGTGCGGTTGCCGGACCCGGCGGCTCGGTCCGCGAGGTGTCCATGGACGACGCCGCGATCCAGCTGGCGTACGCCTCCTCGGTCATCGTGGTCCCGGGCTACGGCCTGGCGGTCGCGCAGGCACAGCACAACGTCCGCGAGCTGGCCGAGCTCCTGGAGGCCCGGGGCGTGGACGTGAAATACGCGATCCACCCCGTGGCGGGCCGGATGCCGGGGCATATGAACGTGCTGCTGGCGGAGGCCAACGTCCCCTACCCGCAGCTGCGCGAGATGGACGACATCAACCCCGAGTTCGACCGGTGCGACGTCGCCCTGGTCATCGGCGCCAACGACGTCACGAACCCGGCGGCCCGCCGCCCGGGCTCGCCGGTGTCCGGGATGCCGATCCTGGACGTGGACCACGCCAAGAACATCATCGTGATCAAGCGCTCGATGGGTCGCGGCTACGCCGGGATCGACAACGAGCTGTACGTGAACCCGAAGACGGGGATGCTGTTCGCCGACGCGAAGGCCGGCCTGGCCGAGCTGATCTCGGCGGTCAAGGCCCTGTAGGGCACCCCGGGATCCTGATCCGGCAGATTCGAAGGCGTCGCGGGGAACCCCTCGCGGCGACGTTCAGCCGAGCTTCGTCGGGCCAGGGCTCGCAGCCCGGTGCGGCTCGGCGCCGTGGCAGACCTTCCACTTGCGGCCGCTGCCGCAGGTGCACGGGTCGTTGCGGCCACGATGGGCGTCCGCGGTGGCGTAGGCCGCCATCAGTTCTCGCGGCGCCCCGTTGGCGCGGAGCAAGTCCCGCATCGCCTCCATGGGCCCGGTCACGTGGTGGAAGAACGCCTTGTAGGTCGGGCACAGGTAGTGCTGCCCGGGCTCGCCATAGGGAGACGTGGCGAAGCGGTCTTTTGGGCAGCCGCCGTTGC
>Ga0302259_1000152_pt1 | contig 15429 bp, 9 predicted proteins | sample I_Fen_N3_4_FD_194562 | JGI IMG/M metagenome (GOLD analysis project Ga0302259, IMG submission 194562) | Peat permafrost microbial communities from Stordalen Mire near Abisko, Sweden - I_Fen_N3_4 | ecosystem: Environmental > Terrestrial > Soil > Wetlands > Permafrost | place: Sweden: Abisko... | reverse complement strand
CCGAGGCACCAGACAGCCTGCGTTCCGTCGCCATTGCGAAAATGCTTATTGCTGTGGGTGAGGGCGAGTTTGAAGGTGCTCCTACCGCCAAGGACATCTTTCTCGACAATACGCCGCTGCAAGACCCTCAGGGAAACATGAACTTCCCGAACGTGAAATGGGAGTGGCGCAGCGGGGCTGTGGACCAGTCCTATATTCAGGGCATCCCATCGGTCGAGAACGAAACAACCATCAGCACCGAGCTGCGCAGCGGCACGCAGTGGGTTCGCGCTATCACCAATATCCAGCTCTCGGCTGTGCGCGTGCGCTTTGCTTGGCCTGCGCTCCAATCGGTCGACTCCGGCGGCAACATCAACGGTTACACGATCGCGTACAAGGTCGAGCTGGCAACTGATGGGGGCACGTATCAGGAGGTTTTGAACGAGGCCGTGTGCGGCAAGACCACCAGCCTGTACGAGCGCACCCGCCGTATCAATCTGCCGCGCGCAACAACCGGGTGGCTGCTGCGCATCACTCGACTGACTGCAAACCAGAACAACAATAAAATCTCGGACACCATGCAGATTGCCGGCTTCACCGAGGTGATCGACGCGAAGATTCGATACCCGAACACCGCGTTGCTTTACATCGAGTTTTCTGCCGAACAGTTTCGCAGCATCCCTGCTGTGACCGTCGAGTGCGATGGCCGGAAGTGGCAGGTACCGAGCAATTACGATCCTCGGACCCGCACCTATTCGGGTATTTGGGACGGCACCTTTAAAGAGGCGTGGACCGACAACCCGGTCTGGCACACCTATGGCATCACCACGAACGACCGCTTCGGCCTGGGCCGGCGCATCAAGCCGTGGATGGTGGACAAGTGGGAGCTTTACCGCATCTCGCAGTATTGCGACCAGCTGGTGATGGACGGGAAGGGCGGCCAAGAGCCGCGCTTTCTCTGCAACCTGAACCTGCAGAGCAAGGCTGATGCCTGGTCACTGCTGCGCGACATCTCGGCGATCTACCGGGGCATGACCTACTGGGCACAGGGCCAGGTCTTCACCCTGTCGGATATGCCGCGCGCCACTGACTTCGACTTCGCCTACACGCGGGCTAACGTCATTGATGGCAGGTTTACGTATTCGAGCTCTTCGGAGCGCACACGCTACAGCCGGGCGTTGATCAGCTACGACAACCCGGCGAACAACTACGACACCGACGTCACCGCCGTTACGGATGCGAAGTTGCAGCGCCGGTATGGCGACAACCCACTTGAGGTCAGCGCAATAGGGTGCACGCGCGAGTCTGAGGCGCAGCGGCGCGGCAAGTGGGCATTGCTCACAAACTCCAAGGACCGGGCTATTACGTTCAAAGTCGGTCTGGACGGACGTATCCCGCTGCCTGGCTACGTGATCCCGATCGCGGACGAACTGCTCGCAGGCCGGCCGGTGGGTGGGCGCATCTCTGCGGTGCACGGGAAGGTCATCACCTTGAATCGTGATACCCAGGCCAAGCTCGGCGATCGTCTGATCCTCAACCTGCCAGATGGTAAGTGTGAAGGGCGCACCGTTGAGCTTGTGAGCGGCCGGCAGGTCACCGTCACGGTGGCTTACTCCGTGGTGCCCGAGCCGGAATTGGTGTGGGCGCTGGATGCTGATGACCTGGCCATCCCGCTTTATCGAGTAGTGAGTGTTGCTCAGCCAGAGCCTGGCGTTTTCGAAATCTCGGCAGTTCAGTACGACCCGAGCAAGTTCGATCACATCGACACTGGCGCGAGCTTGGAGGAGCGGCCAATCAGCGTTGTACCGACCACCGTGGTGCCGGCGCCGTCGAGTGTCGACATCACGTCGAACTACTCGGTGGACCAGGGCCTGGCGGTCAATACCATGAACGTCTCCTGGCCTGCTGTGACCGGTGCCGTCGCGTATGACGTGGAGTGGCGCAAGGACAACGGAAACTGGATCAAGCTGCAGCGGACTGGATCGACCAGCGTAGACGTCACTGGCATTTACTCGGGCGCTTACCTGGCCCGTGTCCGCTCGGTGAGCGCCTTCGAGATCTCCTCGATCTGGAAGAGCTCCAACCTGACCAACTTGGAAGGCAAAACGGGCCTGCCGCCGGCGGTGGCGTTCCTGTCCACCACCAGCGAACTGTTCGGCATCGGAATTCGGTGGGGCTTCCCACCAGGTGCCGAGGACACCCAGCGCACCGAACTGTGGTATGGCCAGGCCAATGATCTGTCGGTGGCCACCAAGCTGGCCGACTTAGCGCACCCGCAAAGCAACTACAGCATGCAGGCGCTTTCTGCCGGCGCTCAGTTCTTCTTCTGGGCGCGCTTGGTGGACCGCACCGGCAATGTGGGTCCGTTCTATCCCGTCGGCAATGGCGTGATGGGGATGGCCAGTGCCGACGCGGCGCCGGTGCTGGAGTTGATCGCCGGGCAGATCGGCCGCACTGAGCTGGGCGACGACATCAACGATGAGCTCGACAAGATCCCAGGCTTGCAGGCGCAGATCGATGCGCTCGACGGGCTGTCGGCTTATGACCCCGATTCGGTGTACCTCGAGGGTGACCTGGTGGTGGTCGGCAAGCGGATCTATCAGGCCACCAAGCTGGTGCCGGTCGATACCTCGCCGCCGAACGTCGACTACTGGGCGGACGTTGGCCAGGTGCTGGTCACGGCCAATGGCCTGGCACGCCAGGTGGAGACCAACACCACCAGCATCACTGAGCTGGGTGGCGTGGTGACTGCCCAAGCGTCGAGCCTTCAGGCGCTGCAGGCGTCCTATCGAGATGACAACGGGGAGGGCGATCTTGCCGATGCACTCCAGGGCTACAACGCTTCGGCGAGTTTCGCGCAGGAAGTGAAGACGCGCGCTTCGCAGAACGAGGCCATGGTGCAGCGGCAGGCCGAACTCAGCGCAAAGGTGGGAGACGTCAGCGGCTCAGTGAGCGAGCTCGAGAGCGTTGTTGTGAGCGATCGACAGGCGACAGCCCAGGCCATCCAGCGGATCGGCGTCAAGATCGAGGATAACTCTGCGGATATCCAAACGGTAAGCCGGGCCCAGGCCGACACCGACGGCAAGTTTTCCACGATGTACTCGGTGAAGATGCAGGTCAATGCCGACGGCCAGTTGGTGGCGGCTGGTTTTGGTCTGGGTATCGAGCAGGACGAAGAAGGAGTGCTTCGAAGCCAGTTCCTGGTGAGTGCGGATCGATTCGCCATTGTCAGCACCCTGGCTGGCGGCCAGGTCTTCACACCTTTCACCGTGCAGGGCGGGCAGGTGTTTATGCGCTCGGCGTTCATCCAGGACGCTTCGATTGGCGTGGCAAAGCTGACCCAGAGTATCCAGTCGGCCAACTACGTCCCGGGGAAAACCGGGCTGATGATCAATTTCGTCACCGGTGAGTTTGAGTTAAACAGCACCGTCGGTGTTGGTGGGCGCCAAACCATCAATAACCGCGGCGGCAAAGTCTTCGACGAGAACGATGCCAAGCGCTTCCAGTGGGGAGATCTTGCCGCATGAGCTATGGGATAAGAGTATGGGGGCCAACCGGCAATCTTGAACTGGATGAGAACTCGTTCACGGTAAGAGTTGTGTATTCAGGGCTTGTCAGTAGAGGAGTACCTAATAACTCAGGGCCCAGGAATACCTACATAAGTATTCCCGGAGTCAGCCCATCAACACACTCTGCTGTATGCCTTCCAATCGGCGCATACCCCCAAGATCCAAATGCGCAAAATGCCTATGCGGTTCAGTTTGAGCCGCAAGTTGTCGAGGGTGGGGTTTATGTTTGGTTTGGCAATCGATCCCACTCTACTGCGGTGATTGGCCTGGGAACACAAAGGCTCTTGGTTATGAAGGATAGATAGATGTCTTATGGTCTTGAATTTACCAACAACAATAACGTGGTCACTTTAGATTCGGAGTTTTCAAGGTTAGTCGTTTTGCAGTCCGGTAGGTATGCAGGCGGCGCCGGCTTCTCCCCCGCGGTTACCACGCAGGAGCCGCCCCTGGTATTTGTCAGGCCGGATGCAAGTACCACGTTTCAATATGCAACCATTAGTGGCGGCCCTGGCAACTGGACGGGGTTTTCTTTTATTGGGGGCGGTGGAGGAAAATTCTTCTGTGCCGCGTTCCAATCAAGAGAGGTTGCAACTTATGGATTTCGCATTTGGGATGGGAGCTCCAAACTTCTATTCGATGGTGGGACGCCTTGTGCACAGTTCACGCGAACGATAACAAACTGGACTTACATAGGTTCATCTACTGTTGGTCAGGGTCAAAGAAGGAGTAACTGGACGGCTTACTCGCCTCTTGATACTGGAGACTACATGTTGATAAATACGATTGGCATGGACGTTGGAAGCTCTAGTACAACATACGCAAAGCTATACTGTACCTGGGAGTACGAAAATAACAGAGTTGTACCTTTCATCGTAGGGGTAAGTAACTCTTTATCTTTCTATATCCCAATTGTGTTCGCTAAGCCCATCTCTTAGGACAAACAAATGACATGGTATAAAACGGGCACGGTTTCCGTAACCCAAGGCTCTAATGCCGTTATTGGTATGGGAACCTCTTTCATTGCAAACTCGCGAGTGGGTGATGCGTTCCGCGGGCCTGATGGCGGATGGTACGAAGTCACCAACATTGCCAGCAACACTGCGCTGTCGATTTCACCGCCCTATGGCGACCCGTCGGCGTACGCACTCGCCCCTTTGCAGGGCTATGTCAAAGACTCGGCCGATGCACTGCGCGCTGCAACCAGTGTGATTGCCAGCGGCGTGGCGGACATGCAAGAGCAAGTCACGGCCGCAACCGAAGCTGCTGCGACCGCGGTTCAGGCTGAAGCCGTGGCTGTGGCCAAGGCGGATATCGCAACTGCTGCCGCTGACCTGTCGACCCAGAATAAGGAGTCGACCTCGCAGGATGCGACGTCAGCTGGCCAAGCGGCTCTGCGCGCCGAGGCGGCAAGGGATGCCGTCGTTGGTTCTGAGGAGGCGGCAGCGGCGTCGGCTCAGGCAGCTGCGGAGTCTGCGGAAGAAGCCGAAATTGTCACCCGGGGTAAGGCGGCCAGCGGCGCGAACAGCGATATCACGTCGCTCTCCGGGCTCACTACGGCGCTGAGCGTGGAGCAGGGCGGTACGGGTTCGACAACGGGTGTTCCGACCCTGGTGGGGGCTACGGCTTCGACTGCCGGGGCAAAAGGTCTGGTGCCGGCTCCGGTCGCGGGTGACCAAGATAAATTCCTGGCGGCGAACGGAGCCTGGAAATCAGTCGCGGGCGGCTCCGGGCAGCCGGTCGGCGGCCTGGTCATCTGGGATATATCCGAGGCGACATTGCCAGCTGGATACATCCCGCGTAGCGGCCAGCTCGTAACGCGCGCCATGTGGCCCCAACTGTGGGCTCTGGTATCGGCTACCGCCCTGACCGATGCTAACTGGATCGCAAACCCACTCAGCCGGGGTAAGTTTTCCAGCGGTGACGGGTCGACCACGTTTCGTATGCCGGACCTCAACGGCAAGTACTCGGATGGTCTGACCCCGGCTGCCTTCTTGCGGGGCTACGGATTGAACTCGGCAGGTACGCCAGGGTTGATGCAGGTGGATACGCTGCAGGGTACGGCGCCCGGCATCGCGACCGGATCATTTAAGCTCGCGGGATATGCCAGTTATCCCACGCCAGCGGGGTCCAATGCGTCGCGCCGAGGCGCCTACTTTGTAAACCCTACGGACGTTGACCCGTCTAACGTGACAGCTACTCAGGTAGCGGATGGAACCAACGGAACCCCTCGCATCGGCCTAGAGACCCGCCCTTTCAGTTCATCGGTTATCTGGTGCTGCATTGGCGGGACAACGGCGGTCAACCCGGGCACGGTCGACGTCACCGCTACTGCGGCCCAGGTCGCAGCCCAGGCCTCCCGGATTCAGAACCTTGAAGCCAAGAACAACCTCGTTCGGGTCTACGAAAGTCCGCAAACTGCATGGGTCAACGGTGGCGTCAACGCTTTTACACATGGCGTAACAGGCACTATTCGGCACGTTGATGTCATTATGGTCTGCGTAAATGCTGAGTTTGTGTACGCGGTAGGTGATCAGGTCAGGCCAATGGATTACGCCCCTTACTCCACCACAGCTTATGGCCACATGCTTAGCTGGAGTGCTACGCAAATTGGAGTGCTGACAGCAGTCGGAGGCCTTCTAACCCTGACGGTGAATGGTGGGCAAGGTGGGATAATGACCCCAGCAAACTGGCGAATGATAGTAAGGGTGTACCAATGAAATTTTATATCGACGAGAACGGCAAGTACCTTGGCGGGTGGGATGACAATCCCCCCGACGGGGCTATAGAGGTAGACGGACCACCGCCAATCAATGCAGACCAGGCATGGCTGTTTCCGGGCTGGGGCCCCAGCTTATTTGAGCTGCGCAAGATCGAAGACGAATGGCGCGCCATCGAGATGCCCCTTGCCCGCGAAAACGTTACCGCTATTGAATTCGGTGACGACTCAATTCCCGGGACCGCAGCACAGTGGAAGGCCTACTGGCTCGCACTGCGAGCTTGGACCGAAGGCGCCGAGGGCTACCCGGACGCAACCCAACGGCCAGTCCAGCCAACCTGATACACCGTCACCCGCCATCGAGCGGGTTTATTTTTGCCTGAGGAAACACCATGCCGATCACCCAGCAGCAGTTGCTGCAGATCCTTCCCCAAGCCCGCCAAGTTGCGGGCTTTTTTGTGCCCGCACTGAATGCGGCGATGGCGCGCTTCAAGATCAACTCCCCGGTGCGCATGTCGGCCTTCATCGCCCAGGTCGGGCATGAGTCCGGCCAGATGACCCGGATGGTCGAGAACCTGAACTACAGCGCGGATCAACTCCAGGCCGTCTGGCCGAATCGCTTCGACGCCGCCCTGGCAGCGCAGGTTGCACGCAAGCCGGAGCAGATTGCGAACATCGCGTACGGCGGCCGAATGGGTAACAAGTTGCCAGGCGACGGGTGGAAGTATCGAGGCCGTGGCCTTATCCAGTTGACCGGTGCGAACAACTACCGCGGCGCCGGCGTCGCCCTGGGTCTGGACCTGGTGAATCACCCTGAGCTGGTGGAGCAGCCCGAGACTGCCGCCCTGGTCGCCGGATGGTTCTGGCAGTCGAACGGCCTCAATGAACTGGCCGACTCCGGGCAGTTCGCCAAGATCACCCGAACCATCAACGGCGGCTTGATTGGCCAGGCGGAACGCGTGGCGCTGCGCGACTTGGCCGCGAAGGTGCTGGTGTGAGTGGCGCAATCTGGCGCCTGTGCGGCGTGGTTCTCGTCGTCCTGTTGCTGATGGCAGGCAGCGGGGCGGCCGCCTGGAAGTGGCAGGCCAACAGCTACGAGCGCCAGTTGGCCACCCAGGCCGAGGTGCATCAGCGTGAGCGTGAGCAGGCGGCGGTGGCGGTGATCGAGTGGCAAGAACGCCAGCAGGTTGAGCGCCGAGCGCTGGAAACCCGCCTGCAGGTGAATGACGAAACCCATTACAAGGAGCTGCGTGATGCTCAAACCAATCAGGCTCGCCTGCGTGACCGGCTTGCTACTGCTGATGTGCGGCTGTCAGTCCTACTCGCCGCCGCCCCGAGTAGTAGCGGTGGGCTGCCAGCCGGCCCCTGTACCGGCAGCGTGGTTCATGGAGCCGCGCGCGGTGAACTTGACCCAGCGGCTGCTCAACGAATTGTCGCCATCGCCGGCGACGGTGACCAAGGACTGATCGCTCTGGCGGCGTGTCAGGCATACGCGAGGGAAATCGCAGTCGCACAGTAAAAGAAGCGACCAACAGGGGCGGGCGTCAACATCCGCATCGGTCACCCAACCGCAGACCGTTCCTGCAAGTCCAGCCAAGGCTCTCTTTTTCATAAGAAACAGGTAATTCCATTATCGCAGTGCTCGGGCATTCAAAGAGTGCAGCAAGGCTGATTTTGTGTTTCGTAAACCGCAGTGCTGCGCAAAGTTACCTATTTTCAGTGATGTCCTATTGCCATTCTTTTGTCATTAAATGCGTATGCGAGTTATGAATTTATCCTCTCTTATGCCTTGACCGACACGTCCGTTATGGATTGGAGGCGCGATAGCGGATTTAACAGGGGTTTTTTATGGAGCATGTGCCAAAAATGCAAATGGAAAATACAAGCCTCGTTTCACGTCGTAAGACAATTCTGGCCATTGCAGTTGCATCGACGCTGGTCAATGGAGTCGCGTCTGCCGCTGATACGGTGATTGTCGGCAATGTGACTGGGGCTGCCTGGAGCGAAGACAATATAACGGTCAATCCGAATGTTTCCGTGGGCATGGCTGGTGGTGCCTACGGCATCTCGGGCGTCGGCGACACCACAGTCGGCACCCTGCTCAACCACGGCACGATATGGACTGACGTGTTTGGCTATTTCAGCCCAGGTGCCACGGTCAACGCCTTGATTAACGCTGTTGACGGCACCATCGAGGGAGGGCATGTAGCGGTGGCTAATTATGTTGGTAACGTTCCCGGGGTCATCAGCACACTGAGCAACAGCGGGCTGATCAATGGCGGTAACAGTGGTATCCGAAACTTTGGTCATATCACCACCCTGATCAACAATCTCGGCGGCACCATCAGCGGCGTCGATCACGCTATCTTCAACGGCGGATCTAGCACCATTGGCGTACTCAACAACAGCGGGCTAATCCGCTCCAATAACACGGCCATCTTGAATAACGGCACGCTGGGTGCCATCAACAACTCAGGCATAATTTCTGGCAGCATCATCAACGAGACGAGCGACGATCTGATCATCAACGGCGCCAGCGGTACGATCGCCGGTGTGCTGACTGGGTCCAATGGTTCGATTTCCGGACAGGATATTGGCCTTATCCGCAACAGGACCAGCAATGTGCAGTTCAACACCGGCAAGCTGTTGCTCAACGACAATATCGATGTCACCGACACCAGTGTAGGCGGCCTCGGCATCCGCCATACCGTGGCCAATAACGGTGCCACGCTGCAGATCAACAACGAAATCATCATCGAAGGCCACTACACCCAGGCTGCCGGTGCCGGCTTGGTGTTTGGTGTCGCCGATAACGCACAAGCCACGAGCGACCCTGGCACCGATGCGGGTTATGGACGCCTGTTTGTCACTGGGGCAGTAACGCTCGACTCGGGCACCAGCGTCGGCCTGACCAAGACCGGCAGCGCCTACACCTTTGCCCAGGGCCAGCGCTATCTGGTCCTCGTAGGCGCTGATGGCACCAACTCCGAGTTCAACGAAAAAACGCTCAACTACACGCTGGCCGCCAACGGCCTGGGTCTGACTGGTGAAAACATTACCCTTGCCGCCAACCCCGGCGCCAATGGCCTGGTGCTGACCGTGGTCGGAAACAATGGCTCAAGTAATGCCATCAATGGCGCGACCACCAGCGATGCCCGCTCCTCCCTCGGCGGCCTGTTCCAGTATCAGGGTACCGACGCGCAACTAATGAATCTGGCGCGCGCCGGTGCGGCACTGGGTTCCGATGGCAACAGGGGCGGTGCACAACTGAGCCCGACGGCCACATCGTCGGCAGCCGCAACCGCCTCGGTGGACTCCACTCGTCATGTGTTCGACATCGCTTCTACGCATATGGACAACCTACGCACCGCTCAGGCTGGCAATGGCTCCAGTGGTATCGCCACCGGTGAAAGCGGCAACGGTACAGGGCTGTGGGGCCAGGCGTTTGGCGGTTCTTCGCGCCAGGATGAGCGCGAAGACATCGCCGGCTACCACGCCAACTACGGCGGTTTACTGTTGGGTGCCGACGCTGAGTTGAACGACAGCTGGCGCGCGGGCGGTCTGTTCAGCTACGCCAATACATCGGTGAAAAACGACGGTGCCAATAAGGGCAGTTCGGCTGATAACGATTCCTACGGCCTGATTGCTTATGCCACCTACACTGCCAACCCTTGGTACGTAAACCTGTCGGCCGGTGCAATCCAGCATCAATACGAAACCACGCGTGAAGTCAGCCTGACGGGTTTCGACGGCACCGCCAAAGGCAACTTCGACGGCATGCAGTACCTCGCTGCGGTGCAGGGCGGTTACCCGATTGACCTGGGCTCGAAAACTACCCTCACACCCATCGCAGGTCTGACCTACAGCACGCTCAAGCAAGACAGCTACACCGAGAAAGGCGGTAACGGTGCAGGTTTGCGAGTGAAGTCCGATGACATCAATTCGTTGAAAAGCGATCTGGGCGCCAAGCTGGAGCGTTCATTCGCAACGTCCTACGGCGAACTGGTGCCTTCGGCTCAGTTGACCTGGCGTCATGAGTTCCGTGATGAGGGCCTGCGCTCGGTGGCCAACTTCTCGGCAGATGTGTCCGGTGAAACCAGCTTCGCCACTAAAGGCCCATCGCAAATCAGCGATACCGGCGTGCTGAATCTTGGTGCGACTTTGATCCGTCACAACAACCTGAGCCTGTCGGCCAAATACACCCTGGAAGCCGGCAGCGGATACACCTCCAACACCGGTAATGTGCAGGTGCGTTGGGATTTCTAACGAGCCGTCTCTCCACGGCAACGAGAAGTGGACTATGCCCGCTCTGAGCCACCAGCCCAGAGCGCCCTGGAGGCCAGTTGGCCCAGGCCGTCACGCCGCCCGCGGGTATGTAACTGGTGTCGCTGAGCGATGAGATTCTCGATTTTGAAGACACGGCGGCCATCATGACGTTGATCGACCTGACTATTTCCGTTGACTCGGCACCGACCCATCTGGCCGGGGCGCTGGGGCACCCGGGCTGGGTCATGTTTCCGTTTGTGCCATGCTGGCGCTGGCTGCTGGAGCGGGACGACTCGCCCTGGTATACGAGCTTGCGGCTGTTCCGCCAGTCGGGACCGGATCAATGGCAGCCGATGCTCGAATCCATGGGGCAAGCCCTGCGCCAACTGCAGGGAGTCCCTCGATGAGCCTCTATCAACGATGGCTGCTGGCGAGCCTGCTGGTCACCCTGTTGGGCAGCTGCGCCGAGACGCAGCTCAGCCTCGAGCTGAACCGGCACGCAAACGACATGGCCCGGCCCGCCGGCTTGCAGCGCGCGCTGGTCCAGACCGACGGTTTTGTGCTGACCAGCTTTTACCGCATCACCCGCCCCGATCAGCCGCTGACGATTTATATAGAAGGCGACGGCTTTGCCTGGCGCACGCGCAGCCATCCATCCCTCGACCCGACGCCACGCAAGGCCCTAGGACTGGCCCTGGCCACGGTGGACCCGGCCGCCAATCTGGTCTACCTCGCTCGGCCCTGCCAGTTCACACCAATGACGGCCAATCCCCGTTGCTCGGTGGCCTACTGGACCGACAAGCGCTTCGCCGAAGAGGTGGTCCTGGCCATGAACCAGGCCGTGTCCCACTATGCCGCCCGCGTGCCGGGGCAACCCATCCAGCTAGTGGGCTACTCGGGTGGTGGCGCCATTGCCGTGCTCGTCGCCGCCCGCCGCCACGATGTCACCACGTTGCGTAGCGTGGCCGGAAATCTGGACGTGGCGGAGGTCAATCGCCTGCACCACGTCACACCGATTCCTGACTCGCTCAACCCCATCGACGTTGCCCCGAAAGTGGCAGGTATCGTGCAAATCCATTACTCAGGCAGCGACGACGGTGTTGTGCCGCCGGCCATTAGCCAACGCTTCGCTCGCGCCTCGGCCGGTCGCTGCATACAGGTGCGCACGGTGCCCGGCATGAGCCATGACGGCGACTGGGTAAAACTGTGGACTGGGTTTCTGGCTCAGCCTCTCCACTGTTCGACGGGTACTAACCATGAGCGCTAACTGAATCGCGCCTTTTTGTCGTAGACAGTTTTTAAGGGTGGAGTCTATAGCTTTCGATTGTCTGCTCCTGGCCGATACCGGCCATTAGTTGCAGTCGAAAGGGGGGGGGCGAATCCCTAGCTTTGTTACCCAAGTTTAAATTTAGCGAACTGGCTGCCGGAAAGGGATGCATAGGTGTGGGGCAAAAATGGGGCAAGCCGCACGCCAATGATTGCTCTTTAATGCCAAATGGCGCTCTATCTAGCTTTTTCAATAAAGCCCTACAGCCTTTGTTATTAGGGGCTATAGGGCTTTTTTGCCTTAATGCCCGAGCACAATCGGGTGAAATCGCAGTCGCAGAGTAAAAGGAGCGACCAACGAAGGGGGGGGGTCAACATTCGTGTCGGTCACAAAGCCGCAGACCGCTCCTGCAAGTCCAGCCCAGGCTCTCTTTTTCATAAGAAACAGGTAATTCCATGATCGCAGTGCTCGGGCATTCAAAGAGTGCAGCAAGGCTGATCTTGTGTGTCGTAAACCGCAGGGCTGCGCAAAATTACCTATTTTCAGTGATATCCAATAGCCACTAATTTGTCTTCAAATGGGCAGCTCCCTGGCTGCTGTCGCGCCTGCGGAAAATGTGATGCGGCCCAGCGTTCAAGGTAGGCACCGTCCGATCCTTCTGTCACCGGATGTCTTCGAACGCTCTGGTAATGACTCTTTCTGGCAGCGCCCTCAATACAACACTCAAGGGTCAGGGCTCTTTGAGTGCGCCTTAAAAATAACGACACAACACCGGAGTTTCTGTAGATGAACAAGGATATGTACCGACTGGTCTGGAACCGCAGCCTGGGAGCGCTGCAAGTCGTTTCGGAAATGGCCAAGTCAAAAGCCTGTGGCGGTTCTGTAACGGTCAGCGGCCCGGGCGCACGGGCGCGGGGCAAAACCGCAGCCTGGCCTCTGGGGCTGCTGACACTGGCGATTGGATCGTCGGCATTGGCAACGCCGGGGCCCAACGTTACCAATGGTGCTGATGCCGGTGCTGGCTCCTTGCGTGATCAACTGGCGAACGGTGGCTCGGTGTACATTGATCCTGCCGTCAATACGATCACGCTCACCTCGGATCTCTCGGTGTTTGGGGGCGACGTCACCCGTATCGAAGCCTCGGGCCCACTAAGCATCACCGGTGGCAGACTGGTTGGCGGTGGTCAGCCCCTGGAGCTGACAGGCGTCAGTAACGGCACGTTAAGTACCGCTATCTCGGGTCAATTCGAGGGCGAGGCACAACCTATCGGTGGGTCGGCAAGCAATGGTAGCGACGGTGCCGCTGGTACGCCAACCGAACCTGGCAAAAATGGCGAGAGTGGCTCCTACACGGCTGCACCCGCTGACGGCATTGCGGCGATCTCTGGTAGCCATTTTGCTATTGACAGCACCGCTCTCATCATCGGCGGCGCAGGTGCGGGCAGTGTTGCTCCGGGCAATGGGGGCAACGGGGGGGCGGGGAGCAATAGCCTTGGCCCTGCATACGGTGGCGAGGGCGGTAATGGTGGGAACGGCAGTAGTGGAAGTGTCGGTTCGACCGGTGGGGCAGGCATCTCCGGTAGCTACTTCTCCGTCACCAATAATCATGATGTCTATGGTGGTAATGGTACCGATGGCGTCAAGGGTGGCAATGGGGGCAGAGGCGGCGAAGGTGGTAGCGCCACTTATCTGGACAGCTATGGCGGCAATGGCGGCGACGGCGGCAGCGGCGGCAATGGCGGCAATGGCGGTGTTGGCATCACTGGCTCGGACATCAATATTGTCAATAACGGAACCATTCAGGGCGGCAATGGTGGTCGCGCCGGCCTTGGAGGTACAGGCGGTGGACGCGGCTACGGCGCTGTTGGCTCTATGGATGGCGAACCCGGCGTCCATGGCTCCGCGGGTGCTGCGGGTGCCGGTGGCGTAGGTCTTGTGGCCACGGGCAATTCCACCATCCGCAACGCGGGGACTGTTGCCGGTGGTAAAGCCAATGGCGGCGCCGGTGCCCAAGCCAATGCAATCGAGCTTTCGGGCGGCAATAACAAGCTGGTCCTCGAACAGAACTCAGTCATCACCGGCAAAGTCGTGAGCACCAGCGGCGGCAGCGACGTGCTGGCACTGGGCGGCGATAGCAATGTCGGTGCCAACACCTTCGACCTCGGCTCGCTCGGTGGCCAGGACAGCGACAAGCAATACCAGGGTTTTGGCGCGTTCAGGAAGGATGGGAGCAGCACCTGGACCCTGACCGGCACCGATACCTATGGCAAGCACTGGGCCGTCAACGGCGGCACCCTGGCGATGGCCAACGGTTCGAGCCTGCTGGGCTCGGTGAGCATTCTTGGCGGTTCCACCTTGCGTGCCGGCAACGCATCGATTGGCAAGGATGTGAGCAACGCCGGCTTGCTGGTGGTCGGTAATACGGCATCGCCCTATGAGGGGCTGGAGATTGGCGGTACCTATGCTCAAGCCTCCACCGGCACGCTGCGGATCAGCGCCCTCAATGACTTGACATACAGCTATCTGTCTGTTCGTGGCGACGTCCTTCTGGACGGCAAGCTGGATGTCGATGTCAAAAACGGCAATGCCTTCGACCTTGGTCAAGTACTGAGCCATGTGATCAGCACCGACACTGGCACCATCACCGGGCAGTTCAGCGCGGTCACCGACAATAGCCTCCTGTTCAATTTCACCCCGACCTATGACGGCAAAAAAGTCAGCCTGAAAGTGGTGGCCGATAGCGGTGGCAGCAGTGGTGGCCGCAATACCATTTCAGGCCACGTCCAGGCCTTGGGCAATTCGCCGGCCCGGGGCGCCGCACAGGTCCTCGACAGCGTGATCGCCAGCAATACCACTGGCCGTATGGCCGGTTACTTCATTCCATTGACCAGCGCCGAAGAAGTCTCGCGCGCCGCCAGCGAAACCCTGCCCATGGCCAGCGGTTCCATGGTCGCGGCCCGGACTGCACTTACCAGCATCAACGGTGTGGTCCAGGGACGCAGCGAGCAGGTACGCGGTTTGTCCTCGGGCGATGTGGCGTTTACCGATCAGCACCTGTGGATCAAGCCATTCGGTTCCTGGGCTGATCAGGAAAGCCGTGGCGCTGTGCCCGGGGTCAACACTTCGGTGGGCGGCCTGGCCTTCGGTCTGGATGCCAGCCTCAACGAGCGCTGGATGCTCGGTACGGCCTTTGTCTATGCCAATGCCGACACCCGCAATACCGGTGACAGCGCAAGGCAGAGTCTGAAGACCGACGTTTACCAACTGGTCGGTTATGGCACTTACCATCTGGACGGCAGCACCGACCTGAACTTCCAGATCGATGGCGGCCAGAACCATAACGAAGGCAAGCGCGATATCGATTTCGCCAAGTTGAAGGCCAAGTCCAACTACGACTCCTGGACGGCCCACGCGGGCGTGTCGCTGGACCATACGATTAGCCTGAGCACGGCCACGCGCTTCACGCCGTCGGTGCGGGCTGATTACACCTGGATCAAGGATGAGGCTTACATCGAGAAGGGCGCTGAAGACCTGAGCCTCAAAACCAAGAGCCGTACCACCGACCAGTTCATCCTGGGTGTGGACGGCAAGTTGAGCCATGACCTGAGCCAGCAGCTCAATGTGAGCGGCAA
>Ga0302259_1000143_pt1 | contig 16084 bp, 13 predicted proteins | sample I_Fen_N3_4_FD_194562 | JGI IMG/M metagenome (GOLD analysis project Ga0302259, IMG submission 194562) | Peat permafrost microbial communities from Stordalen Mire near Abisko, Sweden - I_Fen_N3_4 | ecosystem: Environmental > Terrestrial > Soil > Wetlands > Permafrost | place: Sweden: Abisko... | reverse complement strand
ACATCGGCGCGACGCCCGGCATCACGCTGGTCGGTGAGGAGTACATGCCGCTCGGCGGGACCAGCTTTGGCGGCATCATCAACAAGATCAAGTCGGGCAACCCCGACGTCATCATCAACACGCTGAACGGCGACTCGAACGTGGCATTCTTCAAGCAGTTTGCCGCCGCGGGCATGACGGCGGCCAAGCTGCCGATCATCTCGTTCTCGATCGCCGAGCAGGAGACCGTCACGATCGGCCCCACGCTGGTCGCCGGCCACTACGCGGTGTGGAATTACTTCCAGAGCCTCGATACCCCGGGCAACAAGAAGTTCATCGCCGCCTACAAGGCCAAGTTCGGCGCCGACGCCGTGATGAGCGATCCGATGGTCCACGGCTACCTCGATGTCTACGCCTGGAAGGCGGCGGTCGAGAAGGCCAAGTCGTTCGAGCCCAAGGCGGTCCGCGCCGCGGCGCCCGGCGTCGAGGTCGACACCGCGATGGGCAAGGCCAGGTTCGACGGCAACGGCAGCCTGTACCAGAAGGTGCTCGTGGGGCAGGCGCAGCCCGACGCGCAGTTCACCATCGTGTGGAGCTCGGCGGAGCCGGTCAAGCCGGAGCCGTACGATCCGATGAGCTTCCCCGGAAAGACCTGCGGGCCCCCCAAGTGAACGAGGTCCGCGGAGCCCACCGGCCATGAGCTCGCTCGCCCTGGCGCTCGGCCAGCTGTTCGACGGCCTCAGCCTCGCCTCGATCCTGCTGCTCGCCGCGCTCGGGCTGTCGCTGAGCTTTGGCCTCATGCGCGTCATCAACATGGCGCACGGCGAGTTCGTGATGGCCGGCGGGTTCCTGATGTACGTCGCGCACCAGTGGGCGCCCGGCGCCGGGGTCGCGCTCGGCCTGCCGCTCGCGTTCCTCGGCAGCGCGGTGCTCGGCGCGGTGCTCGAGCGCGTGCTGATCCGCCGGCTGTACGGCCGGCCGCTCGACACCCTGCTCGCGACGTGGGGCGTGAGCCTCGTGCTCCAGCAGCTGGCGCGCGACGAGTTCGGCTCGACCGGCGTCGAGGTGACGGCGCCGCCGTGGCTCGCCGATTCGTTCGCGATCGATCATGGCCCGCTCGCGGGCCTCGCGTTCGCGCACGTGAGGCTGTTCATCATCGGACTGGCGGGGCTCGTGCTGTGCAGCATGGTGCTGCTGTTCAACCGGACCCGCGCCGGACTCTACATCCGCGCGGTCAACCAGCACCGCGGCATGGCGTCGGCGCTGGGCGTCGATACCCGGCGCGTCGATCTGCTGGTGTTCGCGCTGGGCTCGGGCGTCGCGGGGCTGGCGGGCGGCGCGCTGGCGCTGATCGCCCCGGTGACCTCGACGGTCGGCCAGAGCTACGTGGTCGATGCGTTCCTGGTCGTGATCCTCGGCGGCATGGGCACGCTGCGCGGCACCGCGATCGCGGCGCTCTTGATCGGCGTGGCCTCGGCGGTCGCCGAGACGTTCACCAGCATCAGCTTCGCCAAGGTGATCCTCTTGCTGCTGGTCGTCGCGTTCCTGCAGTTCCGCCCGCGCGGCCTGGTCGCGGCGCGGTCGCGGGCGCTGGAGGACACGTGATCAGGCGCTGGGTCGTGCCGGCCCTGCCGTTCGTCGCGCTCGCGCTGGCGCCGCTCTACCTGGGCTCGTATCACCTGACGCTCGCCGGGCGGTTCCTCTCGCTCGGCGTCCTGGCGATGGGCATCGTCCTGGTGTGGGGGCACGGCGGCGTGCTGCCGCTCGGCCAGGGCGTGTTCTTCGGGCTCGGCGGCTACGCGCTGGCGATGCACCTCAAGCTGGTGAGCCTGCCGGCGGGCGAGCTGCCCGACTTCATGCAGTGGAATGGCGTGGACGCGCTGCCGCTGTGGTGGCAGCCGTTCACCAGCGCCGGGCTGTCGCTCGCCGCGGTGATCGTCGTGCCGGCCGCCGGCGCGCTCGTGCTGGCCTGGCTGGTGTTCCGGCGCCGGATGACCAGCGTCTACATCGCGCTGATCACCCAGGCGCTCGCGCTGGCATTTGCGACCCTGCTGATCAGCCAGCAGGGCACGACCGGCGGGTTCAACGGCCTCACCAACTTCGACACGCTGTTCGGCGCGCCGCTGGGCGACGATCGCACGCGGGTGTGGCTGCACCTCGCGACCGTGGCGCTGGCGGCGCTCGCCTACGCCGGCGCGCGCGTGCTCGGCGCGACCCAGGCCGGCCGGCTGGTCACCGCGGTGCGCGACGGCGAGAACCGCGTGCGGTTCCTCGGCTACAGCCCCGCGCCGTACAAGATCCTGGTGTTCGTCGTGGCCGGCGTGTTCGCCGGGATCGCGGGCGCGCTGCACACCCTGCACCTGGGCCTGATCTCGCCGGCGATGGTCGGCGTGGTGCCGTCGATCGAGATGGTGGTCTGGGTCGCGGTCGGCGGGCGCGCGAGCCTCTCCGGCGCGCTGATCGGCGCGCTCCTGGTCAACCTCGGCAAGGACTCGATCTCGAGCGCGTGGCCCGACGCCTGGCTCTACATCATGGGCCTGGTGTTCATCCTCGTCGTGGTCGCCGCGCCGCGCGGCCTGGCGGGCGTGGCCGAGGCCCTGGGGGCGCGGCTCGGCGGCGCGCGCGCGTCCGGCCGCGGCGCCGCGCCGGTCACCAGCGAGGGGACCCGCCATGGCTGAGCCGCTGCTCGACGTCCAGGACCTCCACGTCACGTTCGATGGCTTCCGCGCGATCGACGGCATCTCGCTGCAGATCTTTCCGCGCACCGCGCGCGTCATCATCGGCCCCAACGGCGCCGGCAAGTCGACGCTGCTCGACACCGTGATCGGCCGGACCCGCGCGACGGCCGGCCGCGTGGTGTTCCGCGGCCAGGACGTCACCCGGCTCGCCGAGCACCGCATCGTGCGCGCCGGGATCTGCCGCAAGTTCCAGACCCCCGGCGTGCTCGAGCAGATGACCGTGTTCGAGAACCTCGCGATCGCGGTGCGTCGCCACAAGCAGTGGTGGGCGCACTTCCGGTTCCGGCTCGACGCCGCCGAGCGCCAGCGGGTCGACGAGGTGCTCGCCGAGATCGGCATGACCGCGCAGCGCGGCCGCCGCGCCGCCGAGCTCGCGCACGGCGAGAAGCAGTGGCTCGAGATCGGCATGGTGCTGGCGTCCGACGCCGAGCTGCTGCTGCTCGACGAGCCGACCTCGGGCATGACCCCGGGCGAGACCGATCGCACCGCGGCGCTGATCCACCGGCTCGCCGCGCACCACACCGTGGTCGTGATCGACCACGACATGGCGTTCGTCGAGAAGCTGGCGGCGCCGGTCACCGTGCTGCACCAGGGCCGCGTGTTCAAGGAGGGCGACATCCAGACCCTGCGCGACGATCCCGATGTCATCTCGATCTACCTCGGGCGCGCCAGGCGAGCGGATCATGCTGCGAGTTGACAAGCTCGACGCGGCCTACGGCCTGAGCCAGGTGCTGTGGAGCGTGGACCTCGAGGTCGGCGCGGGAGAGGCCGCGGCGTTGCTCGGCCGCAACGGCGTCGGCAAGTCGACCCTCTTGCGGACGATCCTGGGCCTCCACCCCCAGGCCGGCGGCCGCGTGTTCCTCGGCACCGGCGCGGCGCGCGACGTGACCCGGCTGCCGGCGCACCAGCGCGCCCGGCTCGGCGTCGGCTACGTGCCGCAGGGCCGCGATATCTTCCCGCACCTCACCGTGCTCGAGAACCTCCAGGTCGGGCTCGCCGCCGGCGCGCGCAACGCCCGCGCGATCCCCGACTTCGTCTACGAGCTGTTTCCGGTGCTCGCCGAGATGCGCGGCCGCAAGGGCGGCGTGCTCTCGGGCGGCCAGCAGCAGCAGCTCGCGATCGGCCGCGCCCTGGTCGCCCGGCCGCGGCTGCTCATCCTCGACGAGCCGACCGAGGGCGTCCAGCCATCGATCATCCTCCACATCGAAGACGCGCTGCGCAAGATCCGCAAGGAGCTCGGCGTCGCGGTGCTGCTCGTCGAGCAGTACCTCGAGCTGGCCTGGGGCTTCGCCTCGACCTACTTCGTGATGCAGAAGGGCCGGATCGTCGACCGCGGCCGCACCGCCGATGGCGACGCCCAGGCGGTGAGCCGCCTGCTCAGCGTGTGACGTTGCATCGCGGGCAGTCGCGTGCAATCGTTGGCTGTGGCCCGACATGGCAGGCCACAGCCAAAGGAGGCTCGAGATGAAGCGGGGAACGAACAAGCTTGCGCCAGCGGCCGTGTCGCCGCGCGTGCCGTCGGTCGCTCTGCGCGAGGTGCGCGGCGGCGCCACGATGATCGAGTACGGCCTGCTCGCGGTGCACCCGACCATTCCAACCATCCAGCCGGTCCCGACGCCGGAATCTCCGTGACGTAGCCCGGTCGGCGCGGGCCGTTTCCACGCCGCCTGGTACCGCGCGACGCCGTATGCTCGCGGCATGCGCATCGACGTGCTGACGAGCGGGATCTGGCAGACCAACTCGACCATCCTGTCGCACCGCGACGCCTGCGTCGTCGTCGATCCCGCGTATTTTCCACGCGAGCTCGAAGCGATCGCCGCGCGCGTCGGTGAGATCGGTCATGCCGCGGCGGTGGTGTTCACCCATGGTCACTGGGACCACGTGATGGGCCACGCCACGTTCCCCGAAGCACCGGTCTTTGTCAGCCGCGTGCTCGCCGAGGCCATCGCGTGCGGCGAACCGCGCGCCGCCGAGTACCTCGACGATGCGCGCGACTTCGACGCCCGATGGTACGTGCCCCGACCGTCGAGCTATCGCTGGCCGAGCGCGCTCCACGGCCTCGGCGAGGCCAGCGGTACCGAGCTGGCCGGGCTCACGCTGCGCACGCTCGAGCTACCCGGCCATAGCCCAGACGGCCTGGGACTCGTGGTCGACGACGTGCTGCTGGTCGGTGACTACCTGTCGCCGTGCGAGATCCCGTTTGTCGAGGATGCGCGCGCATACCGGACGACGCTGGGGCGGCTGCTCGAGCTCCTGCCCCAGGTCCGCGACGTCATCCCCGGCCACGGCCCGAGGCTGACCGCCGCCGAGGCGACCTCGATCGCGCGGGCCGACGCCGAATACCTCGATCGCGTGCTCGCGGCGCGTGACCTGGCTTCTGCGCTCGCCGTCGCGCTGCCTCGCGCGGCCGACGTCCCTGGGATGGCCGACCATCACCACGAGAATTGCGCGAAGTGGCTCGCGGTGGCCGGCTGAGCGGACCTGCGCTACGTCGACGTTGCATGTGCCGATGCGGCCTCGCACGCTCGCACATCGAGCACAGAATCACGCAGAAACCGGCTCGCCCGAGCCGCGAAGCCGCTCCCAGAAGTTGCACGATCGCGTCCGTGGCATGACTGGCTCCGGGCCTTGGGTGCCGACCTGCGAGGCTCCGCGGAAGTTCTTCGCTGGCGGATCGAGGGGGCTCGCCGCGCGGACGCGTCGATTGCGCGCGAGCCGACCGGCGAGGCCGCGATCGCTGTGGCAGGGTCGGGGCATGATCCGACAGTCCAGAGTCGAGCGCGCCGCGGTGGGCGCGTTGCTCGCTGCGTTCGCGGCCGTGGCGTGTGGTGGCTCCAACCCGCCGGCGGCCGCGCCTGCGCGAGCGGCCGCGGCGGCCCGGGCCCCGGCGCCTGCCACGCCGTCGCCCGGCGGCGAAGACGCGGTGCTGCCGCTGTGGCCCGAGGTCAAGCGCGGCACGCTGCCCAACGGGCTCACGTACTACGTGCTCAAGCACGGCAAGCCCGAGCACCGCGCGTTCCTGTGGCTCGCGGTCAACGCCGGCGCGGTCCAGGAGGACGACGACCAGCGCGGCCTGGCGCACTTCGACGAGCACATGGCGTTCAATGGAACCAGGCGGTTCCCCAAGTCCGACATCGTCAACTACCTCGAGAAGATCGGCATGCGGTTCGGCGCCGATCTCAACGCGCGCACCGGGTTCGACGACACGGTGTACGAGCTCGAGGTGCCGACCGATCACAAGGAGTTCCTCGCCCGGGGGTTCGACATCCTGCACGACTGGGCCGGCGACGTCAGCTACGATCCCGCCGAGGTCGACAAGGAGCGCGGCGTGGTCAAGGAGGAGTGGCGGCTCGGCCGCGGCGCGCAGCAGCGGATCTTCGACAAGCAGGCACCGGTGCTGTTCAAGGGCACGCGCTACGCGGTGCGGTTGCCGATCGGCCTGCCCGAGATCCTCGACAAGGCCACGCGCGACCGGCTCTACCAGTTCTACAAGGACTGGTACCGGCCCGACCTGATGGCGGTGATCGCGGTCGGCGACTTCGACGATCCCGCCGCGATCGAGCAGCAGATCCAGGCGCGGTTCGGCGATCTGAAGAACCCGCCGAACGAGCGGCCGCGCGCCACGGCCGGCGTGCCCAAGGCCGACGGACCGCGGATCGCGATCGAGAGCGACCGCGAGCTGCCCGCGACGATCGTCTCGGTCTACAACGTGTTCCCACACCGGCCCGAGGCGAGCTACAAGGACTTCCGGCGGATCGTCGTCGAGCAGGTCTACCAGACGATCCTGAACGATCGGTTCTCGGTGATCGCGCGGCGGCCCGACGCGCCGTTCGTCGCGGCCGAGGCCGGGATCGCGAGCGAGACCCGCGAGATCGACATGTTCGCTCGCCAGGCCCAGGCCAAGCCGGGCAAGCTCGACCAGGCGATCGCGAGCCTGTTCACCGAGGTGCTGCGCGTCGAGCGTCACGGCGTGACCGACACCGAGCTCGAGCGCGCGCGCGTGATCATCGCCCGCAGCTACGAGCAGGGCGCCGCCGAGGACGCCACGGCGGACAGCCGCACCTTCACCGAGGAGTTGACCCGCAACTTCTTCGAGTCCGAGCTGGTGATCGGCCGAAAGCTCGAGCACGAGCTCACGCTGAAGTACCTGCCGACGGTCACGCTCGCCGAGATGAACGCGCTCGCCAGGACGTTCGGCGGCGCCGCCGATCGCGTGATCTTGATCGCCGGCCCCGATGCCAGCAAGGCGCCGCCGCTGCCGAGCAAGGACCACGTGCTGGCGATCATCGACGACGTCGCCCGGCAGACGATCGAGCCGTGGGAGGACCGGGCCAGCAAGGCCCAGCTGATGGATCAGCCGCCCGCGGCGGGCAAGATCACCCGGGAGACCAAGGTCGACGCGATCGGCGTCACCGAGTGGCAGCTGTCGAACGGCGCGCGCGTGATCCTCAAGCCGACCGACTACCAGGCCGACCAGGTGGCGCTGCTCGGCACCTCCCCGGGCGGCCTGGCGATGGCGAGCGACAAGGACTACAACGACGCCCGGTTCGCCGATGATCTCGCCGCGGTCGGCGGGGTCGGCCAGCTCGACGTCGAGGAGCTCCAGAAGGTGCTCGCCGGCAAGCACGTCACCGCCTCGGCGACGATCGGCGATACCACCGAGTCGGTCGAGGCCGGCGCGTCGGCCCGCGATCTCGAGGCCATGTTCCAGCTCGTCCACCTCGAGATGACGGCGCCGCGCAAGGACGAGCGGGCGATCGGGGTGTGGCGGGCCAACGCGATCGATCAGCTGACCAACCGGCAGCGCGAGCCGGAGGTCCAGTTCCAGATCCAGTCGCAGGCGATCCTGTACAAGCGCAACCCGCGCCGCCGCTCGCCCGAGCCCGCCGACGTCGAGAAGGTCAACCCCGACAAGGCCTTGACGTTCTACAAGTCCCGGTTCGGCGACGCGACCGACTTCACGTTCGTCGTCGTCGGCGCGTTCGACCCCGCGCAGCTGAGGCCCCTGGTCGAGACCTACCTGGCGAGCCTGCCGGCCCGGGGCCGCAAGGAGAAGGAGAAGGACGTCGGGATCCGCAAGGTCGCCGGCGTGGTCAAGCAGGCCTGGAACCTCGGCCAGGAACCCAAGGCGAGCGTCCAGCTCGTGTTCCACGGCGACGAGCCCTGGTCGCGCGACAAGGATCGCGACAACTTCCTGCTCGGCCAGGTGCTGCAGATCCGGCTGCGCGAGGTGCTGCGCGAGGACATGGGCGGGGTCTACGGCGTGCGGGTCGCGGGCTCGCTCAGCCGCGCGCCGCACCCCGAGCGCGGGTTCTCGATCTCGTTCGGCTGCGATCCGGCGCGGGTCGACGAGCTGGTCAAGGCGACGTTCGACGAGATCGCCCGGATCCAGCAAGCCGGGATCGGCGACGAGTACCTCGAGAAGGTGCGGCAGACGTTCACTCGCGAGCGCGAGGTCCAGCTGCGCAGCAACGAGTTCTGGCTCGGCTGGCTGAGCGTCGCCTACCGGTTCGGCGACGACCCGACGCTGGTGCTCGATCCGAGCAAGATGCTCGCGCGGGCCACGTCCGACCACATGAAGGCCGCCGCCCGGCGCTACCTCGACGCCAAGCAGTACTTCGAGCCGATCTTGTTGCCGGCCAAGTGAGCCGGGTGCTCACCCGGCCGTAGCGCGGGATGGGGTCGACGCGACGCGCCACGTCACCGGGGTCTGCAGCCGCGCGAGGATGCAATCGCCGCTGGCCTGGCGCGGGTGGAGCGATTAGGCTCGTCGCATGGGGTCCAGACCTGCGGTCGAACCGAGCGTGCTGGACGCGGAGACCGGCTCGTGCCCGCGCGATGGCGAGCCCGGGAACCTCCCCGTCATCCACGGGGCGCACGAGCCCACCACGGTCGCGACGCGCGGCCCCGCATGAACATCGAGATCCTCGGCTCGAGCGCGGGCGGCGGGCTACCGCAATGGAACTGCGGCTGCCCGAACTGTGTCTCGGTGCGCAGCGGCGCGCCCGGGATCTCGGCGCGGTCTCAAGATTCGATCGCGGTCAGCGCCGATGGCTCCCGGTGGCTCTTGTGCAACGCGTCGCCGGATATCGCGGCCCAGCTGGCCGCGAGTCCGCGGCTGCACCCGCGCACGACGCGCGAGTCGCGGATCGACGCGATCGTGCTCACCAACGGCGACGTCGATCACTGCCTGGGGCTCTTCAACTTGCGCGAGTCGCAGCCGCTGGCGATCTACGCGACGGAGACGGTGTGGCGCGGCCTGGCCGAGCACAACGTCCTGGTCCGCACGCTCCAGCGGTTCGCCGGTCACACGGTGTGGCGCCAGCTCGTGCTCGACGCGCCGACCGAGGTCGCCGATCCCGGCGGGGTGCCGCTCGGCCTCACGATCACCGCGCGCGCCGTGCACGGCAAGCGGCCGGTCCACCTCGAGCTCGCCCAGGTCGCGGAGGTCTCACCCGAGGATAACGTCGGCCTCGAGATCACCGCCGCCGATGGCAAGCGCCTGGCCTACGTCCCGGGCGCCGCGCAGGCCGAGGCGGTGCGCGCGTTCGGCCGGCTCGATTGCCTGGTGTTCGACGGCACGTTCTGGACGGACGACGAGATGATCCGGATGTCGACCGGCACGGGCCGCGCGTCGGCGATGGCGCACCTGCCGATCTCGGGCGAGGCTGGCAGCCTCGCGGCGCTCGCCGATGCACCCGCCAGGCGCCGGATCTACACCCACATCAACAACACCAATCCGATCTTGCGCGATGGCTCCTCCGAGCGCCGGGCGGTCGAGGCCGCCGGGTGGGAGGTCGCGTACGACGGCATGAGGCTGACGCTATGACCGAGCCATGGTCCCGGACCGAGTTCATCGCCAGGCTGAAGGACGAAGGCGCCCAGCGCTACCACGATCACCACGCGTTCCACGTCCGCATGCACGCGGGCGAGCTGTCGCGCGAGGAGCTCCAGCGCTGGGTGCTCAACCGGTTCTACTACCAGACGCGGATCCCGATCAAAGACGCGATCATCGTGTCCAAGCTCGACTCGCCGGCGTGGCGCCGGCGATGGCTGCGGCGGATCGTCGATCACGACGGCGAGCGCGAAGGCGAGGGCGGGCTGGCGCGCTGGCTCATGCTCGCGCAGGGCTGCGGGCTCGACGTCGAGGAGGTCCGGTCGTGCCGCCGGGTCGCTCCGGCCGTGCGGTTCGCCTGCGATGCCTACGTCACGCTGGTGCGCGAGCGCAGCGTGCTCGAGGCGGTGGCGTCTTCGCTGACCGAGTTCTTCGCGCCCGACCTGATGTCCAAGCGGATCCTCGCGTGGGAGCAGCACTATCCCTGGGTCGCGCCCGAGACCCTCGCGTACTTCCGCGGCCGGGTCACCCGCGCGCGCGAGGACTCGAACGACGCGATCGACTACGTGACCGCCTACGCGACCACGCGGGACGACCAGGAGCGCTGCGTCGCCGCCCTGATCACCAAGACCTCCGTCCTGTGGTGCATGCTGGACGCCCTCGCGGCGGGGGCGTGACATGGATTGATCGAGGGACCCACGAGTTCCCCGATCGGCGAGGGCCGCCGATCGGCGGCGGTCCACGGCCGCGCGGCCGCCGGCGCGACGAGGCTGGCACCGGCTGCCGGCGGTTCTCGCAGGTGACAGCCGTGGCCCAGCGCGGTATGCAGCTCGCGTGTCAGGCCCCTACGTCGATCCCGTCGAGCCGCGAGGCGATCGACCCGGCGACCGCCGCCGGCTCGCCGTGCTGTGGCGGCTGCTGCCGCTGCTCCGCCCACACCGCGGCCGGGTCGCGATCGCGTTCGCCGCGTTATGCGCCGGCTCGGGGATCATGCTGGTGTATCCGTGGGCCGCGCGCCAGGCGATCGACGTCGGCATGTCCGGCCGGACCACGGGCGATCTCGATCGGATCGTCCTGCTGCTGCTCGTCGCGTTCGCCGTCAACGCCGTGCTCGTGTGGTTTCGCCACTACAGCATCAGCTGGCTCGGCGAGCGCGTGGTCGCCGATCTGCGCGGCCTGGTGTTCGGCCGCGTGCTGACCCTGCCGCTGTCGTGGTTTCACGAGCGGCGGAGCGGCGAGCTGGTCGGCCGGCTGGCGTCCGATGTCACCGTGATCGAGGGCGTGGTCGGCTCCGAGCTGTCGATGGCGCTGCGCAACACGATCCAGCTGATCGGCGCGCTGGTCCTGCTGTTCGTGATCGACGTCAAGCTGACCTTGCTCATGCTCGCGATCGTCCCGCCGATCACGCTGACCACGATCTACTTCGGCCGGCGGATCCGCCGGATGGCGCGCGCGGTGCAAGACGAGCTGGCCAAGGTGTCGGGGCAGGTGCAGGAGTCGATCGGCGCGATCGCCACCGTGCAAGCGTTTGTCCGCGAGTCGTACGAGGTCGACCGCTACCGCGGCGGCGTCGAGCAGGCGTTCCGCAAGACGCTCGCGCTGGTGCGCTGGCGGTCGTGGTTCTTCTCGACCGCGATGACCGCGGCCTACATCGGCATCGCCGCGGTGATCTGGATCGGCGGGCGCGCGCTGATCCGCGGCGAGCTGACCGCGGGGCAGCTGACGTCGTTCTTCTTCTACACGTTCATCGTCGTCGCGGCGCTCAACGACGTCGCCGGCATGTGGAGCTCGCTGCAGCGCGCCGCCGGCGCGACCGATCGGCTGTTCGCGGTGATCGACACCGTGCCCGAGATCCGCGACGCCCCGGGGGCGCGGGCGCTGCCGGCGGGCAAGGGCGGGGTGCGGTTCGAAGGCGTGTCGTTCGGCTACCCGACCCGCCATGGCCAGGCGGTGCTGCGCGACGTCGATCTGACGATCGCGCCCGGCGAGGTCGTCGCGCTGGTCGGCCCGTCGGGCGCCGGCAAGTCGACGATCCTGTCGCTGCTCTACCGGTTCTACGACGTCGACGCCGGCCGCGTGCGGCTCGAGGGGATCGACGTCCGGCAGCTGCGGCTCGTCGAGCTGCGCCGCGCGCTCGCGATGGTCGCCCAGGAGCCGGTGCTGTTCTCCGGATCGATCCGCGACAACATCGGCTACGGCAACGCCCAGGCGACGGTCGCCGAGATCGAGCGCGCGGCGCGCGATGCCTACGCGCACGACTTCATCACCGGGTTCCCCGATGGCTACGACACCGTGATCGGCGAGCGCGGTACCAAGCTCTCGGGCGGCCAGAAGCAGCGGATCGCCCTGGCGCGCGCGCTGCTCGCCGATCCGCGGGTGCTGATCCTCGATGAGGCGACCTCGAACCTCGACGCCGAGAGTGAGGCCGCCGTCCAGGCGGCGCTCGCCCGGGTGATGCATGGCCGCACGACGATCATCGTGGCGCACCGGCTGAGCACCGTGCGCGACGCCGATCGGATCGTCGTGATCGAGGGCGCGCGCATCGTCGAGCAGGGCCGGCACGACGAGCTGATGGCGCGCCGGGGCACGTACCATCGGCTGGTCGAGCACCAGCTGATCGCCGACGACAAGGCGGCATCGTGACCGCGATGCGTGCGGCGTCGCGCCGCGATGTGAATGTGGCACACCGTCGCCATCCGGACGCTTCGCCGGATCTTGGCGACGCCCGCGGTCGGTCCGGCCTGCTCGGCGAGCGCACCGCGCCGCGAGCCGCCCTGTGAGCCCGCGTCGCGGCGGTGCGTTGCGTTCGACGACGGACCTGGGGTCGCGGTCGCGAACAGCGCCCGCGTCCGCGCCCGGTGCGCCTCGGTTGTCGTAGCATCACGCCAGACATGGCATCCCGCCGCCCGGAAGGAACGGCGCTCCTGGTCGCCGGCTACGGCGCGCTCGGGGCGATCGAAGCTTCCGCGTTGCATACGCTGGGGCAGATCGGCGAGGCGCTGCTCGCGACCGGCGCGGCGTGGCAGATCCGCCGGCTCGCGACCACGGCGGGCAGCCGGTACGCGCCGGATCGCGGCGCGATCAAGCAGCACCTCGACGACCTGTGCGGTGAGCCGGCGCGCGCGGCCGTGCTGGTCGCGCTCGGCACGATCGTCGACGTCGACGGCGAGCCGGCGCTGGTCACCAGCGCGCAGGCCCGCGAGTATCCCGAGGACGCCACGCTGCCGCTGCGCTGGATCCGCGAGCGGCTGCGCGGCGCGCGCGCCGAGCAGCTGGTCGTCGTGGTCTCGGCGCGCGGCGGGGCCGGCCCCGATCCGGCGGCGTGGCTCGGCGCGCTCGGCACCCAGCGCCCACCGCACCTGGTGGCGATCGCGCCGGCGGTCGACGACGCGCACCCGGTGGTCAACGCGCTGCTGTCCGCGCTGTGCGGCGACGCGCTCGATCCGCGGACCGGCACCGTGACGATGGCGAGCCTGTCGGCCTACCTGGCGCGCCACACCGGCGCCGCGGTCCAGGCCAGCGAGACCTCCGAGACGCTCGCGCAGCCGCCACCGCTCGGCGGGCTGTGGGACGTCCGGCGCTCGCAGCTGTCGATCCGCGCGACCCGGCCGCGGTCGCCGGGCGACGCCGAGGATCTGACCGGCACGGTGCTGCCGGGGCGGTTTCGCATCGACTCGATCGTCGCGCGGGGCACGTTCGGCACCGTGTACCGCGCGCGCCAGCTCGCGGTCGAGCGCGACGTCGCCGTGAAGGTGCTGCACCCCGACATCGATCCGGCGTCGGACGATGGCCGGCTGTTCGTCCACGAGATCCGCAGCGTCGGCCGGATCGACCACGCCAACGTCGTGCGGATCCACCAGGCCGACGTCACCCACGACGGCCGGCTGTTCTTCGCGATGGAGCTGCTCGACGGCAAGGATCTGCAGGAGGTCGGCGGCGATGGCGGCGTGCCGCGCGCCCGCGCCGTCGAGCTGACCCGGCAGCTGCTCGTCGGCCTCGGCGCCGCGCACGCCGCGGGGCTGGTCCACGCCGACGTCAAGCCGGCCAACGCGATCGTCGTCACGCGCGATGGCGTCGAGCGGGTCGTGCTGGTCGATTTCGGGCTCGCCCGGCTGCGCGCCGCCGATCAGACCGCCGAGTCGGCCGGCGGCACCGTACATGGCGCCCGAGCAGATGCACCTCGGCCGCGTCGACGCGCGCTCGGACCTGTTCTCGGCGGCGCTCGTGCTGGTGTACCTGTTGACTGGCTGGCGGCGGCCCAACGCGTTCACGCCGACGCCGCCGTTCGAGATCATCGCCGATCCCGATCTGCGCGCCGTGCTCGAGCGCGCCCTCGAGCTGGAGCCGGGCCGGCGCTACGCCAGCGCCCGCGAGCTGATCCTGGCGCTGACCGGCGCCGCGCCGCCGCCGCTGGGCGCGCACGCCGCGGCCGCGCCGTTTCGCCAGCTCGCCCCGCTGACCGAGGACGATCGCGGCCGGCTGCACGGCCGCGAGGCCGATCTCGCGGTGCTCACCCAGCACGCGCTCTACCGCCGCAGCGTCATCTACACCGCGCCGTCCGGCACCGGCAAGACGTCGATGCTGCGCGCCGGCCTGGTCCCGCGGCTCGAGGCGCTCGGCGGCCACCCGGTGTACCTGCGGTGCCGCGCCGACTCGGCGGCGGCGCTCGCGCTGGCGATCTGGCCGGCGGGAGCAGCGCTCGCCGATGCCCACACCGTGCGGGCGAAGGATCTCGAGGGCGGCGCGGTCGCGGTGCCGGCGCCGCCGTCGCTCGCGGCCGCGATCGCCGCGTGGCACCGCCAGCGCAGCGGCAAGCTCGTCCTGGTCCTCGACCAGGTCGAGGCCGCGCTGGGCGACGCTCGGTTCGTCGGCGACGTGCTCGGGTTCGCCGGCTGGCCGGCGGACGCCGACGTCGCGGTCGTGCTCAGCATCCGCGAGGATCACCTCGCCCGGCTGCTCGCGCAGGCCCAGCTCATCGAGCCCGGCATCCCGGTGGTCCGGCTGCCGCCGCTGGGGCCCGAGGGCGCGCGCGCGGCGATCACGGGGCCGCTCGCCGAGGCCCGGCTCGCGATCGAGCCCGAGCTGCTCGACGCCTTGCTCGCCGACCTGCAGCGCGCGGCCCGCACGATCGGCCCCGAGATGGGGTGGGGCACCCAGCCGGCGGTGTTTCCGCCCCACCTCCAGCTCGCGTGCTCGGTGCTCTACGAGGAGCTCGCGCCCGGCGACGCGGTGCTGACGCTGGCACACTACAAGCGGCTCGGCGGGTTCGACGCGATCGTCGGCGAGCACCTCGAGCGCGTGCTCGACACCGAGCTCACCGGCGACAGCGATCAGATCGCCCGCGCGCTGTTCGTCGCGCTGGTCACGGCGGGCCACGAGCGCGCGATGCGGCCCGAGCGCGAGCTGATCGCGATGGCCGGCGACGCCGCGCGCGCCACCACGGTGCTCGAGGTCCTGCGCTCGCGCGGCCTGGTCGTCCGGGTCCGCGGCGATGGCGGCGAGCCGAGCTGGGAGCTCGCCCACGATAGCCTCGTGCCGCGCGTGCTCGCGTGGATCGACGCGCGCGACCTCGATCGCCGGCGCGCGATCGAGCTCGTGCGCTATCACCTGCGGCGGTCGCGCCGCGACGCGCCGAGCCTGCTCGGCCGCGCCGAGCTGCGCGAGCTGACCCCGCACGCCGCCGCGATCGCCGAGCTCGACGCCGAGTGGCGGCGGCGCGCGAGCGACGAGCCGTGGAGCCCGAGCCGGCTCGTCGCGCGGTCGCGCCAGGTGCTGCGCCGGCAGATCGCCGTGATCGGCGCGCTGCTGGCGCTCGCGCTCGGCCTCGGCGGCGTCAGCCTCTACGAGAACCGGGTCGCGGCCGCGCTGCGCGCGCAGGAGGCGGCGCTGAAGGCCAAGAACCTCGGCCGGTTCACGCTCTCGCTCGAGCCGTTCGACTGGGACCCCGAGACCCAGCGCGCGATCGCGGTCGACGCCGCGCCGATCGGTCTGTCCTGGCAGCTGCGCAAGCGGCCCGACGACGCCCCGGATCCCGGTCCCCCGCTGGTCGACCACGAGGACGTCGAGCGCGGCGCGCCGCGCTACGTCGCCGGCGCGCTGGTCCAGGACGTCGAGGCGCGCGGCATCCGCGTGTTCCTCTCGGTCGAGCGCCGTGGCTGCGCGCCGTCGCTGCTGCCGCTCAAGGAGCTGCCGGGCTACGCGGAGCGCGAGCTGCCAAGGCCCACGTTCCGGATCCGCGTGCCGACCTGCGCGGCGACCCGGGCCGGGATGATCGAGATCCCGGCGGGCACGTTCATCTCGGGCGGCGCGGGCGTGCCGCCCTCCGCCGAGCTCGCCGGCGAGCCGGAGTACCTCCAGGAGCATCGCATCGACCTGCCCAGGTTCTGGATCGAGCGCACCGAGGTGAGCAACGCCGCGTTCGGCGTGTTCGCGGCGATGGCGGCGCGCACCGGCGTCGCCGCGCCGATCTATCCGCCGACGCCGTGGCTCGAGCACGCGAGCGCGGCGCGCCGGCCGGTCGCCGGGATCGACT
>Ga0302259_1000139_pt1 | contig 16718 bp, 11 predicted proteins | sample I_Fen_N3_4_FD_194562 | JGI IMG/M metagenome (GOLD analysis project Ga0302259, IMG submission 194562) | Peat permafrost microbial communities from Stordalen Mire near Abisko, Sweden - I_Fen_N3_4 | ecosystem: Environmental > Terrestrial > Soil > Wetlands > Permafrost | place: Sweden: Abisko... | reverse complement strand
AGCCAGTGCTGGATGATGGCCTTGCTGGGGGAGGGGTGCGGCGATGACGGCGTTGCGATGTTCATGGCTTGTTCCTCAGGTCACAGCGTTGGAGTTCTCGGGTTGCGTCACATAGAGACCACAATGGCCATCTTGCTCGCGGCGGGCGAGCAGCGCGGCGAAGCAGTCGCGGTAGCACGGAGACGGCAAGAGCGGCACCCCGCCGAGTTGCGCGGCGAGGCGATGCAGCGCGACCGCCATCACCGCGGGATGGGCGAGCGTGCCGGTCAGCGCGGCCTGGTTGAGGTGGCGATCGATCAGCACCGCGGCCGCGGCCACGATCACGGCGTAGCGCCGCGCGAGCTCGAACGCCTCGGGATCGCCGGCCGCGAACGCGCCGGGCGACAGCCGGCGCACGGCCTCGAACAGCTCGTCGCGGCCCTGGGTGAGCCGGACGAGCGAGATCTCGATCGCCTGGCGGGTGGCGTCGGGCTCGTGCCCGATCGCGTCGCGCAGCGCCGCGCACCCGGCGTCGAACCCGGCGAGCACGGAGTCCTGCCCGCTCGCCGATAGCGACAGCTTGCTCCAGTCGAGCTCGGCCGGCTCGCGCGCGCAGGCCGCCCAGCTGGGCATCTCGGTCGCCCGGTGGTGGATCACCAGCGAGCGCAGCTGATGCGACAGACTGAACAGGTTGACCTGGGTGCTGCCGTCGAACAGGCTGACGACCAGGTTGTCCCGGTACATCTTCTGGAAGATCCCCGGATCGTCGCCGTTGCGCAGGTAGTAGCGCGCGCCGTACACCACCGACAGCTTCTGCATCGCGTGCTCGGCGAGCGTGGGCACGAGGTACTTGACGACCGCCGAGTGCACGCTGGCCTGCGCCGGCACCGCGTGCAGCCCGCGCAGCTCGAGCCCGGTCAGGCTGTCGCAGACCAGCATCTCGGTCCACGACTCGACCAAGAGCTTCTGGCTCTGCGGCAGCTCGGCGACCTGCTTGCCGTAGATCCGGCGGTGCAACGCGAACCGCAGCACGGTGTCGAGCGCGGTGTCGAGCGCGCCCAGCGACAGCGTGCCGCAGATCGTGCGCGACACCTGGAGCGCTTTCAAGATCACCTCGAAGCCGCTGCCCGACGCGCCGATCAGCGCGGAGCTCGGCAGCTGCGCGTCGAACGCAAGCCCGTTCAAGTCCGCGCCGCGCAGCCCCAGGGTCGGGATCTTGCCCGACGCCCGGACCCCGCCGGCGACCGCCTGCTTGTCGACGAGGAAGTGGCTGAACCCGCGGGGACCGCCGCGGTCCTCGGTGCGCGCGTAGACCACGACGAAGCGGTGGCGGTCGAGGCCGTTGCCCAGCCACTTCTCCCCGGTCAGGTGGTAGCCATCTCCGCGCGGCCGCGCGGCCACCGACATCGCGAGCAGGTCGCTGCCCGATCCCGGCTCGGTCAGCGCGACCGAGACCCGCTCGCCGTCGAGCACTGCGTCCGCGAGGCGGCGCTGCTGCGCCGCATCGCCGCTGAGCCAGACCACGGCGGTGCCGAGGAGGCTGATCGCGTGCGTGATCGCGACGGTCAGATCGCGGCGCGCCACCACGCGGACCAGCGCGCCGACGTCCTCGAAGCTCCGCAGCTGGCCGCCCAGCGGGCGCGGCACGTAGTGGCGGTGGACCTGGGCCTCGAGCAGCGTCCGCAACGCGCTGCTCGGGTAGCGCTCCGCCTCGTCGTCTTCGACGCGGCGTGCGTAGGAGAACTCCGCGCTCGGGTCGCGCGGATCGCCGAGCTCGGCTTCGAGCCACCGGGCACGTCGGAGGGCGTCCATGACGCTATGCCTCGACCGTCTCGGCGGAGTCGAGCGTGGTGAGCTCGTGCGCCAGGTAGAGTTGTTGGGCGCGGGTGCGCTGGACCTTGCCGCTGCTGGTCTTGGGCAACGAGCCCTGCCGGATCAGCACGAGATCGGCGAGCGCGAGCTCGTGCTGGTCCTGCACCATCTGGCGGACCATGGCGATCAGCCTGCGGCGGTCGAGGTTGCGCAGCGCCGAGCGCCGGACCTCGGCGACGAGCACGACGCGCTCGCCGCTGCCGCGGTCGACCGCGAACGCCGCCGCGCCACCGGGCGCCAGCTCGTCGGCGGCGAGCTCCGCCGTGGCCTCGATGTCCTGCGGGTAGTAGTTGACCCCGTTGACGATCATCATGTCCTTGATCCGGCCGGCGACGAACATCTCGCCGTCGCACACGAACCCCAGATCGCCGGTGCGCAGGAACGGCCCCTCGCCGGTGTCGGCGACGTACGCCTCGAAGGTGTCGCGCGACGCCTCCGGGCGCTCCCAGTAGCCGTGGGTGACGTGCGGGCCGGCCACCCAGATCTCGCCGATCCGGTCGGGCGCGCACGCGGCGAGGGTGATCGGATCGACGATCCGGATCGTCTGGCCGGGCAGGTTGTGGCCGCAGCCGACCGCGGTGACGCCCTCGCCGTCGGCGACGCGGACCACCTGGCGCGCGCCGAGCCTGGTGCGGTCGAGGTGCCGCACCATGGGCAGCTGGCGACCGTTGCCGGCGGTGATGACCAGCGTCGACTCCGCCATGCCGTACGCCGGCACCCACGCGTGCGGATCGAAGCCGTAGCCCGCGTGGCTCTGGGCGAACCGCTCCATGCCGGCGTAGCGCACCGGCTCGGCGCCGTTGAACGCCACCTGCCAGCTCGATAGATCGAGCTCGGGGTAGGCCTCCTTGCTCGCCTTCTCGGCGCATAGCTCGTAGGCGAAGTTCGGGCCGCCGCTCAGCGTGGCGCGGTACCGGCTGATCGCCTCGAGCCAGCGCGCCGGGCGGCGGAGGAACGCGGTGGGCGGCATGAAGTAGCACGTCGCGCCCAGCCAGTAGGTGTGCAGCATGCAGCCGATCAGGCCCATGTCGTGGAACAGCGGCAGCCACGTCACCGACACCGAGTTGCTGTCCGAGTTGAACGCGGCCTGAATCATCGTCTCGTTGTGGAGCAGGTTGCCGTGACTGACCATCACGCCCTTGGGCGTCCCGGTCGAGCCCGAGGTGTACTGCAGCATGGCCAGGCTCGCGCCGGTCACGTCCGGCCGCTGCCAGCCCTCGGCCGAGCCGCGGAGCTCGTCGGTGCACACCATCGCGAGGCTCGCGAGCAGCGGCGACGCCTCGAGCCCGGCCTGCATGATCCGGAGCTGGCGGCTCGTGGTGAGGCCGAGCGCGGCGTCGCAGTCGCGGGTGACCGACTCGAGCCGCGCGTTGTGCCGGCTGTTGCGCGGCGGGAAGATCGGCACGGCGATCATCCCGGCGCACAGGCAGCCGAAGAACCCGACCATGTAGTCGATGCACGACGGGTAGAGCAGGAGGATGCGCGAGCCGACCGGCGCGCGGCGGCGCAGCTCGATGGCGACGGCGCGGGCGCGCTCGAGCATCTCGGCGTAGCTCACCGTGTCGGTGATGTGGTCGCCTTCCTCCAGGAAGGCGTACGCGACCTTGTCGCCGTGGCGCGTCGCCTGCGCGGTGAGCAGATCGACGAAGTTATCAGGCTGAGAGAGTGGCTGACAGATTGGCTCGTTGACCATGAGCTTGCTCCATGTTGCGGCGCGTGGCCGCGGCTAAAAAAACCGCTGGAACTCCAGGAATGCAGTGCGATTCTTCTTGAATTGACCGAAGTAGCTCGCGTCGCTACCCAGGTAGTACTCGCCGCCCACCGACAGCCGGGTCGCGTCGCTGATCGCGTAGGACACCATGGGTCGGACGAGCAGCGTGGTGGGTTGAAAATATCCGATGGTGAGGAGCTCGGCCTGCAGGGTCTGTTGCAGCCAGCTGTGCGCCAGCCGGCTGGTGAAGCCGAGCTGGTACGAGCGGAGCTGGCCATAGTTGATCTCGTTCAGCGTGGTGACCATCGCGCCGAGCGGATCGGCCGGCAGGGCGGGGGGGCAGCCCGGGGTGTAGCGCCCGATCGCTTGCAGGTTCACGTTCCAGTCCTCGCCGCCGCGATCGACGCCGGCGACCAGGAAGCCCTGCCGGCGGATGCCGGTCATGCCGTCGTCGTGGTGCGGCTCGAGCCACGCCGCCTCGGCGCGGAACCCCCACGGGCCGAAGTTGTGCGCGAAGTCGGCGCCCGCGGCGTCGAGCGTCGGGTAGTAGTAGAACACCGCGGGCTTGCCGGCGACGAGCTCGGCGCCGACCAGCGGCAGCTTCAGGTAGCCGTGAAACACCGAGACCGACCAGTCGATGCTGGCGCCGGCCGACGACAGCCGCGCGCCGGCCTGCGGGCTGAAGTCGCCGGGGGGACGGTTGGTGAGCGGGACGCCGGCCGGCGCGGGCAGCTGGCTCGAGATGAAGAACGGCTGGCCGACCAGCGACAGGGTGAGGCCCTCGGCCAGCGCCACGTCGGCGCGCACGGCGGGCACCGACAGCCGCTGATCGGTCTCCATCGGTTGCAGCACGGTGTAGTCGCGGGGGGTGAAGAAGTCGGTGGGGTTGATCCCGTCGGCCTTGCCCCAGGTGATCCGCTGCTCGCCGATCCGCACGTCGAGCCACGATCCGCTGTGCTGCCACAGCAGGTCGGTGAGCCGCAGGTCGTCGTAGTCGCCGTGGTCGCCGCGCGGCGCGACGAGCACCTCGTTCATGAACCTCAGCCGGTCGCTCGGTCCGAGGTCGTAGGTCGCCTTGAGGCCCACGCTCAGGCTCCCGGTGCCGACCTCGTTGTCGAGCTGGCGCGACGAGCTGAAGCCATCGATCCGCACCCAGGTGCTGACCTGACCGTCGTCGGCGCGCGCCACCCCGGCGAGGCCGCCGAGCGTCGCCGCCAGAACCCCTATGTCGGCCGCGCGCGACATCTACGTCCGCTCCAGGTTCCGGACCGAGAAGAAGTCGTCGTTCAGCTTGGGATCGAGCGAGATGCGATCCATCCGGTACAGCGTCTTGTGGCCGGTCTGGTGATTGACCATCTCGCGGCGCATCGGCACCCAGCGCGGCGGGCTCGCCTCGATCTGCTGGAGGTCGGTGGCGTGCTGCGTCTTGAGCAGCTTGTTGGACAGATCGTAGTACTCGACCTTGCGCTCGACGTGGGTCGTGGCGTCCAGCCAGAGGATCCGGCGGGCGTAGCCGCTCTCGTCGCGGGTCTTGTCATCCTTGGGCCTGGACTCGACGACGTCGCACGCGCTGCCGTCCAGCTGCTCGCGGCGCAGCACCGTGTGGTCGTAGCGAGCCACCGCGGGCAGCAGCACGTCGCCGTACGAGAAGTCGGTGCCGAAGAAGCTGTCGTGCTTGGCGTTGGCGACCAGCCGCCGCGTCTTGCCCAGCGCGGGCAAGAACACCCAGATGTCGTCGTCGGCCGAAGCGTTCTCGATCTGCAGAAACCCCGTGCCCTTGATGTCGCCCGGCTCGTCGAACCGGAGCAGGACCTCGGACTCGGTACGCTTGTCCTTGAGCCGCGACCACATCTTGAGCTTGCGCACGCGCTCCTGGCCCTCGGCCGTGGTCAGCACGATGCTGACGTTGCCGTTGAACGCGCTGACCTTGCTGGCCATGAAGTTCAGGTCCATCACCGCGCGGGCGTTGACCGTGGAGTCCGCGACGCTGATGGCCTCGGGGGCGCACAGCACCAGCGCGGCGGACAGGAGCGAGCGACGCAGACGCAGACCCAGACCCAGACGAATCAGACGCATGGCGATATCCTCCTCAGGGCGCTCGGCGGCGAGCGCCCCAGTCAAGCAGTTCAAGCAAGCATCGAGTTCGTGACGATGGCGCGCGGCGGGCTACACGCCCTCGGCCGGCAACGTGGGCCCCAGCGGCAGCCCTGCCGCGCCGCGCTTGCGCGTGATGAACCGGGGCTTGATCAGCGAGATCACGACGCGGAGCAGGAGCAGCGACAGGAGCGCGCTGGTCACCATCGTGCCGATCATCGTGGTCGCCAGCCGCGGGTAGAACCGGAAGTCGGAGATCAGCAGCGAGGCATAGCCACCCGCGATCGACAGCGCGACGAACAGCACGGCCTTGCCGGACGTCATCAGCGAGTTGCGCAGCGAGCGATCGAGGCTGCCGGTCCGGGCGTACTCCTCGCGCAGGCGGTACAGCATGTAGATCTCGTAGTCCGCGCCGATCCCGACCACCATCGCGGCGATCGTCGCCGAGCCCATGTCGAGCGACAGCCCGAGCCACCCCATCAGGCCGAAGTTGACGAACACGATGGCGAGCAGCGGCGTGACCACCATGAGCGCACCGACGATCGAGCCGAACACCAGGCCGGCGAGCACGAGCACGACCAGCGCGATCTGGAAGATGCTGCGCACCTTGGTGTCGACCAGCGAGTCGTTGATCGCGACGGTCTGCGGCAGACCACCGCCGATCCGGACATGCACGTTGCTCGGGAACTCGCGCTGGATCAGCTCCTGGCTCTTGACCCACAGCGAGGTGGCGTAGGCCGTGCTGTCGGTCTTGAGGTAGGCCCAGATCACGGCGTTCTTGTAGTCATTGTCGACCACGTTGTCGAAGTCCTCGGGCTGGCCCGACAGCGAGTACAGCAGCAGGTACTGGGACACCAGGTTGCCGTCGCTCGGCACGACGTCGAACGCCGGGTCGTCGCCGTGCATCGCCAGGTTCATGCGGCGGATGAGATCGGCCAGCGACTGGGTCTTGCCCACGCCGGGCTGCTGGTCGAGGAACGCCTGGAGCTTGGCCATCGCGCCCAGCACCTTGGGGTCCTTCATCGCGTCCTGGGTGTCGCCGGCGACCAGGAAGAAGATCGAGTCCGTGCCACCGAACTTGTCGTTCAGCACGATGCTGTCGCGGCGCACGGGGTTGTCGGCCGAGCTGTACTGCTTGATGCTGTTGTCGACCCGCAGGCGGCTGGTGCCGGCGGCGATGACCGCGATGAGGATGATCGACACGATGAGGATCGCGCGCGACCTGGCGGGGTTGGTGAGCAAAGCGCCGATCCGGGCCAGGAACTTGTCGACCAGGTCGGCGTCGCGGTGCGGGCGGCGCCTGGCCGGCAGCATCGCGCGCAGCGCGGGGATGAACGAGAACTCGATGACGAGCGTCGACAGCACGCCGACGCCGGCGAAGAACCCGAAGTGCCGGATCATCATCACCTCCGAGGCCTGCATCGAGAAGAACGCGATCGCCGCGATCAGCCCGGCGGTGAGCATGACCGGACCGACGTTGGCCAGCGACTGGACGACCGCGCGCCGGTTGGCCAGGCGCAGGCTGGCGGTGGTGGTGGCCTTGCCGGTGAGCCCCTCGAGCTCTTCATAGTAGCGCTTGAGGATCTGGACGGCGTGACCGGTCGCGACCGCCATGATCAGGATCGGCGTGGTCGTGTTGAGCGCGTCGAGGTGGATCTCGGACAGCGCGAGGCAGCCCAGGCCCCAGACCACCGACAGGATCGCCGTGGCCATGGGCAGCAACATGCCCTGGAAGCTGCGGAACGCGAACCACTGCACGAGCATGATGATCAGGAACGCCAGCCCGAAGAACATGGGCATCTTCTGCATCGCGTACTCGAAGTTGGCCGACTCGGCGGGCTGCCCGCCGATCAGGACATCGACGTCGGGGCCGCGCTCGCGATCGGCGATGCTGCGGATCTGCTCGAACAACGGTGTGTACGTCGAGTTCGGGCCCATCCGGAAGTCGGCGACCACCGCGGCCGCCTTGCCGTCCGGCGACACGAGCGCGTTCACGTAGATCGGATTGCGCTCGATCGCGTGGCGCATCGCCTCGAGCTCGGCCGGCGTCTGCGGGATGCGCTCCATCAGCTCGTGCACCACCATGCCGTCGGCGGTGCCCTGGATATCCTTGACCCGCCGGGCCGCCAGGCTCAGCACGTTGTGCTTGATGGCGCCGGGGATGCCCTCGAGGCCGTTCTGGATGTTGCGGATCTTCGCGAGGATCTCCGGGGTGTAGATGTCGCCGTGCCTGGGCACGATGCCGACGACCGTGAACGTACGGCCACCGAACAGCTTCTCGAGGGTGTGGGTGGTTTTGATGAACTCGTGGTTTTGCGGCGACCAGAGATCAGGGTCATTGTCCAACCGGAGATCTTTGATGCGCGACGCCAGGCCAGCTGTCGCGAGCAAGGTGATGGCGAGGACAAACCAGCGGAACCGAACGATGGCTTCGGCATACTTTCGAATCACTGACGTCAGCACATGAGCCTCCAGGACCGGTGGGTGAACGATTCGCAGTGTCGAGGTACTGTTTTCCTCATCGCGCGCCCAGCTCACAACTGACCCTAGGGACAGCTGTCGCCGCGCCGGCCTCGCCGCGCCGGATCTCGTGAACGATCTCGACGAGTTGGCGCTGCGTCGCCGCAGCTCCGCGCGTGCCGGAGACGGCGCCATCCCGCGTGCGCTGTCCCTTGGGACAGTAGTTCTCGCAGCCATTCATGGCCAAGACTAGCCGCACCAGCATCGTTATCTCGACCTGCGTTGGAGCCGCCGGCGCTCCAGCAACAGGTGAATGACCCCGGCCGAGATGTGTCCTTCGCTCTCAACTCTCACGCTCAATCCTGGAGAACAGTATGGACTCTCAAGACAGCTCCGCGTCGACCAGCAACATGGATATCGCGATCATCGGTATCGCGGGTCGCTTCCCGGGCGCCAATAATGTGACCGAGTTCTGGGACAACCTCAAGCTCGGCGTCGAGGCGATCCGGTTCTATTCAGAAGAGGAGTGCCTCGCGTCCGGGATCTTTCCTGAGATGGTGCGCGACCCCGACTTCGTCGCCGCCGCGGGCGGCATCGATCACGAGTTCGACTTCGACGCCGAGTTCTTCGGCTTCAACCCACGCGAGGCCGAGATCACCGATCCCCAGCAGCGCATCGCGCTCGAGTGCGCGTGGGAGACGCTCGAGTCCGCCGGCTACAACCCCGAGACCTGCAGCTCGCGCATCGGCGTCTTTGCCGGCGTCAGCATCAATACGTACCTGCTGTTCCACCTGGCCGCCAACCGCCCGCTGCTCAACTCGATCGGGCACTTCCAGGTGATGACGGCCAACGACAAGGACTTCCTGGCCACCCGGATCTCCTACAAGCTGAACCTGCGGGGCCCGGCGGTCTCGGTGCAGACCGCCTGCTCGACCTCGCTGGTCGCGGTCAACCTGGCCTGCCAGAGCCTGCTCAACTACCAGTCCGACATGGTGCTCGCCGGCGGCGTGTCGATCACGCCCAAGGGCCGGATCTACAAGGAGAGCTTCATCTTCTCGAAGGATGGCCACTGCCGGGCGTTCGACGAGAACGCCCAGGGCACGGTCGGCGGCAACGGCGTCGGCTTCGTGCTGCTCAAGCGGCTCGCCGACGCCATCGCCGATGGCGATCACATCTGCGCGGTGCTCAAGGGCTCGGCGATCAACAACGACGGCTCGATCAAGGTCGGCTACACCGCGCCGAGCGTGAGCGGACAGGTCGACGTGATCCTCGAGGCCCAGGCGATGGCGGGCGTCGATCCCGACTCCATCACCTACGTCGAGGCGCACGGCACCGGCACGCTGCTCGGTGACCCGATCGAGATCGCGGCGCTGACCCAGGCGTTCCGCACCAAGACCGAGCGCAACCAGTACTGCGCGATCGGCTCGGTCAAGACCAACATCGGCCACCTCGACACCGCCGCCGGGATCTCGGGCTTCATCAAGGCGGCGCTCACGGTGGAGCACGGTCAGATCCCGCCCAGCCTGCACTGCCAGTCGGTCAACCCCAAGCTCCGCATCGAGCAGACGCCGTTCTTCGTCAACACCGAGCTGCGCGACTGGAAGCCCGAAGGCTTCCCGCGCCGCGCCGCGGTCAGCTCGTTCGGGTTCGGGGGCACGAACGCGCACGCGATCCTCGAGCAGGCGCCGGCGCCCGCGGCGTCGGCGGCGAGCCGCGACGCGCAGGTCCTGCTGGTGTCCGGCCGCAACGAGGCCGCGCTCGCCGGCAACCTCGAGCGGCTGGGCCAGCACCTCGCCGCGCACCCCGAGGCCGATCTCGCCGACGTCGCCCACACGCTCCAGGTCGGGCGCAAGGCGTTCAAGCACCGCGCGTACGTCGTGGCCCAAGGCGCCAGCGACGCCGCCACGGCGATCGAGAAGCGCGATCCCAAGCGCATCCTCCACGGCACGCCGCGCGACGCCGAGGCCAAGGTCGCGTTCCTGTTCTCGGGCCAGGGCTCGCAGTACGTCGGCATGGCCCGTGACCTCTACGACAGCGAGCCGGTGTTCCGCGCCGCGGTGGACGAGGTCGCCGATCTGATCGCGGACGAGCTGCCGGTCGATCTACGCGACGTCTTGTACCCGGCCGAGGGCGAGCACGCCAACGCCGAGGCGCTGCTGGTCCAGACCCAGTTCACCCAGCCGGCGCTGTTCGCGACGGAGTACGCGCTCGCCCGGTTGTGGCAGTCGTGGGGCATCGAGCCCAGCGCCATGATCGGCCACAGCGTCGGCGAGTACGTCGCCGCCACGCTCGCCGGCGTGTTCTCGCTGGCCGACGCCGCTCGCCTGGTCTGCGTGCGCGGCCGGCTGGTCCAGGCGCAGCCCGAGGGCGCCATGGTGGCCGTGCCGCTGCCCCACAGCGAGGTCGCGCCGCTGCTGAACGACCGGCTCTCGCTCGCCGCGGTCAACGCGCCCAAGCTGTGCGTGGTCGCCGGCGATCACGACGCGATCGCGGCGGTCACCGCCGAGCTCGCCGGCCGCGGCGTCGAGGCCAAGCGGCTGATCGTGTCGCACGCCTTCCACTCGCACATGCTGGACGCCGCCGCGGACGAGCTCGAGCAGGTGTGCGCCCAGGTGAAGCTCAACGCGCCGACCCGGCGCTACGTCTCGAACGTCACCGGGACGTGGATCACCGCCGAGCAGGCGACCAGCCCGCGCTACTGGGCCGATCACATGCGGCAGGCCGTCCGGTTCAGCGACGGCCTCGGCGCGATCCTGGCCGACAAGCCGACGATCTTGCTCGAGGTCGGCCCCGGCCAGGCGCTGACCACGCTGGCGCGCCAGCACCGCGACCAGCTGCAAGGTGCCGCCCTCGTGACCTCGACCCGGCATCCGTTGACCTCGGCCAGCGACGTCCACCACGTGGTGGGCGCGGTGGGCCAGCTCTGGCTCGCCGGCCTGGCCCTCGACTGGCAGGCGTTCCACCACCACGGCGCGCGCAAGCGGGTGCCGCTGCCGACCTACGCGTTCCAGCGCAAGCGCTACTGGCTGGCGCCGGTGGAGCGGATGGCGGCCGCGGAGCAGCTGCTGCTGTCGCCCGCGTCGGACGCGCCGAGCGCGGACGCGCACGACGCGGCGATCGCCTCGGACTACCAGGCGCCGATCGACGACATCGAGCGCAACGTGGCCAGCGTCTGGGAGAAGATGCTCGGCATCAGCCGGATCAGCACGCGGGACGACTTCTTCAAGCTCGGCGGTCACTCGCTGCTCGCGACCCAGCTCATCGCCGAGGTCCGCCGCGTCACCTCGACCCAGGTCGCGGTGGCCGCGCTGTTCAAGGATCCCACGATCGCCGGCCTGTCCGACGAGGTCCGCAAGCTGCGCGCCGCCGACCCGGACTTCCAGGTCCGCACCTTCCCGGTGATCTCGCGCGCTGGCCGACTCCCGCTCAGCTACCACCAGCAGATGGTGTGGGACTTCGAGCGCAAGTGGCCGGGCAGCTCGCGGTTCAACGGCTGCATGAGCCTGCGCTTGACCGGCGAGCTCGATCTCGACGCGATGCAGTTCGCGATCGACGAGATCCTGCGCCGCCACGAGGTGCTGCGCACCAACTACGTGGTCTACGAAGATGGCGAGTCGGGCGCGGTCGTGCGGCCGTGGCAGCGCATCGACGTGCCGACCCACGACTTCACCGCGCTGCCGCCCGCCGCGCGCGAGCGCGAGCTGCTCGCGGTCGCCAACGCGCTCGCCCGCCGGCCGTTCGATCTCGCGGCGGACGTCTACATCCGGCCGATCCTGATCAAGCTGACCGCCAAGGAGCACATGCTGGTCATCGCCTCCCACTACGTGGCAGTCGACGGCTGGACGATCGGCCTGGTCATCCAGGAGTTCGGCGCGCACTACACCGCGTTCAAGCGCCCCAGCGCGCCGCGGCTCCCCGAGCTGACGTTCCAGTGCGTCGACTACGCGGCCTGGCAGCGCGCGCACGTGAACGACGAGACGATCGACAGCCAGATGCCGTACTGGCGGGAGCAGCTCGCCGACCTCGCGCCGCAGCGCCCGATGCCGCTCGACCGCATGCGCTCGCTCAAGCCGTCGATCAACGGCTCGTCGTATCACTTCACCCTGGGCCGCGAGCTCACCGAGGCGATCAAGGCGTTCAGCCACGAGCACGGCTACACCACATTCATGACCTTCGTGACGGCGCTCAACGCGCTGTATCATATGCAGTCTGGCATGGAGGACATCTGCATCGGCACGATGACCGGTGACCGCGAGATCGGCACCGAGGCCCTGGTCGGCGCGCTGGTCAACATGCTGGCGCTGCGCACCAAGCTCACCGGCGACCAGACGTTCCTCGAGGTGCTCGAGAACGTGCGCAAGATGTCGACCGAGGCGTTCTCGCACCAGGTGCCGTTCACGGTCATGGCCGAGCGCATGGACCGCAACCTGTTCTTGAAGCCGTTCTTCCGCACGGTCTTCATCCTGCGCAGCGTGCCGCACACCGAGACCCGCGCCGCCGACCTCGACGTCCAGCTCGCGACCGTGCCGCTCGATCGCGGCGTGTCGGATATGGACCTGTCGCTCTACCTCCAGGAGAAGCAGGGCGCGTTCACCGGCTACTTCGAATACAACACTGACCTGTTCAAGCGCTCCACGATCCAGGATCTCGCGACCTACTTCATCGCCCTCCTGCGCGACGTGCTCGCCCAGCCCGCCCGGCCGCTCCACGAGACGCTGCCGCTCCCCGCGAAGCGTCGCGCCTCGGGCAACCCCATGCGGCGCATGCTGTCCATGCTCGGCGTCGTGGGGCCGTCATGAGCGGCGATCTCACGCGCTCGATCTGGATCCCGCAGGCGCGGCCCGAGGAGCGGATCCGGCTGCTCTGCGTGCCGTACGCGGGGGCCGGCGCCAACGTGTACCGCGGCTGGGAGCGCGATCTCGGTGATGACATCGAGCTCGCGGCGATCCAGCTGCCGGGTCGCGAGTGGCGGCGGAGCGAGCCACCGTTCACGCGGCTGGACGCGCTGGTCGACCACCTGCTGCCGGAGGTCGCGACCTGGCTCGGCTACAGCATGGGCGCGGCGCTGGCCTTCGAGCTCGCGCTCCGCCTGCGCCAGGCGGGCAAGACCGGACCGCGGGCGCTGTTCGCCGCGGCCTGCCGCGCCCCGCAGCTGCTGGCGAAGACGGCCGACCTGTTCCGGCTCAGCGACGACGACTTCGTGGACGCGATCCGTCGCCTCGGCGGCATCCCCGACACCGTCGCGCTCGAGCCGGCGCTCATGCAACTCGCGCTGCCGACCTTGCGCGCCGACTTCGAGATGCTGGGCACCCACGCCTGGCAGGGCCGCCGCGAGCCGATGCCGTGCCCGCTGTTCGTGTACGGCGGCAGCGAGGACCAGCTCGCCAACCGCGCCGAGGTCGCGCAGTGGCGCGGTCACACCTCGAGCCAGTTCCAGATCCGTCTGTTCAGCGGCGGCCACTTCTTCATCAACAGCGCGCGCGGACAATTGCTGAAGACGCTCGCCGCCGATCTGTCGATGGTCCGCACCCAGCTCCAGTAGGCCCCAGGCCCGCACGCCGGACGGACTCACCACGGAGCGCTGCGACAGCTTCCCCGCTGGGCTGTCGCAGCGCTCCGTGGCCGCGCTCCCGAACCAGGGTTCTCCCTCACCTTCCCTCGCACCCCGGAGGCTTTCAAATGGACAACGAGTCTGAGATCACCGACATCATGCCGGATCCGGATGTCAGCGCGCTGCGCTCGCTCGCCGACAGCGTGATCCAGGAATTCAAGACCAGCGGCTACGAGCTGCGCCACGTCGTCGCGCTCGCGAACGAGCTGCTCGGGATCGCATGTGATTCGATCCGGACGGACAGCCCACCCATGCTCGCCCATCTGCCATGGAGACCGTGATGAATCGCCTCGCCCATCCACACCCGACCCTCGGAGGCCACGATGCGTGACGCACCCTGGATCATCTACGGCGCCAATGGAGTCAGCGGCCGCCTCGTGCTCGCCGAGGCGCTCCAGCGCGGTCACCGGCCGATCCTCGGTGGCCGCGACCCGTCGATCCACGCCCTCGGCGAAGCCCACAAGCTCGAGACGGTCTGCGTCGGGCTCGATGACAAGGCCGGGCTCGCCGCGCTGCTCAAGAAGGGCTCGCGCGTGCTGCACATCGCCGGGCCCTACGCGGTCACCGCGGCGCCGATGCTCGACGCGTGCATCGCGACCCAGACGCCGTACCTCGACCTCTGCGGCGAGATCGGCTCGATCGGCGCGACCTTCGCGCGCGACGCGGAGGCCAAGGCCGCCGGGATTCCGCTCGTCGCGGGCGCGGGCTTCGGCGTGTCGGCCGCCGAGAGCCTCGCGATCCACGTCGCCCGGCGAGCGCGCGGCGCGCACCGCCTGCTGCTCGGCGTCAAGCTCGACAACGCGTACAAGAGCGTGGGGGCGGCGCTGAGCACGCTCCACGTCCTGGGCCGCGGCGGGGCCTGGGTCAGCGATGGCCAGCTGCGCAGCGGCGGCATGGCGCACATGCGGTTCCACGCCACGGTGGACGGCGGCCGGCACACCTTCATCGCGGCGCCGCTCGCCGACGTGCTCGCCGCGCATCGCAGCACGGGCATTCGCGAGGTGATCGCGGGCATCCCGGTGCCCTCGGTGATGGCGCCGATCCTGCGCTTGGCCGCGCCGCTCCTCCAGCGCCTGCTCCGCCGGCCGGGCCTGCGCCGGTTCCTCGAGCGGCGGGTGCGCAAGCAAGAACCGCCGGCGGCCGCGCCGACCCGGACCTCCCATCGCTCGTTCGTGTGGGCGCAGGCCGCCGGCGAGCAAGCGACGTCGACCGCGGTGCTGTCGATCGGCGAGGGCTACGCCTTCGCCACGGCCTCGGTCGTGCGCTCGGCCGAGCTGCTGTCGTCGTTCGACGGCGCCGGCGCGTGGACCCCCGCGTCGGCGTTCGGGCCAGACTTCGTGCTCGGCCTCGACGGCGTGCAGCGCCGCGATCTCGCCGCCTAGCCCGGCGGGTCGGGAGCTACCTGCTCGCGTGCACGTACTCGAGCGCCTTTTCGAGCACTTCGTCACGGCCTGCGGTCACACCGGCGATCGTTCGCGGTGCAGGGATCGTAGGCTGGATCCCGATCAGATGGAACCGCGAACCGTCGAGCTTGGTAGCAAGTCTCCCTGTCATGTACATATCGCAGCCGGTGGGCATGAAGATATCTGCGACATCACCGTTGGTCCCTGCGGTAGCGGCACCGACGATCGCGCCGAGCTTGTAGTGTTCGACCACGCTCATGACGGACTCGGGATGGCTGACTGCGCGCGGCCCCGTCAAGAACGCGACCCGGCCGCCGATGTGCGGCAACGCGGTTGGCAAGTTCCAACCGTCCGTCTTCCAAGATGCGGGCTTGGAGGCGGTGCTCGGACGAATCACCTGCGGAACCGCGAACCACGCGCCGGCGTCATCCGGCGTCGTGAGGAGATGGGACAACACGAGGTGATTGCCATTCGGGCGATCTCGCACGTCAAAGACAACCCCAGGTGCGGTGGCGAGGTGGTCCATCACGGCCGTGATATCCGCCATCGAGGCGCGCGAAAGATCCGCCCTTCGCGCGTTCGGGTGATGGCTCGTCGGGCTACCTCCAAGACCGCGCCCGCGGCTGAACGAGAACCGCTTGTGTACCTGAGCCAGGACAAGGCCGCAAAGCAGAAGCCGCTCAGCTCGGAGAAGCGCGACACGCGCGACCTCCAGATCACGCCTGCGTACCCAGGAGGCCCGCTCCGTCGGTCTGCCCGGTGATCCGGTCGTCGCCGATGGCGAGCGTGTAGGGCTCGCCCGCGATGGGACGACCGCGCGCGTCGAGCAACTTCAACCGCAACTCTCGCTGCGCGAGCTTCGGCGTGAAGCGGTGCCGCGTGTCGGTGGCCGCCGCCACCGTCTTGACAGGGCGGTCCGGTATGACCACGCGGTCGCCGGGATGCAGCACGTTCGGGTTCGGCCGCGTCTTGCGCAGCTCGGCGTTGTCCGGGTGCCGGTACAGCTCGTCGCGCTTGAGGTGCGGGGCCGGGGCTCGATGACCCGAATGCTTGTGTGGGAGTCTAGGATGAATATACGACTGGACGGTATGCGCGTCAACCTTAGTGTTACCCGTCGGCCGCCGGGTAGCGCGCGGAGCGGCTTGAGCCCAATTCAGCTTGAGGTCGCTTATTCTTGGACCGAGTTCGTTGGTGTCTACCAGACGCATCGTGTAGGTGATGATGTCAGTTGCGTGCAGATCTCGCGCCACCCGAGTCCGGTGGATCGCATAGCCTTCCATGCCGTCCTCCAGAATCTCTTCGAGCGGCTCGACCGCGCTAGTCGGATCGAAGTGGGCGGCTTGCGTTGGCGGTCCCGCCTATTAGCGCGAACCGGCGGTGGCTGGATATTCGGCTATCCGACAACGACAACACAGCCTGCCTTGATTGCGTTTGACAAGAAGTGTTTTATTGAAATCGCGTTCATTATCACTTCGGCGAGCGCATTGGTCTTGTTATGGAGGGTGCGCTCGGTCGCGAGGTCCATGGCTGGCACCCGCTTCGCCACGTCCTGCAGTCGTTCTACTGGAACGCGCCATTCGCTGTCGAT
>Ga0302259_1000129_pt1 | contig 17511 bp, 16 predicted proteins | sample I_Fen_N3_4_FD_194562 | JGI IMG/M metagenome (GOLD analysis project Ga0302259, IMG submission 194562) | Peat permafrost microbial communities from Stordalen Mire near Abisko, Sweden - I_Fen_N3_4 | ecosystem: Environmental > Terrestrial > Soil > Wetlands > Permafrost | place: Sweden: Abisko... | reverse complement strand
TCTTGGCCACGGTGCCTTTCTTGTACAGGCCGCTCTGGTTTTGCAGCTTGAGCTGGTCGACCTGGCTCTGCATCGCGGTGTTGTCGCTGGCGAAGCGGGCGGTGCCGGACTTCATCAGTTGGGTCTTGATCGAGGTGGTGATCTCGCGGGTATCGATGTACTCGCTGGTCTTGTTCTTCACGTCGTAGACCTGGACCACAGGGCGACCCTGCAGGATCCCGGACTGGGCCAGGGAGCGGGTCATGGACTCGGCGATCATCTGCAGGTCGGTGGAACCGAACTCGTTGGTCACCAGTTCCACGGCCTTGCTGTCGCCGTAGCCGATGTTCTTGCCGCCCAGGACGGGGGAGTTATTGGCGCAGCCACTGGCCAGCAGGGCAGCAATGGCGAGGAAAGAAAAGCGTGCAAACATGGTTGTGCTCTCTAAATCTGATGGGGTGGCGATTTATTGGGTTTTGACTTCCATGCGGAAGTCAGTGGCCTGGGGGACTGGGGCAATAGCTGGCAGGAAAGTGGCTTGCGCCGCATACAGGTTGAACACCTTCCAGCTTTCTTCATCGGCCACCGGGAAACCGTCGTTGCCCAGCCAAACGAAGCGGTAGTACATGGTCATGTTGGTGTGGCTGGTGTTGTTCAGCGCCACCTTGACCGTCAGGAAGCCGTTTTCACGGGCGACCCGCATCGCGCCAATGGCGATGTTGTTGAATTTGTTCATCACCACCACCTTGCTCGCGGCGCTGCCGGGGGCCGGTGGTGGAGGGGTGGCGCAGCCGGCCAGAAGGGCCAGCGCGGCGACAGCAATGATTTTGAAGCGCATGAGAGTCTCCGCTTAAGGTTGTTTGAGGCTGATCACAGCCTGGCTATTGGCGCTGGGCATGACCTGGGCGGCCAGGCCGCTGCTGAATACCTGGTTGCCGACCACACGCAAGGTCACGACCTGATAGCGCTGGTCGATCTTGACCTGCACCTGGGAGCCGCCCTGGGCGTTAGGCAGGGTGATCTGGTGCTCGCCCCGCTTGAGGCGCATGCGCGTCACCAGGGTGTTGTCCGGCAGGGTGCGCCAGGTGCGGGTGTCGGCACCTTCGGTCACGGCCGAAGCAATGCCCACGGCCAGGCCGGCCAGCGGGTTGACGTCGTTCAGTTGCTTTTGCGCCACGCCACGGGTCACGGCGCGCACGGTGGTGCGCAGGATGATCCCCGGCATGTCGTCACGCAGGGCGCGGCGGGACATGGCGGTGGTGCTGTTGAGCTGGGTCAGGGTCTGTTGCTGGCCATCCACGGCGATCTGGGTGAAGGCCGGGGTGGTGGTATCCGGCTTGATCACTGGGAACGACAGCGGGGTGATCACCAGGTTGCCGCTGATGGGCAGCGGCAGTGGAATGCGGATCGAGTCGCGGGCCGGCGCCAGGCCGCTCTGCACCACGATCAGGATGTCGCTTTCGTCGGCTGCGAGCTCAGGCTTGGCGGCGGGTTTGGCCTGGGCCTTGGCCGAGGACTTCTTGGATTTGCCCGACGCCTTGACGGTCGGTACGGCGGCCGGCTCGTCCAGGTTCAGCAGTGCCTGCTCCAGCAGCGGGGTGTTGGGGCGCAGTTCGGCGGCCTTGCGATAGCCCGGCGCCGCCATGTCTTTTTCACCCAGAGCTTCGTAGACGAAACCGGCCAGGTAATGGCTGAACGCGCTCTGGTAGCTGTTTTTCAGGCTGACCACGTCTGGCGCATCCAGCGACTCGACCGGGTAGCCCTTGAGGTCCTTGTACTCGGTCTTGACGCCCTGTTTCTCGGCTTCGTCTTCGCGCTTGAGGTATTCCTTGTCGCGCAGCTCGGCGATCACCGCTTCACGTTCGTGGGTTTTCTTGATTTCAGTACGGGCGCCGTCGAAGTCGTTCTGAGCCAGCAGGTTCAGGGCCATCTGGGTGGTCAGCATGACTTTTTCGTAGTCGTAGCCTTCGTAGCGCCGCACCTTGTCATTGACCAGGAAGCTGCCGAACTGCGCCAGGTACTTGTCGGTGTCGAGCTTGACCGAGTCTTCCCAGTTGCCCACCACCTGATCGGCATGGCGCCACGCTGTCTGGCTGCCGTTGAGGTCGCCCTTGGCCCGCAGCAGCTCGCCTTTTTCGAAGTAGTAGAGCAGGTCTTTGTCTTCGCTCTGGTTGTTCTTTTCCAGCAGGGCCAGGGCGGCATCGACGCGGCCGGCGCCCAGTTGCTGGTTGGTTTCCTGAAGCTCGCTGTCGTAGCTGCGAAACGCCGAACAGCCGGCAAGCAGGGTGGCTGCACTGAGGGCGAATAAGGTGAGGGCGCGGGATGCCATGGTACTTCTTCCCTGAATTGGACAGCCTGGCACGCGGGTAGGGCTGGACGGACCCACTGGCAGGAAGCTGGCTACCCTGCCAATTCCTCATAAAAAGAGGAGCTTAAATACCCTTTCGCGATAACGAGGGCGCGGCATTATAGCGGGGGATGATGGCCTTGTACTGGCTTTTTAATTTCATTTGCTCAGCAGGTGCCAGTACCCGTAATCAGGGGCTTTCGGGGTGCAGATGTCTGCCTCGGGCGTTTGCGGTGGCACCCGTTAACGGCTGTTGCTGGGATGGATACGCAACGGACGCATTTTTTTGGCACTGAGGGCAGATTTTTACACGTCGGGACGATTGTCCGAAACGCCACGCCGGCAAGGCTTGCGCCTGGTTTTTCGGGGTTCATGGCCTAAGCGCGGCGTCATGGCGCTTGAGTGAAACTCATTGGAAGTGAACAATGTGTTACTTCGTATTACCAATTGAGATTCATTCATGACTGCCCCCTCCCGTTTCTTGGCGTGGCTTGTGCTGCCGTTGTTGGCTCTGTGCAGTTTCAACCTCTTCGCCGACACCATTGAAGGTGCGCCCAAGGCCCTGCATTTGCTCGATTACATCGGTGCGGATTACCCGCCTACGGTCGAGGCGGGCAAGGTTGTCGATAGCGCCGAGTACAGCGAACAGCTTGAGTTTCTTGGGGTGTTGCAGGGGTTGATTGCCGATCTGCCGGTCAAGCCCGAGAAGGCTGAGCTGGAAGCCGGCGTCAGCCGCCTGCGCAGTGCCGTTGGCGCCCGTGAAGACGGAGCGGCGGTGGCCCGCCAGGCGCGGCAGTTGGGGGCGAAGCTGGCGGTGGCCTATGAGGTCAGCCAGGCGCCGATTATCACCCCGGACCCGACTCGAGGCGCGCCCTTGTATGCCCAGCATTGCTCGGTGTGCCATGGCGACGCGGGGGCGGGCGATGGCCCTGCGGGTGTCGGCCTGACGCCACCACCGGCCAACCTGCGTGATGCCGCGCGCCTGGATCGCCTGAGCTTGTACGCGATCTACAACACCCTGGGGCTGGGGGTCGAAGGCACCGATATGCCGTCCTTCGCCGACCAACTGGACGACCGTCAGCGCTGGGACCTGGCAACTTACATCGCCAGCTTCAGTGCTGACCCGGCAGCGGCCAAGGGTGCCGAGGTGTTCAACCTCGCGGACCTGGCCCGGCAAACTCCCGGGGAAGTACTGTCCGCCCAGGGCCCGGCTGCCGCCGCGACCTTCCGTGCCCAGCGTGCGCAACCGCCGCAGGTCAAGCGCGGTCCGGCGCAATTGCTGGACTACACCGCCTCGACCCTCGACAAGAGCCTGGCCGCCTACCGTGCCGGAGATCGCGAGCAGGCGTATGACCTGTCGGTGGCGGCTTACCTGGAAGGCTTCGAGCTGGTGGAAAGCTCGCTCGACAACGTCGACGCCACCGTGCGCAAGGACACCGAGAAGTCCCTGATGGCTTACCGTCAGGCGCTGCAGGACGGCCTGCCGGCGGAACAGGCCGAACAGCGCCTGGCGGCGGCCAAGGCCAAGCTCAAGGCGTCGGCGGACCTGCTGGGTTCCGATGGCTTGAGCTGGTCCCTGAGCTACATCTCCGGGTTGCTGATCCTGCTGCGCGAGGGTCTGGAAGCGATCCTGGTGCTGGCGGCGATCCTCGCCTTCCTGCGCAACACCGGCCAGCAGTCGGCGGTGCGCAGCGTCAACGTCGGTTGGGGCCTGGCCTTGCTGGCGGGCTTGGCGACCTGGGCCCTGGCGGCCTACGTGATCGATGTCAGCGGCTCGCAGCGCGAATTGCTGGAAGGCGCCACGGCGCTGTTTGCCAGCGTCATGGTGTTGTGGCTGGGGGTGTGGATGCACGACCGGCGGCACGCGGCGGCCTGGCAGGACTACATCAAGAGCAGCCTGGTGGGCGGCGGCGGACGTTTCGGCTTTGCGGTGCTGGCGTTTTTCTCGGTCTATCGCGAGCTGTTCGAAGTCATCCTGTTCTATGAAACCCTCTGGCTGCAGGCCGGCCCGGCCGGGCACAACGCGGTGCTGGCCGGTGGTGCCACCGCGCTGGTGCTGCTGGTGGGCTTGGCCTGGGTGATTCTGCGGGGCTCGGCGAAACTGCCGCTGGCGCTGTTCTTCGGCATCAACGCCGCGCTGCTGTGCGCGCTGTCGGTGGTGTTTGCCGGGCACGGGGTCAAGGCTTTGCAAGAGGCCGGGATCTTTGGCACCCGTCCGGTGCCGTTCTTCGACTTCGATTGGCTGGGAATCCACGCTGACGCCTACTCGCTGGCGGCCCAGGCCGTGGCGATCGTGGCGATCGTCGTGCTTTACAGTCGTAGCCGTATCGCCGAGAAGCGCCGGGTACAGGCTGCCTAGGTTTTAAAACGGCGGTTTATAGCGGGCAAACCCGTCCCTGGGGCTAAAGTGCAGGGGCGGGTTTGCCCGCACTGCATTCAGGAGAACGAATAATGCGTGTCTGGGTCGATGCCGACGCTTGCCCAAAGGCGGCCAAGGATCAGTTGGTGCGCTTTGCCTTGAAGCGTCAATTCGAGGTGGTGCTGGTGGCCGGGCAAAGCCAGATCAAACCGGCGTTTACCTGCGTCAAGCTGATCGTGGTACCCAGCGGGCCGGATGCCGCCGACGATTATCTGGTGGAGCATGCCGTGCCCGGTGAGTTAGTGATTTGCAGCGATGTGCCACTGGCGGACCGACTGGTGAAGAAAGGCGTGGCGGCCCTGGATCCCCGTGGCAAGGAGTTCGACGCGCAGAACATGGGGGAACGCCTGGCGGTGCGCAACCTGTTCACCGACCTGCGTGAGCAGGGTCAGGTCGGCGGCGGGCAGGGGCCTTATGGTGATCGGGAGAAGCAGGCGTTCGCCAACTCGCTGGACCGCATCCTGACGCGGCTGGCGCGTCAGGCCTGAAGCGGCTCGGCGAGGGCGGTCAGTCGTTTTCGTGGGTCAGTTCCAGCACCCGGTCCACCAGCTTGTTGATGCCGGATGCGGCTTCGCTGATGGACTGAGCGAGCATATAGGCCGGGGTGCTCACCAGTTTGCGCGCCTTGTCCTCGATGATTTCGCTGACTTCGCAGTCGGTGTGGCTGGCGCCCATCTTGCCCATGGCGGCAGCGGTGTCGGCATCGTTGCCGATGGTGCAGATCACCCCCGGGCCGTAGATCTTTGCCGCCAGTGCCGGCGAAATGCAGATCATGCCCACTGGCTTTCCAGCCTCGGCAAAGGCTTCGGCCAGCGCCAGTACATCTTCCTGGACGGTGCAGCCCGCGCCTTCGACGGCAAAGTTGGAAAGGTTTTTGGCCGCGCCAAATCCGCCGGGCACGATCAGCGCGTCGAAGTCTTCGGCGTTGGCTTCACGCAGGTTCTTGACCTCCCCACGGGCAATGCGCGCCGACTCCACCAGCACGTTGCGCGACTCGTTCATGGTTTCACCGGTCAGGTGGTTGATCACGTGCATCTGCGCAATATCAGGGGCGAAGCACTGGACCTTGGCGCCGCGCTGGTCGAGGCGTAACAGGGTGATCACGCTCTCATGGATCTCGGCGCCGTCGTATACGCCACAACCGGAAAGGATCACTGCAACTTTTTTGCTCATGGGTTTTTCTCCAGATTCATGGCGCCAAATGTCCACTAAATTGTCATGGGTTGCCATAGGGTTATTTCACGGCGGGACCTAATCTCCAGTATCGATTCCGGTCAGGTCGCGTCATGAACTTCATCCTCTATGCGGTGCCATTTTTCTTCGTATTGATTGTTGTCGAACTGTTGGCCGATCGCTGGCGCGGGGTGAACAACTACCGCGTGGCCGATGCCGTCAACAGCATCAGCACCGGCGTGCTGTCGACCACCACCGGGCTTCTGACCAAGGGGGTGGGCCTGGTGACCTATGCCTTTGCCCTGAAACACCTGGCGCTGTTCGAGTTGCCGACCGACAGCGCCTGGGTCTGGGTATTCGCCTTTGTGCTCTACGACTTCTGCTACTACTGGCTGCATCGCTTCGGCCATGAACGCAACATCCTCTGGGCCGCTCATTCGGTGCACCACCAGAGCGAGGACTACAACCTGTCCACGGCCCTGCGCCAGACCAGCACCGGCTTTCTGCTGAGCTGGATTTTCTACCTGCCGCTGGCCGTGGCTGGCGTGCCGTTGCTGGTGTTTGTCAGCGTCGCGGCGCTGAACCTGCTCTACCAATTCTGGGTGCACACCCGGCATATCCCCAAGCTCGGCTGGTTCGAATGGTTCTTCGTGTCGCCGTCCAATCATCGGGCCCACCATGCACAGAACGCTCTCTACATGGATCGCAACTACGGCGGCGTGTTCATTATTTGGGACCGACTGTTTGGCTCGTTCCAGGAGGAAGACGATAACGAACCCGTGGTGTTTGGCGTGACTACGCCCCTGGCCAGCTGGAACCCAATCTGGGCCAACCTGCAGTTTTATGCACAGTTGTGGGAGGACGCGCGACGTACCGAAAGTTACTGGGACAAGCTGCGGATCTGGTTTATGCGCACAGGCTGGCGCCCGGCGGATGTGCGGGCCAAGTACCCGCTGGCCAAGTCGGACCTGAGCCAGTTCCGCAAGTTCGAGGTGGCGCTGGAGGTGCCCCAGCAGGTGTACGTGGTGCTGCAATTCTCGGTGTATGTGGCGCTTGGCAGCTACCTGATGAACCTGGAGAACAGCTTGCCGTCCGGCGCCCTGGTACTGGGCTGGGGTGCCATGGCGTTCGGTTTGTTTGTGCTGGGGGCGGCGCTGGAGAATCGGCCGTGGGCGCTGAAGCTGGAATGTGTGCGGCTGCTGTCGAACGTGCTGCTGGTTTGGCTGGCGCCGCTGGTCGGGCTGTGGCCGGCCAGCCCGTTGGGCTGGATCGGCCTGCTGAGCTACAGCCTGCTCAGTGTGATCGGTCTTTACTGCGTGAGAGGCCGGGTTACTCGACTGGCATCTTGATTTCGGCTTTCTTGTCCTGCTCGGCCTGGTAGATCTCCTTGGCCAGCCGCGCGTTCTTCAGGCGCCGGCGCAACCACAGGCCCAGGCCCAGGATCAGGAGGGCGCCCAGTACCCACAGCTCGTACTTCTTGATGCTGCCGAGCATGCCCTCGAGCACCGCGCCGAAGTGGTAGGCGGCAGCGGCCAGGGCGGTGGCCCAGATCGCCGCGCCGATACCGTTGAGCAGCAGGTAGCGTCCCGGTGGATAGCCGGACAGGCCAATGGCCACGGGCATGACCGTGCGCAGGCCATAGACGAAGCGGAAAGTCAGTACCCAGATATCCGGATGCTTGCGGATATGCTCCAGCGCCCGGTCACCCATCAATTGCCAGCGTGGTTTGCGCGCAAGCAATTTTCGCCCGTGCTTGCGCCCCAGGAAGTACCAAAGTTGGTCGCCGGCGTAGCTGCCGAAGAAGGCCACCACCACCACCAGGTTGATATCCATGTATCCGCGAAACGCCAGGAAGCCTGCGAGTACCAGAATGGTTTCGCCTTCGAAGAACGTGCCGAGAAAAAGGGCAAAGTAGCCGAAGTCATGCAGAAATTGTTGGAGCATTGTCTGGGTGCTGGCGAAATGAACGCGCAGCCTACCCCTTCGAGGACATAGAGGAAAGTATCGAAATGTGTCTCGACGTGAACAAATCCAGCAATGACAATCACTGCGACTACAGGTCACAGGGTTAAGCACAACTGTCATTCGTTCGTCATAATGTCCGCTTATAACTGTCACGCTCGCCCGCCAGCGCGGGCTCAGGAGTCTGCCGTGAGCTTTACCCCTGCCAACCGCCTGTTCCCCGCCACCCGTCTGCGCCGCAATCGTCGTGATGATTTCTCTCGCCGTCTGGTTCGTGAAAACGTCCTGAGCGTCGACGATCTGATCCTGCCGGTGTTCGTGCTCGAGGGCGAGAACCGTCGGGAAGCGGTGGCGTCGATGCCGGGGGTCGAGCGCCTGACCATTGACCTGTTGCTCGAAGAGGCGGCGACCTGGGTCGAGCTTGGCATTCCGGCGCTGGCGCTGTTTCCGGTGACCCCGGCGGTGCTCAAGTCCCTGGACGCGGCCGAGGCCTGGAACCCGGAAGGTATTGCCCAGCGTGCAACCCGTGCCCTGCGCGAGCGCTTCCCGGAGCTTGGGGTGATCACCGACGTCGCGCTGGACCCGTTCACCACCCATGGCCAGGACGGGATTCTCGACGAGGACGGTTACGTGCAGAACGACATCACCGTCGACGCCTTGGTCCGCCAGGCGTTGTCCCATGCCGCGGCCGGTGCCCAGGTGGTGGCGCCGTCGGACATGATGGACGGGCGGATCCAGGCGATCCGTGAGGCTTTGGAACTGGCCGGTCATGTCAATGTGCGGATCATGGCCTACTCGGCCAAATACGCCAGCGCCTATTACGGACCGTTCCGCGATGCGGTGGGGTCGGCGCTGAACCTGGGCAAGGCCAACAAGGCCTCGTACCAGATGGATCCGGCCAACAGCAACGAAGCGCTGCATGAGGTGGCCGCCGACCTGGCGGAAGGCGCGGACATGGTGATGGTCAAGCCCGGCATGCCTTATCTGGACATCCTTTATCGGGTCAAGGATGAATTCAAGGTGCCGACCTTTGTCTACCAAGTCAGCGGTGAGTACGCCATGCACATGGCGGCGATTCAGAATGGATGGTTGGGTGAAGGGGTTATTCTTGAATCCCTGACCGCTTTTAAACGTGCAGGCGCCGATGGCATCCTGACTTACTTTGCCGTTCGTGCTGCTCAATTGTTACGAGAGCAAAAATAGCCCTCCCAGGAACACGCGATGAATACCGAAGGACTTACTGAAGTTGCCGTAAAAGACGCTCAGCCTGTGATTGAGCAAGTTGCCGAAACCCCACCCGAGCTGGAGACCCCGCCAACGGTGGTCGCGGCCGCGGTCGAGCCGCCGCAGGCGGCCCCGGCGATCGTGATTCCCAGCCTGGATGACAGCAGCCTGTATATCCACCGCGAATTGTCGCAACTGCAGTTCAACATCCGGGTGCTGGAGCAGGCGCTGGATGAGTCCTACCCGCTGCTGGAACGGCTCAAGTTCCTGCTGATCTTCTCCAGCAACCTCGACGAGTTCTTCGAGATTCGCGTCGCCGGCCTGAAAAAACAGATCACCTTCGCCCGTGAACAAGCCGGGGCCGATGGCCTGCAGCCGCACCAGGCGCTGGCGCGCATCAGCGAACTGGTGCACGGCCACGTCGACCGCCAGTACGCGATCCTCAACGACATCCTGTTGCCGGAGCTGGAGAAACATCAGGTCCGCTTTATCCGTCGCCGCTACTGGACCACCAAGCTCAAGACCTGGGTCCGCCGCTACTTCCGCGACGAGATCGCGCCGATCATCACCCCCATCGGCCTGGACCCGACGCACCCGTTCCCGTTGCTGGTGAACAAGAGCCTGAACTTTATCGTCGAGCTCGAAGGGATCGACGCCTTTGGCCGTGATTCCGGCCTGGCGATCATCCCGGCGCCGCGCCTGCTGCCGCGCATTATCAAGGTCCCGGAAGAAGTCGGCGGCCCGGGCGACAACTACGTGTTCCTGTCGTCGATGATCCACGCCCACGCCGATGACCTGTTCCAGGGCATGAAGGTAAAAGGCTGTTACCAGTTCCGCCTGACCCGTAACGCCGACCTGGCGGTGGACACCGAGGACGTCGAAGACCTGGCCCGCGCCCTGCGCGGCGAGCTGTTCTCCCGTCGCTACGGTGACGCGGTGCGCCTGGAAGTGGCCGACACCTGCCCGAAACACCTGTCGGACTACTTGCTCAAGCAGTTCAACCTGCACGAGACCGAGCTGTACCAGGTCAATGGCCCGGTGAACCTGACGCGCCTGTTCAGCATCACCGGCCTGGACAGCCATCCGGAGCTGCAATACACGCCGTTCACCCCGCAGATCCCCAAGCTGCTGCAGAACAGCGAGAACATCTTCAGCGTGATCAGCAAGCAGGACATCCTGCTGCTGCACCCATTCGAGTCCTTTACACCGGTGGTCGACCTGCTGCGCCAGGCCGCCAAGGACCCGCATGTGCTGGCCGTCCGGCAGACCCTGTACCGCAGCGGCGCCAACTCTGAAATCGTCGATGCCTTGGTGGACGCGGCGCGTAACGGCAAGGAGGTCACGGCGGTGATCGAATTGCGCGCGCGGTTCGACGAAGAGTCCAACCTGCAACTGGCCAGCCGCCTGCAAGCGGCAGGTGCGGTGGTGATCTACGGTGTGGTCGGCTTCAAGACCCACGCCAAGATGATGCTGATCCTGCGCCGCGAAGCCGGCGAGATCGTGCGTTACGCCCACTTGGGGACCGGCAACTACCACGCGGCTAACGCCCGTCTCTACACCGACTACAGCCTGCTGACCTCCGACGACGCCCTGTGCGAAGACGTGGGCAAACTGTTCAGCCAGTTGATCGGCATGGGCAAGACCCTGCGCATGAAGAAGCTGCTGCACGCGCCGTTCACCCTGAAGAAGGGCATGCTCGACATGATTGCCCGGGAGACCCAGTTCGCCCTCGACGGCAAGCCGGCGCACATCATCGCCAAGTTCAACTCGCTGACCGATCCGAAGATCATCCGCGCGCTGTACAAGGCCAGCCAGTCCGGCGTGCGCATCGACCTGGTGGTGCGCGGCATGTGCTGCCTGCGTCCGGGCATCGCCGGGGTCTCGCACAACATTCATGTGCGCTCGATCATCGGTCGCTTCCTGGAGCACACCCGGGTGTTTTACTTCCTCAACGGTGGCGAGGAGCAGATGTTCCTCTCCAGCGCCGATTGGATGGAGCGCAACCTCGACAAGCGGGTCGAGACCTGTTTCCCGGTCGAGGGCAAGAAGCTGATTCTGCGGGTCAAGAAAGAGCTGGAGAGTTACCTCACCGATAACACCCACAGCTGGAGCCTGCAGTCGGACGGGCGCTACATCCGCAACACCCCGACCGGCAACCAGAACCCGCGCAGCGCCCAGGCGATTCTGCTGGAGCGCCTGAGCAATCCAGTGTTGAGCGTTCGCTAAGAGAAGTGACAGCGAAGCGGCGGCCCGCCAGGGCCGCCGCCGGCCTCAATGCACGTTGAGGCTGATGCCGACGCGGGTCAGCCACTCCGCTTCCAGGGCGAAGTCGGCTTGGGTCAGCTGGTTTTCATCCAGCCAGTTTTCCGGGAATACCACATCCAGGCTGTCGCCCGCGGCGTGCAGTTTGACCTGGGGCATTTCCTGGGTGCCGCGGATGTGATGGAACAGAATCGCAAAGCGCAGCAACACGCACAGGCGAATCAGCTTGGTGCCTTCATCGCCGAACTCGGCGAACTTGTCCTTGGGAATATTGCGCCGGTGGCCACGCACCAGTAGTGCGAGCATTTGCTGGTCCTCGCGGGAGAAGCCGGCAAGGTCCGAGTGCTCGATCAGGTAGGCGCCGTGCTTGTGGTAGTGATAGTGGGCGATGTCCAGCCCCACTTCATGCACCTTGGCCGCCCAGCCCAGCAGCTCGCGCCACACGCCGTCTTCCAGGCCCCAGTCCTCGGCCACCTGGTCGAAGGCATGCAGCGCCTTGCGCTCGACCCGTGCGGCTTGTTCCAGGTCGACGTGGTAGCGCTCCATTAGCGAGCTAAGGGTGCGCTCGCGCACGTCTTCGTGATGATGGCGGCCCAGCAGGTCGTAGAGCACGCCTTCACGCAGCGCGCCTTCACAGTGGTCCATACGTTGCAGTTCGAGGGCATCGAAAATGGCTTCGAGAATCGCCAGGCCTGCCGGAAAAATGGTCCGGCGATCGGGCTTGATCCCTTCGAAGTCGATTTTTTCCGCATCGCCCAGCTTGAACAGCTTGCGCTTGAGCCACGCCAGGCCTTCGGCATTGACCTCGCCGGTGCCATGCCCGCCGGCCTTCAGCGCCAGGCCGATGGCGCGGATGGTGCCCGAGGAGCCGATGGCTTCATCCCAGGTCAGGCGATGCAGGGCATGTTCGATGCTCATGATTTCCAGGCGGGCTGCGGTGTAGGCCTGGGCATAGCGCGCCGGGGTGATCTTGCCGTCCTTGAAATACCGTTGGGTAAAGCTGACGCAGCCCATCTGCAGGCTTTCGCGCAGCAGCGGCTCGAAGCGCTGGCCGATGATGAATTCGGTACTACCGCCGCCGATGTCGGCCACTAGGCGCTTGCCTGGAGTGTCGGCGAGGGTGTGGGACACGCCCAGGTAAATCAGGCGGGCTTCTTCGCGGCCGGAAATCACTTCAACCGGGTGGCCGAGGATCTCTTCGGCGCGGCGGATGAATTCGCCACGGTTGCGCGCTTCGCGCAGGGCGTTGGTGCCGACGATACGCACGGCGCCCAGGGGCATGCCATTGATCAGTTGGGCAAAGCGCTTGAGGCAATCGAGCCCGCGCTGCATGGATTCTTCGTTGAGCTGGCGTTCTTCGTTGATCCCGGCGGCCAGTTGAACCTTTTCACCGAGCCGCTCGAGAATGCGAATTTCACCGTTCTGGGCCTTGGCCACGACCATGTGAAAGCTGTTGGAGCCCAGGTCGATGGCGGCGATCAGGGACAGATTCTTGGCTTGGGATTGCGGCATGGTTGGGGGGTCTCGGTCGATAACCTGAACATCCTGCCACGATCAACCGCTGCCGCCAACGCGCAGTGTTTAATGCGTTGATTCAACGCATAAAAGCGGGCGCTGGCGGCCAGAGGCTCAGCCTATGGCCTCCTGGTTGCCGATGAAGTTGGCCAGCTCCTGTGTTTGCGGGTTGGCGAACAGCACCTTGGGGTCGCCCACTTCATGCACTTTGCCCTGATGCATGAACACCAGTTTGTCCCCCACCTCGCGGGCGAAACGCATTTCATGGGTGACCATGATCAGGGTCATGCCGTCCCGGGCCAACTGGCGCACCACACTGAGCACTTCATTGACCAGTTCCGGATCCAGGGCCGAGGTGATCTCGTCGCACAGCAGCACTTTGGGCGACATCGCCAGGGCCCGGGCTATTGCCACCCGCTGTTGCTGGCCGCCGGACAGACGGTCGGGAAAGGCATCGAACTTCTCCGCCAGGCCGACCCGTTCCAGCATCTGCCGCGCCAGTTCGGCGGCCTTGGCCTTGGGCACTTTCTGCACTACCTGAGGCGCCAGCATCACGTTTTCTCCGACGCTCAGGTGCGGGAACAGGTTGAACTGCTGGAACACCATACCGACTTTCTGTCGCAGGCTGCGCAGGTCGGCTCGTGCAGCGTCGAGGTATTCGCCATCGACTTCGATCACCCCGTCGTTGATCGACTCGAGGCCGTTGAGGGTACGCAGCAGGGTGCTTTTGCCCGAGCCGCTGCGGCCGATGATTGCCACCACCTGGCCCTCTTCGATGCTCAGGTCGATGCCTTTGAGCACATGGTGGTCGCCGTAATATTTATGCAGGGCGGAAATTCTAAGCAGAGGCATGCAGTCTCCTTTCCAGGTAGCGCGCGCTGAGGGACAGGGGGTAGCAGAGCAGGAAATATCCGAGTGCTACCAGGCCGTAGACCATGAAGGGTTCGAAGGTGGCGTTGGCGAGCATGCCGCCGGTCTTGGTCAGGTCGGTGAAACCGATGATCGAGGTCACCGCAGTGCCTTTGACCACTTGCACCGAGAAGCCCACGGTGGGCGCCACGGCAATGCGCAGGGCTTGCGGCAGGATCACATGGCGCAATTGCTCCAGCGGGCTCAGGGCCAGGCTGGATGACGCCTCCCACTGGCCATGGGGGATCGATTCGACGCAGCCGCGCCAGATCTCTGCCAGGTAGGCGCTGGTGAACAGGGTCAGGGCGATGGCCGCCGCCAGCCAGGCGGAGATATCGATCCCCAGCAAGGCGATGCCGAAGAACACCAGGAACAGTTGCATCAACAACGGCGTGCCTTGAAACAGCTCGATATAGAAGCGGGCGAAGCCCCGTGGGAAGGCCTTGGCGGAAATGCGCAGGGTCATGATCAGCAAGCCGATCAGTCCGCCACCGATAAAGGCCACCAGCGACAGCGCCAGGGTCCACTGCAGGCCGCTCAGCAGGTTGCGCAGGATGTCCCAGAAAGTGAAGTCGCTCATTGGCTGCTCCTCGCGATGTAGCGCCGACCGACCCAGTTCAGCAACTGGCGGATCAGCAAGGCCATGCACAGGTAGATCAGGGTGGTCAGGGCGTAGGTCTCGAAGGCGCGGAAGTTGCGCGACTGGATGAAGTTGGCGGCAAAGCTCAGCTCCTCGGTGGCGATCTGCGAGCACACCGCCGAGCCGAGCATGACGATAATGATCTGGCTGCTCAGGGCCGGCCACACCTTGCCCAGGGCCGGCAGCAGTACCACGTGGCGGAAGGCTTCCATGCGGCTCATGGCCAAGGCGGCAGCCGCTTCCAGTTGCCCCTTGGGGATGGCCTGGATGCCGGCGCGGATGATCTCGGTGGAATAGGCGCCCAGGTTGATCACCATCGCCAGCACGGCGGCCTGCCATTCGGAAATCTGCAGGCCCAAGGACGGCAGGCCGAAGAAGATGAAAAACAACTGCACCAGGAACGGCGTGTTGCGGATCAGCTCGACGTAGACGCCGAAGATGGCCGAGAAGGGCTGGATCTTCCAGGCTCGCACCAACGCGCCGACGATCCCCAGGCTGACCCCGAGCAGGGTGCCGATGGCGGTCAGCTCAAGGGTGAACAGGGCGCCACGCAGCAGCAGGCCGGTGTTTTCCAGCACCGGTAGAAAGTCGAACTGATAGGCCATAGATAACCTCCGTCAGCGCGATCAGAGATCAGCCGGCAGTGGCTGTTTGAGCCACATCTGTGCGTTTTTTTCCAGGCTGCCGTCGCTCTTGGCGGTGGCCAGGATCTGATTGACCTTGTCCAGCAGCTCCGGCTGGTTCTTGTTCACGCCGACGTAGACCGGAGAGTCCTTGAGCTTGACCTTCATGGCCGGGATGCGTTTCGGGTTGCGCTCGCTGATGGCCACCATCACCACGTTGCCGCTGGCGATCAGGTCGACTTGGCCGGCGAGGTAGGCGGCGATGGTCGAGTTGTTGTCTTCAAAGCGCTTGATGGTCACGCCCTGGGGCGCCACGGCGGTCAGCTCGATGTCTTCGATGGCGCCCCGGGTGACGCTGATGGTCTTGCCCTTGAGATCGTCGAGGCTGCTGACGGTGGCATCCGGCGGGCCGAATACGGCGAGATAGAAGGGGGCGTAGGCACGGGAGAAGTCGATGACCTTCTCGCGCTCTGGGTTCTTGCCGAGGCTGGAGATCACCAGGTCGACCTTTCCGGTGGTGAGGAACGGGATGCGGTTGGTGCTGTTGACCGGGGTCAGTTCGAGTTTGACCTTGAGTTGCTCGGCCAGCAGCTTGGCGGTGTCGATGTCCAGGCCGCGGGGTTTCATGTCCGGGCCCACCGAGCCGAATGGCGGGAAGTCCTGGGGTACGGCAACCTTGAGGGTGCCACGGGCGACGACATCCTCCAGGCCATTGGCGTGGGCGGGGGCCTGGCTCAGCATCAGGCTGGCAAACAGGGCGCAGAGCAGGGCGCTGAAACGCTGGGTCATGGCAATTCTCCGGAACGGCGGCGAGTGATTTCTGGGTTGCGACACAGCACAGCCCATGCCAAATCGGGACAAAAGCCTTGCAGGGCCGGGTTTTACTGGGATTGATCGGTCTTACTGGTCTGAACAGTTGTGCGGCTTTTCGCACCCTTATCGAGCGTCGGTCCAGGCGCCCGAACCCGCTTGGGGCACGACTTGCCGGGCTCGGCGAATAGCTTTACAACTACCGCTTTCGTGGTCCGACCCAGCTGAAACCTATGAACTCGATCTCCCGCGCCGTACCCGAAGTGGCGCTGCAAGCCATTCGTCAATTGATCACTGAACAGGGCTTCGGTCCGGGCGATGCCTTGCCCTCGCAGAGGGATCTGGCGCTGCAATTGGGCGTCAGCCGGGCCTCGTTGCGTGAGGCGCTGTCGTCCCTGAGTGCGCTGGGGGTGATCAGCGTGCAGCCGGGTAAAGGGGTGTTCGTCCAGGCGCCGGAGCCGTTGTCGAATGCGGTGGGCCTGAGCTGGCCGTTCGCGGCCCAGGCTGCGCCGGTGGATATCTTCCAGCTGCGCTATGCGCTGGAAGGCTTTGCCGCAGGCCTGGCGGCCGTGACCCTGACGGCCGACGAGCTGGATGCGCTGGAGGATAACGTCGAGGCCATGCGCGGCGAACTGCGGGCTGGGGACTTTGAAGCGGCTGCGCGGCTGGACTTCGAGTTTCACCAGAAGATCCTCCTGGCCAGCGGTAACCAGGCGATGCTGAGCATCCTCAGCGCCAGCGCCGAGGTGTTTCTGGAAAGCCAGAAGCTACCGTTCATCCGACCCGAGCGGGCCATGGAAACCTGGCAGGAACACCGCAAAATCCTGCGCGGCCTGGCACGGCATGCGTCTGGCGCGGCCCAGAAAGCCATGCAGGAACATGTTCGGGGTGCCGCGCTGCGCACCGGAATCGCCTTCGTGACCCCTGGCTCGTCCTGAGTTGAGCTATACCCAAACTCATGCCCCACCATAGCGAGAGTCAATCATCTCCGGCTTCCTGAACGGGGGAAGGGCGGCTATGATGGGCCACGTTTTTTTGCTTACAACCTGGAGACTTCCATGAGCAGCGATCTTATCAAACACGTTAGCGACGCTAGCTTCGAGGCCGACGTACTCAAGGCCGAAGGCGCTGTACTGGTCGACTACTGGGCTGAATGGTGCGGCCCGTGCAAAATGATCGCTCCGGTTTTGGACGAAATCGCCGAGACCTACAAAGGCAAGCTGACCGTTGCCAAGCTGAACATCGACGAGAACCAGGAAACCCCTGCCAAGCACGGCGTACGTGGTATCCCGACGCTGATGCTGTTCAAGAACGGCAATGTCGAAGCCACCAAAGTCGGCGCCCTGTCGAAGTCGCAACTGGCGGCTTTCCTCGACGCCAACATCTAAGCGGCGTTGTAAGAAGCGGTCAAATAAAGCCCCGCAAATTGCGGGGCTTTTTCATGATTGAGGGCTAGACGCTCAGAAACTCAGGTGTTACATTCGGCCCCGCACTGGTTTCTCCACTGCCCCCTGCAAGCCGTCGCCGACGCTCTCCTTTCGAACAAGTACGCGATCCTGTCGCCTTCTCTGCGGCGCGGCCTCATTAAGCCAAAAGCTTAATTTCCCCCCCTCCATAAATGATTACGTCATTCCTATATGAATCTGAC
>Ga0302259_1000121_pt1 | contig 18878 bp, 18 predicted proteins | sample I_Fen_N3_4_FD_194562 | JGI IMG/M metagenome (GOLD analysis project Ga0302259, IMG submission 194562) | Peat permafrost microbial communities from Stordalen Mire near Abisko, Sweden - I_Fen_N3_4 | ecosystem: Environmental > Terrestrial > Soil > Wetlands > Permafrost | place: Sweden: Abisko... | reverse complement strand
CTGCAGCATCACCGCTTCTGGGTTGAAGAAGAGAAACGTTTCGTGCGTCTGCGCGTATCTGCCAAAGGCATGCGTATCATCGACAAGCGTGGCATCACTGTCGTGCTGGCCGAAATCCGCAAAGCTGGCAAGATCTAAGGGAGCTAATCATGCGTGAATTGATTCGTTTGATTTCGAGCGCCGGTACTGGTCACTTCTACACTACCGACAAGAACAAGCGCACTACTCCGGACAAAATCGAGATCAAGAAATATGATCCGGTTGTTCGTAAGCACGTGATCTACAAAGAAGGCAAAATCAAGTAATTGATTTTTCTTCTGACAAAAAAACCCGCCTTCAAGCGGGTTTTTTTGTGCCTGTGATTCAGGCTTTCTGTTCGAAGGCCACGTAGATCTTGCGGCAGGGCTCCAGCACTTCCCAGGTGCCCCTGAAGCCAGCCGGGATCACAAAACGGTCGCCGGCGCGCAAGGTCTTGGCGTTGCCGTCGCTGTCGCGCAGTACCGAGACGCCCTGCACGATTTCGCAGTATTCATGTTCGGTGAAGTTCACGGTCCATTGACCGACCGCACCTTCCCAGACCCCGGCATTCATCTGCCCGCACGGGCTGGCGTAATGGTTGAACACCGCCTGTTCCGGATCGCCCTTGAGGACTTTTTCCGGTGCTGGGCGATAGCGTTCGCCCTCGGTGGTGGCCTGGCTGAAGTCGACGACGTGCTGGATGCTCATTCTTGTAATCCCCCGTGATTGGCGGCGCGAGTGGTGGTGGGGCCAAAGTCTATGTTTATTAAAATGAACATAGCAATGGCGTTTACGGGCGTTATGTCAAATATATTGAAACTTCGGGTGCCACTGGTTTAGGGTGGCCGGTGCCTTGGGCCGAAAGAAGGCTGGCCGGGCAGAATTCCTGAAGGTGCCTGCGTTGATCGCGTGGCGCTTGTATTCAATAAGAGGAGGACACTCGTATGACCACCCTGACTCGTGCCGACTGGGAACAACGTGCCCGCGACCTGAAGATCGAAGGCCGCGCCTATATCAATGGCGAATACACCGCTGCGGTTTCCAGTGACACCTTCGAATGCATCAGCCCGGTTGACGGTCGCGTGCTGGCAAGCATCGCCAGTTGTGACGCCGCCGATGCCCAGCGCGCTGTAGAAAATGCCCGCGCCACGTTCAACTCCGGCGCCTGGTCGCGCCTGGCCCCGGCCAAGCGCAAGGCCACCATGATTCGTTTTGCCGGCCTGCTGAAAAAGCACGCCGAAGAGCTCGCCCTGCTTGAAACCCTGGACATGGGCAAGCCGATCAGCGATTCCCTGGGCATCGACATTCCGGGCGCGGCGCAAGCGCTGAGCTGGAGTGGCGAGGCCATCGACAAGATCTACGACGAAGTCGCGGCCACTCCCCACGATCAGCTGGGTCTGGTGACCCGCGAGCCAGTGGGCGTGGTCGCTGCCATCGTGCCGTGGAACTTCCCGCTGATGATGGCCTGCTGGAAGCTGGGGCCGGCGCTGTCCACCGGTAACTCGGTCATCCTCAAGCCTTCGGAAAAATCCCCGCTGACCGCCATCCGCATCGCCGCCCTGGCTGTGGAAGCCGGCATTCCGGCCGGCGTGCTCAACGTGCTGCCAGGTTATGGCCACACCGTGGGCAAGGCCCTGGCTCTGCACATGGATGTCGACACCTTGGTGTTCACCGGGTCGACCAAAATCGCCAAGCAGCTGCTGATCTACTCCGGCGAATCGAACATGAAGCGCGTCTGGCTTGAAGCCGGCGGCAAGAGCCCGAATATCGTGTTTGCCGATGCCCCGGACCTGCAGGCCGCTGCCGAATCGGCTGCGGGCGCCATTGCCTTCAACCAGGGCGAAGTCTGCACCGCGGGCTCGCGCTTGCTGGTGGAGCGCTCCATCAAGGATAAATTCCTGCCCCTGGTGATCGAGGCCCTCAAGGGCTGGAAGCCGGGCAACCCACTGGATCCGGCGACCAACGTCGGTGCATTGGTCGACACCCAGCAGATGAACACCGTGCTGTCCTACATTGAAGCCGGGCATGCCGATGGCGCCAAGTTGGTGGCGGGCGGCAAGCGCACCCTGCAGGAAACCGGCGGCACCTATGTCGAGCCGACGATTTTTGACGGCGTGAGCAACGCGATGAAAATCGCCCAGGAAGAAATCTTCGGCCCGGTGCTGTCGGTGATCACCTTCGACACCGTCGAAGAAGCCATCGAGATCGCCAACGACACCCCGTACGGTCTGGCCGCTGCTGTGTGGACGGCCAACATCTCCAAGGCCCACCTGACCGCCAAGGCGCTGCGTGCCGGTAGCGTATGGGTCAACCAGTACGATGGCGGCGACATGACTGCGCCGTTCGGTGGCTTCAAGCAATCGGGCAACGGCCGTGACAAGTCGCTGCACGCATTCGACAAGTACACCGAGTTGAAGGCGACCTGGATCAAGCTCTGACCTGAAGGGCTCGGGGCGGGCGCTTGCCCGCCGGACCGGGCCTCGATCCAAAATCGCAGCCGGACTTTCCGCAAGGGAAGTCCGGCTGCGTTGTCTGCGTCTGTATAAAAAATGATCCACAGGAGCGTGGAAATGCGTTGGGCGACCTATTTCGCCGTTTTGGCGGCGGTCCTGAGTGTCGGGCTGGCCCTGGGTGTCAGCATGCCGCTGGTGTCGTTTCGCCTGGAAGGCTGGGGTTACGGACCCTTTGCTATTGGCGTCATGGCGTCGATGCCGGCCTTTGGCGTGTTGCTGGGGGCCAAGCTCGCCAGTCGCCTGGCGGCGAGATTCGGCACTGCGGGCCTGATGCGCCTGTGCCTGTGGGGCGGTGCGCTGTCCATTGCTTTGCTGGCGCTGTTGCCGAGTTACCCGCTGTGGCTGGTGCTGCGATTGGGCCTGGGCATGGTACTGACCATCGTCTTTATCCTGGGCGAGAGCTGGATCAACCAGTTGGTGGTCGAGCAGTGGCGCGGGCGGCTAGTGGCGCTGTATGGCAGTTGCTACGCCCTGAGCCAGTTGGCCGGGCCATTGCTGCTGGGGGTGCTGGGCACTGAGACCGATTATGGCTTTTGGGTCGGTGTCGGGCTGCTGGTGGTGTCGCCCTTGCTGTTGATCGGTCGCAGCGGCGCCCCGACCACCGAAGCCTGCAGCGTGACCCTGGTCGACCTGTGGCGCTTTTGCCGTGGGCTGCCGGCGATTGCCTGGGCGGTGGCACTGTTCGCTGCCTTTGAGGCGATGATTCTGACGCTGCTGCCGGTGTATTGCCTGCGCCAGGGCTTTACCGAAGACATCGCCCTGGCGATGGTCAGCACCGTGGTGGTGGGTGATGCTGTGCTGCAATTGCCGATTGGCGCCCTGGCCGATCGCCTGTCGCGGCGTTCTCTGTTCACCGGCTGTGCGGTGGTGTTGCTGGTGTCGAGCCTGGCGATTCCGCTGTTGCTCCACACCTTGCTGATCTGGCCGTTGTGGGTGTTGTTCGGTGCCAGCGCCGGGGGCTTGTTCACCCTGTCGTTGATCCTGATCGGCGAGCGTTACCGCGATGACGCCCTGGTGCGAGCCAATGCCCACGTGGCGCAACTCTGGGGCATTGGCTGCCTGATCGGGCCGCTGGTGGCCGGGGCGGGCAGCCAGTGGGTCAGCGGCCATGCCTTGCTGTGGCTGATGGCGGTTGGAGCCCTGGGGTTGATAGTGCTGTTGCTGCGCCAGGGAGCATTGGGTGCCGTGGCGCCGCAATCGGTATAGGCTCCGTAGCTGTTGGTTCAATCAGGGAGGTCAGATGAAGCTCAAGCCAAGGATTCGATTCAGCGGGGCATTCTGTGCGTTGACGGTTTTGCTCGCCGGGTCCGCCCATGCCGCGCCCAAGGACCCGCCTGTGGAGCGGGTCAAGCAACTGGCGCTGAAGCAGTGCCTGGACGATAACTACGAACGCTTGCAGTTCTACAAGGCGTTCGACCTGCACGACGCTTCTTATTTCGTCGATCGGGTGCAACTGGACCGCGACGGCACCGATCGGCGCACCCGAGCCCTGAGCAACTTCGTCAAGCAGCAGACGGGCAGCTTCCATGTCGGCGGGCCGCCGATGAAGAACGAGGCCGGTTACCCGATCAACGCGATTTTCGAGCGCTGCATGGGGTTTTATCACTCGCCGGCGCTGGGCGCCTTTATCAAAAACCAGCTGCTCAAACGCTGACGGGCCGGCGCCGGCCTAGAGCATGCGCTCCAGGCCGACGGTGGTGCTCAGCCAGGCGTTGATGCGCCGCCACCAACTGCCCGGCTCCCGGCTCAGGGTATGCAGTTGCTGGTTGTCTTCGGTGACCCAGACGATCTTGCCGTCCTGCAGCTTGGCCTCGTAGCTCAGGGCCGGGGCCATGCCTTGGAGGGCCAGGGCGCGCACGTGTTCGGCGAGTTCCGGGCTATCGACCAGGACCCCGACTTCGGTGTTCCACAGCACCGAGCGCGGGTCGAAGTTGAACGAGCCGATAAAGGATTTTTGCCGATCGAAGATCATCGCTTTGCTGTGCAGGCTCGAATCCGAGCCGCGCCAGGTGCTGCGGAATAAGTGCGGCCCGCTGCCGCCGTGATCGCCGGGCTGGCGGCGCAGTTCGAACAACCTGACCCCGTGCTCCAGCAGGGCCTTGCGGTAGGGCGCGTAGCCGCCGTGCACCGCTGGCACATCGGTGGCCTCCAGGGAGTTGGTCAGGAGGCTCACGTGCACCCCGGCGTCGGCGCGTCCGGTGAGGTACACCAGGCCCGGCTGGCCGGGTACGAAGTAGGCCGAGATCATGATCAGTTCCTGGCTGACCCCTTGCAGCTCCGGCGCCAACTGAGTGGTCAGCAGCAGGTGCGGATCGGGCTCGTTCCTGGCCAGAACCTTGCTCGGCGCGTCCCACAACGCCTGGTTCCAGGCCCAGATCAACTCCTTGCGCCAGATATCCATGCGCGGGTGGCTCTGGTAGGTCCTCAGTTGCTGGTACAGCGCGTGGTTCTGCCGGCGGGTGTCTGCCAGGGACTGTTCGAGTTGTATTCGTGTATTGGTCAGGTCTTTGGCGGAGGGGGCGCTGGAGAGGAATTCGCCGATGGGTTTGCTCAGGGCGCTGTTCCAGTACTGGTCGAAACTGTGCCCCAGCTGCTCGGCTACCGGTCCGACGCTGAGCATGTCGATGTCCGTGAAGTTGAGGCTGGGCTCGGCATCGAAATACTCGTCGCCCAGGTTGCGCCCGCCGACGATGGCGACGCTGTTGTCCGCCAGCCACAGCTTGTTGTGCATGCGCCGGTGTTGCTGGGACAGGTTGAACAGGCGCCCGGCTGCCCGGGTGATGCCGGTGCTGCGCCCCAGGTGCAAGGGGTTGAACAGGCGGATCTGGATCTGCGGGTGGGCGGCGAGGGTGGCAATGATCTGGTCCAGGCCATCGCTGGTGGTGTCGTCCAGCAGGATGCGGACCCGCACCCCGCGGTCGGCGGCCTTGAGTAGTTCGTCCGCTAGCATCCGGGTGCTGATGCCGTCGTGCACGATGTAGTACTGCAAATCCAGGCTGCTTTGCGCATTGCGGATCAGTTCGGCGCGGGCCATGAAGGCCTCGGTGCTGTTGGACAGCAGGCGAAACCCGGAGCGCCCCTGATAGGGCGCGGCCTGGGCTTGGATCGAGCGCCCGAACGCCGAATCCATGGCCGGCAGGGCCTGGCTCGGTTCGCGCGGTACGTTCAGGGTGGCGCAGCCGCTGAGGCCCGCCGTGATCAGCAGAAGTAAGGCGAAAGCCTGTTTGAGTCTCAAGTCAGCTCGTCTCGAAGGCGGCGATAGTCCACATATGGACGCAGTCTTGGGGAAAAAAGGTCAGTCGGTCGTGCAATCAGTTGCAGCCAGCAGCTTGATCGCGGCGGCGCCAACCTTGCGCACGGCGTCTTCGATCTGTGGCGTTGGCTTGGCAGCGTAGTTCATCCGCAGGCAATTGCGGTACTTGCCCGAGGCGGAAAAGATACTGCCCACGGCAATCTGTACGCCCTGGTCGAGTAGTGCACGGTTGAGTTTCAGGGTGTCGAAGCCTTCCGGCAGTTCGACCCACAGCATAAAGCTGCCCTGGGGCCGGCTGGCGCGGGTGCCCGCCGGGAAGTAGCGGCTGACCCAGTCGAGCATCAAGTCGCGATTGCGCTGGTATTGAGCACGCATCTTGCGCAAATGGGGTTCGAAATGGCCGCTCTTGAGGAACTCGGCAATGGCGATTTGCGGTTGCGGGGCGGTGGAGCCGGTGCTGATGTATTTCATGTGCAACACCCGCTCCAGATAGCGCCCCGGCGCGACCCAGCCAATGCGCAGGCCGGGGGCCAGGGTTTTCGAGAACGAACTGCACAGCAGCACCCGGCCGTCTTCGTCGAACGATTTGATGGTGCGCGGGCGCGGGTAGGTGTAGGCCAGTTCGCCATACACATCGTCTTCGATGATTGCCACGTCAAAGCGCTGGGCCAGGGTCAGCAGCGCCCGTTTGCGCGACTCGGGCATGATGTAGCCCAGCGGGTTGTTGCAGTTGGGGGTCAACTGTATGGCCTTGATCGGCCATTGTTCCAGGGCCAGTTCCAGGGCTTCGAGGCTGATGCCGGTCAGTGGGTCGGTGGGGATTTCCAGGGCTTTCATGCCCAGGCCCTTGAGGGTCTGCATGGCCCCGTGAAAGCTGGGGGAGTCCACCGCGACGATGTCGCCAGGTTCGCAGATGGCGCGGATGCTGGTTGAAAGCGCCTCGTGGCAGCCGGTGGTGATCACCAGGTCGTTGGCTTGCAACTGGCACCCGGAGTCGAGCAGCAGGCGGGCGATCTGTTCGCGCAGTTCCAGAACGCCGTAGATATTGTCGTAATACAGGCCGGGCATGTCCTGGCGCCGGCTGATGCGGGCCAGCCCTCGGAGCAAGGGTTTGAGGGTCGGTGTATTGATATCTGGCATACCCCGGCCCATCTGTATGACGTCTTTGCGTGGCACGCTGCGCACCAGTTCCAGCACCTGTTCCCACTGCGATATTTCCACCGGCCGCTGGGCCGGACGCCCGACGGCAGGCAGCGCCGGCAGTTCGCGGCTGGCGGGCACAAAATAGCCGGACTTGGGCTTGGGCATCGCCAGGCCGTTGTCTTCCAGCACTCTGTATGCCTGCTGCACGGTGCTCAGACTGACCCCGTGCTCGACACTCAGGGCGCGCACTGAAGGCAGGCGATCGCCGGGGCGGTAAAAACCCTGCTCAATGCGGGTGCCCAGCAGTTCGGCAAGGTTGACGTAGAGGGTCATGGCAGGCACTCGCGCAAGGGGTTGATCATGAAACCAGTACAGATGGGGGGAAAATACAGGATTCAGCGCCGCAGGTGGAAATTCTGTATGGAAATAATACAGGTGCTTTGAATCTGTCATGGTTTTAGGCGCCCGCGCATCATGTTTGCTCATGGCCACCCAGGTAAACAGGAGCAAACAAACATGAACGGCTTGAGCGATGTGCGTCTGTCGTTACACAGTCAGGAACTGGCGGTTGGGCACGAGCGGGCGATGCAGGCGGTGATGACCCGCAACGCCCCGCAGGGCTTTGGCCGCTGGGGCCTGTACTGGCATCGGCTGCGAACCCGCAAGGCCTTGCTCGCGCTGACGGCCGACGAGTTGCGTGACATCGGGCTTAGCCGGGAACAGGCGCGCGGCGAAGGGCTCAAGCCGTTCTGGCGCCTGTGAGGGAGTGCTCCGATGGGGCTGCCACGCCGCCAGGCGGTGGGGCAGCCGCTCGTGGTTTCAGCTGAGTTCCTTGAGACGGTGCCAGAGCATGCCCAGAGCCAATAGCGGCGAACGCAGGTAGCGGCCGCCCGGGAAGGTGATGTGCGGCACCTTGGCGAACAGTTCGAAGCCGCCTCCCTGCTGGCCGCTGATGGCTTCGGCCAGCAGCTTGCCGGCCAGGTGCGTGGCATTCAGCCCATGGCCTGAATAGGCCTGGGCGTAATACACATTCGGCTGCTCCTTGAGCTGGCCGATCTGCGGCAGGCGATTGGCGCCAATGCCGATCATCCCGCCCCACTGGTAATCAATCTTGACCCCGGCCAGTTGCGGGAACACCTGCAGCATCTTCGGCCGCATGTACGCGGCGATGTCCTGCGGGTCACGCCCGGAGTAATGGCAGGCACCGCCGAACAGCAGGCGCCGGTCTGCCGAAAGCCGGTAGTAATCCAGGGCCACCCGTTGATCGCAGACTGCCATGTTCTGTGGCAGCAACTGGTGTGCCTGCTGCTCGCTCAACGGCTCGGTGGCGATGATGTAGCTGCCGGCGGGCAAGACCTTGCCGCCCAACTCCGGGTTGAGGCCATTGAGGTAGGCGTTGCAACCCAGCACCAGGGTTTTGGCGCGGACCAGGCCCCGGGCGGTGTGTACCTTGACCTGGTTGCCGTAGTCGATACGGGTCACGGCCGAGTGCTCGAACAATTGCACACCCAGACGCTGGGCGGCGGCAGCCTCGCCCAGTGCCAGGTTCAAGGGGTGCAGGTGCCCCGAGCCCATGTCGATCAAGCCGCCGACATAGCGCTCGGAACCCACCACGCTGTGCATTTCATGGGCTTGCAGCAGGCGGGTTTCGTGGCGGTAGCCCAGCGTGCGCAGTTCTTCGGCGTCTTCGGCGAAACCCTGCAGGTCCTTGGGTTTGTTGGCCAGGTCGCAGTAGCCCCAGGTCAGGTCGCAGGCAATCTGGAACTGTTCGACCCGCTGGCGCACGATGTCCACTGCTTCCAGGCCCATCAGTTTCATCTGCCGTACGCCGTCGTCGCCCAGCACTTTGCTGAACTGCTCCAGGCCATGGCCGACGCCGCGAATCAGTTGGCCGCCATTGCGGCCGCTGGCGCCCCAGCCGATCTTGCGCGCTTCCAGCAGCACCACGCTGAAGCCGCGCTGAGCCAGTTCCAATGCCGTATTCAGCCCCGAGAAGCCGCCACCGACCACACAGACATCGGCCTGCACCTCACCGGCCAGCGCCGGATGATCGGGCTGGGGCAAGCTGCTGGCGGCGTAATAAGAGGCAGCGTGACGGTCGCTCGGGGCAGGTTGCTGAACACCGGGGTTCATGTGCGTGAATCCTGATTGGGGTGTTTGGAAAATTTGACGGAGCATAAGCCCGACCTTTCGTCAGGGGCAACACTGGTCGGGGTACGCTGTCTGTCAGTGGGCTTTTAGGGCAGAATCCCCGGCTGTATTTGCCCGGTAACCCTGCCCATGAGCTGCAACAGCCAGAAAGTCCGCCTGCTGCGTCAGCAGATTCCCTCATTCGAGTGCGTCCCCGGCTGTCATGACTGCTGCGGCCCGGTGACCACCTCCACCGAGGAAATGTCGCGCCTGCCACGCAAGACCGCAGCCGAGCAGGAGGCTGCCATGGACGAGCTGAACTGCGTGCACCTGGGCCCCAACGGCTGCACGGTGTACGACGAGCGGCCGCTGATCTGCCGCCTGTTCGGCACCACCCCGAGCCTGCCGTGCCCCAATGGCCGACGCCCGGTGGAGATGATCCACCCTCGGGTCGAAAAGCAGATCCACGAGTACATGGCGAGCACCCGGCAGGTGCTGGTCTAGGCTCTGTACTCGCGGCCTGGTCTGGAACGGCCGGGCCGGCCGGCGCCAGGTTTCAGTCCGGAATCGGCAGGCTCAGGCTCTCCTTCACCTCTTCCATCACGATATAGCTCTTGGATTCGCGCACGTGGGGCAGCTTGAGCAGGATGTCGCCCAGCAGCTTGCGGTAGGACGCCATTTCGGAAATTCGGGCTTTCACCAGGTAGTCGAAGTCGCCCGAGACCAGGTGGCATTCCAATACGTGAGGCAGCTTGAGCACGGCGCGGCGGAATTCTTCGAAGGTATCGCCGGACTTGTAGTCGAGGCTGATTTCGACGAATACCAGCAGGCTGCCCTTGAGGTGCTGCGGGTTGAGACGCGCGTTGTAGCCCATGATGATCCCTTCGCGCTCCAGGCGCCGGACCCGCTCGGTGCAGGGCGTGGTCGACAGGCCGACCTTCTCTCCCAGCTCGGTAAACGAGATACGCCCATCGGCCTGGAGGATGCGCAGGATGTTGCGATCTATCTTATCCAGCTCGCGTTTTGTCTGGTGATTGGTGCGCATAGGGGATGCACCTCCGTCAAAAGGGTTTTTGCCGAGAATTGTCGCCAAATATAGGCAGTTATATAGTGAAATGCACTGCCCAATGCTTTTTATACTGCGTACATCTTCGCTCTGAATAACAAACGTCAGCGGTTTAGCCGCGATGAGGGATATGAAAATGCGCGTTATGGTCTTGGGTAGCGGCGTAATCGGTACCACCAGTGCCTACTATCTGGCCCGAGCAGGTTTTGACGTGGTGGTGGTCGACCGTCAGCCGGCCGCTGCCATGGAAACCAGTTTCGCCAACGCCGGCCAGGTGTCCCCGGGCTACGCCTCGCCCTGGGCCGCGCCAGGTGTGCCGCTCAAAGCCATAAAGTGGCTGTTGCAGCGCCATGCGCCCTTGGCGATCAAGGCCACCGCCGATATCGACCAGTACCTGTGGATGGCGCAGATGCTGCGCAACTGCACCGCAAGCCGCTATGCCGTGAACAAGGAACGCATGGTCCGCCTGTCCGAGTACAGCCGCGACTGCCTCGACGAACTGCGCGCCGAGACCGGCATTGCTTATGAAGGCCGCAGCCTGGGCACCACCCAGCTGTTCCGGACCCAGGCCCAGCTCGATGGCGCGGCGAAAGACATCGCCGTGCTCAAGGAGTCCGGCGTGCCGTTCGAGCTGCTCGACCGTGAGGGCATTGCCCGCGTCGAGCCGGCTCTGGCTAACGTGACCGATATCCTCGCCGGCGCCCTGCGCCTGCCTAACGACCAGACCGGCGACTGTCAGATGTTCACCACCCGCCTGGTGGAAATGGCCACTCAGCTGGGTGTGGAGTTCCGTTTTGGCCAGGACATCCAGCGCCTCGACTTCGCCGGCGACCGGATCAATGGCGTGTGGATCGATGGCAAGCTGGAAACCGCCGATCGCTACGTGCTGGCCCTGGGCAGCTACTCGCCGCAATTGCTCAAGCCGTTGGGGATCAAGGCCCCGGTGTACCCACTCAAGGGTTACTCCCTGACCGTGCCGATCACCAACCCGGCGATGGCCCCGACCTCGACCATTCTCGACGAGACCTACAAGGTTGCGATCACCCGTTTCGACAACCGCATCCGTGTCGGTGGCATGGCCGAAATCGCTGGTTTTGACCTGTCGCTGAACCCGCGTCGGCGCGAAACCCTGGAGATGATCGTCAACGACCTCTATCCTCAGGGCGGCGATCTGGCGCAAGCCAGCTTCTGGACCGGCCTGCGTCCCACCACCCCGGACGGCACGCCAATTGTCGGTGCTACGCCGTTCCGCAACCTGTTCTTGAACACCGGCCACGGTACCCTGGGTTGGACCATGGCGTGCGGTTCCGGTCGCTTGCTGGCTGACTTGATGGCGAAGAAAACGCCGCAGATCAGCGCCGAAGGCCTCGATATTTCTCGTTACGGTAATTCTCAGGAGACAGCCAAGCATGTCAATCCAGCGCCAGCTCACCAATGAACGCATGAGTCAGATTGTCGTTCACAGCGGTACCGTCTATCTGGCGGGGCAGGTCGGTGACGACATGACCGCCGGAATTGAACAGCAGACCAGCGAAACCCTCGCCAACATCGAGCGTTTGCTGGACCTGGCGGGTACCGACAAGAGCAAGTTGCTGTCCGTGACCATTTACCTGAAAGACATCGACGCCCACTTCGAGGGCATGAACGCTGTCTGGGACAAATGGCTGCCAAAGGGCGTCGCGCCTGCTCGTGCCACCGTTGAAGCCAAGCTGTGCGAGCCGCAGATCCTGATCGAGCTGTCTGTAGTCGCCGCTTTGCCTTAAACACCGATCCCTCGCCGGTGCTGTCGGCGGTTCGCGCCGTCGGCCAGCACCGGTTTTTTCTTCCCTCATGACCGCCTAGAAGTCTGCCGCCATGCGTCCTGCCCGTGCCCTGATCGACCTTCAAGCCCTGCGTCACAACTATCAACTGGCCCGCGAGTTGTCGGGCGCCCGAGCCCTCGCCGTGATCAAGGCCGATGCCTATGGCCATGGTGCGGTGCGCTGTGCCCAGGCCCTGGAAGGCGAGGCCGACGGTTTTGCCGTGGCTTGCATCGAAGAAGCTCTGGAGTTGCGCGCGGCGGGGATTGGCGCGCCGGTGTTGCTGCTCGAAGGCTTTTTTGAGGCCGATGAGTTGGCGCTGATCATCGAGCATGACCTGTGGTGTGTGGTGCATTCGCTGTGGCAACTCGAGGCGATCGAGAAAGCAACCCTGGCCAAGCCGCTGACGGTCTGGCTCAAGCTCGATTCGGGCATGCATCGGGTCGGCCTGCATCCCAAGGATTATCAGGCTGCCCATCAGCGGCTGCTGGCCAGTGGCAAAGTGGCGAAAGTGGTGTTGATGAGCCACTTCGCCCGGGCCGATGAACTGGATTGCGTGCGCAGCGACGAGCAGGTAGCCGTGTTTCAAGCCGCCCGCGAGGGGCTGTCCGCCGAGGTCAGCCTGCGTAACTCGCCAGCGGTCCTGGGCTGGCCGAGTATTCCCAGTGACTGGGTGCGCCCCGGCATCATGCTGTATGGCGCAACCCCGTTCGAGGAAAACAACCCGGTGGCCGAGCGTCTGCAACCGGTCATGACCCTGGAATCGAAAGTGATCTGCGTGCGTGAGTTGCCGGCCGGCGAGCCGGTGGGTTACGGCGCCAAGTTCGTCACCCCGCGGCCGATGCGCATTGGTGTGGTTGCCATGGGTTATGCCGACGGCTACCCGCGCCAGGCGCCGACCGGCACGCCGGTACTGGTGGCCGGCCAGCGCAGCCAATTGCTGGGTCGGGTATCCATGGACATGCTGTGCATCGACCTCACCGATGTGCCCCAGGCTGGTCTGGGTTCGACCGTGGAGTTGTGGGGCAAAAACATCCTCGCCAGCGACGTGGCGATGGCCGCGGACACTATTCCTTACCAGATTTTCTGCAATCTGCGCCGGGTGCCAAGGCTCTACTCCGAGGGTTGAAGGCAAGTGGTCGGAACCTGACAGGCCGCTCCTGGGTGGATTGGAGGGCAAGTGTTGTAAATACTGAACGCTATCGCCATGATAATGCTCAATTACAACAACGCCTGATTCCCCTAGGAGACTGCCGCATTGGACGTCGGTGAACGACTGCAATCCATCCGTAAATTGAAAGGTCTTTCCCAGCGTGAACTTGCCAAGCGCGCGGGCGTCACCAACAGCACCATTTCGATGATCGAAAAGAACAGTGTCAGTCCCTCCATCAGTTCGCTGAGGAAGGTTCTTGGCGGCATCCCCATGTCCATGGTCGAGTTCTTTTCCGAGGAAATCCTCCAGGAAACCCCGAGCCAGATCGTTTACAAAGCCCATGAACTGATCGATATTTCCGATGGCGCCGTGACCATGAAACTCGTGGGGCGGTCTCATCCAAGTCGTGCCATCGCCTTTCTCAACGAGATCTACCCGCCAGGCGCCGACACCGGCGAGGAAATGCTCACCCACGAAGGCGAAGAAACCGGAATTCTCGTGGAAGGCCGTCTTGAATTGGTGGTCGGGCTTGAAACATTTGTGCTTGAAGCGGGCGACAGCTACTACTTTGAAAGTACAAAGCCGCACCGCTTTCGAAATCCTTTCGATGTACCGGCGCGACTAATCAGCGCAGCCACGCCAGCGAATTTCTAATAGAAGAGGCGTCCTGCAAGGCTTTCGGCGACGCTCGAAGTACCATTTCGCCACCTTTACATCGACTTTAGGGTTGTTTCAGTGTGGCGGGCTAACCGTTATACTTGCGCCCGCCTGCGAAACCGTGGCCGTGGGCGTGACTAGCCACCATTGAGGGTGTACGCGTGAACCTAATTATGAAAATGCTGGCCGCACCAGCAACCGTATTGGCCCTATGGGCAGTCAGCGCTCAAGCTGCGACCAATGATGATATTGCCCAACGCCTTGCACCGGTCGGTCAGGTCTGTGTTCAGGGGCAGGAGTGCAAGGGGATGGAAGTGGCTGCCTCTGTAGGTGGCGGAGGGGCGAAAACCCCTGATGAAGTGATTGCCAAGCATTGCAACGCTTGCCATAGCACCGGTCTGCTCGGCGCACCGAAAATCGGTGACACCGCAGCCTGGAAAGAGCGTGCCGATCACCAGGGCGGCCTCGACGGCATCCTGGCCAAGGCCATTACCGGGATCAACGCCATGCCGCCAAAAGGCACCTGTGCCGATTGTTCCGATGACGAGCTCAAAGGTGCCATCCAGAAGATGTCTGGCCTGAAATAAGGTCAATCTTCAGCGAAAAAGCCGCTTACGAGCGGCTTTTTTGTGCCCGCGATTCGGCCACCGTACTGGTCAATGCAGCAAAGACCCGGCAAGCTCGGTCCAACCCCAATTCACGGAATGTTCGGGAGAGTCCTATGGTGCAGTTGTGTTCAATCGAGCAGGCGGTCGATGACGTGCTGGCACGCCTGCCAGCGCATATTCACATGGGCATGCCCCTTGGCCTGGGTAAGCCCAACCAGTTTGCCAACGCGCTTTACCGCCGCATCGAGCAACTCCCCGAACGGCAACTGACGATCTACACCGCATTGAGCCTGGGCCGCCCGACCTTGGGCGATGGATTGCAGAAGCGCTTCCTCGAACCCTTTGTCGAGCGCGTATTCGGCGACTATCCCGAGCTGGATTTTCTGGTGGCCCTGCAACACGACAGCCTGCCCCCCAATATCCATGTCGAGCAGTTCTTCATGCAGCCCGGGAGCCTGCTCAACAGCGCCCCCGCGCAGCAGTACTACGTCAGCAGCAACTACAGCCATGCCGCCCGCGACATCAACGCCAGCGGCCTGAACCTGGTGGCGCAACTGGTGGCCAGCCACCCTGATCATCCGGATCGGCTGAGTCTGAGTTGCAACCCGGACATCACCCTCGACTTGCTGCCGATGATTGCCAGGCGTCGGGCGGCCGGCGAGACCATCCTCATGGTCGGCCAGGTTCACGATGACCTGCCGTACATGCCAGGTGACGCCGAACTCGACATGGACGGCTTCGATCTGCTGATCGATGAAAAGGACCACACCACGCTGTTCTCCACGCCGAACATGCCGGTCGGGGTTCAGGACCATTTCATCGGTTTGCACGCCAGCACTCTGGTGCGCGATGGCGGCACCTTGCAGATCGGCATCGGTTCCATGGGTGACGCCCTGACCGCCGCCTTGCTGGCCAGGCAGGCAGATAACGAGGCCTATCGCGCACTGCTGACCGACATCGATGCCTATTACTGGGCGCCGCTGATTGGCCGCGAAGGCGGAGTCGAACCCTTTGCCAAGGGCCTCTACGGTTGCAGCGAAATGTTCGTCAACGGCCTGCTGGTGCTGGCGGACGCCGGGATTGTGCGGCGCAAGGTCTACCCGGATATCAAGACCCAACAGCAGGCCAACGACGGCACCCTGGATGAGGCGGCGCAAACCGACGGCATCTCGGTGCATGGCGGTTTCTTCCTCGGGCCGCGCAGCTTTTATCAGCGCCTGCGGGAGCTGCCGCAAAGCAAACGCCTCGAATTCAACATGACGCGTATCAGCTTTATCAATGAGCTGTATGGCCAGGAAGAGCTCAAGCGCCTGCAGCGTCGGGATGCGCGGTTTATCAACAGCTCGATCATGGTCACCTTGCTCGGCGCCGGCATCGCCGATCAGTTGGAAGACGGCCTTGTGCTCAGTGGGGTCGGTGGTCAGTACAACTTCGTCGCCCAGGGTCATGCGCTGGAAGGCGCCCGTTCGGTGCTGATCCTGCGCAGTTGGCGCGAGTCGGGCGGCGAGGTCAGTTCGAACCTGGTCTGGGAATACGGGCACTGCACCATCCCGCGCCATCTGCGCGATATCGTGGTCACCGAGTACGGCATCGCCGACCTGCGGGGCAAGACCGACGCCAAGGTGATCGAGGCCCTGCTCAACATCAGCGATTCACGCTTCCAGCCCGGGCTGATCGAGCAAGCGCAGAAAGTCGGCAAGCTGCCTAAGGATTTTCAGTTGGAGCCGCGTTTTACCGACAACAGCCCGCAGCGTTTGCAGGCGATTCGCGCAAGGCATCCGCACTTGTTCCCGGAATATCCGTTGGGCAGTGATTTCAGTGCGCAAGAACGGGACTTGCTGCGGGCCCTCAACTGGCTCAAGAGCAAGTTCAAGCTCAGCGAGATTCTGGAGTTGGGCAAGGCCGCGCTGGATGCGCCGGAGGCTGAGGCTTTTCCACTGCATCTGGCGCGCATGCAACTGGAGAAGCCCGAAGGCTTGCTTGAGGATTTGTATCAGCGGCTGCTGCTGGCAGCCTTGCAGGAAACCCGCCAGTAACCGCGGGTCACCCGTGGCGCCGGCAAGCCGCCGGCGCCGTCGCGCGCTTTACTCGATGAAGCTGACCACGCCGCCGGCCAGGGATTGCACACGGGCCAGGGATTCCACGCGGTAGCCTTGGGCATCCAGTTCGGCACGACCGCCCTGGAACGACTTTTCGATGACGATACCCAAACCTGCAACCGTGGCGCCGGCTTGCTTGATGATCGAAATCAGCGCCTGGGATGCCTTACCGTTGGCCAGGAAGTCATCGATGATCAGCACCCGGTCGCTGCTGGTCAGGTGCCGTGGCGAGATGGCCACGGTGCTTTCTGTCTGCTTGGTGAAGGAGTAGACGGTGGCCGACAACAGGTTCTCGGTCAGGGTCAGGGACTGGTGCTTGCGGGCGAAGATCACCGGCACACCGAGGTTCAGCCCGGTCATGATCGCTGGGGCAATGCCCGAGGCTTCGATGGTGACGATCTTGGTAATGCCCGAGTCCTTGAACAGCGTGGCGAATTCGTCGCCGATCAGCTTCATCAATTGCGGGTCGATCTGATGGTTGAGAAAGGCGTCGACTTTCAGGACCTGATCGGAAAGCACGATGCCTTCTTCGCGAATTTTCTTGTGCAGTGCTTCCATGAAGCTTTCCTCTTTGGGCGCCTTGTGCGCCTAAGCGCTAATAAATAGTGTTCGGTAAAAAGTCGGCAATTCTAGCGCTTTAACATCGCGCGTATATCCGCCAGTGCGGTGTTTCCACGAACGGCTTTGACTTCGGTCGGCGTGTCGTCGTTGCCTTCCCAGGCCAGGTCGTCCGGCGGCAGCTCATCGAGGAAGCGGCTGGGCGCGCAGTCGATGATTTCGCCGTACTGCTTGCGCTTGGCGGCGAAGGTAAAGGCCAGGGTCTGGCGTGCGCGGGTAATGCCCACGTAGGCCAGGCGCCGCTCTTCCTCGATGGTGTCGGCTTCGATACTGGAGCGGTGCGGGAGGATTTCCTCTTCCATGCCCATGATGAACACGTAGGGGAATTCCAGGCCCTTGGACGCATGCAAGGTCATCATCTGCACGCCTTCGGCGCCGTCTTCCTCTTCCTGCTGACGTTCCAGCATGTCGCGCAGGACCAGCTTGCCGATGGCGTCTTCGACGGTCATGTCGCCGTCTTCGTCTTTTTCCAGGGTGTTTTTCAGGGCTTCGATCAGGAACCACACGTTGCCCATGCGGTAGTCGGCGGCCTTGTCGCTGGAGCTGTTGGTGCGCAGCCAGTTCTCGTAGTCGATGTCCATGACCATGCTGCGCAGGGCCGAAATCGGGTCTTCCCCGGCGCACTGCTCGCGAACCTTGTCCATGAAGCGCTTGAAGCGCGACAGGCGATCGGTGAAGCGCGTGTCCAGATGCTCGCCCAGGCCGATTTCGTCGGTGGCGGCGTACATGGAAATCTTGCGTTCGGTGGCGTAGTTGCCGAGTTTTTCCAGGGTCGTCGAACCGATTTCCCGGCGCGGCACGTTGATCACGCGAAGGAAGGCGTTGTCGTCGTCCGGGTTCACGATCAGGCGGAAGTAGGCCATCAGGTCTTTGACTTCCTGGCGGCCGAAGAAGCTGTTGCCGCCGGACAGTCGATACGGAATCTGGTGGTGTTGCAGCTTCAGCTCGATCAGCTTGGCCTGGTAGTTCCCGCGATACAGGATCGCGAAATCGCTGTACGGCCGGTCCGTGCGCAGGTGCAGGGTCAGCAGCTCGACGGCCACGCGTTCGGCTTCGGCGTCTTCGTTGCGGCAGCGGATCACGCGGATCTCGTCGCCGTGGCCCATCTCGCTCCACAGTTGTTTTTCAAACTCGTGGGGGTTGTTCGCGATCAGCACGTTGGCGCAGCGCAGGATGCGGCTGGTGGAGCGGTAGTTTTGTTCGAGCATCACGACTTTCAGGGACGGGTAATCGTCCTTGAGCAACATCAGGTTTTCCGGGCGGGCGCCGCGCCAGGCGTAGATCGACTGGTCGTCATCGCCGACCACGGTGAACTGGTTACGCGTGCCGATCAGCAGCTTCACCAGCAAATACTGGCTGGCGTTGGTGTCCTGATATTCATCCACCAGCAGGTAGCGGACTTTGTTCTGCCACTTTTCAAGGATGTCGGCGTGTTCCTGGAAGAGTTTTACCGGCAGCAGGATCAGGTCGTCGAAGTCCACCGCGTTGAACGCCTTGAGCGTGCGCTGATAGTGGGTGTAGACGATGGCGGCGGTCTGTTCCTTGGGATTGCGCGCGTTTTCCAGGGCTTCGGGCGGCAGGATCAGGTCGTTTTTCCACGAGCCGATCATGTTCTTGATCTCGTCGACGCCGTCGTCGCCCGCGTATTCCTTCTGCATGATGTCGGTCATCAAGGCTTTGACGTCAGTCTCGTCAAAGATCGAGAAGCCCGGTTTGTAGCCCAGCCGCACATGTTCCTTGCGGATGATGTTCAGCCCCAGGTTGTGGAAGGTGCACACGGTCAGCCCACGGCCCTCGCCGCCCTTGAGCAGGCTGCCGACA
>Ga0302259_1000108_pt1 | contig 20854 bp, 11 predicted proteins | sample I_Fen_N3_4_FD_194562 | JGI IMG/M metagenome (GOLD analysis project Ga0302259, IMG submission 194562) | Peat permafrost microbial communities from Stordalen Mire near Abisko, Sweden - I_Fen_N3_4 | ecosystem: Environmental > Terrestrial > Soil > Wetlands > Permafrost | place: Sweden: Abisko... | reverse complement strand
CGCATGGAGGACGAGGTCCTCGCCGGGCTCACCAGCGACGAGCGAACCCAGCTCCGCAAGCTGCTCGCCAAGGCGCTCGACACCGCTCCCTGAGTCAGCGCGCGCGATGGGCCCGCGCGTTCCACAAGAGGATCGCCGCCGCCGCCGGCGCGCCCACCGCGATGGTGGCGACGATCGCGGCGACCACACCGCCGCGGCGCGGCAGCTCGAACACCAGCTCCTGGCCAAGCGTCACCACGGCGTCCGCGGTGACCGTGGCGGCGAGCAGGTCGGCCAGCCCCGCCCGCCAGCGGTAGCTCAAGGCGAGCAGGGAACCTGCGAGCGCGAGATCGAAGCCGACCCAGCCCCACTGCCACGCCGGCGAGGGAAACCACGGCGCCGTGATCGGCAGCGCGAGCAGCGCGGTCCACGCCAGCAGCAGCACGGCGAGCACGCGCATCACGATCGCCGGCCCGCGCAGCAGGGTCTCGAGCCCGAACCGCAAGAGGCCACCGCGCGCGAACGCGGTCAGCGTGTCGAGCATCGCCACCAAGCCGTGGCCGCGGGGATACGACAGGAAGATCGGCTCCCAGTCGCGCGGCTTGAGCTTGGCCTTGAACGCGCGCAATCCGTCGAAGTCGTACAGCGCGTTGCCCCAGCGCCGCGCGGCGCGCAGCCACGGCGCGATCTCGCCCGACAGCGGCACGAGGCCGAGCGTCACGTAGGGCGCGTGCTCGGCGGCCGCGGCGCGCATGCCGGCGTCGACCAGGAGCTCGACCGTGCCGTTGGGCGCGTCGGGCGCGCGCAGGAAATCCTCGAAGAACCAGCCCGGCCGCGCGTAGATCGGGATCGCGCACAGAAACCCCACGACCGTGCCGGCGCGCTCGGCGACGAAGTAGCGCCGCTCGTCGGGAAACGTGAACGGATCGACCTGGACCAGGAACCCCATCGGCGCGATCGTGCGCGACGCCAGCCAGCGCGCGATCAGCTGGTCGAGCGCGCCCCGCACGGGCTGACCCGGCGCCAGCTCGCCGGCGGTGAGCGGCCGCACCGCCACCCCCTTGGCGCGCGCCCGGCGCAGCTGCTCGCGCAGGCTGCGATGGTCACGCACGACGGCGGTCCAGTCCTCGGGCGCCCAGATCGGCTGGTCGCCGACGCGCAGCGACCGCCAGCCCGCGGCCGCGTGAAACCGCGACTCGGTGGCAAAGCAGCACGCCCGCCGCCCCGCCCCCGCCGCCGCGGCGACGAACCGCGCGCTGAGCTCGGCGAACCGCTCGAACGCCGCGACCGGCGCGCCGGCGGCGACCCACGCACGCCCGGTATCCACGTAGCCCACGCACGCGTCGTCGCCGTCGAACCAGTAGCGGAACCCCGGCTCGAGGATCTGAAACGACGTCGAGTTCCAGCCGTGGCGCTTGAGCAGGGCGAGCACGCGCAGCCGGTCGCCGCCATCGCCGCCATCGCCGCCATCGGTTACTGCCGCCATCGCGCGGTCTTGTAGCGCCTGCCCTGCTCGTGGGCAACCACCGCGATCGCGCGGCCTCGTGACTGGCCGGCCGTGTAGGAATCCGCTGCGCATGTCGCACGCACGCTGAGGCGGGGCCCGACGCGGCAGCTGCGTGGCTTGCGTTCGCGCGTGGCCGTCTTCTAGTATCGACACGGTGGATCGCTATCGTGAGAGGGTCATTCCATCCGATGATGGGCTGCTGCTCGCCTGGCGCGCCGGCGACCTGAAGAGTGGAGACGTGTTGTGGAGGCGGCACGCGAGCGCCGTGGAGCGGTTCTTTCGCAACAAGGTGCCACGCGCCGCCGCGCCGGATCTCGCCCAGCGCACCATCGAGCAGGCGCTGCGCATCGAGGCGTCGGTGCGGTCGTTTCGCAACTACATCCTGGGGATCGCCAGACACCAGCTCTACGATTATCTGCGGGCCGAGCAGCGCAGGTCGCGCCGCCACGCCGAGCTCGAGACCCTGGTGATCGACGACACCCTGCCGTCCGCCGAGACCTGGATCTCCCTGAAGCGCCAGCAACGCATCCTGCTCCACGCGCTCCGCCGCATGGCGCTCCCGGTCCAGCTCGCGCTCGAGCTCCGGTACTGGGAGCGGATGTCCGACGGCGAGATCGCCTGTGTCCTCGAGCTCCCGGTCGGCACCGTCAAGTCGCGGATCGCCGCCGGCAAGACCGCCCTGCGCCGCGAGATCGCGCGGCTCGCGTCGGCTCCGGAGCGCTTGAAGACCACCGAGGACTCGCTCGACAAGTGGGCGTCGCGGTTGTGGCCACCCGGTGAGTGACTCGACGCCACCGTCGAGCGCTCCACCGCACGGGACGTCCGATCACGAAGCCGACACGGCCGCGCAAACCGAAACGCCCGAGCCGACCGATGAGGCCGAGCCCCCCGGGCCCGATCACGCGGAGGCGCGACCACGGGGCACCGAGGATCCGCTCGCCCGGTGCATCGTCAGGAACGCCGTGCCGTAGTACGTCACCGCGGCGTTGGGCACCATCGGCATCGACGCGACCACGGTCGTCGTGCCGGGGCCGAAGTCTTGCTGGAGGTATGTCGAATAGCCCTCGTGGAGCTGCGGGCCGACCGCGACCGAGCGGAGTCGCAGCCCGCTGAGGGTCGCGCCGAGGACGGTGATGCGGGCGTTCGCGCGAGCGAGCACCGGGTAGTTGAACGTGGCCTCCGAGGCGGTCCATTCCACGCGGCCACGCGGCCACGCGGCCACGCGGCCACGCGGGCGATGCCTGGCGGAGCGCCGGCACATCGCCATCGGTCGGCCATTCACATGGGAAGTCGCCGGCCGCGCGGTTCTGGATTTCGGAAATTCGTCCGCCTACACGTCGCCCGCCCCGGACCGCGATCAGTTATTGAGCGCGCCGGCGTCGACCCACGCCGCGATCAGCGCGACCTCGGCCGCGGTCAGCGGCGCGGCCGCGGCCGGCAGCGGCATCGGCGAACCGCACGGCGGCTGGCCCCCGACGAGCTTGCTGTGGACCTTGTCGAAGATGAGGCTGCTGGCGGAGTCGCCGGCGACCACGCGGACCGCCGGCGGCGTGAGGGACGCGCAGGTCACGCCCGAGGTCCCCGCCCCGATGCCCTTGGCGGTCACGCCGACCAGGTTGGCGTAGGCCGCCGACGGCGTGCTCATATCGAGCATGCCGACGTTGACACCGCCGCCGCCCGGGCGGTGGCAGCCGATGCAGCGCGCGCCGATGATGTTGGCGTAGACGTTGGTGAACGTCGGATCGACCGCGCTGCACGTGACGACCACGCTCTGCGAGGTGACGGTCGGGCACACCGACGAGCTCGGCGAGATCGACACGGTGATGAGCTCCTTGCCCGGGGTCGCCGGGCAGGTGTACGTCGGGCTCGCCAGCGTCGCGTCGTCGAACGTGCCCGCCGACGCGGTCCACGCGAACGTCGGCGTCAGCGCGCCGAGCGAGCCGGTCGCCGACAGCAGGATCGACGTGTTGACCGCGGTCTCGAGCGGCGACGCGCTGAGCGAATCGAGGTTGGCGCACAGCTGCGTCGTGCCGTTGACGACGATCGTGCCCTGTCCCGGCGCTGCGGACGAGCACGTCAGCACGGTGGTGACCGGCGTGACCACGCCGGCCGTCACCTTGAAGCCGGCCGAGCCGATGCAAGTGAACGCGCCGTCGACCGAGGTCGCGCCGAGCGTGATCGCGTAGCCGGCGCCGGGCGGGAGCACGCCGGTCTGGAACGAGATCGTGTTGCTGAACCGTACATTGACACTCCCGGTCCGCGAAAATCCGCTGGCCGCATTGTTGATCGACCAGTTCACCGAGCTGAGCGTGACGCCGGGGCCGATCTGGACCTCCATCCCGAGACTGCCGGTCTCGGCGTCGGCCGCGTCGCCGGTACAGGCGGCGAAGGCGCTGGCGGCCACCATCGCAACTCCGATCTCCATCAATGCCATTCGAGCTGTCATGACACACTCCTGGGGGGTAAGTTCCGCGGGCCGGCGAGGCGGCCCGCCACGGCGCGCACGAGCGAGTCGTGGCGCCAGTGACGATCTCGCGCCGTACTCTAGCAATGCGTGGCCGACGCCGCCCTCCGCGGAGGCGCCGCTTTGCGTGAAATGCGACTTCGCGAAATGAGTCAAACCAGATTGTCGCCGCGAGCGCGCCAGTCCGGAACGCGCTGCATCACGGCGCGCAGGTGTATCCCGGATCGCGGCCCCGGGCCTCACATCGCCGGGAGTCGCGATGTAACTCGCCGACCGATCGTGGAAGATAGCGGCCTGACATGCCGCCACTCCGCACCGCCTCCCGACTCTGTGTCGCCCTCGCCTTCGCCTCCGGCTGTGGGCCAACCCACCAGGCCCAAGCTCCCGCGACGATCCCGCCATCGACCGCGGCGTCACCGCCGCCCGCGGTGGCCGCCGCCCCGCCCCCTCTCGCCTCGCCGGCGCCCACGGTTCGCGCCGCGCCGAAGACGGTGCAGAGCTACGTCCGGGTCGCGACGCCGCGCGTGGTGCTGACCCACGTCCGGGTGATCGACGGCACCGGGCGTGCACCCGACGACGATCGCAACGTGGTCATCGACCACGGCAAGATCACCGCGATCGAACCCGGCGCGGACGCCTCGCCGAGCGATGGCGTCACGGTGCTCGCGCTGCGCGGCTCCACGATCATGCCCGGCTGGGTTGGCATGCACGATCACCTCTATTACATCGCCCAGCCCAACTTCGACGAGGAGTGGCAGTCCGAGCCGCCGGTCGTGGTCCCCGAGATGCCGTTCTCGGCGCCGCGGCTGTACCTCGCCGCCGGCGTGACCACGATGCGGACCACCGGCAGCGTCGAGCCGTACTCCGATCTCAACCTCAAGCAGGCGATCGATGCCGGCGAGCTGATCGGGCCCCACATCGATGTCACCGGGCCGTACCTCGAGGGCGCGCCCAGCCCGTTCATCCAGATGCACCGCCTGAGCGGCCCCGACGAGGCGCGCCAGATGGTGAACTACTGGGCCGATCAGGGCGCGACGTCGTTCAAGGCGTACATGCACATCACGCGCGCCGAGCTCAAGGCGGCGATCGACGCCGCGCACCGGCGCAAGCTGAAGGTCACCGGCCACCTGTGCTCGGTCACCTATCTCGAGGCGGCCGAGCTCGGCATCGACGACCTCGAGCACGGCTTCTTCGCCAACACCCAGCTCGATCCCGGCAAGCAGCCCGACCTGTGCCCGAACACCGGCGGCGGTCCGACGCTCGAGGAGATGGTGCCCGGCGGCCCCGCGGCGACCGCGCTGATCGCCGCGCTGGTCAAGCACCACGTCGCGATCACCTCGACCTTGCCGGTGTTCGAATCGAACCTGCCGGGCCGCCCGCCGCTGCGCCCGCAGGTGCTCGACGCGATGAGCCCGCCGGCCCGCCAGGCGTACCTGTACGCGCGCAACCGCCCGGCCTCGCTGCCGCCGCGCCAGAGCGATCCGCTGGCGAGGTTCCAGCGCGCGATGGCGCTCGAGCGCGCGTTCGTCGCCGCCGGGGGCCTCCTGCTCGCCGGGCCCGATCCGACCGGCAACGGCGGCGTGCTGCCGGGGTTCGGCGATCAGCGCGAGGTCGAGCTCCTGGTCGAGGCCGGGTTCTCGCCGGTCGAGGCGATCCAGATCGCGACGCTGAACGGGGCGACCTTCCTCGGCCGCCAGGCGCAGATCGGCAGCGTCACCACCGGCAAGAACGCCGATCTCATCGTCGTCAAGGGCGACCCCGCGACCCGGATCGCCGACATCGAGAACGTCGAGATCGTGTTCAAGGATGGCGTCGGGTTCGACGCGCCCAGGCTGATCGAGTCGGTGCACCAGCGCTACGGCCAGTACTGAGCGCCGATCCATCGAGCGCCAGGGTCGCGGCGTGCTTACTCGAGCGCCCAGAGCTCGAGGTCGCCGGCGACCGGGTGGCCCTCGCGGCGCAGCGCGCCGAGCACGTCGTCGAGCTCGGCCCTGGGGATCTCGATCATGCCGTCGCCAGCGTCGAGCAACCGCGCAGGCTGGCGGTGCCGCGCCGCGGCCTGCTCGAACCGCGCGACGTTGCCTTCCAGCGCGTGGAGCAGCCGACGCTCGGCCTCGGGGGGGCTGCCGCGCAAGGTCAGCTCGCCCACCGTGGCCGCGGCGTCCTCCAGGAACGCGGCGACGCCGCGGGGGTCGTCGCGCAGGGTCACCAGCGCGCCGCGCTGCACCTCGCGGTCGCGCGCATGGAGCGCATGCGTCCGCTCGGTCACCCGGTCCTCGAGATCGCGGTGCAGCGCCGCGTTGTCGAGCATGAGCGCCGCCTGGGTCACCAGCGCCTGCGCCAGGTTGACCAGCGCGGGCGTGAACGCCCCGGCGACCATCCGGTTCTCGAGCAGCACGAACCCCATCACCTCGCCGTGGTGGCACGCCGGCACCACCGCGATCGACCGGCTGCGGATCGCGGCGACGAACGGATCGGTCGCGTACGCCGGATCGCTCGCCGCGTCGGCGACGACCAGCGGCTGGCCGGTCCGCCGCGCCGCGCCCACCACCGCGTCCGGCAGCGCGGCGAACTCGTCGAGCCCGACGTCGAGATCGCGGTAGGCGCCGTGCTCGACCTCGCCCACCACGCGCTCGCCGCCGTGCCGCCGCATCACGAACACCAGGCGCTCGGCGCCGGCGTGCTGCGCGATCCCGGTCAGCAAAGCGCGCACGATGCCCGCGCCGGTGAGCTGCGTGCCGAGGTCTTGCCAGATCGCGAGCGCGGCGGCCAGCCCCAGGGACTCGCGGCGCAAACCCGTGCCGGGCGGACCGTCGACCGTGTCGGCCGCGGACCGGGCGCGCCCCCCGCCGTCGTGCGCGCGATCGAACGCGTGGAGCTCGGGGTGGGCACGCTCGAGCTCGGCGACCTTGGTCAGGTGCTGCCACTGGCGGTACGCGGCCAAGGCCTCGCACAAGTACAGCGTCGCCTCGTCGGACGATCCGGCGGCGGCGAGCATGTGCGCGCGCTCCTCGTGCGCGTACGCGACCAGGTGGGTGAGCCCGTGGCGGCGGGCATCGCGCGCCGCGCGGCCGAACTGCCCCGCCGCGCGATCGAGGTCGCCGTCGGCGCGCGCGAGCTGGGCCTCGATCAGCGCGATCGCCGGATCGAGGTTCGAGGTCCGGGTGCCATCGCGCACCTCGCGCAGCGTCTCGAGGGCGCGCTCGGCCGCGCCGCGCCGTGCCGGCTGGCCGTTGCGCACGTCCTTGGCGGCGAACAGGCCATCGAGCAGCCACAGCGTCGCGCGATACGGCTGCGCGAAGTTGGTCTGCGGGAACTGGTCGCGGATCTCGTCGAGCCACGCGCGGACCTGGGTCTCGTGGCCGCACACCGCGAGCGCGAGCCCGAGGTTGACCTTGGCGTTGTTGCGCATCGGCCCCGCGGCCAGCGGTACGCGGCTCACCCGGTCGAGATCCGCCGTGACGATCGGCTCGCCGCGCGCCAGCTTGCCTGCGAGGTGCAGCACGTTGGCCGCGTTGGCCGCCGCGCCGCTCTCAGCACGCAGCACCGGCCCCCAGCCCTCGATCGCGGCGGCCACGCGATCGAGCGGCGTGCCGATCATCAGCAGCATCGCGACCGCCGCCGACGCACACAGCGCGGCAAACACCGGGTCGCCGGCCTCGACGCCGAGCACGATCGCGCGCCCGAGCTTGACCACCGAGTCCTGCCACGGCCGGAACCACGGAGCGGCCAGCCAGTCGAGCACGACGGAGGTCCGCGCGACCTGCCCGGGCGCCGGGCGCGCCGCCTCGAGCGCCTCCGCCAGCTCGTAGACCCGGCGCGACGCCGCGAAGTCGCCGCGGATCGCGTGCAGGAAGCACGCGTGGAGCGCCAGGAGGCCGTTGGTGTTGCGCATGTGACCGTACTGGAACACCAGCCCGAGCGCGGTCTCGCCGCTCACCACGTAGAGCGCCATCCGCCCCGCGTACAGCGCCGGGGCCGCCACCCGCACCAGGATCTGCACCGCGGCGATCGCGCGCTCGTCGGTCGCGGCCGGCCGGCGGAGGTGGTCGTCGAGCGTCATCGGGTCGAGCGAGCGCTGGGTCTGCCGGATCGCCGCGGCCGAGCGCAGCCGGGACGGCTCCGCGGGCAGCTCGATGCCGAGCCGCGCCAGCCCTTCGAGCCCGCGCTCGATCGTGCGCGCGCGGTCGAACTGCATCGCGTGGTTGTCGCACCAGCTCGGATAGGCCAGGCCGATCTCGAGCGCCGACAGCTCGTGCGCCGCGATCACCTCGAACTGCGCGTCGGCCTCGGCGTGCCGGCCCAGCATCATGAGCGTGCGGGCGTACCCGAGCACGCTGCGGAACTGCAGATCGCGCTGCCTGCGATCGCCGAGCTGGGCGATCGCGCCCGCGAACATCGCCGCGGCCGCCTCGTAGGTGGCCTGTGCCAGCAGGTGCTCGGCGGCCACCAGGTACAGCTCGGCCGCGCGCACGCGATCGTCGCTCGACAGCGACGCCTTGCCACGGCTCAGCGCGCTCGCGATCCTGAGCGCGAGGTCGCGGCTCGGCCGCGGCCCCGCGCCGGCGAGCAGGTGCGCGCCCAGGCGGCCGTGCATCGCGGCGAGCTCGCCGGTGACCGCCGCCAGCGCGGTCTGGCCGATCACCGGGTGCGCGACCCGGTACTGACCACCCGCCGCGAGCGCCAGGCCCTCGCGCACGAGCGCCGCGATCCGCGGCGCCGTGGCCTCGGCATCCCGGGCGACCATGGCCGCGATCGCGGCCTCGTCGACCGGCTCGTCGCTGCACGCCAGCGCGGCGAGCGCGCGCCGGGTCTCGCCGTCGAGCTCGGCGATCCGCTGCGCGGCCAGCGCGCCCAGCGACGGCGGCGGCGCGGCCGCGCGGACCTCCTCGATCGACCACGCGTAGCGGCCGGCGCGGCGCTCGATCGCGCCGGTCTCGACCAGGTGATCGAGCAGCCGCGTGAAGATCAGCGGGTTGCCCGCGGACTTGGCGTGCAGCACGTCGCCGAGCTCGCCGGCGCCTGCGGCGTCGCAGTCGAGCGTGGCGGCGACCCAGTCGCGGATCGCGGCCGCGGACAACGCGCCGAGCTCGATCGCCGGCGGGGTGCGCTGGCGCAGCCTGCCGAACCCGGCCGCGTCCGGCGCGATCAGCGCGATCAGCAGCCGGCAGCTCGTCGGCGTGTCGAGCAGCGCCTCGATCAGGTTCACCGTGCCCGGGTCGGCGTGCTCGAAGCCCCGCAGCGCGAGCACGAACGGCGCGGTCTCGCCCAGCGTCGTGGCAAGGCAGCGCAGCCCGAACTGCAGGCGCAACCTCGCCGGCCCCGGGGCGAGCGCGGGCAGCGCCGGCTGCGCGCCGAGCACGTCGCCGAGCGACGGCACCAGATCGATCACCGCCTGGCCGACCTGGCCGACCCGCGCGGTGAAATGCGCGCGCAGCGCCGCGAGCGCGTCCTCGTCGAGCCGCAGCAGGCTGCCGGCGAGCGAGCCCAGCGCGTCGCACAACCCCGAGAGCGGCCGCGCGCTGGGCCCGCGCCAGCCGCCCAGCGCGAGCGGGCTGCCGATCGCGATGTCCTGGACCAGCGCGCGGACCAGCGCGCCGCGGCCCGCGCCTTCGCGGCCCGAGATCAGGACCAGCGCCGGCACACCGGTCGCCGCCTGGGCACAGGCCGCCGCCAGCGTGGCGAGCTCGCCGCCGCGACCGAACAGCCGCGGAGGAAACCGCACGCGCCGCCGATCCGACTGGCCGAGCTCGAAGCTGGCGATGCCGCCGGCGCCCTGCGACACCGCCGCCAGGCAGCGCTCGAGATCGCTGGCGAGCCCGCGCGCCGACTGGTAGCGCTGGTCGGGCAGCTTCGCGAGCAACTTCATCACGATCTCGCCGACCACCGCCGGGACCGACGGCACCCGCTGGTGCGGCGGATCGGGCCGCCGCGACAGATGCGCGGCCACGAGGTCGAGCAGCTCGTGATCGCCGAACGGCAGCTCGCCGGTGACGAGCTCGTACAGCGTGACCCCGATGGAGTACAGATCCGAGCGGACATCGCAGCCCCCGCTGGTCCGGCCGGTGTGCTCGGGCGACATGTAGCCCGGCGTGCCGACCAGATCGCCGACCGGCAGCGCGCGCGCATGGACCGGCAGCTCCACGGCGAGCCCGAAATCGGCGAGCGCGATCGCGCCGGTCGCCGGATCGTACAGCACGCGGCCCGGCCTCAGGTCGCGGTGGAGGACGCGCGCGTCGTGGATCCGCGCGCACACCTGCGCGAGCGCGAGCCCGCGCGCGCGCCCCCGCCGGGCCTCGAGCGGCCCGGCCTTCACCACGTCGGCGAGGCTGCCCGCGCCGAACCGGCGCTGGATCAGCACCTGGCCCGCGTCGGCCTCGAACACGCCGAGCGACGCGACCACGCCGGGCCCGGCGACCTTCTCGAGCACGAGATGTTCGTGCAGGAGGAGGTTGGTCTTGCCCGCGCCGACCCACCGCCCGACCACCGGCGCGCCGCCGGCGTCGTGCCCGCCCCAGACCCGGGTACCCACACCTTCGTACAGCACCTCGTCGAAGGTGAAGCGGCCGACTCTCACGCCTCGCGCATCGGCCGATCGGCTGCGATCTTGAGCGGCTCGCGCGACCCCGCGCGGTCTCGCCGCGCCCGGGCCAGCTGTCCGGACGCCTCGAACCTTAGCGTAGTGCCCTGCCCCCGCGCGCTGTCCACGACGATCTCGCAGCCGATCGTGCGGCACACCTCGGCGAGCGCGGCGAGCCCGGCGCCGCTGGCGAACAGCGCCGCGGCGAGATCCTCGCGGGTCTCGGCAGCCAGGCCCGCGGCGCGCGCCCGGTCGGCGATCGGGTCCCACGCGATGCCGCGGCCGTCGTCGGCCAGCTCGACCACCAGCGCGCCGGCCCGCAGATAGCTGCGCAGCGTGAGCGTCGCGATCCCCTTGCCGCGCGCGGCGCGCTCGCCGGGGGCCTCGAGGCCGTGGTCGATCGCGTTGCCCACCACGTGGACGAACGCCGACCAGAACGGCGCCCAGGCATCGCGATCGACGTACACGCCGTTGTGCTCGATCTGCACGCGGATCGGATCCTTGCCGAGCCGCAGCGCCAGCACGCGCGCCTGCTCGGCGATCCGCTGGAACCGCGCCCGCATCGACTCGAGCCCCCAGAGCTCGACGTCGTGCGCGATCGGGTGGCCTTCGCTGCGCAGCAGGCCCAGCACGGCGTCGAGCTCGGCCTTGCGGATCTGGACCACGCCGTCGCCCACGTCGGGCAGCCGCGACAGCTCGCCGCGCAGCGCCTGGAACGCCGCCGCCAGCTGGCCACGCTCGTCGCCGGTCATCGGCCGGCCCTCGACCGCGAGCGCGGCCTCGAGCGCGTGGCAGCGCGCCGCCAGCGCCGACAGCCCGGCCAGCGTGGGGTCGACCTGCGACGCGTTGCGCGTGCGGAGCGCCGCGGTGCGCTCGGTCACCCGGTCCTCGAGGTCGCGGTACAGCGCCGCGGTGTCCAGCGAGATCACCGCCTGGGTCACCAGCGCCTGCGCCAGGCTGACCAGCTGCGGCGTGAACGCCCCGGCGACCATCCGGTTCTCGAGCACCACGAACCCCATGACCTCGCCCTGGCGGCGCACGGGGACCACGGCGATCGAGCGACCGTGGCTCGCGACGACGAACGGATCGCCCGCGTAGCTCGGATCGCTGGTGGCGTCGGCGACGACCAGCGGCCGCCCGGTCCGCCGCACCACGCGCAAGACCTGCCTCGGGAGCGCGGGGTAGTCGTCGATCGCCAGATCGACGTCGCGGTAGATCCCGGCGTGGAGCTCGCCGTACACCCGCTCGCCGCCCCGCGGCGTCCGCATCACGAACACCACGCGCTCGGCGCCGGCGTTCTGCGCGATCCCGGTCAGCACCGCGCGCACGATGCCCGCGCCGTGCAGCTGCGTGCTGATCTCCTGCGAGACCTTGAGCACCGTGGCCAGATCGAGCTGGTCGTTCAGGTTGTTGCCTGGACCCGCCGTGCGGGTCGCCGCCAGCGTGGCAGTCGCGCCGAACGTCGCGAGCATCGGCGGCGGCGCCGAGCCCCGGCTGCGCGCGAAGCGGCGATCGCCGGGGCCGCGCTCGCGCCCCCGGACCGCGGGGTGCTCGCGCTCGAGCGCGAGCGCCTTGGTCAGGTGGCCCCAGCGGCGATAGCCGACCACCGCCTCGCGGTAGAACATCGTGGCCTCGTCGGCGTAGCCCGCCGCCTCGAGCATCTGCGCGCGCGCCTCGTGCGCGTAGCCGACGACCGGCCACAGCTCGCTAGCGCGCGCCAACCGGGCGGCGCGGCCGTACAGCCCCGCGGCGCGGTCGAGCTCGCCATCGGCGCGCGCCAGCTCGCCCTCGATCAGCGCGATCGCCGGATCGTTGGCGGCCGACCGCGTCTCGCGGCGCAGCACGCGCAACGTCTCGAGGATGGTCTCGGCCTCGGCCCGGCGATCGAGCCGGCCGGCGCGGGCGTCCTTGGCGGCGAACAGGCCGTCGAGCAACCACAGCGTCATCCGGTGCGGCTGCGCGAAGTTGACCTCGGGGAACGAGTCGCGGATGTCGTCGAGCCACGCCCGGACCTGCGCCTCGTGGCCGGCCACCGCGAGCGCCAGGCCGAGGTTGACCATGGCGTTGTTGCGCATCGGCCCGGCGGTGCGCGGCACGTCGGTGACCCGGTCGAGATCCGCCAGGGTGATCGGCTCGCCGCGCGACAGCTTGCCGGCGATGTTCACGATATTGGCGGCGTTGGCCGCGACCCCGGGATCGCCGCGCAAGTACGGCCCCCAGCCCTCGACGGCGACGACCATTCGATCGAGCGGCGCGCCGGTCAGGCTCAGCATCGTGACCATCGCCGACGCGCACAGCGCCGCGAACACCGGATCGCCGACCTCGGCGCCCTGGCGGATCGCGCGCGCCAGCCGGGTCGCCGCGTCCTGCCACGGCCCGAACCACGGGCTCACCATGTAGTAGAACACCACGGCGGTCCGCGCGACCAGCTCGGGCGCCGAACGCGCCGCCTCGAGCGCCTCGGCGGCCTCGTAGATCGTGCGCGCGGCCGCGTGGTCGCCGCGCATCGCGTGCAGGAAGCAGGCGTGGAGCGCCAGGAGCCCCGGCGCGTTGCGGACGTGGCCGTGCTCGAGGATCAGGCCGAGCGCGGTCTCGGTGATCATCACGTAGAGCCCGAGGCGCCGCGACAGCATCGCCGGCGCGGTCAGCGTCGAGAGGATCCTGACCGCGGCCACCGCGCGCGCGTCGGTCGCGTCGGGGCGACGCAGGTGATCGTCGGTGGTGAGCTTGCTCAGGTGGCGCTGGATGAGCCGGATCGCGGCGAGCGGGCGCAGCCTGGACGGCTCGCGCGGCAGCACGATGCCGAGCCGGTCGAGCCCCGCGAGGCCGACCTCGAGGGCGCGCGCCCGGTCGCGCACCATCGCGTGGTTCTCGCTCGACGCCGCGTAGGTCACGCCGATCTCGGCGATCGACAGATCGCGCCCGATGATCCGCTGCAGCTGATCGTCGGCCTCGGTGTTGCGGCCGAGCATCATCAGCGAGCGGGCGCGGCCGAGCTCGATCCGGAACTTGAGGTCTGGGTGGGTGCGCCACGCGGTGTCGTCGAGCAGCGCGCCGGCGGCGACGTACCACGCCGCCGCGGCCTCGTAGGCGACCGAGGCCATGACCTGCTCGCCCGCGGCGACGTAGAGCGCCGCGGCGGCGACCCGGGTCGCGTCGTCGAACCCCGGGGTGCCGCGCGACAGCATCATCGCCGCGCGAACCACGACGTCGCCTGCGGGGCTGGGGCCGAGCGCCGCGAGCAGGTGGAGGCCGAGCCGGCCGCGCATGCGCGCGAGCTCGGCGGGCGCGGCGGCGGCGAGCGCGGTCTGGGCGATCACGTCGTGCGCCGCGCGGTGACCGTCCGGCGTGGCGACCACCAGGCCCTCGCGCTCGAGCACGGCGAGCCGGCGGCCGGCGAGCTCGGCGCCCTCCGCGAGCATCGCGGCGAGCGCCGCGGATGGCGTGGCATCCTCGCAGCACGCGATCGCGATCAGCGCGCGCCGGGTCTCGCCGTCGAGGTCGGCGATGCGCAGCGCGGCCATGCCGCCGAGCGTGGGCGGCGCGGGCGTGGCGCGGACCGCGTCGAGCGACCAGGTGTAGCGGCCGTCGCGGCGCTCGATCACGCCGGTCTCGACCAGGTGCTCGACCACGCGCACCAGCATCAGCGGGTTGCCCGCGACCTTGCCGTGCAGCACCTCGCCGAGCGCCGCGGCGCGGCCGGGCTCGCACGCGAGCGTCGCGGCAGCCCACTCGCCGACCGCCGCGACCGGCAGCGGGCCGAGCGCGATCGAGACCGCGTCGGCGCGCTGGCGCAGCTTGCCGAACGCGGCCGGATCGGGCGCGATCAGGACGATCAGCGTGCGCGACGCGGTCGGGCTGTTCAGCACCGACTCGAGCAGGCTGACCGACGCGGGATCGGCGTGCTCGAAGCCGCGCAGCGCGACCACGAATGGCGCGGCCTCGCCGAGCGCCGCGGCGAAGCTGCACACCGCGTGGTGCAGCCGCGCGTGGGCCGCCGCCGGGGCGAGCGCGGCGAGCGCGGGCTGCGGGCCAAACGCGTCGCCCAGGCCCGGCGCGAGATCGATCACGACCTGGCCGACCGGCCCGAGCCGCGCGGCGAACTGCCGGCGCAGCGCCGCGAGGCGCTCGTCGTCGAGCCGGACCAGCGCGCCGGCGAGCGCGCCCAGCGCATCGCCGAGCCCCGACAGCGGCCGCTCGTTCGCCGAGCGCCAGCCGCCGAGCGCCAGCGGGCTGGTCACCGCGGCGGCGCGGACGAGCTCGCGCACCAGCGCGCTGCGGCCGCTGCCCTCGCGGCCCGACAGCAAGACCAGCGTCGGCGCCCCGGTCGCGGCGCGCGCGTAGGCCTGCTCGAGCACGGCCAGCTCGAGACCGCGGCCGAACAGCCGGGCAGGAAACCGCGGGCGCAAGAGGTCGCAGCGGCCGAGCTCGAATCTGGCGATCGTGCCATCGGGCAGGACCGACTGCAGGCAGCGCTCCAGATCGATCGCCAGGCCGCGCGCCGACTGGTAGCGCTCGCCCGGCAGCTTCGCGAGCAGCTTCATCACGAGGTCGCTCACCACCGGCGGGATCGCCGCCACCCGGTGGTGCGGCGGCGCCGGCACCTTCGACAGGTGCGCCGCGACGGTCTCGAGCAGGTTGCGCTCGGTGAACGGCAGCTCGCCGGTCAACAGCTCGTACAGCGTGACGCCGAGCGAGTACAGATCCGACCGGGCGTCGCAGCCCTGGCTGGTCCGGCCGGTGTGCTCGGGCGACACGTACGCCGGCGTGCCCACCAGGTCGCCGACCGGCAGCGCGCGCGCGTTGACCGGCAGCTCCGCGGCGATCCCGAAATCACCGAGCGCGATGACCTCGGCGTGCGGGTCGTACAGGATGTTCGCCGGCTTGATGTCGCGGTGGATCACGCGCGCCGCGTGGATCCGCGCGCAGACCTGCGCCAGCTGCAGCGCGATCCGGAGCGCGCGCGGCACCGGGACCCGCCCGCCCCGCAACGCGTCGGCCAGGCTGCCTGCGCCGAACCGCCGCTGCACCAGCACCGGCCCGACGTTGCCCTCGAACAGCCCGAGCGCCTCCACCACCCCCGGCCCCGCGACCTTCTCGAGCACGAGATATTCGTGCGTCAGGTTGCGGCGACCGTGGCCAACCAACTTTGCCACCACGGGCGTACCGTCCGGATCGCGGACGCCTGCGTACACCAGCGTAGATGTACCTTCATACAGGAGGCGGTCGAACGAAAAATCCGCGACTCTCACCTTGTCTGACTCGGCCGCCCGGTCGAAACCTTGAGATCGGCGAGCCGCGAGCGTCCGGTCACCGGACCGTTGGCCCGCGAGGCCCGCGCAGCCAGGCCCCGCTCAGCCGTCCTGGAGACCATCGCCCGCCGTCATCGCGAGCGAGCGCGCGGTCCCGGTCCCGGCCGCGTCGTCAGGTCCGCCATCGTCGAACGCGCGCCACCGCGCGGCGTCGTGCGCCGGTTCGCCGCCCTCGGCGACGCCTTGCCACACGCCGGCGAGCCAGTCGGCGAGCATCCGCGCGGGCGGCGACGTCCGGTGCGCGGCGCGCTCCCCGACGATGAAGCGGTCGAGATCGTCGAGCATCGACCGGGCGTCGGGGTAGCGATCGTCGGGCCGGGCCGCGGTCGCGCGATCGATGATCGCGACCAGCGCCGCCGGCAGCGGCTCGGCGTCGAGCGGTTCGCCGGTGACCTGCGCCGGTTCGGCCACCCCGCCGGTCCCGGCCGCGCGCACGACCACCGGCGCCTCGGACACCGACGTGCCGGGCCACGGCAGTAGCTCGGCGCGCCGCGCGGCGTCGAGCGTGGTCTCGTGATCGGTGCCCGGCCGCGGGCGCAGGCCGCTGACCGCCTCGCGCAGCACGAGGCCGATCGCGTAGATATCGGCGCGCGGATCGATCGGCTCGCGGCGCGCCTGCTCGGGCGCCATGTAGTGCGGCGTGCCGAGCAGCCGCGAGCTCGGGTCCCCCGCGAGCGCCGCGATCCCGAAGTCGGTGAGCTTGACCTCGCCCGACCACGACAGCAGCACGTTGCGCGGCGTGACGTCGCGGTGGACGATGCCGAGCGGCGCGCCGCCGTCGCCCTTGCGGCGATGCGCGTAGTCGAGCGCCTGGCAGCACTCGGCCGCGATGAACGCGCCGAGCAGCGGCGGCAGGCGATGGCTGGCCGCGCGCGCGAGCGTCATGCCGAGATCCTGGCCCTCGATGCACTCCATCGCGAGGAACACGGCGCCGTCGATCTTGCCGAAATCGAACACCGGGACGATGTTCTGATGGACCAGCGTCATCGAGAGCCGGGCCTCGCGCGCGAACAGATCGACGAGCCGCGGCGAGCCGGCGATCTCCGGCCGCATCCGCTTGATCACCAGGCGCTTCTCCATCCCGGCCGCCCGGCGGCGCGCCAGAAAGACCTCGGCCATGCCGCCCAGCGCGAGCGGCCGGACCAGCTCGTAGCGCCCCAGGAAGCGGGACGCCGGCGAGCCGTCGCGATCTCGGCTCAGCGCGCCGTCCATGGCACACGGCTGTCCACGGTGCGCGGCGCGCGTCCGTGTGCCCGGTACGATCCGCTCGACGTGAACCGTGGGTTGCGCGCTCCCGCGCCGGCCAGCGGCTTGCAGAACGTCTGGCCGAAGCCCTCCAGGGTCTCGTAGCCGGCCGGGCACGCCACCGCGACCTGGGACTCGCACATCGTCGTCGGGGGGCCGTGCTCGTCCTCGGAGGTGCACGAAAACCCACCCGGGCAATCGGCGCTCGAGTCGCAGCGCATGTCGATCGTCACCCGCGCCGAGCTGCCATCGCGCTCCCCGGCACACGCCGAACCACACGCCAGCACGATCCAGAGGATGCGCGGCGGCAGGGCTCGCAGCGTCATGATGTCGTCGCGTGGTTTGCGCACGGGCGTCCCGAGACTTCAGGTACCGCCACTTCCGGGCCGGATCGAGTTACGCCGACTTACCCGCGCGTTTCTTCGTGGCGCGATTCACATTTCTACAATCAAATTCGAGCATATAATTGCGTCGTGCCGAAGCGTGCTGATCGCCAAACGCCGCGGCCGACCCCGGTGGTCGGCGAGACCTTTCTGGCGCGCTGGTTCTTCGCGGGCCGCTACGACGAGCTGATCGCCGCGACCTACGACGGCGGTGGCGAGATCGAGCCAGCCGACGTCGGGTTCGTGGTCGGTGCGCTGACCTTTGTCGACCGCATGGACGATGCGCGGGCCGCCTACGAGGTCTGGCGCGCGCGCGCCGGCCAGACGCCGGATCCGCGCACCCTGGCGACCTGCAGGTTCTTCGTAGGCCTGGCCTGGGCGCGCGCCGGCTACTTCGACCGCTCGCTCGCGATGCTGGTCACCGAGGGCTTCCGGTGGCGGCACCACCCGGACGCCTGGGTCCGCGCGCTCGTCTACCAGGGCCTGGCCTGCCAGTGCTACTTCACCGGCCGCTACACCGGCGCCGCGACCAACTCGCTGCGCGCGCTCCAGGCCGCGCACGAGGCCAAGTTCGTCTACGTCGTCATGCTCGGCAATGACATGCGCGGCCACTCGCTGCTCGAACTCGGCCAGCTCCAGCGCGGCATCGCGCTGCTCGAGCAAGCCAACAAGCAGGCGCGCCAGCTCGGGCTCACCAATAACGCGCACGCGGTCGACATCTCGATCGCGAGCTACCTGCCGCGGTTCGTGCCGCACGACGAGGCGATCGATCGGGTCGAGGCGCTGCTGCGGCGCCGCGGCCACGACGCGTACTCGCAGCGCGGCCTGCTCGCCGAGGCCGCAGTCCAGCGCGCGCTGCGCGGCCGGCGGAGCGCGGCCGTCGAGGCGCTCGACGCCGCCGATCGCGAGACCCTGCGCGGCGACACCCGGCGCGGCAAGGTGCTCAGCCTGCTCGCGCGGCTGTGGGTCACGCGCTGGCAGTTCGGCCCGGCGCACTGCCGCGAGCTGATCGAGCAGGTCAGCGAGCTGGTCGAGCCGCGCGACGTGGCGTTTCGCGCCGAGCTGCTCGGCTTCGAGATCCTGGTCGCGCGCACCACCGGCGATGCCGCGCGCGAGGACCGCGCCCTCGACCAGCTGCGCGCGATGCGGCGCACCACCCACCACTTCTACGCCAAGGCCGCGCTCGGCCAGTTCGACAGCGGCTACCGCGCGAGCGCCTTCGACGAGGACACCCTCACGCCGATCCTCCGCGCGGTGACCCAGCACGATCGCAGCGCGCTGTCGCGCATCGTCTCGCTCGGTCTGGTCGGCGTGATCCCCGAGCTGCTCGGCCTCACGCCGGGCCGCCGCATGATCCTGATCCCGTCGGAGGACCTGGTCCTGCTCGAGGACCACGGCAACGTGATCGTCCGCCAGCGCCCGCCGCGGTGGTGCCCGGTGCTGCTCCGCATCCTCGCCAGCGGCGACGCGAGCAAGGAGCGCATCGTCGCCGGCCTGTGGGGCCTGCGCGCCTATCACCCCGAGCTCCACGACCCGCCGGTCCGCACGACGATCCACCGCCTCCGGACGTTCCTCCAGCCCTACGCCAGCTGGATCGAGGTCAGCGACGCGGGCTATCGCACCACCGTTCCGGTCCACCTGGTCGGCGGGTTCGAGGTCCCCGCCGCCGAACCCGCGCCGCTGTGGGAGGAGGGCGTCGTGCCGATGCTCGAGCCGCGCCACGATGCGCCGCCGCCGCGCGGCGACACCGCCGCGCAGGGCCCCAAGCAGCTGGTCTACCAGCGGCTCGAGGAGCTCGAGCAGGCGAGCGTCCCCGCGCTCGCGCGCTCGCTCGAGCTATCGAAGAGCACGGTCCTGCGCGCCCTGCGCGCCCTCGTCGAGGAGCGCCGGGTCGAGTGCCTCGGCTTCGCGCGCGCGACGCGCTACCGCGTGCGCGCCGCCACCTGACGCGCGCGGGGCACGAGGCGGAAAAAAAAAACCTACCGCGCCGGATCGTGCAGCAGCGGATCGAGGATCGGCTGGCTCCAGCCATCCGTGAGCAGGTCGAGCCAGTCATCCGTGGTCGCGGACGGGTGCTCGGCCTCGATGCGCGCGAAGTGGGCGAGCGCGATCGGGTTTGCAAACGACGAGGTCGGCGGCCACGCCGGGCGCGGCGCGCGGCCCAGGCCGAACGGCATCGAGGGGAAGTACTGGTCGCCGCGCGTCGGGTCGAAGATGCTCGTATACCCCATGACGATGAAGACGTCGCTGCAGCCGAGGTTCGCGATGCTCGTGGGCAACAAGCTATAGTCGTGGGAGCCCTCCGCCGGCACGGCCGTGCCGATGTAGGGCACCGAGAACACGCGCACCCGGTGGGGGATCTGCGCGCAATCCAGCCGGCGGGCATCCGGATCGGTTCCGGGCGCGCCGGCCTGGAACACGAGCACCGGGCGTAAGTTCCCCGTGGCGTCGGGCGTGGTCAAGGACGTCAGCGACGTCAGCAGCGCGACGTAGGGCTCCATGTAGCGGCGCGCGGTCGCCGCTGACGGGCCGAGGCCGCAGCGCAACACGAACGTATTTGACAGCTCGCTCTGGCCGATGCCCCAGGACAGGTGGACCTCGTTGATCCCGTGGTCGACGATGGCCCGTGCCAGCGTGGTCGCCATGTTCAGCACGAACGCGTCGTGCGCGCTCCACGCCGGACTGTCGGGCGCGGCGTCGAGCAGCTCGCACGGGGTCGGCGCATCCATCTGATCTTCGCTGAGCACGAACTGCGCGTCGGGGATTCGCTCGGCGAGGTACGGCAAGATGTCCATGCCGTGGCCGAACGAATCCGCCGGCAGCGTCGGCGAGAACCGGGTGAAGAACGCCGACGCGATGTCGAGATCGGTGCCCAGGACAGGCGCCGGGAACGCGCGGATCGCCGCGAACACGTCGAGCGCGTCGCGCGCCATGGCGAGCGGCGGCGTCACGTCGTGGTACGCGCCGTCCGCCGCCAGCCCGAGCACGCCGATGACCCGGCCCGGCCACCGCACCACGCCTTGCAGCACGATCGCGTCGTCGATCAGGAGGATCCGCTTGCCGCGGCTGGCCTCCACCGCCGGCGCGGGCTGCGCGGTGAACGCGACCACCGGGCAAGGCTCGCCCGGGCACGGCGAACGCTGGATCTTGTCCAGCAGCTCCGCGCGCAGCTCGTCCAGACCGGGCCCGGCGTCGCCGGCGTCGACCACGCCAGCGTCGACATCGCGAGCGCCGGCGCGATCGCCGCAAGCCATGGCTACGAGACTCGCCAGGCAGCCCCAGCGGCGGAACGAGCGCTTGAACGAGCGCTTGAACGAGCGCTTGATCGAGCGCCGCGCGTGCGGACTCATCACGGTACTACGACATTAGCACCGCCTGGCCAGG
>Ga0302259_1000087_pt1 | contig 25615 bp, 25 predicted proteins | sample I_Fen_N3_4_FD_194562 | JGI IMG/M metagenome (GOLD analysis project Ga0302259, IMG submission 194562) | Peat permafrost microbial communities from Stordalen Mire near Abisko, Sweden - I_Fen_N3_4 | ecosystem: Environmental > Terrestrial > Soil > Wetlands > Permafrost | place: Sweden: Abisko... | reverse complement strand
CAAGGGCGAAACCCTGCCGGTGGACCTCAAGGGTCGCTTCATCTACTACGTCGGCCCGGTTGATCCGGTGCGCGAAGAAGTGGTTGGCCCTGCCGGTCCGACCACCGCCACGCGGATGGACAAGTTCACCCGCCAGATCCTCGAGCAAACCGGCCTGTTGGGCATGATCGGCAAATCCGAGCGCGGCCCAACCGCGATCGAAGCGATCAAGGACCACAAGGCGGTTTACCTGATGGCAGTGGGCGGCGCGGCTTACCTGGTGGCCCAGGCCATCAAGAAATCCCGCGTTGTTGCGTTCGCCGAGCTGGGCATGGAAGCGATCTACGAGTTCGACGTGAAAGACATGCCCGTCACCGTTGCGGTGGACAGCAAGGGTGAGTCGGTACACATCACCGGCCCGGCCATCTGGCAGAAAAAAATCAGTGAAAGCCTGGCGGTAGAAGTGCAGTAAGGCTTCCACGCGTCAACCCAGGCGGCGGCGCTGTTCATTGAACGGCCCGCCGCCTTTTTCATGGGTCGATTTCACCGGCAAAACTGTCCACGATCAACGTCGCACGGAGCACTCATGCTATCGTTCCCGCCCCCATTGCAGCCTGCCCTGACTCATGGCCCAGATCTCGCGCCCGCTACGCCTGACGTTTTATACCCTGGTGATTCTTGCTGGTGCCGTCATCAGCGCCGGCCTGGCCATGCATCATGCCGAACGCCACGCCCTGGTCGATGAGGCCGCCCGGGCCAATGAACAACTCGGGCTGTATGCCAATTCCCTGCACACCCTGATTGAACGCTATCGCGCGCTGCCAGCCGTGCTGGCCCTGGACCCCGAGTTACGTGGTGCCCTAAGCGGCCCACTGGGCGCCGAACAACAGGATGCGCTGAACCGCAAGCTGGAAAAAATCAACGGCGCCGCCCGCTCCTCCACACTCGAACTGCTCGACCACAACGGCCTGGCCGTGGCCGCCAGCAACTGGCGCCTGCCCAGCAGTTATGTCGGGCACAACTATGGCTTTCGCCCGTACTTCAGCCAGACCCGCAGCCAGGGCGCCGGACGCTTTTACGCGGTGGGCGTGACCAGTGGCATTCCCGGCTACTTCCTGTCCAGTGCGGTCAAGGGCGATGCCGACGAATTCCTCGGGGCCATGGTGGTGAAGCTGGAGTTTCCCGAACTGGAGCGTGAATGGAGCCAGGGCAGCGACACCCTGCTGGTCAGCGACGCCCGGGGCATCATCTTTATCGCTAACCAGCCTGGCTGGCGCTACCGGCAGCTGCACCCGCTGTCCGACAGCGACCTGGCGGACATCAAGGCCACCCGCCAATACGACAAGCAACCGCTGACGCCCCTGGAACACCAAACCCTCAGGCACTTTGACGACAACAGCAAGCTGACCCGGGTCAACGGCCCGCAAGGCCATGCCGACTACCTGTGGGAGTCCCTGCCCCTGAGCGCCGAGGGCTGGACCCTGCACCTGCTGCGCCGGCCCCAGATCGACGAAGACCGGCGCAACGCGGGGCTGGCCGCCGCCGGCGCCTGGCTGACCCTGGTCTTTCTGCTGCTGTTCCTGACCCAGCGCTGGCGCCTGGCCAAATTGCGCCAGCGCAGCCGCGAAGAACTCGAACAACTGGTCGAGGAACGCACCCGCGACCTGCGCACCGCCCAGGATGGCCTGGTGCAATCGGCGAAGCTGGCGGCCCTCGGGCAAATGTCAGCGGCCCTGGCCCATGAGATCAACCAGCCGCTGACCACCCAGCGCATGCAACTGGCCACCCTGCGCCTGCTGCTGGATCACGGTCGGGTCGATGACGCCTACAAAGCCCTGCGGCCATTGGACGACATGCTGACGCGCATGGCCGCCCTCACCGGCCACCTCAAAACCTACGCCCGTAAAAGCCCCAGCGGCCTGCGCGAGCGCCTGGACCTGGCCGCGGTGGTGGATCAGTCCCTGCAACTGCTCGAAGCACGCCTGCGGGATGAAAACATCGAGCACGTGCTGCACCTGACCCGCCCGGCGTGGGTCCGTGGCGACGCAATCCGCCTGGAGCAGGTACTGATCAACGTGCTACGCAACGCCCTCGACGCCATGCACGACAAGCCCCAGCGACGCCTGGAAATCCGCCTCGAAGCCGATGACCTGCTGTGGTGCCTGAGCATCGCCGACAGCGGGGGCGGGATTGCCGAGGAGCACCTGGCCAATGTCTTCGACCCGTTCTTCACCACCAAGCCGGTGGGCGACGGGCTAGGCCTGGGGCTGGCGGTGTCCTACGCCATCGTCCACGAATTGGGCGGGCGCCTGACCGCCGCCAATCAAGGCGAAGGCGCCGTGTTCACGCTGTACCTGCCCATCGACCTGGAGGCGCACATCCAATGCTGAATTCGGTACTGGTGGTCGACGACGAAAGCAGCATCCGCAGCGCCATCGAACAGTGGCTGAGCCTCTCGGGCTTCGACGTGCAGCTGTTCAGCCGCGCCGATGAATGCCTCGCGCAACTGCCGGAGCATTTCCCCGGGGTCATTCTGAGCGACGTGCGCATGCCCGGCATGAGCGGTCTGGAGCTGTTGGCTGAGATCCAGCGCCAGGACCCCGAGTTGCCGGTGATTCTGCTGACTGGCCACGGCGATGTACCGATGGCCGTGGAAGCCATGCGCGATGGAGCGTATGACTTCCTCGAAAAACCCTTCAGCCCCGAAGCCCTGCTCAGCAGCCTGCGGCGAGCCCTCGACAAGCGCCGGCTGGTCCTGGAAAACCGTGCCCTGCACCAGTTGGCGGACAACCGCGCAAAACTGGATGCCACGCTCCTGGGGGTGTCCCGAGGGCTGCAGACCCTGCGGCGCCAGGTCCTGGACCTGGCCGCGCTGCCGGTCAATGTGTTGATCCGTGGCGAAACCGGCAGCGGCAAAGAACTGGTTGCCCGCTGCCTGCACGACTTCGGCCCACGCGCCAGCAAGCCGTTTGTGGCGCTGAACTGCGCCGCAATCCCCGAGCAATTATTCGAAGCCGAGCTGTTCGGCCACGAGAGCGGCGCCTTTACCGGTGCCCAGGGCAAACGCATCGGCAAGCTCGAATACGCCGATGGCGGCACGCTGTTTCTCGATGAAATCGAAAGCATGCCCCTGGCCCAGCAAGTCAAACTGCTGCGCGTGCTGCAAGAACAAAAACTCGAACGCCTAGGCTCCAACCAGAGCATCCGTGTCGACTTGCGGATTATCGCCGCCACCAAACCCGACCTGCTGGACGAAGCCCGCGCGGGGCGCTTTCGCGAGGACCTGGCGTATCGCCTGACCGTGGCCGAGCTGCGCCTGCCGCCGCTGCGGGAGCGGCGCGAGGATATTCCGTTGTTGTTCGAGTCCTTCGCCCAGAATGCCGCCGAGCGCCTGGGCCGTACCTTCCCGCCCCTGAGCGGGCCGCAGTTGAGCCATCTGCTGAGCCACGACTGGCCGGGCAACGTGCGTGAACTGGCCAACGTTGCCGAACGCCAGGTGCTGGGGCTGGGCGAGCCGGAGCCAGAAGGGGTCGACCCGGGGCAATCCCTGGCGGCGCAACAGGAAGCCTTCGAGGCCCACTGCCTGCGCTCGGCCCTGAGCCGGCACAAGGGCGACGTGAAAGCCGTACTCGAAGAGCTGCAACTGCCGCGCCGGACCTTCAATGAAAAGATGCAACGCCACGGGTTGAACCGGGAAATGTTCTTGTAAGCAACAACCGCAATCAACCGTCTCTGGCGCCCCACTCGGCAACTTTCCGCCTACTCGACCCGCCTCGATAAGCGGATTTCCGCCTACGAAACACCCCTACCCCCTCTAAACCGGCCTTCTTCGACCTGGCACAGGTCCTGCTATAGCTCACGCAGGCTGCGTTTACGCGCGCTCCAAAAAAACAATTAGATGAAGGATCCTTCAATGGATAACTCCAACGCCCTGCCTCTTGGGTCGGCTGCCGTGCCAGCCAAAGCCCGAACCACTTCCAGCCGCATCAAATCGATCTTCAGCGGCTCGGTCGGCAACATGGTCGAGTGGTACGACTGGTACGTCTATGCCGCGTTCTCGCTGTACTTCGCCAAGGCCTTTTTCCCCAAAGGCGACACCACCGCCCAATTGCTGAACACCGCCGCGATCTTCGCCGTGGGCTTCCTGATGCGTCCGATCGGCGGCTGGCTGATGGGCCTCTACGCCGACAAGGCCGGTCGCAAGAAAGCGCTGATGGCTTCGGTCTACCTGATGTGCTTCGGCTCGCTGCTGATCGCCCTGAGCCCGGGTTATGAAACCATTGGCATTGGTGCACCCATCCTGCTGATTTTCGCCCGCCTGCTGCAGGGCCTGTCGGTCGGTGGCGAATACGGCACCTCGGCCACTTACCTCAGCGAGATGGCGACCAAGGAACGTCGCGGTTTTTACTCCAGTTTCCAGTACGTGACCCTGATCTCCGGCCAGCTCATTGCCTTGGCCGTACTGATCGTGCTGCAACAGACCCTCACCACCGAGCAACTGTACGATTGGGGCTGGCGTATCCCGTTCGCCATCGGCGCCCTGTGTGCAGTGGTCGCGTTGTACCTGCGTCGCGGTATGGAAGAAACCGAGTCGTTCAGCAAAAAGGAAAAAGCCAAGGAAAGCGCGATGCGCACCTTGATGCGCCATCCCAAGGAACTGATGACCGTGGTCGGCCTGACCATGGGTGGCACCCTGGCGTTCTACACCTACACCACGTACATGCAGAAATACCTGGTGAACACCGTCGGCATGAGCATCTCCGACTCCACCACCATTTCCGCCGCGACCTTGTTCCTGTTCATGTGCCTGCAACCGATCATCGGCGGGCTGTCGGATAAAGTCGGACGGCGGCCGATCCTGATTGCATTCGGTGTCCTCGGTACCCTGTTTACCGTGCCGATTCTCACCACCTTGCACACCGTGCAAACCTGGTGGGGCGCGTTCTTCCTGATCATGGCCGCGCTGATCATCGTCAGCGGTTACACCTCGATCAACGCGGTGGTCAAAGCCGAACTCTTCCCCACTGAAATCCGCGCCCTGGGTGTAGGCCTGCCCTATGCGCTGACGGTGTCGATCTTCGGCGGCACCGCAGAATACATCGCGCTGTGGTTCAAGAGCATCGGCATGGAAACCGGTTACTACTGGTACGTCACCGCCTGCATCGCCTGTTCGTTGCTGGTCTACGCGACCATGAAAGACACCCGCAAGCATTCGCGGATCGAGACTGACTAAGCTTCCAGCCAGTCGCAAAAAAGGGCGCTGTCATCCGATGACCGCGCCCTTTTTCATGCCCGCAAACCTCTGTCCCGGGCGGTGATCACCGGCTCAGGATGGCTCGGCCAGTGCCTGGCGCCCGAACTTACGCTGGGCATAGGTCGCGCCGATAATCATCACCAGCAGGGTCCCCGCCAACACCGCAGACGAGCCGATGGTGCCGAAATCCAGGCCGCCCTTTTCATGGGGCTTGGTGAGGAAGTCCCCCAGGGTCGCGCCAAATGGCCGGGTCAGCACGAATGCGGCCCAGAACAGCAGGACCGACGAGATCCGGGTGAAGTACTTGAGCACCACCACCACGGCGATGGTGGCGCCGATCAACAATGCGCCGCCGGCGAAACCCAGGCCCGAATCATCGGCCAGGTAGTCGCCTAGGGCAGTGCCCAGGGTGTTGGAAAACAGAATCGCCATCCAATAGAACATCTCGCCCCTGAAGCTGTGGATCTTGTTCACGTTCAGTGAATCGCCGCTCAGGCGCCAGGCCGCGAAGATCGCCAGCAGTATCGCAATCAGGATCATCGAACCGGTGGCGTAGCCCAGCTCCAGGGTGCGGTCCATGAAGTCCGACATGGTGGTCCCGGCCGTGCTGGTGGAGAGGATCACGATCCAATACAGCACCGGGTTGTAGGTCTTGGAAAACAGTTGGGTGACCAGGGTCAGCACGAACACGCTGATCAGGATCATCGAGCTGATGGCGTAGCCGACATTCAAGGTCATCGACAACAGGTCCCCAGCGGTTTCTCCGAGGGTCGTCGCGCAGATTTTCATGACCCAGAACGCCAGGGTGATCTGAGGAAGTTTGTTCATTCGGTGCATCGCTCCAAGGCTCTATTCAAGACGGCCTGTCGTCGAATGCAGGCCTGGGCGAAGGCTGCGGGGCGTACGGTGAAAAATAGGTCCGTGGCGCATGAAAAATCCGTTGATCGCGACGCTACAGGGCAGATTGCCAGATTAATGGTCCGTTAATGCTCAAGTCGCAGCCTGACATTGAATCCATAACGCCGTCCCATACGTATACAGAGCACAGGCCAAACCGCAGTTATTCGCAGTCACTTGTGTCGGCCACTTAATCGATTAATTCGATTAATTTAAGCGTATTTTTGCGCTTTATAATCAAATTATCAGGAGTAGTATCTGTTTCACGCCCAACGCAAACCCCATTGAAGAACCTGGAGTGACCCTCATGAAAAGCAAATTGATCATCGCCCTGACCCTTTCGGTACTGGCTGCCAATGCCTTTGCTGCCGATGGTTTTGACCGTACCGGCTCCGCCACGCTGGCCGCTGATGGCTACGACCGCACTGGCTCGGCCACCGTTGTCGAGGACGGCTATGACCGCACCGGTTCTGCCACCTTCGCTGAAGACGGCTACGACCGCACCGGTTCTGCCACCTTCGCTGAAGACGGTTACGACCGCACCGGTTCTGCCACTGTCGCTGAAGACGGCTACGACCGCACCGGTTCTGCCACTGTCGCTGAAGACGGCTACGACCGCACCGGTTCCGCCACCATCAGCTAACACCCACGCGCGGCATCACAGCCCGGCTTTGGCCGGGCTTAGTCTTTTTCAGGCGGGGAGAAAAACGCCGGACCTCGCCCAAGGGCGGGCCCTTCCATGACTACCAAGGCTGGAATTAGCCCCTCGCGGCCGGCACTATGACGCCCTCGGATCACTGCGCTTAAGGAGCCCCCGCCATGCCCGACGATATTCACTACTACGAACCCGCTCAGGGCCACGGCCTGCCCCATGACCCGTTCAACGCTATCGTCGGCCCGCGCCCTATCGGCTGGATTTCCTCACAGGACACCCAAGGCCGGCTGAACCTGGCGCCCTATAGCTTCTTCAATGCCTTCAACTACATTCCGCCGATCATCGGGTTCTCCAGCGTCGGGCGCAAAGACAGCCTGAACAACATCGAGCAGACCGGCGAATTTGCCTGGAACCTGGCAAGCCGGTCCCTGGCCGAGCAGATGAACCAGAGTTGCGCATCTGTGCCGGCCGACGTCGACGAGTTCAAACTGTCGGGCCTGACCCCGGCCGCCTCAAAGGTGATCGCCGTACCGCGGGTAGCCGAAAGCCCGGTGTCCTTTGAATGCAAGGTCACGCAGATTATTCAATTGCAGCGAGCAGACCAGGAGCTGGTGCCAAGCTGGCTGATTCTCGGCGAAGTGGTCGCCGTGCATATCGCCAAGTGGCTGCTCAAGGACGGGGTGTACGACACCGCCGCAGCAGAACCGATTCTGCGCGGCGGCGGGCCTGCGGATTATTTCCAGTTGGGGCCTGAGGCCTTGTTCAAGATGTACCGCCCGGGTGCCGTCAGATAAGGTTCCAGGACAGCTCGCCGTCTTCATCGACGTCGATCAACTGCTCGAGCTTCTGCGCGGCAGCTTGGTCGGCGTCATCGGCCGCCTTGAATTTCTGCTCATCGAGCACTTTATGAAAACGCGGAGCCCCTGAACCGCCCAGGGCCTTGATGGCGATAGCGGCGCTGTAACCGCCCTCACCCGGTACCACCGCGGACACCGCTTCGAACTGCGCAAACTCTTTACGTGCCATGTTGCTGATCCTGGCCAATGGAAAGTCGGCCATTCTAAACCCTCAACTGGCCAGTTTGTGCATCGGGGCCTGGTTCAATTGCGCGTATTCGCCGTGGGCCTCGGCGGCCGAGACATGGCTGAAGGTGTGGAAGTCCAGGCTGTTGACCACCAGGTCCTGTACCAACTCGGCAAAAATCGCCATGGCTGGGGAGCTGAAGTAGGCGGTCATCGCCTGCTGACTGCTCCAGAAGCCGGAAACCATCCACAGTTCGGCATCACACTGCGAGTGCTGCAACGCGAAATGCAGGCAACCGGGCGCCTGGCGCGACGGCTCGATCAGGCTGCTCAAGCGCGCGCCCAATTCCGTGGTGCGCCCACTGCGGGCACGGACGAAAGCCATATGACTGACAGGACTATGCGTGGACATCTGCGACCCTCCCAGGGTGTTGTCGAGGCAGCCGTGGGACGGGCTGCGACAGGGTCAAAGATTAAACGGCCGCGGCAGCAGTCGTTAGTCGAATCCTGTCGGCCTTTTGCACAATCCTGCGAGCGGCGTGAGAACGAACCAGCGCCCGCCCGATAGCCACACAGAAACCATATGACTGTTTCAAGCAAGTGACACCCGCGCCGAAACAGGCATTGTGTCCAATACGCGCGTGCGCTGCAGAATCAGGCAAGTTTTACGCAGGATTCGCCTACCCATGGTTCTTGCACAAACTTAAGCTGTGCCCATCAGAAACGCCGGAGGCTTCCCATGTCGTCACTCGAATATCCGCAAGCTCCGCTGGATCCGGACATGGAAAAACAGCGCGCCGAGCTGGCCGGAATCATTCACCGCAACACCTGCGAAGACGGCAGCTACGCCACGGCCATCCACTCACTGTTTGTTTCGCGCCACAGCAGCTCTCACCAGTTCGCCCCGGTGCTGGCCCAGCCCGCGCTGTGCATCATGGCCCAGGGGCGCAAGGAGGTGCGGCTGGCCGACGAAACCTTCAACTACGACCCACTCAATTACCTGGTGGTGTCGGTGTCGGTGCCCTTGAGCGGCAAAGTCGCCATCGTTTCGCCCGAGGAGCCGATCCTGGCCTTGCGCCTGGACATCGACCCCGCCGAAATCAGCGCGCTGATTGCCGACGCCGGCCCCCTGGGGGTGCCGAGCCGGCCCACCGGGCGCGGCCTGTATGTCGAACAACTCGACCCGCCGATGCTCGACGCCGTGTTGCGTCTGGCCCGTTTGCTGGACACGCCCAAAGACATCGTCATGCTCGCGCCGCTGATCCGCCGGGAAATCCTCTACCGGCTGCTGCGCAGCAAGCAGGGGCATCGGCTGTATGAGATTGCCATCGCCAACAGCCAGAGCCATCGCGTCAACCAGGCCATCAAGTGGCTCAACGGCAACTATGAACAACCCCTGCGCATCGATGATCTGGCGCGGGAGGTCAACCTCAGCGTTTCGACCCTGCACCATCGCTTCAAGGCCATGACCGCCATGAGTCCGTTGCAGTACCAGAAGCAACTGCGCCTCCAGGAAGCGCGGCGCCTGATGCTCGCCGAAGGCCTGGAGGCCTCCGCCGCTGGCTACCGCGTGGGCTACGAAAGCCCGTCGCAATTCAGCCGCGAGTACAGCCGCCTGTTCGGCGCCCCGCCACTGCGCGACATGGCCCGCCTGCGGATCAACGTCTGAATCCAGCGCCGGCCTCGGCGCTGGATAATTCGGCTCAGCGGGCCCGGATCACATGCTTGATCTCCTGGAATGCCTGCAACCCCCAAGGCCCCAGTTCGCGGCCGATGCTGCTCTGTTTGTAGCCGCCCCACGCCGCCTGCGGAAAAATCACCTGCGGCGCATTGATCCACACCAGCCCGGCCTGCAGCTCGTTAGCCACCCGCTCCGCTCGCTCGGTGCAACCACTGACCACGCTCGCCACCAGGCCAAACGCGCTGTCATTGGCCAGGTCCACGGCCTCCTGCTCACTGGTAAAACTGCGCACACAGAGCACCGGGCCGAAGATTTCCTCGCACCAGAGCGCGCTGTCCAGAGGCACCTGGGTGAAGATCGTCGGCTCAATGAAATAGCCACGGGGCAGCGCCGGCGGACGTGCGCCACCACACACCAGCTTGGCGCCGACACTCAATCCAGCCTGGATATGGCCCAACACCCGCTGGTACTGCGCCTGGTTGACCAGTGCGCCCATGTCCACCTCGGCAGCGAACGGCTCGGCGACCCGGATCGCCTCGGCCCGGGCCTTGAGAAGCAGCAGAAACTCATCCGCCAGTTCTTCAGCCACCAGCACCCGACTGGTGGCCGAGCACATCTGCCCAGCGTTGAAAAAACCGCCGCCACAGGCCAGCTCTACCGCCAGGTCGAGATCGGCATCGGCCAGCACCAGCAACGACGATTTGCCGCCCAGCTCCAGGCTGACGCCCTTGATGCTTTCTGCTGCACGTTGCATGACCTGGACACCGACCGCATTGCTGCCGGTAAAGGAAATCTTCGCCACCCGTGGATCGGCCGCCAGGGGTGCGCCGACTGCCAGGCCGGTGCCACACACCAGGTTGAACACGCCGTCGGGCAAGCCGCTGTCGGCAATGATCGCCGCCAGCTCCAGCTCCGGCAGCGGCGTGACCTCCGACGGTTTGAGGACCACGCTGCACCCGGCAGCCAAGGCGGGCGCCAGCTTCCAGGCGGTGGTGACCATGGGGAAGTTCCAGGGCACGATCAAGCCGACCACGCCGCAGGGTTCGCGACGCAGGCGGGCGCTGAAATCGTCACTGGGCAATGGCACATCCGTGTCCTGGGCGGTATCCAGGCCCTCGGCCAGGCCGGCGTAATACTCGAAGGTGGCAATCACATCATCCACATCGATAGCCGCTTCGAATTGCGGCTTGCCGTTGTTACTCGATTGCAGCTGCATCAGGCGTTCGCGGCGTGCGGCAACCCCCGTGGCAATCCTGCGCAAGACCAGGGCACGCTCGGCGCCGCTGCTAGCGGACCACACACGAAATCCCGCCTGGGCGGCGCGTACCGCCTGCTCCACATCCTGCCCATCCCCCCCCGCGACCACCGCCAAAGGCTGCTCCGTGGACGGGTTAATCACCTGCAAGCGTTCGCTGCCCGCACGCCATTGGCCATTGATGTACAGCCCATTCGACAGATTCATTGTGCTCATGCCTGCACCGCCTGCATCCAGCCGACCTGGTCGATTTCAATCAGGCTCGGCCCCTGGCGTGCGGCGGCGGCACGCAGGGCGTTGCGCAACTGCTCGACACTGGCGATGGCTTCGGCGGCGCAGCCCAGGGCCTTGGCCACCCCGATAAAGTCTGGGGTGTAGATGTCCACACCCACCGGCGTGATGGCGCGGTTGACCATGTATTTCTTGATCTCTTCGTACCCCTGGTTATTCCACAGCAGCACGATGATCGGGGCCTGGGCCTCCACGGCGCTGGCCAATTCCGCCAGGGTGAATTGCAGGCCGCCATCGCCGATCAGGCAGGCCACCGGGCCGCGTGCATTGCGCTCGGAACCACCGCCCAGCCAGGCGCCCACCGCTGCCGGCAAGGCATAGCCAAGGGTGCCGTAACCGGTGGACGAGTTGAACCAGCGCCGCGGGTGCTCGGGGTTGAAGGTCAGGTTGCCGCTGTACACCGGTTGCGTGGAGTCACCGACGAACACAATCTCCGGCAGCTCCTGGAGCACGGTTTCCAGCAGCAGGGTCTGGGCGCGGGTCGGGGCGTCCCAGGCGCTATTGAGTTCGCCGCGCAGTCGCGCCGCGCGAGCCGGGCCCCACTCTGTCGCGCGCTCAGCCAGAGGTTGCTGGCTCAACTGCGCCAGCAAAGCCTCGGCGGCCATCTGCGCATCGGCCACCAGCGCCACCTGTGGCGGGTAGTTGCGCACGGTCTGGTCCGGGTCGATATCGATCCGCAACAAGGCTCCGGGAATCTCAAACCCGCCGGCGAAGGTCACGTCGTAATCGGTCTCGGCCAGTTCGGTGCCGATGGCCAACACCACGTCAGCTTCTGCCACCAGGGCCCGGGTGGCGACCAGGGACTGGGTCGAGCCGATCAGCAGCGGGTGCGTGGAGGGCAGCATGCCCTTGGCGTTGATGGTCAGGGCCACCGGCGCCTGCAACAGCTCCGCCAGTCGGGTCAGCGCAGACGCCGCATCGATCGCGCCACCGCCAGCGAGGATCAGCGGACGCTGGGCGCTGGCCAGCCGCTGGCTCATCTGCGCGATGGCGGCAGGTGCGGCACCGGCACGGGCGATGCTGACCGGGGTGCTGGCGAGCAGATCATCGGCGTCTTCGACCAGGACATCGAGGGGGATTTCAATATGCACCGGGCGCGGACGCCCGGCCTGGAACAAGGCGAAGGCCCGGGCCAATACCCCCGGCAGCTCGGCGGCAGACATCAGGGTGTGGGAAAACGCCGCCACGCCGCCCACCAGCGCCGCCTGGTTCGGCAGCTCGTGCAGCTTGCCGCGCCCACCGCCCAACTGGCTGCGCGATTGCACACTGGAGATCACCAGCATCGGAATCGAATCGGCGTAGGCCTGGCCCATGGCCGTGGTGATGTTGGTCATCCCCGGGCCAGTGATGATGAAACACACCCCTGGCTTGCCGCTGGTACGTGCGTAGCCGTCGGCCATGAAGCCGGCCCCCTGCTCATGACGCGGAGTGACGTGGTTGATGCTCGACCCGGACAGCCCACGGTACAGCTCGACGGTGTGCACCCCGGGAATGCCGAACACCTGCTCGACCCCATATCCTTCAAGTAACTTGACCAGTACTTCGCCGCACGTCGCCATTTCATCGCCCTTGTTCTTGGTTGGACACCGGGCGTCGGCGGCCGGCTTTAACCCGCCATCAAACGCCCAGAGAAGGGGTATTGGAACGGCGGCCCCGTAGCCGGGACAATGGATAAAAAGTCATACTAGCCATGTCCCCACGTCATGCCTTGGCCCCTATGAAACGCCTCCCTCCCCTGCCTGCGCTGCACACGTTCCTGATCACTGCCCAGTGCTGCAATTTCACGCGCGCCGCCGAGCAATTGCACATCACCCAGGGCGCGGTCAGCCGGCAGATCGCCGGGCTGGAAAGTCACCTGGGCTACCCCTTGTTCCAGCGCCAGGCGCGGGGCTTGAGCCTCACCGCCCAAGGGCTGGAATGGCTGCCCCGGGTGCAGCAGGTGTTCGAGTTGATCAATGGTGCAGTGGATGAAATCGGCGGGCAGAACCACAACCTGCGCCTCAAAGCCCCGACCTGCGTGATGCGCTGGCTGCTGCCGCGTTTGCTGCAATGGCAGAAGGAGCGCCCGGAAGTACCGGTGCAACTGACCACCACGGTGCAGCATGGCGTGGATTTCAGCCGCGAGCCGTTCGATGCAGCGGTGATGTACGGCGCCCCGCCCACCCCGACCTTGGGTTCGCGGCACCTGTTCAATGAACAACTGACGCCGGTCTGCTCCCGCCCGCTGCTGGAGGGTTCGGTGCCCCTCAAGACCCCGACGGACCTGCAACAGCACCTGCTGCTGCACCCGTCCCATGACCAGCGAGACTGGCAGAGCTGGCTGAAAGCTGCCGGTACGCCGCTGAAGACCCTGGGCAAAGGCCAGCATTTCGAGACCCTGGACCTGGCGATGTCCGTGGCCTCCCAAGGTTCCGGCGTGGCGATGGGCGACTGGGCATTGATTGGCGACGACCTGAGTGCCGGGCGGCTGGTCATGCCCTTTGATTTGAAAGTGCCGACGGGCCAGGCCTACTACCTGGTCTACCCGGAACGCCCAGGCCCATCGGCGGCCTTGCAGGAGTTACTGGACTGGCTGGTCACCCAGGCACGACAGCGCTAAACCCGTAGCCGCTGCCGTTAGGCTGGGCTGGAGCCCACTCAATAACCGACGGTGAACCGCTGCCGGCGATGGGCCGGTTTTTCAACTTCGTCGATCAAGGCAATCGCGTAGTCGGCAAAGCTGATCCAGCTCCGCCCTTCGGCGCTGACCAGCAAGTGATCCTGGCCGAGGCGGAAATTCCCGGTGCGCTCGCCCTCGACAAACTCCGCCGATGGCGAGAGGAAGGTCCAGTCCAGACCCTGTTCCTGACGCAGGGTATCGAGGTAGACACCGCCGGCGCTGGCTTCGGCCTTGTACTCCGGCGGGAAGCCCGGGCTGTCGATAACCTTGCCGCCATCGGGCAACAGCAGTGAACCGGCACCGCCGACCACCAGCAGGCGCTTGACCCCGGCCTTCTTCACCGGCTCGATGATGGCGCTGGCGGCGATGGAGGAGAAATGCGCGGCACTGATCACGGCATCGTGACCGGCCAGGACCGCTTGCAATGCGGCGCTGTCGGCCACATCGACGTCACGGGTCACCACACCGGCACGCTGACCGATCTTCGCCGTGTTGCGGGCAATAGCGGTCACGCTGTGACCACGACGCAGGGCTTCTTCCAGCAATTGGCTACCGGCACGACCGGTGGCACCAATGATTGCGATCTTGCTCATGACTGTTCTCCAGTTGCGATAAGTCCTACAGGGTCTCCCGCGCCAGGCACGGGAGTGAATCAAACCGATCTGCTCACCACTTCATCTCGCCCTTGGCGACTTTGGCGCTGAGTTCCAAGGAGCTTTCTTCGCCCAGGTTCGGGTAGCGCTTTTTCATGGCCGCGATCAGCTCGGCAGAATTCTTCGCCTTGGCGGATTCTTCGTCGAAAGCCTTGATGTAATCGGCGGTGAACTGCACCGGCGCCAGGGACCGGGCGCTGTCACCCAGGAAGTGCCCCGCAATTACGGTCTTGGGCTGCAGGCCCTGGATGGTCTGCAGGGTGCTCAACCAGTCCTGGTGCGATTGCGCGCTCTGGGTATCGGCCATCCACACGTGGATGTTTTCCGCGACTACGACGCCACCTACCACCGCCTTGATCGACGGGATCCAGACAAAGCTCCGATCCGGCTGCTTGCCGTCCAGGCCGATGATCTCCAGTTTCTGCCCTTCCAGGGTCAGGCTGTGGCCTTTGAGTACACCGGGAACGATGGTTTTACCCGGCACGTCGGCGCCCATTTTCGGGCCCCAGAAGGCCAGTTTTCCGTCAACCGTAGCCTTGATGTGCTCGACCGTTGGCTGCGAAGCCACGACCTTGGCCTTGGGAAACGCCGCCGTGATGGTCTCCAGACCGAAGTAATAGTCCGGATCACCATGGCTGATGTAGATGGTGGTCAGTTGCTTGCCGCTGGCGCGAATTTTCTCAACCAACTGCTCGGCCTGGGACTTACCGAACTGGGCATCCACCAGAATGGCTTCCTTCTTGCCACTGACCAGCACCGAGGTCACCGGAAAGATTGCTGCCGCGCCGGGGTTGTAGACATCCAGGGTCAGCCCTGGCTCGGCCGCTGCGGTGTGGGCGGCAAAACCCAGGACAGCGCTGGCCAGCAGCAGGCGTTTGAGTGAGGTGAATCCGATCATGGGGCAACTCCAGAGTCTGTGGGCTTGGGTTTCGATGACGGGAGCTTAGTTGCGTCAGTCGATACAAAAAATGCGATGCTGGAACATAGTTTGTTTCTAAAAGCGGGCAAATCATGGATCGTCTTCAAGCAATGCGTGTGTTTGTGAGTGTGGTCGACCTCGGCAGCCAGTCGGCGGCGGCTGATCATCTCGACCTGTCGCGCCCGGTGGTTTCGCGTTATCTGGCGGAGTTGGAGGATTGGGTCGGCGCGCGACTGATGCACCGCACCACACGCAAACTCAGCCTGACTGCAGCGGGCAGCGAGATCCTGCCGCGGTGCCGGCAAATGCTGGAGCTGTCGAATGACATGCAGGCGGCGGTCAGTGAGCCGGATGACGCCCCGCGCGGGCTGCTGCGCATCAGTGTCAGCACCTCGTTCGGTCAGGCCCAACTGGCTGACGCCGTGGCCGCCTACGTCAAGCGTTACCCCGGGGTCAGCATCGATTTGCAGATGCTCGACCGCACGGTGAACCTGGTGGATGAACGCATCGACCTGGCGATCCGTACCAGCAACGACCTGGACCCGAACCTGATCGCCCGGCGCCTGACGGTCTGCCGATCGGTGATCTGCGCCTCCCCGGCCTATCTGCGCGAACACCCCACACCACGCCGGGTGGAGGAGCTGAGCGAACATAACTGCCTGACCCACTCCTACTTCGGCAAAAGCCTGTGGCATTTCGAACAGGCGGGGGAACAGCTGTCAGTTCCGGTACAAGGCAACATCAGCGCCAACGAAGCCAGTACCTTGCTGCGTGCCGCCATGGCGGGCGCCGGGATCGCCATGCTGCCCAGCTACCAGGCCGGCGTGCATATCCACAGCGGCGAGCTGGTGCGCCTGCTGCCCGATGCCGAACCACGGCAAATGAACATGTATGCGGTGTACGCCTCGCGCAAGCACATGCCCACAGCGCTGCGCAGCATGCTGGACTTCCTGGTCCTGAGATTTCCCGAGGAACCGCAGTGGGATCAGGGTCTGTAACAGCCGCCTGACAGGGGCCCATGTGCAGCCGATCAACCGGCTGAATACCCTGTCAACCATGCGGACCTGCGGTCTGGCAACTCGGCGGTGCTGGCCTATGCTGATTAAGTAGCCCTTCAATTAATGGGGCTACTCGTTCAGAGGTACTCGCCATGAACATCAAAACAAGAAGGTATCTGGCAATCTTCCTGACCTGCGGCGCAACGCTGGCGCTTTACGGCACCGCGGCCTACCGCGTCGAACAGGCCCGGCAATTGCCCCGGGTCTACGCCAGTTGCAGCCTTGAGCACTGCATCCCGCACTCGGCCACGTTGAACGCCCTCCGATAAGGCGCTGCTCAATCCTCGCGGGCCTGGTCGATCTTCAACCGATCGCGGAACGCCTTGGGCGAAATACCAATGCGGCGTCGGAACAACCGCGTGAAGTTGGTCGGGTCGGAAAAACCCAGGCTGTCGGAAATCTCGTAGATGGTCATCCCGGTGTACGTCAGCAGGCGCTTGGCTTCGAGCAACTGCCGCTCATGCATGATCTGCAACGCGGGCTGCCCGGCCAGTTCGCGACAGGTGCCGTTGAGGTGTGAAACCGAAATTCCCAGCTTGTGTGCCAGGTCCTCGACCTTCACATGCTCGCGATAGTGCGCCTCCACCAGTTGCACAAACCCATTGAAATACTCCCGGGCGCGCTGCGGCCGCTGATTGGCGCTGCGGCGCTGGATCGCCTGGCGGCTGACCCAGACCACAATGGTGCTGACCAATGCATGCATCAGCATTTCGCGGGCCGGCTGATGCCCGTGGTACTCCTGCTGCAAGGCGGCGAACAGGCCGTTGAGGTAAGAGCCGTCGGCGCGTGCCGGATAGCTCTCGGCCAGCGCCAGGGCATTCACTGACTGCCCCAATTGCGCCTGTAAATGCGCCACCAGCGGCGCGGCCAGCGTCAGCACATACCCTTCAATGTCCTCGGAAAAACGAAAGCCATGCACCGACAACGGCGGTAGCACTTGCAGCGCCGACTCCCCCAGCAAGGTGCGCTGCCCTTCGATCTCGAGTTCCGCCTGCCCACGGTGGACGAACAGTAATTGGCCGAGGTCGGCGTGCCGGTGCGGCTTGATTTCCCAATGGTGTTCGCGACTGCGTTTGCTGATGGTTTCGCAGTGCAACAAGTCCGGGGTCGGCCAGCCCAGGCTCTCGCCGTAGAGTTTGAACACCGGGATGGAAGGAAGGGCAGGCTTGTTCATAACTGCAATCCAGGCCTCAGAGTGACGGGCGATAATCGCACCGATTGGCGAAATGAACAGGTATCGGCTCAGTTTTCACCTTCAATTGACAGGTTCGCCAGTGAAGAATGCAAGCACTCTAAACATAAAAAACCATTCATCGAACCTTGTTCGGCTGAAGCTTGCGAGTCATAAAAACAATGAAAACCCTGAAAACCCAAGTCGCCATCATTGGCGCCGGCCCCTCCGGCCTGCTGCTCGGCCAACTGTTGCACAACGCTGGCATTGACACTGTGATCGTTGAACGCCAAGACCCGGACTACGTCCTGGGCCGTATTCGCGCCGGGGTCTTGGAGCAAGGCATGGTCGATCTACTGCGCCAAGCCGGTGTCAGCCAGCGCATGGACGCCGAAGGCCTGGTGCATGGCGGCTTCGAGCTGGCGTTCGACGGTCGCCAGGTGACCATCGACCTGCACGCGCTGACCGGCGGCAAGAACGTGATGATCTACGGCCAGACCGAGGTCACCCGCGACCTGATGCAGGCACGCGAAGCCGCCGGCGCGGTGACCCTTTATCAAGCCCGCGACGTGCAGCCCCATGGCATGAAGAGCGAGCAACCCTACCTGACCTTCGAACACAACGGCGAAGCGGTGCGTCTGGAGTGCGACTACATCGCCGGCTGCGATGGCTTCCACGGCGTGGCCCGGCAATCGATTCCCGCCCAATCCCTGAAAATTTTCGAGCGGGTCTACCCCTTCGGCTGGCTGGGCATCCTGGCCGATACTCCGCCGGTCCACGAAGAACTGGTCTACGCCCGGCACGCTCGCGGCTTTGCCCTGTGCAGCATGCGCTCGACCACCCGCACCCGTTACTACCTGCAAGTACCGGCCGATGAGCAGGTCGAGAACTGGTCCGACCAACGCTTCTGGGACGAACTCAAACACCGCCTGCCACCGGCCCTGGCCGAACGCCTGGTGACCGGCCCGTCGATCGAGAAAAGCATCGCGCCGCTGCGTAGCTTCGTGGTCGAGCCGATGCAATACGGGCACATGTTCCTGGTGGGCGATGCCGCGCACATCGTGCCGCCAACCGGCGCCAAGGGCCTGAACCTGGCAGCCAGCGACGTCAGTACGCTGTTCAATATCCTGCTCAAGGTCTACCGCGAGCAACGCACCGACCTCTTGGAAAAATACTCGGAAATCTGCCTGCGCCGGGTGTGGAAAGCCGAGCGTTTCTCCTGGTGGATGACCTCGATGCTGCACCAGTTTCCCGATGCCGACCCGTTCAGCCAGCGCATTACCGAAGCGGAGCTGGATTATTTTGTCAGCTCCGAAGCTGGACGAAAAACCATTGCGGAAAATTACGTCGGCCTTCCTTACGAGGCTATCGAGTAGGAGGCTATCGAGTACACTAGCGCTCATTCCCGCTAGCCTTGCACCCTGCGGGTCCATTACTGCCCGCAGGTTTCTTCGTGACCCAGTTCCCCCCGACCGGCCAGGCCACACCGGCCATACGCAGTGTGTTGATCGCCCTGATGCTGGCGATTTTTCTTGGCGCACTGGACCAGACCATCGTCGCCGTTTCCATGCCGGCCATTTCCGCGCAGTTCAAGGATGTCAGCCTGCTGGCCTGGGTCATCTCCGGCTACATGGTGGCCATGACGGTGGCGGTGCCGATCTACGGCAAGCTCGGCGACCTGTATGGCCGGCGCACACTGATGCTGTTCGGCATGGGCCTGTTTACCCTGGCCTCGCTGTTCTGCGGCATGGCGCAAAGCATGGAGCAACTGGTGCTGGCGCGGATTTTCCAGGGCATCGGCGCCGGCGGGATGATTTCGGTGAGCCAGGCGATCATCGGCGATATTGTTCCCCCTCGTGAGCGCGGGCGCTACCAGGGTTACTTCAGCGGCATGTATGCGGTGGCCAGCGTCGCCGGGCCAGTGCTCGGTGGCTATATGACCGAGTACCTGTCCTGGCGCTGGGTATTCTTGATCAACCTGCCCCTGGGCCTGGGTGCCTGGCTGGTGGCCCATCGCACCCTGGTGGGGCTGCCCCTGCCGCAACGCAAGCCGATCATCGACTACCTCGGCACGCTGTTGATGATCATCGGCCTGACCGCCCTGCTGCTGGGCATCACCGAAATCGGCCAGGGCCGCTCCTGGCGCAGCAACCAAGTCCTTGGCCTGCTCAGCGTCGCCGTGGTCGCCCTGGGGCTGTTTGTCTGGCATGAGCGCAGGGCCCGCGAGCCACTGCTGCCGATGCACTTGTTCGCCAACCGCAACGCGGTCCTGTGCTGGTGCACGATCTTTTTCAACAACTTCCAGGCCATTTCCCTGATTGTGCTGATGCCGCTGCGTTTCCAGAGTGTCACCGGCGCCGGTGCCGACAGCGCAGCGCTGCACCTGCTACCGCTGGCCATGGGCTTGCCGATGGGGGCTTATTGCGCCGGACGCCGGACCTCGGTGACCGGACGCTACAAGCCGATGATCCTCGGCGGCGCGCTGCTGATGCCGATCGCGATCCTCGGCATGGCCTTCAGCCCGCCCCAGGCGGTGCTGATGAGCAGCCTGTTTATGCTGTTGTGCGGGATTGCCGGTGGCATGCAGTTCCCCACCTCGCTGGTGGGCACTCAGAATGCGGTGGAACAACGGGACATAGGCGTGGCCACCAGCACCACCAACCTGTTCCGTTCCCTCGGCGGGGCGGTCGGGGTAGCACTGATGTCGGCGCTGCTGCTGACTTTGCTGCAACACTCCAGCCTGGCTCATCTGTCGGGCTCGGCACTGCTGGTCGAAGGCAGCTCGGGCAACGCCTTGCTCGATAGCCTGAATGCCGCGCCCGGCCCTGCGCAGGACGCCTTGCGCGCCGAGTTGCTGCTGACCTTCCGCCATTTGCTGATGGTCAGCGCGGCGGTGTCCCTGTTGGGGCTGGCTGCGGCCCTGGCCATGCCCAACATGCTGTTGCGCGGACGCGAAGACGCCGTGCGCTAGGCCGCGCCAGGGTGCAAGACCTCACGGACTGTAATAACCGACCGCCACCAGCAGGTCGCCGACCTTGCGCAGATAAGCATGTTTGTCTTCGACCTTGCCGGTTACCGGGTTTTTCCAACGGTATTCATATTCCCCCTGATCCTGCTTGGCCATCAGGGCCAGGATCGGCTCCCCCACCGGCTTGCCCTGGGGGTCCCTGATCTTGCCAAAGTCGGTATTGACCAAGCGCAGATTGGTGCCGTGGGCCACGTAGCGGTGGGTCTTGAGGTCGACGACAAAGACATACAGGTCGTCCTGCAGAAAACCGCCCTTAAGTGAGTTGATGGCGCTGAGGGTCTGTTTCTGGTCACTGCCCAGTGCGGTAGCCGCCTTGTCGAGCAGCGCCCTGGCCTGATCGGCTGACGCCCGGGGCAGGTAGTAGCCAACCGCCAGAATGCGCTCGCCGACCCGCTGGAAAAACACCCGCTTGCGCTCGACCTTGCCATCGGCCCAGTTCTGCCAGCGGTACTCGGCTTCTTGGACACCCTCGCCTTCCGGGGTCTTGAGCACGTCCTTGAAGGCTTTTTTCAGGTCCGGCCCAAGCACCTCGGACACCTCGCGACCGATCAGCGCCGCCGATGGGCCTCCGCTGGCGAGCATCACGCCTTGGGTGTCGACCACGAACACATAGCGGTCCTTGTCGACAAAATCGCCCTGACGGCTGAATGCGGCAAATGCCTTGTCACCCTGCTGCTGATAATAAGCCACGGCTTTTTCCAGCAAGGCCCTAGCCGCTGCGCCTTCATCTGCGTCCTGCGCGGCCGCCATGGCAACACCGCCAAAGAGCATCAACAACCCGTACAGCCAGGAACCTTTCAGCAAAGCCTTCATTGCCCATCCCTCGTTCTTGTTGGTGTTTCAAGAGCGTAGACGGCAACAGGCTATGGTCGAGTATTCAGCCAAAGGGGGGGGATGGACGAGCCTTCCCACGCCTGGCGCAGGAAGGCTGGGGGCGATCAGGGACGGGCGCTGATCTGCTGTTGCAGGTTCTGGATCTGGCTTTGCAGGGTATTGATATTGCGCGTGACCTGGCCGCGGAAAGCGTCGAATTCGGCGGTATTGGTCGCCCCTTGCGCCGCTGCCGGATGGTTATCCTGCTGGCTCTTGAGCACGATCATGTCCTGCTCCAGGCGCTCCACGGCTGCGCTCGGGTTGCCCTGTTTTTTCAGCGCAGCGACGTCAGCCGCCAGGCTCTTGAGCTGGGTATCGAGCTTACCGGCATCGCCCTGGCTGCCCTTGAGGGTTGCCAACTCGGCGCTCAAGGCTTTCACCTGGGCCTGCAACTGGGTGTTGGCGGCCTGCTGTTCGGTGGTCTGGGCGCTCATCTGGGCCAGGCGCTTGTCGAGGTCAGTGGCCTGCCCGGCAACACCTTGCTGCTGCTTGCCTTGATCCAGCAACTTGTTTTCGAGCTGCTTGATCTGCAGCTTCAACGCTTCGCTGTCGCTGTTGACGTTGGACTGGCTGGCCACCACCTTGCCGGAAATGTCCTGCAAACGCCCCGCCGCCTCCTCACTGATACGGGCAAAGCTTTCCTGGGTTGCCACCAGTTGCTGCTCCATCAGCGAGATCTGCTGAAAGCTCCACCAGGCCAGACCGATAAAGGCAATGAACAATGCCCCGACCAGCGCCCACAGTGGTCCGGTGCTCGGCCCCTTGACCTTGGTCACCGGCGTACCGCGCGAATGCACAGCGGTGCGCTCGCGGGCAGCGGTGGTAGTCGGGAAATCATCGTCATCGAGAGGGTCGGCGCGCAGGCTGGGAACATCATCGAAGTCGTCGTTGGCATCGTTACGCATGGGTCAACCTTTGTGAAACGCAGTAATGGCTGGGTGGGCGAGTATAAACCGCTAACTGGCCGCACTGATCGACCCCGACAAGCAAACTCGGTTCAGTGTTTGTTTTCAGCGTATGTCCTGGGCCTTCCACCAACCGCAGAATTCGTCGAGGGCGGTCCACAGGCTGACCTTGGGCTCGTAGTCCAGATAATGCCGGGCCCGGCTGATGTCGAGGGTGAAGTTCTTGTTCATGACCTGCATCCCCAGGCGCGACAGGGTCGGTTCGGGGCGGCCGGGCCACAGCTTGCACGCGCCCTCATTGAGCGCCGCAAGGCTATAGGCCAGGCCGTAGGAGCGGTAGCGCGTGACCTGCGGCACCTCCATCTGGCGCATCACGTAGTTGATCACGTCCCACACCGGCACCGGGGCGCCGTTACTGATGTTGTAGGCTTTGCCCAGGGCCGAGCCGGCAGCCAGCAAACTGCTGAGCAGGGCTTCATTGAGGTTCTGCACGCTGGTGAAGTCGACCTTGTTCAGGCCATTGCCGACAATCGCCAGCCGCCCCTTGCGCTGCATCTTCAGCAGGCGCGGAAAAATGCTCATGTCCCCGGCACCGGTCACGAAGCGCGGGCGCAGCGCCAGGACTTCCAGCCCGAACTCCTGGGCGCCGAAGACTTTCTGCTCGGCCAGGTACTTGGTCGCGGCATAGGGGTGCTTGAAGCGCTTGGGCACTTGTTCTTCGGTCAGGCCCAGGTGATCACGGCCGTCGAAGTAGATCGACGGCGAAGACAGGTGCACCAGGCGTCGCACATTTTGCTTGAGGCAGGCCTCGACCACGTTTTCGGTGACCAGCACGTTGCCTTGGTGGAAGTCCTGATAACGCCCCCACAGACCCACTGCCCCGGCGCAATGGACCACGGCGTCGACATCACGACACAGATTGCGTACCAGACCGGCATCACTCAAGTCGCCCTGGATGAACTCAGCCCCGCGGCGCAGCAAATGCTCGACCGCTTCGGCCCGACGCCCGTTGACCCGTACATCCAGGCCTTGCTCAAGGGCGAACCGCGCAAAGCGTCCGCCAATGAAGCCGCTTGCGCCGGTGACCAGAATTTTCATGACTTCTCCTAGAAATGCAGTGCGCGCTTCACTTGCCGCTGCAGCTTGACGCTTACGGCTGCCCCCAGGGCACCAACCATTGCGCGGACGAACGCGCCAGATGCTCGGTCAGCGCCCCCAGCAGTTGGCCGCCATTGCGCCAATGATGCCAGTACAGCGGCACATCGATCGGCTTATCTGGCAGCAACTCCAGCAATTGGCCGCGCGCCATCTGTTCGCGCACTTGCAGCTCCGGCACCAGGCCCCAGCCCAGGCCAGCTTCCGTGAGGCGGATAAACCCCTCCGAAGAGGGGCACAAATGGTGCTCGAACCCGCCATTGACCCCGAGCGACGCCAGGAAGCGATGCTGCAGGAAATCATCCGGACCGAACACCAATGCCGGGGTGCGAGCCAGTTGCTCGGCGCGCACGCCGTGGGGGAAATGGCGCTGGATAAACGCCGGGCTGGCCAGCGCGCGATAACGCATGGCGCCCAACAGCAGGCTGCGAGCACCGGCCACCGGCCGCTCGCTGGCACAGACGCAGGCCGCCACTTCCCCGGCGCGCATGCGCTTGAGGCCGACGGTCTGATCCTCGACCACCAGGTCCAGCAGCAAGTGCTGTTCAGCGCAAAAATTGCCCACCGCCTCGGCCCACCAAGTGGCCAGGCTGTCGGCATTGAGGGCAATGCGCAGGCGCTCCGGCAGGCCTTCTTCATCCAGCGCCGGCACCAGGCTCTGCAGGTCTCGCTCGAGCAAACGCACCTGCTGCACGTGGTTGAGCAGGCGCCGGCCGATTTCAGTCGGCGCCGGCGGCGTGGCCCGCACCAGCACCGGCTGCCCGACCCGGGCCTCCAGCAATTTGATGCGCTGGGAGATGGCCGATTGCGACAGCCCCAGCACCTGGGCCGCACGTTCGAACCCCGCCTGCTCTACCACGGCGGCCAGGGCCGAGAGCAATTTGTAGTCGAACATCAGTTTTCCTAATGAGCGATCAGTAATATTGGTTTTTCTTATACCGCCTGCGACCGGAAAATAGCCAGCGTAAAACCTCTGCAATACCTCTTCGCTCAAGGATTCTGTTCATGGTCGGTGAAACCTCCCTCGCAACCCTGCTGCGCAGCATGAGCCCGCAGCTCAACGACGGCGACTACGTGTTCTGCTCCATTGCCGAGCGCAGCCTGCTGCGGGACTGCGAGGTGCTGGGCAGCTTTCGCGAACGCGAAGGCCTGACCGTGATTCTCCAGCGCCACGAAGCCGAGCGCCTAGGGCTGAGCTTCGACTATGTGGCCGCCTGGATCACCCTCAACGTGCATTCGGCGCTTGACGCCGTAGGCCTGACTGCCGCCTTCGCCAGTGCCCTGGGCAAGGCTGGGATCAGTTGCAACGTGATCGCCGGCTACTACCACGACCACCTGTTTGTCGGCCGGGCGGATGCCGGGCGGGCGATGCAGGTGCTGCAGCAACTGACCGCCGGCGAGGAGCAGTAATCATGTGGCAAAGCTATGTAAACGGCCTGTTGGTGGCCGCCGGGCTGATCATGGCCATCGGCACTCAGAACGCGTTCGTCCTGGCCCAGAGCCTGCGGCGCGAGCATCACCTGCCGGTAGCGGCACTGTGCGTGACCTGCGATGCGTTGCTGGTGGCGGCCGGCGTCTTCGGCCTGGCCACCGTGCTGGCGCAGAACCCGACCCTGCTGGCCGTAGCGCGCTGGGGCGGCGCGGTGTTCCTGATTTGGTACGGCAGCCAGGCCCTACGTCGCGCCTGCTCGAAACAGAGCCTGCAACAGGGCGAAAACCAGGCCGTACGCTCCCTTCGCGCGGTGCTGCTCAGCGCCCTGGCGGTGACCCTGCTCAACCCCCATGTGTACCTCGACACGGTGCTGCTGATCGGCTCCCTGGGGGCGCAACAGACCGAACCCGGGGCCTACGTGGTCGGAGCCGCCAGTGCCTCGCTGCTGTGGTTTTTTACCCTGGCCCTGGGCGCGGCGTGGCTGGCGCCGTGGCTCGCCCGGCCGAGCACCTGGCGGATTCTCGACCTGTTGGTGGCGGTGATGATGTTCAGCGTCGCGTGGCAATTGATCAGCGCCGACTGACTTATTCCAAAAGGCTCTGGAACCTCTATCCCACACAGTTGTTGCGTGGTTTTGCCGCACCCCCGGTGCTATGATCCTGCCCCTGCGCCGCAAAGAGTACAAACTCCCCGGCGCTTGTTTGGCCGCCCGTGATCGGCCTTGCGCT
>Ga0302259_1000083_pt1 | contig 26674 bp, 19 predicted proteins | sample I_Fen_N3_4_FD_194562 | JGI IMG/M metagenome (GOLD analysis project Ga0302259, IMG submission 194562) | Peat permafrost microbial communities from Stordalen Mire near Abisko, Sweden - I_Fen_N3_4 | ecosystem: Environmental > Terrestrial > Soil > Wetlands > Permafrost | place: Sweden: Abisko... | reverse complement strand
CGTTGAGCGTTTCGAGGAGCATCTCCGAGCCCGGCCACCCAGGCTGGAGGCCGCCCTCGCGACGTACGGGGGCGAGCTCGCCGAGGGGTGGGACCTCGAGTACTTTGCGCCCGAGCGCGAACGGCTCGCGGATCTCTACGAGGACGTGCTGACGGCGGCCGCCATCCAGCGCCTCTCGTCCGGCGACTATCGGGACGCCCACGACGCGGCCCTCGAGCTCCTGCGCCGCAACCCGTTTCGCGAGGAAGCTCACGTCGTCCTGATGGAGATCTACAGCCATGTCGGCTCGCGGTCCCAGGTGTCGCGCCAGTATCGGCGTCTGCGGGCCCTCCTCTCGTCGGAGCTCGGGGTCGACCCGCTGCCCGAGACCGAGGCTGCGTACCGTGCCGCCCTGCGCGGCTGCGCGGTGCACTCGGCGGACCGGGTCCGCCGGGCTCGCTACCCGACCGACGAGGGGATGATGATCTTCCCGACCTTCCGGTCGGGCGCGTGAATCCGCTGACCATGCCGACACGCCCGCAGGCGCCACTCCTCAGGGTCAGCCACTTCCAGGTCCTGATCGGGGACCGGGAGCTCGGCTTCTCCCAGGTCGGCCCGCTCACCTCGGAGACCGACCTCAACGCGCTTCCGGACCGGGCAGCCCATCGCTTCCAGACCGTCGTCCTGCGACGCGCGCTCACGGGCTCCCCGGAGCTCTACCGGTGGCGCCGGCTCATCATCGACGGCAAGGACGATCGTCGCGATGTCACGATCAGCCAGCTGGCCACCCCGGGCGGAGCGGTCGTGAGCTCGTGGAGGCTCGTGCAGGCGTGGCCGTGCCGGTGGTCGGGACCTGCTCTCGATGCCCTCAGCGGTTCTATCGCCTGCGAGGAGATCGAGCTGACGTTCCAGGACCTTATCTGGCTCGAGCCCACGCCGACGAACCCAGGAGGCTGACATGGCCGTGCTTCGCGACCGCCCGTATACCCAGTTCAACTTCCTCGTGGACCTGGGAACCGGCGATACCTCCGGGCCGGAAGCCGGCTTCCAGGAATGCAGCTCGATCACGACCAGCGTGGACGTCATCGAGTACCGGAACGGCAACGACAAGGACAACAGCCCGCGAAAGCTCACCGGCCTGACGAAGGTGAGCGACGTCACGCTCAAGCGAGGGATCATCGGCTCGCTGGCGCTCTACCAGTGGCTCGACCAGATCCGGAATGGCGATCCGGCCGGCGTGCGCAACGTCGAGATCCAGCTCCAGAGCGAGGACCGCACGGCGATCGTCATGACGTGGAGGCTCCTGCGCGCCCGGATCGTCAAGCACACGAGCGGCCCGCTGAATGCGAAGGGCACCGACGTCGCCCTGGAAGAGCTGACCCTGGCGTACGAGCGGCTCGAGCTGGAGTGACTCGGCCGGCGCCGTGAGTCCGCGATCAGGCCTTGTCCGGCGCGAGCCATTCCAGCAGCGCCTGCGATGTCATCGGCTGCCACAGGTCCGGGAAGAAGTCGGGACCCCCTTCCTCGATGCTCGAGGACAGGTAGCGCTCCATCGGGTCGGCTCCCCTTCAGCGGAAGGGAGTCGGATCGGCGGGCGTGTAGGGCGCCCGGAAGAAGCAGAAGAGCGGGGCGTCCGGCTTGGACCACACCGGTGCGGCCATCCCGCGCTCGTCGGAGATGTCGAGGGAGATGGTGACCGAGCCGTCGCCGGGCCAGTTGGGGTCGTAGATCCGGATGCTCAGCGCCGAGCCCACCAGGTCATACCCCCACGCGACCACCTGGTGGTTGTGCCCCAGGAGGTTCGGGTCGAGGCCGACAACCCGGACGAGGCCCAGCATGGACAGCCTGCCGCCGTCGAGGTCCGTGCGGATCTGCGGCCACTCCTGGTGGATCATGACCCAGGTCCGACTGTGGCGGTCGAGCCGGACCCAGCCCGCCAGGGTCGAGAGAATCGACTCGCGCGCCGGCCGGTTCGGATCCATGAGGCCGTAGAACCGGAGGGGTACCCGGCCGTCGTCGAAGCTCGTGATCTGGCGGTCAACGATGTACCGGTAGGCGGGTGTTCCGGCCGCGGGTGGGCTCGTGTCAGCCGGCGGCAGCCGGTTGGCCCGGTGCAGGTCACCCGCGCTGAACGACATGCCGCCGCACAGGCCATTCGCCGCGTCGCCGACGTCCAGCGTGGCGATGTCACCCAGCCTGAACTCGCGGAGCGGGCTGTGCGGGAACGAGTTTGCGAAGTGGAAACCGTTGATCTCCGGCTCGAAGTCAGGGACCCTGACGCTCGTCATGTCGCCGGTGCCTCCGATTGGGACGCTGCCTTGTCAACTCTCCTCGAACCTGGACTCCGCAGGATGTCCAGCGTTGAGGACGGCGGTTCTCTGAGCCGCCCGCTCGTGATCTCGGACACTCCGCCGCAACGCCTCGGACTCCCCCACCACGAGTCCACGCTGGGCTACGGCGTCAACCGAACTCCGATTCCGAGGTAGGCCGCACGCCACCGGCATGCTGGATGCAGGCTCGGGCGTGATCGGACAGCCGCGGTGCTCCGCTCCTTCCGGGCGCGCCAATCGTCCCATGCGATGTCAACCGGGGGCATCAGGCGGCACGGCCGAGCGCGCCGCCTACGCCTGCTCAGCTGCCACGGGAGGGCGAGCTACGGTTGCGAGGGCGTGGCGGGTTCCGTCGGCGACGTCTCGGGAAGGAAGACGACGCCGGCAGCCAGATGGTCGACAAGCGCTCGGAACTCGCTGCGATCAAGTCCTGCCGAGCAGGCCTCGATGTCGATCCAGCCCCGCGCGTTCGGCCGCCCGATCCACCACGCTCGGTGTGCATCGCACCCGGGCTGCACCATGACGCCGGTGAGCTGCGTGCCGACCGGCACCTCGACGATCTGGAGCGCGGCCGGCATCCCGTCGATGATGGCGGACCAGCCACCCGGCGGCTCGACGTCGGTGATGTCCATCGGGCCCGGATAGATCGCCACCGTGGCCAGCATCTGCCCTGGCGCCAGGTGCACCTCATCGACGCACTTGACGGCCGTCGCACCCGACCCGCAGACCCCCGCGACGTCAAAGTTGGCCAAGGCCGCCAACGGCGTGCCCCCGAGCCCGGCCGCATCAAGCGGGACGACGTGCCAGCCCACGGGTGCGCGCAATGAGAAGCCCAGGAACGAGATTACGTCGCCGGACGCGAGCGAGCCCGGTGTCGGCGAGACCGCGGGGTGACCGCTCGCGTACAGGGACGTCGCCGATGGGCTCGGACTGGCGCCGACTCCTGCGGCCCCGGTGTCGGGGGGGCCGGGCCGAAGTGCGAGGCCGGCGAGCGCCGCGATCCCGCCAAGGACCACCAGGGCCGTCAGCAGGGCGCCAAGCCGGTCGGGTCTCGACACCCGCAGCCGCCCGGGCCTCGTCGTGAGCGGCACCACGGTCGTCGACCCGATCGGGAGCGCCAACGGGCGAGCCCGCTTGGGCTCATCAGGCGGCCCCACGCGAAGGATCGTCTTGAGCTGGGCATCATTCATTGATCGGACCCTTCCCGTGTGACCAACTGTGCCCTGAGCGTGGCCAGACCGCGACTGGCGAGCGTCCGTGCCGCTCCGGGCGTGATCCCCATCGCGGCAGCGACGTCCTCGAACGACAAGTCGAGGCGGTACCGGAGCAGGAGCGCGGCGCGCTGACGGGCGGACAGCCGGTCGACGGCGGTCCAGACCGTCAGGCGATCGTTCTCCTCCCCAAGCGAGGGCGTGGGGGGCGGAAGAAGCCGCAGGCGAAGATCGCGGATCCGCCGCGCCAGGCGGTGGCGATCCATCGCGAGGCGATAGGTGGTCGATGCCAGCCACGCCCGTGGATCCCGGACCTGGTCCCCCTCGCACAGTCCGCGCCAGAGACGGATGAACGCCTCCTGCACGGCATCCCAAGCCTCGTCCTCGTCGAGGCCAAGACGCATGGCCAAGCCGACCAGCGCGGTGGCATTGTCGGCGTGGGCGCGCTCGACGACACGGCGCGCACTCGCATCAGCAGCAGCGCGCAGATCCAGCGGAAGCGTCTCGCCCGTCTTGCCCAAGATCACGACCATAGACGCTCGAGCAGGGCCAAAACGCATCGTCCGGCCGCAACCGTCTTGCGACCGGCCGGACTGATCATCCCATGACCTTCTCGTCAAGCTCCAACTGGTTCGCGCTCATCGTCGGACGGTGTCCCGTCACCCTCCCTGCGCCACGTAGCCAGGTCGCGGGTTCTGCCAAGCGGGTTCTGCCAACAGGGGCGAGCAAGGCCTTCCGACCGGAACCCGGGACTCGGATACGCGCAAGGCTCGAGGCGGGCTACCGCGACTCGCGGGTCCTGGTCTCGCGCGCGGCCCAGCCGCCCACATTTGGCCGCATCCTCGCGCGGATCGAGGAGAACGCCGCTCTGCTCTGACCCGGCAAGATGCGACGGCCCGGGTGCACAGTTATCTGCTGTAGCGGCGGGAGCCGCCAGCTGAAGGGTCGATTCGGGAAGGGTTCGCCCGCTCGTGTAGAGCAGCTGTCTGAACTCATCTGCTATTCTCGGCGCCCGCGCCGACATAGCTCAGCGGTAGAGCAGCTGTTTCGTAAACAGCAGGTCCTCGGTTCAAATCCGAGTGTCGGCTCCACTCCCCCTCACGACTCCCCGCTCCGGCACGTCGAGTCCCGCCGAGGATCAGGCCGTAAGGCAGTCGGGTTGGCCGTCAGATCCGGGGACCGTTGACATGAGGGATCGACGACGGGCGCCCGGTCGATCCAGACGCCCGTCGCGTGCTGTTCAAAGCGAGCCGGGTTCGTCGCCCGGCCGGGCAGGCTATTTGGCGGGGATCAGCGTGACCTGGTTCTCGCCGCCGGCCGCCTTCAGCGTGAGGATGTTCCCCGACTGGCCGTACGTCGTCGAGGCCTGGAGGGCGGCCAGGAACTGCTGCTCCTGGTCGTTCACCGCCTGGTCCGCGCACGCCCGCATCGTCGACGCGAGGGGGCCGATCTTGAGGGTGGTGCCGTTCAGGGTGTACGGGCCGCTATAGGTGTTGCAGCCGGCGGATCCCGAAACCTGGTCGGGCGTGAAGATCGCGGTGAGCGTGCTGCCCGTGACCGGCGAGACCACGGCCTGCTTGCCGTTGTTGTAGCCGGTCACGTCCCACGAGCCCTCGAGCGGGTTCGCTGCAGCGGCCGAATAGACGAGGATCGACTTGCCGGCGCTGTCGAACATCGTCAGCGTGTCGCTGGTCGCCGTGAAGGTGGCGGCCTTCGCCAGGTTGCCCAGGTACGCCTGCTCGAGCGAGGTCTTGGCGGGATCGCAGGCCATCGCGGTGGTGGCGGCGGCGCCGACCTTGATCGTCGCGCCCGAGATCGTGACCGGGGCGTTGTAGACGTTGCAGCCGGCGAAGCCGTTCACCTTGCCGTCGGCGAACGTCGCGTCCACCCGCGTCCCGGCTGGGACGTTGGTGGCGGTACCCGAGACGTCGTATGTCTTGAGGGCCCAGCTCGTCCCGTCGATCGTCCCGCCGGTCCCGCCGGTCCCGCCTGTGGTCGAGCAGGCGGTCACGGTGAAGGCGACGGCCGCCATGGCCAGCCCGATGATGATCCTGCGCATGTGCGCCTCCTTCGAAGGATGGGTGTCAGAGAAGGGTCTCGAACCGGGCGACACGACCCGGCATCGTCGCGGTCCGGGCGGCACGTTAGCATAGGGGTCCACGGCTGGCCCTGACCCGTCCACAGGCCGATGAAACACGGACCGCATCGGGTGCCGGGGGCCTGCCGTCCTCAGAGTGAGGCGCGATCGCCACCGACCGGAGGATCCCTCGATGCCAAACGGCCAACCGAACATCGTCGTCTTCTGGGGCGACGACATCGGGATCACGAACCTCAGCTGCTACAGCGACGGCCTGATGGGCTACCGCACGCCGAACATCGACCGAGTGGCCGACGAGGGCATGCGGTTCACCGACTCCTATGGCGAGCAGAGCTGCACCGCCGGTCGGTCGGCGTTCATCACGGGACAGAGCGTCTATCGAACCGGACTGTCCAAGGTGGGGTTTCCAGGCTCCGACATCGGCATGCCGGACGAGGACCCGACGATCGCGGAGCTGCTCAAGCCGCTCGGCTACGCCACCGGGCAGTACGGCAAGAACCACCTCGGCGACCAGGACAGGCACCTCCCGACGGCCCATGGCTTCGACGAGTTCTTCGGCAATCTCTACCACCTCAACGCCGAGGAGGAGCCGGAGCACCCGGACTACCCGAAGCCCGAGGACTTCCCGGACTTCAAGGAGAACTACGGGCCGCGGGGCGTCCTTCGCAGCCGGGCGAACCCGGACGGCACGCAGACGATCGAGGACACGGGACCGCTCACGAAGAAGCGGATGGAGACGATCGACGACGAGATCATCGACGGCGCCATCGACTTCATCGAGCGCAAGCACGCCGAGGACGTCCCGTTCTTCCTGTGGCTCAACACGACCCACATGCACTTCCGGACCCACCCCAAGCCGGAGTCCGTCGGCCAGTCGGGCCGCTGGCAGTCCGAGTACCACGACGTGATGATCGACCACGACCGCCACGTGGGGCAGGTGCTGGACGCGCTCGATGAGCTGGGCATCGCGGACGACACGATCTTCATCTACTCGACCGACAACGGCCCGCACATGAACAGCTGGCCGGACGGGGCGATGACGCCGTTCCGCTCCGAGAAGAACACCAACTGGGAGGGTGCCTTCCGCGTCCCGCAGGTCATCCGCTGGCCGGGCCACATCGCCGCCAACTCGGTCTCGAACGACATTATCTGCATGATGGACTGGCTGCCCACGCTGTTGGCGGCTGCCGGCGACTCGGACATCAAGGAAAGGCTGCTCAGCGGGGTCGAGGTCGGCAGCAAGACCTTCCGCGTCCACCTCGATGGCTACAACTTCCTGCCGTATCTCACCGGTGAGACGGACAAGGGCCCGCGGGTCGAGTTCTTCTACTTCAGCGACGACGGCGACCTCGTCGCCACGCGCTACGACAACTGGAAGCTCGTCTTCGCTGAGCAGCGCATCCCCGGCACGCTCCAGGTGTGGGCCGAGCCGTTCGTCATGCTCCGGGTGCCGCTGATGTTCAATCTCCGCACCGATCCCTTCGAGCGGGCGCACACCACGTCCAACACGTACTACGACTGGCTCCTCGACCGGGCCTACCTCGTCCTCCCGTCCCAGCGGATCGTGGGCGAGTTCCTGGCGACGTTCATGCAGTTCCCGCCACGCATGAAGGCGGCGAGCTTCACCATCGACCAGGTGCTGGCCAAGATGGAAGCGGCGATGCAGGGTGGCCGCTGAGACGCGGGCGGGGCATCTTCCGTCCTGGCGCGCGGGGGACGCACGGCGCGCGATCCTCGCGTTCCTCGAGCGGGTAACGGCGGAGGGATCCGCGGAGTTCGTGCCGCCGTCTGCCCGAGTCGCCGTGTTCGACAACGACGGCACGCTGTGGTGCGAGCGGCCGGTCTACCCGCAGGCCCTGTTCCTGCTGGACCGCCTCCGCGAACAGGCCGCCACGGACGCGGAGCTCGCGGCACGGCCGGTCGTCCGGGCGCTCCTCTCGGGTGACCTGAACGGCGCGTTCGCGCTCGGGCTGGACGCTGTCGCGGGGGTCGCCCTCAACACTCATGCGGGGTACTCCGTGGACGAGTTCGCCTCGGCGGCGGCCGCCTGGCTGGAATCGGCCGTCGATCCGCGGTTCGGCGTCCCGTACACGCGGCTCGCATACCGCCCGATGCTCGAGCTGCTGGATTTGCTTCGCTCGCGCTCCTTCCGGGTGTTCATCGTCACCGGCGGCGGCGTGGAGTTCGTGCGCGCGATCAGCGAGCCCGTCTACGGCGTGCCTCCCGACGACGTCGTCGGGACGGCCGTCGAGGTGGACGTGCAGCGGCGGGACGGGCGCATGGAGCTCGTCCGGCGGGCGGCGCTGGCCGGCGGGACCGTCAACGAGGGCGAGCCGAAGCCGCGCGCTATCCAGGCGCACATCGGCCGGCGCCCGATCCTCGCCGCCGGCAACTCGGCGGGCGACGCGGAGATGATCGAGTACGCCACGACGGGCCGGCCGCCATCCCTCGGCCTCGTCATCGAACATGACGACGCCGAACGCGAGTACGCCTACGAGGGTCGATCCGCCACCGACCCCACCGCTGAGCCGGTCCTCGAGTCCGCCGCACGCCACGGCTGGACGGTCGTGAGCATGCGCCGGTCCTGGTCGACGATCTTCGGGCCGTAGACTGCGCCGGTGATCGATCCCGCGCGCATCGCCCCACCGCGCTTCCATGTCATGGCCAAGCCGACGGGCGCGATCTGCAACCTCGCCTGCTCGTACTGCTTCTTCCTGGACAAGGAGGCCGCGTACCCCGGGTCGTCGTTCCGGATGCCGGACGACGTGCTCGAGACGTACGTGCGGGACCTCATCGCATCGCACCAGTCCGACGAGGTCACGTTCGCCTGGCAGGGTGGCGAGCCGACGCTCATGGGGATCGACTTCTTCCGGCGCGCGGTCGCCTTCCAGGAGCAGTACCGCCGCCCGGGGATGGTGATCGAGAACACGCTCCAGACGAACGGGACCCGCATCGACGAGGCATGGGCGACGTTCCTCGCCGAGCATCGGTTCCTGATCGGGATCTCCATCGACGGCCCACGCGAGGTCCACGACGGCAACCGCGTGGACAAGGGCGGCAACGCGACCTTCGACCACGTCATGCGGGGCCTTCGGTTGCTCCAGGCGCACGCCGTGGAGTACAACGTCCTGACGACGGTCAACGGACTCAACGGGGACTATCCGCTGGAGGTCTATCGCTTCCTCCGCGACGAGGTCGGGACCACCTGGATGCAGTTCATCCCGGTGGTCGAGCGCCTGGATGACGCGGGCCGGCCGGACCCGATGAACGGCATGCACGCCTCCGATCGGTCCGTGAAGCCGGAGCAGTTCGGGCGGTTCCTGACGACGATCTGGGACGAGTGGGTCCACAACGACGTGGGCACGGTCTTCGTCCAGACGTTCGAGGCCGCACTGCGCAACTTCTACGGCGCGGCGGGCTCCGGGCTGTGCGTGTTCAACGAGACGTGCGGTGCGGGTCTCGCCCTCGAGCACGCGGGCGACCTGTACTCCTGCGATCACTTCGTCGAGCCCCAGCACAAGCTCGGCAACATCCGCGACCTCCCGATGCTGGACATGGTGGGCTCGCCGCAGCAGCAGGCGTTCGGGGCGGCCAAGCGCGACACGCTCCCGCCGATGTGCCAGATGTGCGACGTGCGGTTCGCATGCCACGGCGAGTGCCCGAAGAACCGGTTCCTCATGACGCCCGAGGGCGACCCCGGCCTCAACTACCTGTGCGCGGGCTACATGACGTTCTTTCGCCACATCGATCGCCCGGCGAAGGTCATCGTCCAGCTGCTCAGGACGAACCGCGAGGTGCGGGAGGTCATGCCGCTGCTCGCCCGCTTCGATGCCGAGGTCGCGCTGGCGATCACGCAGGCGAGCCGCAACGACCCGTGCCCGTGCGGCTCCGGGCGCAAGGTGAAGAAGTGCCACGGAGAGACCGTCGTGCGAGGCCGACACGACATGGCCTCGATCCCGCTCGGGACGCCTCGACCGCCGGTGGTCAGGGGAGTCGGAGCAGGCGCGACCGACGCCTGAGACGGCAGGGTCGGACTCGGGGCAGTCCTGGCGAGGTCAACGCCGGCCCCCTCTATCGCGAGGGCCTTGGCCCTGGCCCGCGGCCCGGTCGGTTGTCGCCGGCTCGCCCGCAGCCCGCGCTGCCTGCACCTCCGCCACGAGGATGTACCCGCTCGCCACACCCACCCACACGGGGAACAGGAGCACGATCCACTGCAGGAATGACAGGCTCAGCAGCATCACGAGCGCGATCACGTAGCCGGTGACCGTGAGCGCCCGCGGGAAAATAGCGGTGCGCCAGGCGATCGTGCAGGTCACGATCATGAACACCGCGGCGGCGCGCGCCGCCAGGACGAACAGGAACGAGAACGCCACCGAGCGCACGCTCTCGAGCGTGCGGGCGTCGAGCGGCGGGGCGGCGTCGAAGCGGTTGCCGGCCACCAGGCTCGCCATGACGGCCGCCGCCGCCCAGTACATCGCCACGAACAGCAGGCCGCTGCCGAGGAACACCGTCCCGAAGAACTGGTCCTCGCGCGCCCCGACGCGGGCCCGGATGACGCCGATGAACCACATGAACGCGATGCCGGCGAACGGGGCCAGGTAGAGCGCGGCGACCGTGATCGAGGGCAGGGCGTTGGCCTGGTACCAGGCGACGAGGGCGGCGGCGTCGAGGCCCTCCGGCGGCCGCTCGCTGACCAGCAGCAAGGACGCGGCGAACAGGACCGAGAACAGGATCCCGGCGAGCCCGGCCGAGCGGGGCGCCCTGCGCTCCAGCTGGCGGATCGCCGTGATCGGATCGTCGCTGATGGAATGACCGTCGGACGGTGCGCCCGGGCTGGACAACGATGCCTCCTGGTCCGCGCCGACCCGATGCCGGGCCACCTGCTGATGATGATGCATGCGGCCCAAAGCGGCCCGTGAGGCCGCTCTGGGCCCAAGAACTCCGTATCTGCGATCCTGCCTCGCAACGCACGAGAGGGGCACGAGTTGGGACGCCGCTCTCCGATCCGGATGGCAACGCTGCGCGAGGACGCCGTCGCCGGCCTCGTGCTCGGCGTGCAGAGCGTGCCCGACGGCCTCGCCACCGGGCTGCTCGCGGGGGTCAACCCGCTCTCGGGCCTCTACGCCTACCTGGTCGGAACGTTCACCGGCGCCCTGGTCACCAGCTCCTCGTTCATGGCCATCCAGGGGACCGGCGCGATGGCGATGATCGTGGCGGACGTCCCCGCGGTGCACACGGCCACCGACGCCGAGCGCGCCTTGTTCACGCTGTCGGTGCTCACGGGCCTGATCATGCTGGCAGCCGGGCTCCTGCGGCTCGGCTGGGTGCTGCGGTTCGTGTCCAACGCGGTGATGGTGGGGTTCATCAACGCGGTCGGCGTGAACATCGTGCTCGGGCAGCTCGCCAACTTCACCGGCTACAACGCCGAGGGCGCCAACCGCGTCGTCCGGGCGCTCAACACGTTCCTGAACCCGGGCGAGCTCCACCCGCAGACCCTCGTCATCGGGATCGCGACCATCGGGCTGATCCTCCTGTTCGAGCGGACGAGGATCGGTGCCCTCGGCCTCGTGGTGGCCGTCGTGATCACCTCGGCCGGCGCGCTGCTCCTCGGCTGGCAAGTCGCCATGCTCAACGACCTGGGCGTGGTCGCCAGCACGCTGCCGCGGCCGACGGCACCGCTGCTCGGCCTCGTGCGGGTGCTCCTCCTCCCAGCCGCGTCCCTCGCCTTCGTCGGCCTCGTCCAGGGGGCGAGCATCTCCGCGAACTTCCCCAACCCGGACGGGACCTACGGCGACGCGTCGCGCGACTTCATCGGGCAGGGCGCGGCCAACGTGGCGGCCGGCGTGCTCCAGGGGATGCCGGTCGGCGGGTCGGTCTCAGCGTCGGCGCTCAACAAGGCCGCGGGCGCGCTCGCGGCAGTCGCTCCTGATCGCGGGCGTCGTGATGGCCGTCGTGGTCGTCACCTTCGGCACGGCCGTCGGCTACCTCGCGATGCCCGCCCTCGCCGCCCGCTGATGCTCATCGGCTTCCGCACCGTCAAGCCGGCCGACCTGCAGTCCGTGTGGAGGACCGGCACGGTCCAGAAGGTCGTCCTGGTGGTGACGTTCACGCTCACCATGACCATCCCGCTCCAGTACGCGGTCCTGGTCGGGGTTGGGGTCTCGGTGATCCTGTACGTCGTCCGCCAGTCGAACAAGATCACCATCATGCGCTGGGAGCTCGACGCCGAGGGCCAGGTGATCGAGACGGCCCCGCCGGCGACGCTCGAGGCGGACGACGTTGTCGTCCTCCAGCCCTACGGGAGCCTGTTCTTCGCGGCCGCGCCGGTGTTCGAGACCCTCCTGCCGGCGGTGACCGACGCCTCGCGCAACAGCGTCGTGGTCGTGCGGCTGCGCGGGCGGACCGACCTCGGGACCACGTTCATGGACGTTCTCCTCCGCTATGCGCAGAGCCTGGCCGCCGCGGGCAGCAAGCTCGTCGTCGTGTCCACCAACGAGCGGATCGACGAGCAGCTGGGCGTCACGGGCATCACGGCGGTGATCGGCCCGGACAACGTCTATGCCGGCGACGCGCGGGTGGGTGCCGCCGTCCGGCGCGCCTATGACGACGCGCTGGCCTGGGTCGCGGCCAACCGGGACCGCGGCGGCAGCGGCCCGGCGTGATCGGTTGCCGGCCGGCAGGGCGCCGTCGGCAGTCGACGGCTGGCGGGTCCACAAGGCCGTGATTCCGCCGAGACGCGAGCATCGGCGACGGACTGCGCCGCCTCGCGGCCGACTCGTCCCGGGTGCGGGGTCGCACAGACCAAGAGGGAGGATCAGATGACGGCAACGATTGTGTCGGAGGGCGTTCGGAGCGCCCACGTGGCCCTGCTGGACACGCTGTCATTCGACGACGCACAGGACTTCGAGGACGCGAACCATGGCTTCATCGGCCGGCTCGACCCGTGCATCATCCGTGCCGCCGACGGCCGGGTGGTCTGGGACAACGAGTCGTACCGGGCGTTCCTCGAGGGCGAGGCGCCGGCGAGCGTCAACCCCAGCCTGTGGCGGCAGTCGATCCTCAACACGATCGACGGCCTGTTCGAGGTGGTGCCCGGCATCTACCAGGTCCGGGGCTTCGACCTCTCAAACATCACGTTCGTCGAGGGCGACACCGGCGTCCTCGTCATCGACCCGCTGATCAGCGTGGAGACCGCCGCGGCGGCCCTCGCGCTGTATCGCCTCCACCGAGGCGATCGGCCGGTGGTCGCGGTCGTCTACACCCATAGCCATGTCGACCACTTCGCCGGTGTCAAGGGGATCACGACGCAGGCTGACGTCGACGCGGGGTGGTGCCCGATCATCGCGCCCGACGGGTTCCTCGAGCACGCGGTGTCGGAGAACATCTACGCGGGCACCGCCATGACCCGTCGCGCGGCCTACATGTACGGGCCCGTGCTCGCGCGCGGCCCGGAGGGGCAAGTCGGTGCCAGGCTGGGCAAGACGACCTCCATCGGCACGATCTCGCTCATCGCTCCGAAGGACGTCATCGTGGCGACCGGCGAGGAGCGCGTCGTCGACGGGATCAGGATGGAGTTCCAGCTGACCCCGGGCACCGAGGCTCCGGCCGAGATGAACCTGCTGTTCCCGGACCATCGCGCCCTGTGCATGGCCGAGAACGCGACCCACGTTCTCCACAACGTCCTGACCATCCGCGGCGCGCTCGTCCGCGATGCCCGTACCTGGTCGCGCTACATCACCGAAGCGATCGAGCTGTTCGGCGACCGGGCCGACGTCGAGTTCGCCTCGCACCACTGGCCGACCTGGGGCCGCGAGCGGTTCATCGCCTACCTCGAGCTCCAGCGTGACCTCTACGGCTACCTCCACGACCAGACCCTCCGGCTGCTGAACCATGGCCTGACGGGCATCGAGATCGCCGAGCAGATCGAGCTCCCGCCGGCGCTCGAGCGTGCCTGGCACGCCCGTGGCTACTACGGATCGGTGAGCCACAACGTCAAGGCCATCTACCAGCGCTACCTCGGCTGGTACGACGGCAACCCCGCACACCTCTGGCAGCACGTTCCCGTCGAGGCCGGCCGGCGGTACGTCGCTGCGATCGGCGGCGCGGACGCGGTCCCCGCACACGCACGCGCGGCGTTCGCGGATGGCGACTTCCGCTGGGTCGCGGAGCTCGTCAACCACCTCGTGTTCGCCGAGCCGGACAACGCCGCCGCCAAGGCGCTGCAGGCGGACGCGCTCGAGCAGCTCGGCTTCGGCTCGGAGAACGGCACCTGGCGTTCGGCGTACCTGTCCGGTGCCTTCGAGCTCCGCCACGGCTCGGTCGGCACGCCCGTCTCGACCACCTCGGCCGACTTCCTCGGCGCGCTCACGCCGGAGCAGATCTTCGACGCCATCGCGATCCGCGTGGACGGCCCTCGCGCCTGGGACGAGCGGCTCTCGATCGGCGTCGAACTGACCGACACAAACGGGGCCTACCGGCTCGACCTGCGCAACGGCGTGCTGGTCCACCGGCGGGCCTCCGTCGGCGGCGCCGACGTCACCGTGCGGACAGCGCGCGCGGCGCTCCCCCTCCTGCTCGCGGGCAGGACGGACGGCGCCGCGATCGACGGCGACCCGGGCGTGCTGGTGCGGCTCATGGGCATGCTGGAGGCGCCCGACCCGGACTTCACGATCGTCACGCCCTGAGGCCGCGAGTCGGGCTCCGCGCGACTGCGGTCTTTGTCGCGATGATTCGTCTCGGGCGGGTTCCGCTACGCGATCGCTGGTCGAATCGCGGGCGCACCACTGCTGGTACTTGAAATGCCCGTAAGTCGGGGTGCCAACCTGCATCGTGACGGATCGACGCGAGGCCGGCGGTCGCCGTGGTTCCAGCATCGTCCGGCCGTCGAGGAGGAGCATCCCCACCTGCTCGCGGCCATCGGGCAGGAACTCGAACGTGCGGTGGGCGGCGGCCAAGTCGAGCAGTGAGTCCGGCCACCGGCTGACGGATGGGCAGGGGCATGGGATGACGCTCCGCCGCTCGTGCGACGAGTCGCTCGCCAGCATGTTCCTACTTGTCAATTGACAAGTAGAGCCTCAGGTCCGCACTCCGACGCAGGCAATTTGATGATGGCCGCATTGCTGCTATGCTGCATTGCATGAAGACGCACCTGCTGACCGTCCAGTCGCGCGGGACCGTCGCGCTCCCGGCCGACCTGCGCCGGCGGCTGCACCTGGATCAGCCCAACGCGCAAGTCAAGCTCGTGGAGCACGAGGACGGGCGCGTGGAGCTTGTCCCCGTCGTCGCCGTGCCAGCAGACCAAGCATGGTTCTGGTCCGAGCGGTGGCAGCAGATGGAGCACGAGGCAGACGCCGACATCGCCGCCGGGCGGACGACCACCGTCGACGGGCTCGATGGCCTCCTTGAGCATCTCTCGACCGTCCACCGGTGAAGTTCCGGACGACCAAGAGCTTTGACGGAGACTTTGGCCGGCTCGCGGAACGGGAGCGGCAACTCTTTCGTGATGCCCTTAAGGACTTCGTTCCCGCATGTGACCGATACGCGGAGAACCCTGCCGCGAAGTGGCCCGCATCGCTCCGGGTCAAGGACGTGGAGGGCGCGCCAGGCATCTGGGAGATGACCTGGAGCTTCGCCGGCCCTGACGGTCGGGCAACGTTCGAATTCGTACAGATCGACGGTTCGCTCGGCGTCCAGTGGCGGCGGATCGGTCGCCACTCGGTCCTCAAGAAGCCGTAGGCAGGAGTCGCCTGTCCCTGGCGCGGCCGGCCCCTTTCGGACAGAGGATAGATTGCGTCGACGGGGCGCTGGGCCAGCATGACGACTACCACGCGCATCTTCGGAGGCAGCAGGGATACGAGCTCAAAACGAAGACCTGCTAACTGAGCAGCCTACGCTCGCCGTTCCACGCTCAGGCCACAACGCTTAGGCCGATCTGGTTCGTAAACAGCAGGTCCTCGGTTCAAATCCGAGTGTCGGCTCCACTCCCCCGTCACGTGCTCCGGAAGACCTGCGATCTGGTCTCCGGACTGATCGGGCGGACCGCCTTTTCTGGCCACAACGCTCGTGGCGCGGAAGACCTGCCAACTGGACAAGATGATCGAGCCCTCAATCACGGGCCTGATCGGCCAGCGCCTGGGTTCCGTGCGTGACTGGACGCCTGAGGACCTGCTGTCTTGCGCGCAGCGGGGGTGCGATGGTGAGAATTAGTCTATCGATTCGATAGGTTGACCCTTACCACCAAGCCGTCTATCGTTACGGCATGGACATGATCGGGCAGGAACAGCTCGAGGCGGCGCTCTCTGCCCTTGGAGAACTGCTGGCGACCCGTAGGGTGCGCTATGAACTCGTGCTCGTCGGCGGCGGCAACCTGATCCTGCGCGGGCTGATCACCCGGCCGACCACGAAAGACCTCGACATCCTGGGCGAGCGCGCATTCGACACCATCAGGCCACTTCGCCCCATGCCCGATCCGCTCCGCGATGCCGTGACGGATGTCGGGCGTGCGTTCGGACTCGCGAACGATTGGCTCAACGTCGGGCCCGATTCGCTGCTCGACTTCGGCCTGCCGGACGGGTTCATGCAGCGTCTCGAGCGCCGAGACTTCGGCGGCCTCGTCGTGTGGCTCGCGGGCCGGTACGACATGGTGTGCTTCAAGCTCTATGCCGCCGTCGACCATGGACCCCGGAGCCGGCACTTCCAGGACCTCGTCGAGCTGCGCCCCAACGGTGACGACCTGCTCGAGGCCGCTCGCTGGGCGTCTACCCACGACCCGTCGCCCGGCTTCCGGTCCCTGCTTGTCGAAACGCTCGGCTCGCTCGGTGTGGAGGATGCCGATGCCCAGCTCGGGTAGCTCCCTCCAGGGTGCGCTCCTTGACCTGGCGTGGATCCAGTGGGCCGCGCTCGGCGTCGACGCCACCGTCAAGCGCGACGAAGCCGTGGTGGATCCGGAGGCCCTGGTCGCCCTGACCGCGGAGCTTGGCGATGCGGACGCGCGACTGCGGGATCTCAGCACCGACTGGTGCGTGGCCTACGGCCGGTACGTCAATGGATCCCGGCTCAAGCAGGTGTGTCGCGAGCTCGGGACGCCGGCCGATGCGATCGGTGAGTACGTGGCCACGGTCGCGGCTTCGGGCGGGCCATCGTGGCCTATGGCGACCCAGCCCCGTCCCGAGTACAAGCGACGAGGCAAGGCCCGGATGGACACGGCGACATCGCTGGCGCGGCTGCGCATCCGGCTTCGTGCTGCGTTCGGCGTGAACGCTCGGGCCGACGTCCTCGCCGCCTTGCTGGCCGCCTCGCCGCACGACCTGACGGCGGCCGATCTCGCCCGGACGACCCGCTTCAGCAAGCCCAATGTCGCCTCCGCCCTCGATGCGCTGATCCTGGCGGGCCTCGTGGCGGCGCGTCCGGTCGCGAACGAGCGGCGCGTCGGGTTGCTCCTGAGGATCTCCCTCCTGCCGGGGCTCAGGCCGCCCGTCGCACAGCCCGACTGGGTCAGCCGCTTCGGCGTAGCCCTCGAGGTCTGTCGATTTGAACTGCGCGACGGCATGTCGACGACGGTCCGCGCGATCGAGGCGCGCCGCCTCATTGAAGGTCTTGCACGGCGGCTGTCGGCCGAGGGCATGCCGATGCCGAACCTCGACGCGACCGGTGACGAGTTCGCATCCGCCTTCGATCGATGGCTCGTCAACTTCGTCGCCTGGCTGCGAGCGCCGAGTCGCGCGCCGACTGGCGGCGCCGGCACAGACACGTGAGCGACGGAGCACGGGGCGGACAGGCTCGCGCGCCAGCGGAGCTGCTGCGTGTTGATCTGCAGGTCTACGATGACCCCGTCAACCACGACCTCGGAGACAACAAGCAGCAGCCGACGGGCGCGTGCCCGCTCGAATGCCGGCAGGGGCGGAGCCGGCAGCGGAAGTGCCTGCTTACACTGCGACGCTGTCCGCGTAGACCAGCCGCGGCACCGGGACCGCCGCCTCACCGGGTACCGTCGGATCGCCATCGAGCAGCTCGTGTTCCTCCACGAGCACCCGCCACAACGACTCGGGCCCACCCGGCCGGCGCAGTCCAGGGTAGCCCGCTGCTTCCCCGGACGGCGTCCCGGCGTTCTCCGGCATGACGACCGACCCGCTCCATGTGGCCCGAAAGCCCCCGGACTCCTCGACGCTCACGGCAAGCAGCAGCGAGGTCGACACCATCTCCCACTCCAGGTCCCCGGCGCCCACCGGCCGGGTCTGCACCGTCGCGCGCACGGTGCGCGACTCCTGCAGCCGAGCCGCCCGCACCGCGGCATCTCCCGTTGGGCTGTCGGCACTCAGCTGCTCGCCGGCCAACCCGGGTGCGGACTGAGGGTCCCACCTCAGCCAGTTGACCACGCCGGTCAACGTCACCTGCACGTGCCGCGCGTCCGGCCTGCTCACGCTCAGCGTCCGCGTCGGCAGCGGCTGCACCCAGCTGGTGAGCGCAACCGGCGAGAGCTCGCACCCGGCGATGGAGTGCGGCTGATAGCGCGCGACGGCGAGCCGCACGAACGGCCAGAGCGCAGAGGTCTCCTGCAACGCGATGTCGACGAACCAGCGCCCCGAGACCTCGTCGTACTCCGGTTGATACCCCAGCACCCGCACCGACGGGTGCCCGAGCACGTCGCGCAACGGGATCGAGCCGGCGGCGGCGACGGGGTCGCCGGGACCCTCCGGCCACCCGCGGTCGCGCCCACCAGGCATCTGGCCGTCGAGCGGCGGCCGGATGCCCACGCTCCCGGCCGCCGCCGTCTCGAGCAGATCCAGCACCAGCTGGTCGAGTGTGAGCAACGGCGGCACGGTGGGGGTCGACGTCCCGCCGCCGTGCTGAGCGATCGGGTCCGCGCCCCACATGCTCGTTGCGCCGTCGGGCGCCTGCTGCGCCTTGGGTTGCCGCTTCCACGGCGCGCTCGGGTCGGCGTCGGGCACCCACTCGTCGGGGTCGAAGACCAGCACGCCGAGCAGCTCACCGTCGCCCGACGAATACCATGGCCGCGCGAGCCAGATCCGGACGCCCGAGCGCCGCACCTGGCGCCACGCGAACGGGTCGCTCGGCTCCGTCTCGCGCTCCCAGCGGAGCAGCGGCACGGCGTCAAGCACCAACGGTGCGGCCGGCCGGGCCGACGACGGGATGTCGAGCACCACCGGCGTGCCAGCCACCGGGTCCTCGGGGATCTGCGACGGCCCGAAGAACTCCGCATATCGCGTGGTCCCCGCGGGCACGTAGGTCACGCGCCGGTAGTGAGTGTCCTCGAACGTCTGCAGCATGCGGTGGAAGCCCACGCCGCCCAGCTCCTGCGCGAGCGGCCCGGTCGGCTGATAGTCGTAGAGGAATAGCACGCCGGTCTTCTCGCGCTCCCCGACCGGCGAGCGCACGACGACATCCGCCTTGCTCACCTCCTGTGGACGCGACGCCGTCACGTCGTCGACGTGCTCAGTCCACGACGCGCGCACGACGAGCATGTCCGTGCTCGAACCATGCACGTCGACAAGCCCGGTGAGCGCCGCCACGGCCCGACCGGGCGGCCGGAGGAAGAGGCTCAAAGTCGAGAGCTCCGGAGGTCGCACGGGCACGGGCACCGCGTGCACGAGGCGGACATCGATCGAGGGCGTGAGCCACCACGTCCAGCCCGACGACGCCGCGCGCATGAGGGCCGCCGAGGCGATGACCTCGTCGGTCGTGAATCCGTCGGCGGGGTCGACGACACTCGCCAGGTGCGAGCGCCACAGCCCGAACTTGTCGAGTGATGCGACGTCGAGGGTGCTCGAGACCGCGACGCGCACCTGCTCACCCGGCGGCACCGCGACCCGGACCTCGTGCCCCACCACGCGGGCGCCGAGCATGTCCCCGCCTTCGACCACGATGCGCAGCGGTTGCAGCGCCGGCCACGTGCCCGGGTATGGCACCGTGACCGCCTGGAGCGCACGGGGTTCGGGCAGCACGTGCGGCGAGCCCGCCTCGTAGAACACCAGCGAGACGCCGGCCGCGTAGGGGTCGGGCAGGTACGGAAGCCGCAATGCGTCGATGTCGTGCACGACGTACTGACCCTCGCCGATGGGACGTCCGCGGTCCGCCGTGATCTCCGCCAGCGTGGCGCGATGTGGCGAGCCGATGTCCGCACCGGGACGATCGACGAGCGCGATCCCCGGTTGCTCCTCCAGGGTGCGCGCGTCGGTGAGGCTGGGCACGAACTGGTCCAACAACGTGCCGCGCTCCGCCAGCGCGACCGCGTAGAGGCGCCGGATCTCGGCGGCGTCGCCCGTGCCGATCGCCGCGTCGAAGAGGCCCGCCGCCTCGGCCTCCAGCTGCGTGGCCTTGGGGGGCGCGATGTGCCGTTCGGCGCTGGAACGGGTGTCGGGGCCCGGCGTCTCCGGGATTCCGCTGCGCACGACCAGGTGGGCGGGCTGCTCCCCGGTGCCGAGCTCCTGGCGTGCGACAAGCGCGGGCGCCGGGACCGGCTCCCAGCGCAGGTACGGGCGAGGGGTCGTGACGATGGGACGGGCTGGCACGCGAAGGTCGTCGGGGATCAGGAGGTCATCGTTTCGGACCAGACGGGCGAACGCGCCCGCGTCGATCCGCAGCTGCGGCCGCACGCGCAGGGTCTGGCGCGACTCGGCGAGGATGCGCGACGCAGCGACGACGTCGTTGAGGGTCCGCTGCGCGACGGGCTCGACGGGCGGCTCGCCGACCGCCTGCGTGACCAGCGTCTCCAGGGTCGCGTCGATGGTCGCGTCGCCGGACAGGAGCTCGTCGGGCAGGCGCACGACCGCCGGAGCGGCCGGACGCAGGTGCTCGATGACGTCCTCCCGCCGCGCCGCCGCGATGCCGGCGAGGTCCCGCTCCCGGTACCGCGCCCGCAGGCGATCGAGGTACGAGCTGGCAGCGTCGAGCTCCGGGCCGTCCGGCACGATCGGTGGCCGCCACGGCGCCGGGATCTGCGGGACCGAGTTGCCCGCGAGGTCCACACCGAGCACCCGGAAGCTGTACGACGTGCCATACCGCAGGCGCGGCAGGGACGATGGCTCGACCCGCACCGTCGTGTGCGCCCCCTCGATGGGCTCGTCGGGCGGCGTTGCGACGACAGCCTCGGTGGCTCCGTCGGGCCCGGGTGGCTCGACGTGCACGATCGTCAGCCCCGGCCGCGGGGCGGACAGGCTCCAGCCGTCCCAGCCGGCGACGACCTCGTGCACGTAGTACCCGTTCGTTGTGTCGCCGGGCGCCCTGTTGAGTGCGGAGAGCTGCAGGAACCCGACGTCCGGGACGTCATCCAGCACGGTGACCCGCGGGGTGCCCTCGCCCGTGACCGTCACCCGTCGCCGGTGCAGGCTGTGCCACTCCTCGGTCACGTCGTCCCACACCTCGACCCGGATGCCGCGCACGAGGTCGTCCAGCAGCAGCTCGCGCGTGCCATCGTCGGCGGCGAGCTGCTCGGCCTCCTGGACGCGGCCACGGAGCTGCGTGGCCCGGTCGCGTCGGGCGAGCGCGAAGCCCGTCGAGCGGAGCGTGCCCGGCGCCGACGTGGCGGGATCACCGTTGGCCTCGCTGGCGTACTGGCGGACCAGGTTCCGCGCGTGCTGGTCCAGCTTGAGCCCGGACGCGTCCGGGTCGACGTCGAGCACCACCCACTCGTCGTCGCCGAGCGGCAGCGCGCCACCAACCCAGGCGCTGCTCGACTTCGCCGCGAAGACCTCGCCGTCGACCACGACCGACGTACGCCGAGGCGGCAACACCTCGAGGTCGTCGGCCGTCGAGGCGAGCGTCACGCTCACCCATGTGGCGCCCGCGAGGGCGGCCCTCGCGCCGGCCGCATCGACGCCGTCGAGCACGACGTCGACCGCGAGCCCGAGACGGCGGAGCAGAGCCGGCGTCGCCCCGAAGGATGCGACCCGCACGTGGAAGTCGTGCTCCGGCCGGTCCGGCCGCGGCGTCGGCGGCGCGTCCGGGTCGGGTTCCCGGCGTGGCTCCTGCTGCGGCTGCTCCGGGCGCTCGTAGTACCGCCGCATGGCGTGGGCGTCGACGATCATCTGCAGTTGCGGGTTCGCGGACAGGTCCTGCCCCACGAGCCCGTCGAGCTGACGCGTCACCCGCAGGTCCGCCTCCGGGTCGTCCAGCAGCACTTGAACCGGCGAGGGCCGGTCGACGATCTCCGACTGATAGGGCGGCAGCGGCGGCACCTCCCGGCCGTGGCCGCGCTCGGGGTCGGTCTCGTCGGGTTCCGTGAGCGGTCCGATCGTCGTGAGCGCGTCCTTCAGCCGCTGCCCGGGGACCTGGAGCGCTCGACGCGCACGGTCCGGCGCGTCCTGCAGGAGACGCCGCAACGGGCCGCCCTGGTCCAGGTTGGCGAGCGTCTCCAGCAGTCCGCCGGCGATGGGGTCGCCGGCAAGGCCGGGCCGCAAGGCCGGTGCGGACGTGATCGCCGCGAGATGCAGGTCGACCGCGTGGTCGCTCATGCGGCTCGCCGGGTTGGTTCGCCAGGTCTCGTCGGACAGCACCGGCGTCGGGAAGGCGGCGACCGGGATGGTCGGCGGCAGCACGGCGACCCAGGATGCGGCGTCAGGTTTGGACACCACGCGCAACGGCAGAGCAGCGTTCGGGTCCAGCGAGGTCGCAAGGGTCAACGTGCACCCGGCCAGCGTGGCCACCCAGTCCGCGGCAGCCGGGAAATGTGAGAGCGCCGCGCTTTCGGGCCCGCCCACGAGCTTGTGGGTGACGAAGACGGTGAGCTGGAACGGCGCGTCGTCGGCGAGCGAGTGCGGCAGCGCGGTCGCCAGGACGGTAGTGGGCATCAGGTCTCCTACCTCAGACCGGAGTGGGCGCGAACGCCCCGCAGTACTCGGCCCAGTCGGCGTTCATGCCGTCGGCGTCGGGCGGCATGACCTGGTACATCGTCGGGTCGCCCTTGGAGCCCGCGAGCTTGCGCTCGACTGAGATCTCCACGGAGGCGGAGAAGAACAGGATCTCGATCTCGACCACCAGGGAGGCGCGGCCGATGAGCTTGCCGGTCTCGAAGTGGTAGGTCAGCGTCAGCTCCAGCGTGATCGACGCGCTGATCAGGCCGAGCACGTCGACCTCGCCCCGGATGCGGAAGTACGCGGTGAACAGGCCCTTGTCCGCCTCGAGCCGCAGGTACACGCCGACGGAGATGGACACTGAGCCGGACGCCACCCCGAGGTCCACCGACAACGACGCGCACGCCTCGAGCCCGAGCTCCAGCAGCACCAGCCCCTTGGGCGAGGCCCGAAGCACGAGCCACCCGCCACCGCCGACGCACATCACCGTGAGCCGGAACGGGGCGTCCTTGGCGCAGAAGTGGAACCCGACGGTCATCGCGTCGCCGAGGAACGGGACCCGGGCGTCGGCCCCCAGCGAGATGTTCTCCAGGCTGAACACGCCGATCGACACGTTGGGCAGCGTGATGTCGAAGCCGGCCGTCACACCATCCGGTGCGACGTCGACATAGGGTGGGTCGGAGAACCCGTCGAACGGGATGAGCTCGCGCAGCCGGTCGACGAATGACAGCGGCCCGAGGAACCCGATGCCCCCGAACACGACGTCGACCTCGGGCTTGCCGGCCGAGCCGGCGTGGAAGCCGACCCGCCGGAACATCAGCCTCATGAGTCCGGCATCACCGTCGCCGATGAGGTTGAGGTCGAAGTCCACGATCTCCGCGACGATGTCGACCGCCGGCGGCGCGCTGGCCGATGCTCGCACCTCGACGTCGATGTGCAGTGCGTGGGTGTCCTTGGGCTTGAAGATGTTCGGGGCGCCCGGCAGCCCCCACGGCGTGATCGCGGGCCTCCAGGCAAGCCGCGCGGTGACCTGTCCCCCGGCGGCCCCTTGGAGCATCTGCGCCAGCCCGGCCGCGTCCTTCGCGATGTCGGTGAGGGTCGTGAGGGTCTGCACCGGCTTCTCAAGCGCAGAGCGGACAGCCGCCGGGACCCCGGGGACGCCGATCGCGTCGAGCAACGGCTGCAGGTCGCCCGCCAGCGCGACGGCGGCGTTGCTCACCGAGTCGGGGTTCGCGGGCAGCCCTTCGACGGCGCCGATGAGCGCGTCGAGGTGGGCGTTCAGGGTGCCGATGTGCGTGTCGAGCTGGTCCTTGGCGTGTTGGGCGACTGCCTGCGCGCCGCCGTGGGCCGCCTCGGTCACCTCGGCTGCGAGCCGCGACTGCGCGTCATCGAGGGCGGACTTCAGCCGCTGGGCCTCGGTCAGCAGCTTGGTCACGGCGTCCAGCGCGTCCGACACGAACGCGGGGGCCTCGTCGAAACCCGCGACGGCCAGCAGGTCGAGAAGGCTGAACAGGCCGAACAGCTTGGGCATCGCCCCGGACAGGAACGTCGCCGGGTCGAACGCGCCCGTATCGAACGGCGACGGCCCGTTGCCGCTCTCCCCGACCGCGCCGAGCGCCCGGGAGATGCCCTGCACCGACAGGTTGGGCGCAACGAACCCCCCGGCCCGGTCCGAGCCGCTGGTGAAGTCCACGGCGGCGGGCGCGCTCTTCAGGGCGAGGATCAGCTCGCCGGCGTTGGGCGCGCCCGGTACGGGCTTTGCGCCGAGCAGCCGGTCCGGAAGCCCTGCGCTCAGGTAGGGCTTGGCGAATACGAGGTCGACGGCCGGCGCCTGCGGCGCGAGGTGCCGCATCGACGGCACGACGGCGCGCGCCTCCGTGAGGAACGGCCGGCTGGTCACGTTCGCGGAGTCGATCTCGCCGTCGAAGATCAGGTGCGCGACCTCGACGGACGTGTCTCCCGCCTTGACCGGCTTCGCGACCGCGAGGGTCTGCCCGCGACCCTGGATCTGCCGCACTGGGAAGTACCGCGGCGAGGCATTCTCCGCGTTGAACACGAACGTCTGCTGCCCGTCCCTGCCCGCCTGCACGAACACGAGCGGCGCCGCCCAGCTCCGGGTCTCGCCTCCGCGGTCGGCGGTGGTGAGCGTGAACGGGAACGGCACCCCGTTTCGGGAGGGCACGAAGGGCTGCGCGTTCTCGGGCGGCTTGTCGATGTCGGGCGTGACCAGCGGGCTCAGCGTGACCCGCCCGAACGGGTTGTCCAGGTCGGTGGCCGGGTACGTGCGGGTGGGCTGGCGCAGGATGATGAACCAGCGCTGCCACAGGTACGCGATGGGCGTGTCGCGGTGCTTGATCTCGCGCTCGGTGATCTTCACCAGGAAGCAGCGGTGCCCGAACGGGAACAGCAAGCCCGGGTACGCCACGCGCACGTAGCCATCGCGGCCCATGAACGCCTGGTGCCGGTAGTCGACGATGTTCGCCGGGAACTCCCAGGACTGCTTCCAGTCGAACCAGGCGCCGAGGCTGGACAGCGACAGGTTGCTGACCAGCAGTGGCGTCGCCGCGTTGCCTGGGTTGCCACCGTGGGTCTGTTCGACGATGGCGTCGCGGTCGAAGGTGATGAGCGGCTGGTCGAAGCCCGGCGCGGGCTGCTCGCTGTCGCGGTTCCACAGGGCGCGGACGATGCGCTGGTCGGCGTCCTCGTCGTCGAACGTGCCGTCAGCCTGCCGGACGGTCAGGTGGGTGCGCCAGAGCTCAGAGCGGTCGTCCGGCCCGACTGGGGTCGCGGAGTGCCGGAACGCGCCGCGGGCGCTCGGGGAGACGACCAGGTGGTAGGGAGCTTCGATAGCCGTCTCGAGGTCCGTGGGCAGCTCGGGACCGCGCTCGTCGGAGGTGGACTCCCCGGCCGGCGTCGCGAGCGGGGAGACCCGCAGGTTCAGCATGGGGAGCGCCTCGAGCACCTTCTCGAGCGTGTACGTGATCCGGGTGCCCTCGGGCAGCTCGTAGACGAGTCTCGTCGGGCCCGCGGCGACGTGGCTGGACGGTCGTCCGGGTTGCGCCGGTGGGGGTGGCGGGGCGCCCGCCTGCCAGATCTCCTCGCCGAGATGCTGCGGCGGGAAGTGGACGATCAGGGAGGCGTCGGGGCCTGCGACAAGCTCGGCGCCGTCGGCCGTGGGTTCGATCGTGCAGCCCGGGGCGTCGAGGCGGAGGTCGATGAGGTCACGCGTGCGCAGGAGGCGGGCGTCGACCCGTCGCTCCTCGCGTGGCATGTCATCGGCCCTGCGCATGCTTGACCGTCCCGTGTGCTCGAGCCCTCGTCGGCTCCACATCGTGATCGCTGGTGCGCCCTCGGGCCATCATAGGTGCGAGGTGCAATCTCAGTCAACGACAAGTGTCAAGGGCCATGAGCAACCTCGTGACAAGCCAATGGTCTGTTCTTGCGCGCATGTCCGCGACGGGTGGACCGTCGAACACTGGGCGGTCCGCGACGACCTCCGGGCAGTCGCGCAGACCGATGTCGTCAACCCGCAGAGTCGGCCAGGCGGTTGATCCTGACCGGTCCCGCCGAACCCGGTTGCACTCCACAATCGGACCAATCGCCCCCAATTCACCCCTCCGCGCGAATGCCCCCACGCACCGGGGCGAACCTGACACCCGTGGCCAGACTCGGGTGCGCGTGGCCCGTCACGGAACGGCTGCGAGGACGGCGACCGAACCTAGGGCGAATTGGGCGCGCCCTCCGGCGTAGGCGTCGCCAGCGTCGGCGGCGGCGCGGGCTCAGGCTGCGGGCCCGCCCTGAGCCGCACGACTCCCCCGCTCCAGCCTGCCGAGACCCGCCGAGGATCAGGCCGTAGGCAGTGGGGTTGGTCGTCAGATTCGCAAGCAGGGTACTTGCGGGTCCTTGCGCCTGGGCCTGACCCGATCCAACGATCAGTCATGCTCAAGTCATGCGCCTACCCCGGCCTGGTCCTCCTGGCACTGACGGCCGCCATCGCCGCGTGCGGATCGACCTCCGTCCCCGTGTCCATCAGGACCATGGACGCCGGAATCGACAGCTGCTACACAACCGGCGCCGATGGCGACCTGGTGACCGACACCGTCTCAGGCACCGCGATCATCAGCGACATGGGCGGGCAGCGCGCCGCGGTCGACTGGCCGAACGGGTGGAGCGGTAGGAGCTCGGGGTCGGAGGTCGAGGTCCTCGACAAACACGGCAGGGTCTATGCCCGTACCGGGACGCATGTGT
>Ga0302259_1000082_pt1 | contig 26819 bp, 4 predicted proteins | sample I_Fen_N3_4_FD_194562 | JGI IMG/M metagenome (GOLD analysis project Ga0302259, IMG submission 194562) | Peat permafrost microbial communities from Stordalen Mire near Abisko, Sweden - I_Fen_N3_4 | ecosystem: Environmental > Terrestrial > Soil > Wetlands > Permafrost | place: Sweden: Abisko... | reverse complement strand
CGGCAACGGCAAGCTGGACCGCAAGGCCTTGCCCCAGCCCGATGCCAGCCTGTTGCAACAGGCCTATGTGGCGCCGCAAAGCGAGCTGGAACAGCAGATCGCGACGATCTGGCAGGACGTGCTGAAGCTGGAACAGGTCGGCCTCACTGACGACTTCTTCGAACTCGGCGGGCATTCCCTGCTGGCGACTCAGGTGGTGTCGCGGGTGCGCCAGAGTCTGGGTCTTGAGGTGGCCCTGCGGACCTTGTTCGAGCACAGCCGGCTGGCGGCGTTTGCCGCGTCCCTGGGTGGCACGACTTGCGCCGGTGAGCCACCGCTGAAAAGGGTCGAACGCAACAAGCCGCTGCCACTGTCCTATGCCCAGGAGCGGCAGCTGTTTCTGTGGCAGTTCTACCCCGAGAGCAACGCGTACCACATTCCGGCCGCCATCCGCATGCGCGGTGAGTTGGATATCCAGGCGTTGCAATACAGCCTGAATGCGCTTCTGGCACGCCACGAAAGCTTGCGCACGACCTTCGTCGAGCAAGGCGAGCACAGCGTGCAGGTCATCGCCGACCACGCACTCCTTGGCCTGAGTGTGGATCAGCGACCGCTGCAGCCGCTCTCCCCCAAACAAATCGAAGACTGCATCGAGCACGAAACCCGCAAGCCATTCAACCTGGCGCAAGGGCCTCTGTTGCGAGCCAGGCTCGTGCCCATGGCCGACGACGATTACCTGTTGCTGCTGACACAGCACCACATCGTCTCGGACGGTTGGTCGACCCAGGTCATGGTCCAAGAGTTGATCGAACTCTATGCAGCAAACACCGAGCAGCGTGCGCCGAACCTGCCCGAATTGCCGATCCAGTACGCCGACTATGCGGTCTGGCAGCGGCAATGGATGGAGGCCGGCGAGCGCGAGCGGCAGCTGGCGTACTGGGTCGGGCAACTGGGCGGCGAGCAGAAGACACTGGAACTGCCGACCGATCACCCGCGACCCGCCCGGCAGAGCTTTCGTGGCGCGAAAATCGATGTGCCATTGAGCGCCGCACTGAGCCAAGGCTTGAAGGCGCTGGCACAACGCGAAGGTGTTACCCCCTTTATGTTGCTCCTGGCGTCGTTCCAGATCTTGCTGCATCGCTACAGCGGGCAGACGGATATTCGCGTCGGCGCCCCCATTGCCAACCGCAATCGGGTCGAGACCGAGCGCCTGATCGGCTTCTTCGTCAACACCCTGGTGCTGAAGTCGGAACTGAACGGCCTGATGCCCGTCACTCAGTTGCTGGCGCAAGTCAAACAGACCGCGCTGGATGCCCAGAGCCATCAGGACCTGCCGTTCGAACAACTGGTGGAAGCCCTGCAACCGGAACGCACCCTGAGCCAGAACCCGTTGTTCCAGGTGCTGTTCAACCATCACAGTGAGCAGTTGCAACAGCGAACCGAGAGGCCATTGCCAAACCTGCAACTCGAAAGCCTGGAGGCCGACAGCCTTAGCGCAAAATTCGACCTGGCCCTGGACACTTTCGACAGCAGCGAAGGCCTGCATGCCGTACTGACCTACGCCGCGGATCTGTTTGCACCCTCGACGGTCGAGCGCATGGCCCGGCATTGGCAGAACCTGCTGCAGGCCATGGTCAGCGCCCCTGAACAAGCCATCAGCGATCTGGCGATGATCGATGCCGGTGAACAACAACGAATGGTCAACCACTGGAACGCGACGGCGGTCGACAATGCGCTGGAGCGGGCCATCCACCAGTTGATCGAAGACCAGGTCGACAGAACTCCCGATGCGCCGGCACTGGCTTTTGCCAGCGAGCAGTTGAGCTACCGCCAGCTCAACCAGCGGGCCAACCAGCTCGCGCACAAGCTGATCGAACAGGGTGTGGGCCCGGACGTGCGGGTGGGCATCGCCCTTGAACGCAGCGTGGAAATGATCGTCGGGCTGCTGGCCGTGCTCAAGGCGGGTGGCGCTTATGTACCGCTGGATCCGGCCTACCCCGAGGACCGCCTGTTCTACATGATGCAGGACAGCGGGCTGCGGCTGCTGCTGACCCAGCGCGCGCTGCGGGAGCAACTGCCGATCCCCGAAGGTGTACAGAGCCTGGAGCTGGATCAGGACCTGTCCTGGCTCGAAGGTTATGGCACGGCCAACCCGACCCGCCACCTCTCCCCGGAAAACCTGGCCTACGTCATCTACACCTCCGGCTCCACCGGCAAGCCCAAGGGGGTCATGGTGCGCCACGGCGCGCTGAACAACTTCATCTCGAGCATGGCCCGGGCTCCGGGGCTGGCCAACAGCGATTGCATGATGTCGCTGACCACCTTCTCTTTCGATATCTTCGGCCTGGAAATCTACCTGCCGCTCAAGGTCGGCGCGCGCATTGTCCTCAGCGGCCAAGGCATGAACCTCGACCCCCAGGCCATCCTGGACAGCGTGCAACGCCAGGGCGTCACCGCGCTCCAGGCCACGCCTTCGACCTGGCGGATGCTGCTCGACCACCCGCACCACGAAGCCCTGCGCAACTGCAAACTGCTGTGCGGCGGCGAAGCGCTGCCCGAGGAACTGGCAGCGCGCATGCTCGGGTTGTCGGCGCAGGTGTGGAACCTGTACGGCCCGACGGAAACCACGATCTGGTCGGCGGTCTACCCCCTGAGCCCGCAGCAGCCTGCGCCGTACCTCGGGCACCCGATCGACAACACCTCGCTGTACATCGTCGACCCGTACCTGGCCACCGCACCTGTAGGCGCCGCAGGCGAACTGCTGATTGGCGGCGACGGTCTGGCCCGGGGCTATTTCCAGCGTCCGGCGCTGACGGCGGAACGCTTCCTGCCGGATCCGTTCGGGCCACCGGGCGCGCGGGTCTATCGCACCGGCGACCTGGCCCGGTATCGCCAGGACGGCGTGATCGAGTACCTCAGCCGTATCGACCACCAGGTGAAGATCCGCGGCTTCAGGATCGAGCTGGGAGAAATCGAATCCCGGGTCCTGGAACTGGACGAAGTGCGTGAGGTGGCGGTCGTCGCCCATGACACCCACGCCGGACCACAACTGGTGGGTTATGTGGTGGCCGTCGAACCTCCAGCCGTTGCCGAGCACCCGGCCCTGCACCAGAAACTCAAGGCCTGGCTCGGCGAAAGCCTGCCTGACTACATGGTCCCGGCGCACTGGGTGGTCGTGGAAAAACTGCCGCTCACACCCAACGGCAAGCTGGATCGCAAGGCGCTGCCCGCGCTCGATATCAGCCTGTTGCAAAGAACCTATGTCGCCCCGCACAGCGAGCTGGAAAAACAACTGGCGGCGATCTGGGCCAGCATCCTCAACGTCGAGTCGATCGGTTTGAACGACAACTTCTTCGAACTCGGCGGGCACTCCCTGCTGGCGGTACGTGTGGTATCGCGGGTGCAACTGGAGTTGGGCATGCAGATGAGCGCACAACAGATGTTCCAGGCCCCCACCCTCGGCGCCCTGGCCAGCGAACTGCAACAGTCCGGCAACCCGATCGACGCCCTGAAACTGAGCAAGCTAGAAGCACTGTTCGACGAAATGGAGGAAGTTTGATGGACCAGAATATGGCCGCACGAATCGCCAAGCGGTTCATCACCCTGCCGTTGGACAAGCGCACGCTGTTCCTGGAAAAAATGCTCGGCGAAGGCGTTTCACCCGCCAACCTGCCGATTCCGGCGGTGCAATCGGAGGTGGAGCGGATCCCCCTGTCGTTCGCCCAGGAACGCCAGTGGTTTCTCTGGCAACTGGAGCCCACCAGCACCGCCTACCACCTGTCTGTGGCCTTGCGCATGCAGGGCGAGCTGGATGTCCAGGCGCTGGAGCGCAGCTTCAATGCCTTGATCGAGCGCCACCAGACCTTGCGCACCACCTTTGAACAAACCGAAGACGGCGCGGTGCAAGTGATTGCCCCGCAGTTGTCGCTCAAGGTGGTTGTCGAGCAGGCCGAGCCGGTGCCGAACGCGCTGGCCCGCGAGCGCGTGATCAAGGCCTTCGTCGATACCCAGACCCAGGCGCTGTTCGACCTGCAACAGGGCCCCCTGCTGCGGGTCAGGTTGCTGCGGCTGGCGGCCCACGAGCACATCATGGTGATCGCCCAGCACCATATTGTTTCCGACGCGGCCTCGCTGCAGGTCATGGTCAGCGACCTGGTCCAGCTGTATGCCGCCGCCAGCCTGGGGCAGCCGGCCGACCTGGCGCCACTGCCAATCCAGTACGCCGACTACGCCATCTGGCAACGACGCTGGATGGAAGCCGGCGAGCGCGAGCGGCAACTGGCCTACTGGACGGACCAGCTCGGCGGTGACCAACCGGTGCTCGAACTGCCCCTCGACCGGCCACGCCCGGCGGTCCAGAGCTACCGTGGCGCACGCCTGGATATCGTGCTCGACACGGCCCTGGGCCAGGGCCTCAAGCAGCTCGCCCAGCAGGAAAACGTGACCCCGTTCATGCTGTTGCTGGCCTCGTTCCAGACCTTGCTGCACCGCTACAGCCGCCAGGACGACATCCGCATCGGCGTGCCGGTGGCCAACCGCAATCGGGTTGAAACCGAAGGCCTGATCGGCTTCTTCGTCAACACCCAGGTACACAAGGCCGACTTCACCGAGGCGCTGCGCTTCTGCGACCTGCTGCAACAGGTCAAGCACACCGCGATGCAGGCCCAGGCCTACCAGGACTTGCCGTTCGGCCATCTGGTAGAAGCCCTGCAACCGGAACGCAACCTGAGCCTTACGCCGCTGTTCCAGGTGCTGTACAACCACCGCGGTTCGGCCCGGGACGCCAGCAGCGAGAAACCGACGCACCCGCAACCGCTGCTGATCGAAAGCCTGGACTGGGAAATCACCAGCGCCCAGTTCGACCTGACCCTGAACACGGTGGAGTCCGCCGAGGGCATCGCCGCGACACTGACCTACGCCACGGACCTGTTCGACCGCTGCACCGTCGAACGCCTGGCCGGTCACTGGCAGAACCTGCTGCGGGGAATCGTCGCCAACCCGCAGCACGCCATCGCCGAGCTGCCGTTGCTGGACGCCAGCGAGCAGCAACAGAACCTCAAGCAGTGGAACCCCGATACGGCGCACTGCCCCAGCGAACGCTGCCTGCATCAACTGATCGAAGCCCAGGCCGAGCGCACGCCCCAGGCCATCGCGGTGAGCCTGGGCCAGCAACGGTTGACCTATGCCCAGCTCAACAGCCGCGCCAACCAGTTGGCCCACGCCCTGATCGAGCATCAGGTCGGGCCGGACGTCATGGTCGGGCTGGCGGTCGAGCGCAGCCTGGACATGATCATCGGCCTGCTGGCCATCCTCAAGGCCGGCGGTGCCTACGTGCCGCTGGACCCGGCCTACCCGCAGGAGCGCCTGGCCTACATGATGCAAGACAGCGGCCTGGCGCTGTTGCTGACCCAGGCCGAGGTCCGGGATCGCCTGCCGATCCCCGCGCAGGTCAAGACCCTGCTGATCGATGCCCACGAACCGGATCGTTTCAGCAGCGCCAACCCGCAGGTCGCGCTGGACCCGGCCAACCTGGCCTATGTGATCTACACCTCCGGCTCCACCGGCAACCCCAAAGGTGCCCTGCTCGCCCATCACAACGTGCTGCGCCTGTTCAAGGCCACCGAGGGCTGGTTCCAGTTCGGCCCGCAGGACGTCTGGAGCCTGTTCCACTCCTATGCCTTCGACTTCTCGGTCTGGGAGATCTTTGGCGCACTGCTCTACGGCGGCCGGCTGGCCATAGTGCCGCAGGAGGTCAGCCGTTCACCGGAAGACTTCTTCACGCTGTTGTGCGACGAGGGGGTCACGGTGCTGAACCAGACCCCGTCCGCCTTCAAGCAATTGCTGCAAGTGGCCTGTGCCCCCGAGCAGGCCGGGGCCAGCCTCGCCCTGCGCTATGTGGTGTTTGGCGGCGAAGCCCTGGACGTGCAGAGCCTGCGTCCCTGGTTCCAGCGGTTTGGCGACCAGCAGCCGCAGTTGATCAACATGTATGGCATCACCGAAACCACGGTGCACGTGACCTACCGCCCCATCACCCTGGCCGACTTGCAGCAGGAAGCCTCCAGCCCGATCGGCGTACCGATTCCCGACCTGTCCTGGTACCTGCTCGACGCGCATTTGAACCCGGTGCCCAAAGGCTGCATCGGTGAGCTCTATGTCGGCCAGGCCGGCCTGGCGCGCGGCTATCTGAAACGTGCCGACCTGAGCGCCACGCGCTTTATTCCCGACCCGTTCGGGGCCCCGGGTGAACGCCTGTACCGTACCGGCGACCTGGCGCGCTATCGCGCCGACGGCGTGATCGAGTACGCCGGGCGCATCGACCATCAGGTCAAGATCCGCGGTTTCCGCATCGAACTGGGGGAGATCGAAGCCCGTTTGCTGCAACTGCTGGCCGTGCGCGAAGCGGTGGTGCTGGCCCAAGCCGGGCCGAATGGCCAACAGCTGGTGGCTTATGTGGTGCCCAGCAGTGCCCCGGACGGGGCCGAGGCCAGCGGTGCACTGCGCGATGAGATCAAGGCCCGGCTCAAGGAAGAGCTGCCGGACTACATGGTTCCGGCGCACCTGCTGTTTATCCCGCAGCTGCCGCTGACGGCCAATGGCAAGCTGGACCGCAAGGCCCTGCCGCAACCGGACGCCAGCCAACTGCAACGGGCCTACGTGGCGCCGCAAAGCGAGCTGGAACAGCGGCTCGCCGCACTCTGGCAAAGCGTGCTGAAACTGCCGCAAGTGGGGTTGAACGACAACTTCTTCGAACTCGGCGGCGACTCGATCATCTCCATCCAGCTGGTCAGCCGCGCGCGCCAGGCCGGCATCCGCTTCAGCCCCAAGGACCTGTTTCAGCACCAGACCGTCAGGAGCCTGGCCAACGTCGCCCAGACCACCCAGGACAGCGGGCAAATCGACCAGCGCGCGGTCACGGGCACCACGCCGTTGCTGGCCATCCAGCAGATGTTTTTCGACACCCCGATTCCTCAGCGCCAGCACTGGAACCAGTCGGTCATGCTCAAGACCGCCGAGCCGCTGGATGGCGAACTGCTGGAGCAGACCCTGCAGCACCTGACCCGCCACCACGATGCCCTGCGCCTGAGTTTCAGCGAGGATCAGGGGCAATGGCGCGCGACGTTCCTGGCGCCCCAGCCGAGCACCCGACTGCTCTGGCAGGCAAGCGTCGCCAACAGCGACGAACTGGAACACTGGGCGGAAAAAGCCCAGGCCAGCCTCGACCTGCACGCCGGCCCCTTGCTGCGCGGGCTGCTGGCCACGTTGCAGGACGGCAGTCAGCGCCTGTTGCTGGTGGTGCACCACCTGGCGGTCGACGGGGTGTCGTGGCGGATTCTTTTCGAAGACCTGCAACACGCCTACACCCAGTTGCTCAATGGCCAGGCCGTGGCCCTGCAAGACAAGACCAGCGCCGTCAAGGACTGGGCCGAACAGCTGCAACGCCACGCCCGCAGTGAGGCCTTGCAGCAGGAGCTGGCCTATTGGCAGGAGCAATTGCAGGATGTGCCGGCAACCCTGCCCTGCGATCGCCCCGACGGCGGCCTGCAGAACCGCCATGGCCGCAGCCTGGAAACGCGCCTGGACCCGCACCTGACCCGACAACTGCTGCAAGACGCCCCCGCGGCCTACCGGACCCAGATCAACGACCTGCTGCTCACCGCCCTGGCACGGGTGCTCCAGCGCTGGACCGGTTATTCCAGCAACCTGATCCAGCTCGAAGGCCATGGCCGCGAAGAACTGTTCGATCATCTGGACCTGACGCGCACCGTCGGCTGGTTCACCAGTGTCTTCCCGGTCAAGTTGAGCCTGGCCGCTGACCTCGGCGACTCGATCAAGCAGATCAAGGAGCAACTGCGGGCAATCCCCAACAAAGGTATCGGCTTCGGCGCCCTGCGCTACCTCGGGGACCCGCAGACCCGGGCCACCCTGAGCCGTTTGCCCGAACCGCGGATCACCTTCAACTACCTGGGCCAGTTCGATGGCAGCTTCGATCGCGAGCAAGGGGCGCTGTTCGCCCCCGCCGAGGAAAGCACCGGCGCCAATCAAAGCCCTCAGGCGCCCCTGGGCAACTGGCTCAGCCTCAATGGCCAGGTCTACGGTGGCGAGCTGAAGATCGGCTGGGGCTACAGCAGCGACATGTTCGACGATGCGACCATCCAGCGCCTGGCGGACGACTTTGCCCGTGAACTGGCGGTGGTCATCGAACATTGCTGCGACCCGCGCCATCAGGGGCTGACCCCGGCGGACTTCCCGGTCGCCCGCATCACCCAGCAGCAACTGGACCGCCTGCCGGTCCCGGCCAATCGGGTGGAAGACCTTTATCCGCTGTCTCCGATGCAGCAAGGCATGCTGTTCCACAGCCTGGAGGCGTCCGGCGACAGCCTGTACATCAACCAGATGAGTGTCGCGGTCGAAGGCCTGGATCCGGCCCGGTTCATTGCCGCGTGGAACAGCGCCATTGCCCGCCATGAAATCCTGCGCAGCGGGTTCTGGTCGGCCAGCGAACTCGCCGAGCCGCTGCAGGTTGTGTACAAGAGTGCCACCCTGCCGACCCGGATCCTCGACTGGCAGGATCGCCCCTTCGACCCGCAAGCGCTGGAGGCCCTGCTCGCCGAGGACTGTGCCGAAGGTTTCGACCTGCTGCGCGCGCCGCTGACCCGGCTGACCCTGGTCAAGCTCGACGAGCAACGCCATCACCTGATCTGGACCAGCCACCACATCCTCATGGATGGCTGGTCCAGCTCGCGCCTGCTGGGTGAGGTCTTCGAGCTGTACAACGGCCGACCCGCGCCGGCCATTCGCGGTCATTACCGTGACTACATCCAGTGGTTGCAGAACCAGTCCCAGGCCACCCTCGAGCAGTTCTGGAAAGACAAGCTGCAAGGCTTCGGCGGCTCGACCTCGCTGTCCAACAGCCTGAGCCCGCGCCCTGCCGCCGACCTGCCAGGCCATGCCGCGCTGTACCTGAATTGGGATGAAAGCCAGACCCGGCGCCTGCGCGAGCAGGCCCAACGCCTGCGAGTGACCCCCAACACGCTGATCCAGGCCACTTGGCTGCTCTTGCTGCAACGCTACACCGGCCAGGAAAGCGTGTGCTTCGGCGCCACCGTGGCCGGTCGTCCGGCCAGCCTGCCGGGCGCCGAAGACGTGCTCGGGCTGTTCATCAATACCCTGCCGATCATCCAGGCGCCGCAGCCGCAGGCGCTGCTGGGGCAGTGGCTGCAGGATCTGCAGCGCTACAACCTGGAAGTCCGCGATCACGAACATGCCTCCCTGGCCGATGTGCAACGCTGGTCCGGTCACGGCGGCCAGGCGCTGTTCGACAGCATCATCGTGTTCGAAAACTACCCGGTGGATGAGCGTCTGCAGGAGGCCGGGCAGAATCAGCTCAGCTTCGGCGAAGTCAGCAACCGCGACGTCACCAACTTCGCCATGGACCTGGCGATCAACCTCGGCACGACACTGAAGATCGAGTTCCTGTACCTGCGCAACCGCTTTACCGCAGACGCCACCGAGCAGGTCCGACGCAGCTTCGAGACGCTGCTGCTGGCCATGCTCGATCAGCCGGACGCGACCCTGGGCAGCCTCGGCATGCTGGCCGCCGCCGAGCAGCACGCCCTGCTGCTGAGCAACCAACTGCCAGCCCCGGGCACTTGCCTGCCGCTGCTGGCCGAGGTCGTGCGCCACCACGCCAGCACCCGCCCGGAGGCCCTGGCAGTGGTCTGTGGCAATAGCCGCCTGACCTATGGCGAGCTGGAAGCCCAGGCCAACCGCCTGGCCCATTACCTGATCAGCCAGGGCGTGGGGCCGGAAGTGTTCGTCGGCATTGCCCTGGAACGCTCGGTGGAGGTGATCGTGGCCTTCTACGCGGTGATGAAGGCCGGTGGCGCCTATGTGCCACTGGACATCGACTACCCGCCGGAGCGCATCCAGTGGATCGTCGAAGACTCGGCCATGGGCGTGCTGATCACCCAGAGCGCCCTGGCGTCACGTTTCGCGGGCCTCTCGACGCCACGCCTGGAGCTCGACCGGCTGCAACTGGATACACAGCCGTCGACCTGCCCGGCCACGGCCGTGCTGGACGACAACCTCGCGTACCTGATCTACACCTCGGGGTCCACCGGCAAGCCCAAGGGCGTGGCGGTGTCCCATGGTCAGATCCGCATGCATTGCCAGGCGATTGCCCAGCGCTATGAGATGGATGTGAATACCCGCGAATTGCTGTTTATGTCCTTTGCCTTCGACGGCGCCCAGGAACGCTGGCTGGCGACCCTGCTCAGTGGTGCCCAACTGGTGGTTCGCGGCAATCAGCTGTGGACCCCGGAAGAAACCTGGCACGCACTGCATGGGCATCAGATCAGCATCGCCTGCTTCCCCCCGGCCTACCTGCAGCAACTGGCCGAGTACGCCGCAAGCCAGGACCAGCCACCACCGCCGGTGCGCATCTATTGCTTCGGCGGCGATGCGGTGGCCGAAGCCAACTTCGAGCTCGTCAAGCGCGCCCTCAAGCCCGCCTACCTGACCAATGGCTACGGCCCGACGGAGACGGTCGTGACCCCGCTGCTGTGGAAGGTCAACGCTGACCAGCACTGCGGCGCGGTCTACGCGCCGATCGGCACCCGCATCGGGGAACGCACTTTGTACGTGCTCGACGAGCAGCTCAACCCGCTGCCCAATGGCGTCGCGGGCGAGCTGTACATCGGCGGCGAAGGCGTGGCCCGGGGTTATCACCAACGCCCCGGCCTGAGTGCCGAGCGGTTTGTCGTCGACCCGTTCAGCGCCAGTGGCAGCCGCCTGTATCGCACCGGCGACCTGGTGCGCCAGCGCGCCGACGGCGTGATCGACTACCTCGGGCGCCTGGACAACCAGGTCAAGATCCGTGGCTTTCGCATCGAACTGGGGGAAATCGAGGCCCGCCTGCGCGATCAGGCTCCGGTGCAGGACGCGGTGGTGGTCGCCCGGGAAACCAGCGCCGGCAAACAACTGATCGGTTATGTGGTCGCCGCCCCGGACCCGAGCCTGGGCGAGCAACTGCGCAGCGCCTTGGGTCGGGAACTGCCCGACTACATGGTGCCTTCGCAGATCCTGGTCCTGGCGGCCTTGCCATTGAACCCCAACGGCAAGCTGGATCGCCTGGCCCTGCCGGACCCGGATTTCAAGGGACGGGAATTCGTCGCGCCGCGCAATGCCCTGGAACAGGCCCTGGCCAGCATCTGGCAAGAGGTCCTGGAGCTTGAGCAGGTCGGCGTCACCGATAACTTCTTCGAGCTGGGCGGCGACTCCCTGCGGATTCTCAAGGTCCTGTCCAAGGTCCGCGGCCGCAGCGACCTGGGCATCGAGCTGAAGCTGCGGGACATGATCGGCAAGCCGACCATTGCCGAGCTGTCGGGCTACGACCCCGAGGCGCACAACAGCCTCGACCCGTTGCTGCTGCTCAACAGCCGGGTGGCGACACGTCGTCCGTTGTTCTGCCTGCACGCCGGCTTCGGCACGGTGTTCGACTACGAGCCCCTGGCCCGGCGCCTGGAGGGTCAGCGCAGTGTCTACGGGCTGCAATGCCGGATGCTGCTGGACCGTCACTGGGAGGACGAATCCCTGGGCGCCATGGCCATCGACTATGCCCAGTACATTCGCCAGAAACAGGCTGACGGCCCGTACCACCTGCTGGGCTGGTCCCTGGGTGGCACCCTGGCGCTGCTGGTGGCCCAGGAGCTGGAGAGTCAGGGGCAGCAGGTGGAGTTTCTGGGGCTGGTGGACAGCTTTGTGCCGAGCCTGACCCCTGAAGCGGACAACGACGACTGGAGCGATGATCTGCGCAGCTTCCTCGCGGTGATTTTCGGCTTGCCGGCGCACCAGTTGCCGGCGTTCAGCCTTCGCGCCCACAGCGACCTGGCGACCCTGGAGCCGCTGATCGCCGAGGTGCAACAGGCCCTGGCGAGCGCCTCGGCTTACGCCGGGATCAGCAGCGATGAGCTGGCCCACAGCTTCAGCGTGGCCATGAAACTCAAGGCCCTGTCGCTGCAACTGGACGCCCTGCCCGAGACCCGCAGCCGCCCGTATTGCTGGTGGGCCAAGGCCAACGCCAGCAACCCGGACCAGCGCCTCGCAGCGGCCCAGGCCAACGAGCAACTGCTGGCCGGGCACTTTGACATCCTCAAGCAAGCGGCCTTCCTTAAGGACGCACTGCAACAGCTGGAGCAACCGGAAACGGTGGCCCCGTAAGCCCTTTGCCGCTGCGGAGGGTCCGCAGCGGCAACCTGAACCGACACTGTTTTCACAAGGAACCCGCAATGCCCCTGGACCCCGATCTCGAAGGCTTTCTGGAGCTGGCCCACATGGGTCGCCTGAGCGGCAAGAGCCAGCCCATGCATGCGTTGAGCGTGCAGCAGGCCCGCACCGAATTCGAGCAGACCTCCGCCGTGCTCGACCCCTGCCCGCCGGCTTCGGTCAGCGTCACTACCCTGAGCCTGCCGACCCGGGACGGCCAGGCCATGCCGGCACGGCTGTATCGCGCCGCAGGCACCGGCAGCGAACGGCAAGCGACGATTCTTTACCTGCATGGCGGCGGCTATGTGGTCGGCAGCCTGGACTCCCACGACTCGATCTGTCGGCGCCTGGCCGCCAGCGGCCGGCATGCGGTCCTGGCGCCGGCCTATCGCCTGGCCCCGGAATCACCGTTCCCGACCGCAGTACACGACGCCCTGGATGCGGCCAACTGGCTGGCGGAAAATGCCGCCTCGCTGCACCTGGACCACCAGCGCACCCACGTCGCCGGCGACAGCGTCGGCGCCACCCTGGCCACCGTGCTGGCCATTACGGCGGTCATGCAGCCCCGGCAGATCCAGCTCAAGCCCAGGAGCCAATTGCTGTTTTACCCGGTGACCGACACTTCGACGCTGCGCCCGTCCCACACCCGTTATGCCGAAGACCACCTGCTGGAAACCGCGACCCTGAAGTGGTTTTACCAGCACTACTGCCCAACGCCGGAGCAGCGCCTGGACTGGCGGGTCTCGCCCCTGCTGACCCAGGACCTGCCGGCCCTGGCCCCGGCCTACATCAGCCTCGCGGAATATGACCCGCTGTATGACGAAGGCCTGGCCTACGCCGAGCGCCTGCAGGCACGCGGCACCGCGGTGACCCTTGAGGTGCAGAAGGGCCTGACCCATGACTTCCTGCGCATGAATGGCATCGTTGCCGGGGTTGAGGGGATCTACCACAAGCTTGAGCAATGGCTGGCCGATCAACCCGCTTGATACCTTGCGCCCAATAAAAAGCCCGATGCAGTGCATCGGGCTTTTTATTGGGTGCCACTGGTTATTGGGGCCAGCTGGGCGACAGGCGTCGCCGTCGATGTGACCTACCAGAATGTCCCGCGCAGGGTCAGCATCTGGTTGCGCGGTTCGCCGTACCAGTTCTGCCGATTGGAAGGGCCGACTGTCGAGTAGTAGACCTTGTCGAAAATATTGTTGAGGTTGTAGGCCAGGGTCCAGTGCTCATCCACCCGGTATTCCGCCATGGCATTCCAGACCGCGTAGCCACTCTGGTTGTAGTCGAAGGGGTGAGTCAATGGCCGGCCATTAGGGCCGGGCACCGGCTTGAGGTCGCTATCCAGCACGGTGGCCACACCGCTGACGTAGTCCTTGCTCTGCAGCGTCACCCCGCCCCCGACCTTCAGGTCATTGAGCACGCCCGGCAGGCGATAGGTGGACCACAGCTTGGCGCTGTGCCTCGGCGTGATGCTGCTGAAGGTGGAATTGGTCGTGCGGTCCTTGTTGTGGTTGTAGGTGTAGCCCGCCATGAGGTTCCAGTCAGGCATGACTTCGCCGCTGATCTCGGCATCGAAGCCTTTGCTGACCACCTTGCCCTGGGCCAGGTAGCAGCAACTGCCGGCGAACAGCACGTCAGTCTCGGGGTAGTTTGGATCGAGTACGGCCTGGTTTTCACGCTCGGTGTAGTAAAGCGCAAACGAGGTATTGACGGCCCCACCCCACAACTCGCCCTTGATCCCGGTTTCATAGGTCTTGCCGGTCATGGCCTCCAGCGCGCTACCGGGCAACGGGCCCTTGGATTGCAGCTGCTGCGGCTTGTAGATCTCTGAATAGCTGACATAGGTCGACCACTGGTCATTCAGGTCAAAGACCAGGCCACCGTAGGGGACCACCTTGGTCGGTTCGCGACGGTGGACGTCGGACAGCGTGGTCCAGGCATCCGGGTTGGCGGGGTCGATCGGGTCGACGTCACGCTCGCGATAGGTCTGGTCAAACTTGTAGCGCTGCACCCGGGCACCGACGATCAGGTGCAGCGGATCGGCCAGTTGCAGGCGCAAGGTCGAGTACAGGCCGTACTGGGCTTGTGAGTTGGGGCTGTAGTCCCGGGTGTAGCGCCGATCGTTGAGCTGGTTGGGCCAGGGCGTGGAATCCGGGTCGAATACATCCACATTACCGCCATTGGGCAAACCATCGGTCCCGCGCCAACGGCTGGTGATCTTCTGATAATCCGCCCCCAGGAGCAGTTCGTGCTCGCGATCAAAAGCCGTGAATTTGCCGGCAAGGTTCATGTCGAAAAGCCGCTGCTCACTGCGATAGGAGTTGATCGAGCCGTACCAGAAAGGCCCGGTCTTATCGACCAGATCCACCCCGCCCAGGACCGCGGAGCTCTTGATCAGGCCCGACTCCAGGGTTTGGGTGTAGCTGAGGTTGCCCTTCCAGTTGTCGTTGAATTCATGGTCGACCTTGGCAAACAGTTCGTCCGAGCGACCATCCTGGTAGGCCCAGTTGGTGGTCAGGCTGGTGCGCCGGGACAAGCCCAGGTCACCGCCATCGAGGTAGCGCGGCACACCGGTGCCAATGCCGTTGTCGTGCAGGCGTTCGGAACGACCGCCCAGGGTCAGGCGCGTGGCGTCGGTGACATCCGCTTCGAGCACGCCATAGAGGATGGGTTTTTCAGTGCTGCGATTGTCCAGGAAGTACTGGCGGTCGGTGTAGGCCGCCACCAGTCGCCCGCGCAGCTTGCCATCAAAGGCCAAGGGGCCGGTGACATCGAGCTGCGTACGGTAGTTGTCCCAGGTCCCTGCGGAAGTCTCGACCTTCAACTGATAGGCATCCAGGGGGCGTTTGCGCACCAGGTTGATCATGCCGCCCGGATCGCCGGTGCCGCCGAACAAACCGGAGGACCCGCGCAGCACTTCAACGTGGTCGAACTCCACCAGGTCATAGTTTTTATACGAATAGAAACTGCCGGCCGTGGTCCCCAGGGCCATGGGGGCCGCCCCATCGATCTGGATATTCTCGATGACGAAGCCGCGCGAGTAGTAGCTGGACAGGTTAGAGTTGGCGGTTTTTACCGTGATCCCCGGGGTCTCCTTCATCGCATCGGTCAGGCTGCTCATGCGCCGTTCCTGGATCACCTGGTCGGTGATCACCGACACCGATTGCGGGGTCTGACGCAAGCTGGTCGGGGTCTTCGAACCGATACTGGTCAGGCCGGTGGTGTAGGAGCCCGAGTTCTCGGTCATCTCCCCCATGCCCTGGCCTTTGATACTGGTGGTGCCCAGCTCCAGCGCCGTGGAGGAACCGGCGTCATTGGTCAGGAACACCGTGTTGTTCTCGATCCGATACTTCAGCCCCGCGCCTTGCAGCAGGGTGTTCAGAGCCTCCCCAGGCTCCATTTCACCGACCACCGGCGAGGACTTCTTGCCGCGCACCAGTTCCGGCCCGTAGAGGATCTGCAGCCCAGTCTGGTTCCCCAGTTCAGTCAGCGCCTTGTCCAGCGGCTGGGCCGGGATATTGACGTGGGCGCTTTGTGCCTGGACGCCGCTGGAGACGCCAAGGGCCAGACCCAAGACTACGATGGAAGCCGACGTGCGCCAGAGGGCCAATGGCTGTTTCAGCACATCCCGTGCGCGCCGTGTCTGTTCAGGTTTCATAGCGTTGGATCACCCCAGATATCGTCATTCAAGTTGGAAGATCGCCACCTCTTGGGATGGCTGACCGGTCATTTGGCGGTCCACTGCCACAATCGTCCCGGCGTCATGAGGGGGCGATTTCCTTCAAATTCGGTGTAGAGCCATTAGAAGACGAGCAAAAATAAAATAAATTAGAAAGATTCACATTCAGGAGACAAAAAAATACAAAGCACCGCCGGCGCGGCGGGCCAAAGGTCGGTGTTTCATGACTGGGAGACTGATAAAAAAGCCCCTGCCAGGGCCGTTGGCCGGCTCGGACAGGGGCAGCCAGGCTGAAGGGGAATCAGCCTTCGAGTTGCTCTTTGGCCTGTTGCAACTGACGCGCCTTTTCCAGCAACAGGGCTTTTTCTTCGGGGCTCATGGCGTCCAGGCGCAGGCGCGCCTGCGCCTGTTTCTCCAACTGCCCCGGCGCTGTTTCCTGCAAGCGCAGAGCCTGGGCCAGTGCCGCCACCGTCGGGTTGTCGAAGACCACCCCGGGATGGGTTTCGCATTGCAGCAGCTTGCGAATCCCCGCCACCAGCTTGATCACCAGCAGCGAATGCCCACCGGCGGCAAAGAAGTCCTGCTCGATGCTCAGGCGCTCCAGCCCCAACAACTGCGCCATGCGCGCCGCGAGCAACTGCTCCAGGGCATCCCGTGGTGCCACGTACTCGGTCTGCACCAGGCTCAGGTCGCGCTGCTGCAAGGCCTGGCGATCGACCTTACCGTTGCCCAGGCGCGGCATCGAGTCCACGAGCTGGATATGCCGCGGCAACATGGCGGCCGGCAACTGCTCGGCCAGCTGTGCCGCCAGGGTCGCTGGCAAATCCCCGGCCCCGGTTGGCGCGGCGACCACAAAGGCGATCGGCTCGCCTGGCCCCTCCTCGCGCTTGCCCAGCAGCACCACCGCTTCATTGACACCCGATAGGCGCAGCAACTGGGCCTCGATCTCGGCCAGTTCGATGCGGAACCCGCGCACCTTGACCTGCTGGTCGCGGCGCCCGAACAGCTGCACCCCGCCTTCGGGACGGTAGCGGGCCAGGTCGCCGCTGCGGTACAGGCGCTGACCGTCCAGGGGGCTGTTGATAAACGCCTGGGCCTCCTGCTCGGGGGCGTGCAGATAACCCCGGGCCAGTTGCTGCCCACCGATGTACAGCTCACCCAGTTCACCAGTGGCCATCAGTTGCAGGCGCTCGCCGAGCACCAGCACCTGGTTGTTGGCCAGCACCCGGGTCAGGGGCATGCTCACCTGCTGCGCATCCGCAGGCGACAGCGGATGGACCAGCACCCCGACCGTGGTCTCGGTCGGACCGTAGTGGTTGAACACCCGGCAGTCCGCCTTGATCTGATAGATCCGCTGCAGCAGGCGTCCGGGGATCGCTTCACCGCCCAGGATCAGCGTGGCAGGCAGGGCAGGCGGTTCGGCCTCGAGCAAGGCCGCCAGATGGGAGGGCACGATTTTCAGGCAGTCGATGCCCTGCTCCCGGATAAAACCGGCAAAGGCATGGGGATCCTGCATCACCTGATCGTCGGCAATGTGCAGGGCCGCGCCGTTGTACAGCGCGCCGAACAAGGCGGTGTTGCCAAGGTCGGCGGCCACCGTCGAACCCAGGGCGAAGTGCCGGCAGGCGGCCAGCTCCAGGGCATCACTGACCCCAGCGGTGTAGTTGAGCAGTTGCCGGTGTTCGATCACCACGCCCTTCGGCGTGCCGGTGGTGCCCGAGGTGAAGAGCACATAGGCGACATCAGTGGCCTGCGGGGCGTGCCGGGCGAGCAGCGAGCCGTCCTGAGCCGCCGTCGATTCCCCGGCGATATCCAGGGCCTCGACGCCCCGCGCCTGCCAGGCCGGCAGCTGTTCGGCCGCCGCTACCACCCAGGGGGTCTGCGCCTGCTCGATGATGTGCGCCTGACGGGCCAGGGGCCATTGCGGATCCAGCGGCAAGTAGCCGGCACCGACGCGCCAACTGGCCAGAATCGCCACGACCAGCTCGGCGGATCGGGGCAGCGCCAGCGCCACCAGGGCGCCGGCCGCGACCCCTTGCGCCGCGAGCCGCAACGCCAGGTCATGGGCGCGGCTGTCGAGTTGGGCATAGGTCAGGGTCTGCCCGGCGCTGACCAGGGCCACGGCATCCGGGGTGATCTGCGCCCACTCGGCGATGCGCCCGGGCAACAGCACGCGCTCATCCAGCGCTTCGGGCGCCGGGTTCAGGCCCAGCAGCGCGGCGCTCTCGGTCTCTCCCAGCAGATTGAGCCGGGACAGAGGCTGGTGCACGTCCTCGACAATGCTCTGCAGCAAGGTCAGGTATTGCGCCTGCAGGCCTTGCAAGGCCGCCAGCGAATAACGTGCCGGCAAGGCCTCGATGCTCAGTGCCACGGCCCCCCCCTGGGCACTCAACCCCAGTTGCAGGGACAGCTCGAACAGCGGCGCCGACGCGGCAAGGTGCGACGCCGACCATTGGCCCCCGGCCACCGCCTGCGTACCTAAGGCCTGGCGAGTGGCGAACCCATATAGCGGGTTGGCCAGCACCGGTGCCAGGTCAGCCGCCCAGTACTCCTGCCAGGTGCCATGGTGTTCAAGCTGCTGCGCCAGGGCGTCAAGCACCGTGGAGAAGCTCTGGGTCTGGGGCAGAACCAGGTGCAAGGGCAGGGTTTTCTCGAACAGCCCCAGGGTCTGGGCGAAGAACTCGTAGTCCTGGCGTCCGTCATGCCGCCAACCGGCGAGGAAACGCTCACGGCCGCTGATGCGCCCAAGCAATACCCACCAGGCCGCCTGCAACAGCACCTCGACCGGCTTGGCGCAGGCAGTGGCCACCTGTTGCAGGGCGCTGGCCAGCGCGGCGTCCAGCGCCTGTGTCAATTGCAGCACCGCGGCGCCGTCGTGGGCCGGGGCATCGGCGCGACGATAAGGCAGGTACGGCGCGCTCAAGCCCTCTTCGGCAGGCGCCAGGGCCTGCCAGTAAGCCTTGGCGGTATCGGCATCCTCGTCGAACAGCACTTCACTGCGCCATTCCAGGTACTGGGAAAACTGCCCCAGCTCGTCGTCGACTTCCAGACCGCCCTGCTCATAACCACTGATCAGCGCCCGCAGTAGCACCGCCAGGCTGCCGGCGTCCGCCACCAGGCGCGCCACACTCAGCAACAGCTGCCATTGGCGGTCGGCGGTGCGCAGCAACAGTGCCTGGGCAACGGGGCCGCCACGCTCGGTCGATTGTTCCTGCCAAGCCTCCCGCCGCGACGCCGCCTGGCTGGCGCAAACCACGTCGGCCTGGACTTGAAGAGCAAATGACGGCCCCTCGGCTGCGGCCAGGAACTGGCGCAGGCCATGGTAGCCAGGCACCGATTCCAGGCGCGTGGTCAGTACGTCGTGACGCTGCAACAGGCCATCCAGTACCCGCTGCAATCGCACCGGATCCAGCTCGCCATGGATCTCCACCGCCAGCAAGTGCGACGTCGCCCCATGGCGTGCACCGGCTTCCAGGGCCGCCAGATGCTGCTGTTGCTCGGGGAGCAGGGCCAAGCCCACGTCCAGTGTTTCCAGGTCTGCCGTACTCATGCTTGCGCCTCTTGCGTTTGCCGATCGGCGACTGGCGCCTGTTCCGACAGTGCCTCCAGGGCACTGCGTTCGATCATTTCACCCATGGCCACGACAATTTTGCGCGGGCCCTCGAACGGGTCCCGGGCATGGGCGGCCAACATGTTGTCCAGCAGGATCACATCGCCCTTGCGCCAGTCGAAACGCACGGCGCACTCCTCGTAGAGGTCGCCAACCCTTTGCATGACCTCGTCTTCGATCGGCGAGCCATCGCCGTAATACACATGGCGCGGCATGCGCTGCTCACCGAAGAGCCCGAGCAGGTCCTCGCGCACATCCGGATCCAGGCAATAGATGTGGTGCAACTGGACCTGATTGAAGAAGCTTTTCTCACCGGTCACCGGGTGGCTGATGATGGCCGGGCACGGGGTGCGGATCTGCAATTCATCGTTGTCCAGCCAGGTCCACTGGATCCCCGCGGCGCGGCAGCGGGCCTCGACTTCGTCGCGCACCTCGGTCTTGAAGAAGTGCTGCCAGGACACATCGAGCTTGTCGGCGAAGGTGCGCACGTACAACAGGCCCTTGCTCTCGAATTTCTCGCGCAGGGCCAGCGGCAGTTTCTGGTACATCAAGCGGCAGTCCACCACCGGGGTTGCACCGCCGACGGGCGACGGCTGTTCACAGAAGAACAGCTGCTTGCGCGGCCAGCGATCCTGGTGGGAGCTCTCGTTGTGGAACAGGATCATTTTCTTTTCCGGGTACGGCGTGGAGCGGTAGGTGTTCTTGCCGCCCTCTTTCTTCGGCAGGTCGCCGTACTGTCCGTAGAGGCCCGGCTGCACCGCTTCGGCGAACGCCTCGAAGGCATGGATGTCGCTCATGGCGAAGCCACGGAACAGGATCCCGGCATGCCGCGCGAGTTTCTCTTCCACCAGGGCCCGGTTGTTGCGGATCCACTGCACCAGGTCCAGGCCCGGGTCCGTCGGCTCCCACAACAAGGGGAATACCTGCCCCGGGACCATCAGGGTTTCCCGAAATACCGGCGCAGTGGGCCGGGTTGCCGGGCTCTGGGCCTTTTTCAGGAACTTGCCCAGCTTGTCGGCCTTGCTCGGAGCTGCGGGTGCAGCGGTCGTGGCGGCAAGCGCCACGGTGTTGGTAGGCATGTTGATATCCCCTAGTCGTATATCCGGATCACGCACAATCTGTTCGAGAATGGTCATCCAGCTGTTCACGCAGAGCTCTATACGTTCTTGTTTGAATAAGTCGCAGGCGAATTGCCAGGTCCCATGCAGCTGCCCGGCCTCATCGTCGATAAACAGCGCCATGTCGAACTTCGAGTAGGCTCCGGCCGACGGCAGGGCCTGGACGCGAATGTCTTCAATGCCGGCGCTGCGAATCGGCAGGTTGTTCATCACGAACAGCACCTGCACCAGCGGGTTGACGCCCTTGCGGCGGTTGACCGCAGCGGCCTCGACCAGCATGTCGAATGGCAGGTCCTGATGTTCAAAGGCACTCAGGCTGGTTTCCTGGGCCTGGGCCAGGAAAGCGGTGAATGACTGGTCGGCATCGAAGCGTGAGCGCAGGGGCAGGATGTTGACGAAGAAGCCGATCAGGCTTTCCAGTTCGGCCTGCGGCCGCCCGGCAACATCTGCCCCCACCAGCACGTCGTCGCTGCCACTGAGGCGGTGCAACAACACCTGGAAGCTCGCAAGCAGGGTGCTGTAGAGCGTGACCCCGGCCTCGCGCGCCAGGGCACTGAGGGCCTGGTGCAACTCGGGAGCCATCGAGAAGCTGCAATCGCGCCCCTCGAACGACGCCACTTCCGGGCGTGGATGATCGGTGGGCAATTGCAGCAGGCCGCCATGCCCGGCCAGAGCGTCTTTCCAGTACGCCGCCTGGTCGCGGAAAACGCCGGCCTGTTCCAGTTGCTGCTGCCACTGCGCATAGTCGGAGTACTGCAGCGCCAGCGCCGGCAACGGCTGCTCGATACCCGCCTTGAGCCTGGCGTACACCTCGACCATTTCGTTGCTCAGGATCGACATCGACCAACCATCGGAAATGATGTGGTGCATGGCAAACAGCACCACGTGCTCGGTCGGCCCCAGGCGCAGGACCTGGCCGCGCAACAGTGGTGCCTTGAGCAGGCTGATGGGGGTCCGGGCGTTCTGTTCCACCGCCTCGGCCACCCGGGCTTCGCGCTCGACCGGGTCCAGGGCCGAGAGGTCGAGCAATGGCAAGTCCACCGCGACCTCGGCACTGATCAGCGCCTGTGGATCGCCCTCCTCGTCCGCCACATAAGCGGTGCGGAGCACCTCATGGCGCTGCACCAGTTGCCGCAGGCTGGCCACCAGCAGCGGCACCGACAATTCACCGTCAAAACGCAGCGCCAATGGCATGCCATAGGCACCGCTGGCCGAAGCAAACTGCTCCACGACCCACAACCGGCGCTGCGCCAGGGACAGGCACGCCTGCTCCTTGCCCGCCGTCGCCACCAGCTCGGGCAAGCGCGCACGGGCGATACCGACCCGCAGCGCCAGGGCCGCGGCGAAGGCGCCCAGGGTCGGGGTGCCGAACAGGTCGCGCAACCCGACCTCGCACACCAGCACCTGCTTCAGGCGCGCCACGACCTGGGTCGCCAGCAGGGAATGCCCGCCCAGTTCGAAGAAGTTGTCGTTGAGCCCGATGCGCTCGAGTTCCAGCACCTCTTGCCAGACCGCCGCCACCTGTTGCTCCAGTTCGCTCTGCGGCGCCAGGTAGTGTTGCTGCAGCAGGCTGGCATCGGGGGCCGGCAAGGCCCGGCGGTCGAGCTTGCCGTTGGCCGTCAAGGGCCAGCGCTCGAGGAACAGCAGGTGAGCCGGGACCATATAGTCCGGCAGCACGTCCTTGAGCCGGCCCTTGATCACATCGCGCAAGGCTGCGGCGGCGTCCACCTCGCTCACGTCGCGGCGGGCGATCAGGTACCCCACCAACTGCTGGCCACTGGGGCCGTCCACCGCCAGCACCAGCGCTTCACGCACCTCGTCCTGTTGCTGTAAGCGGGCTTCGATCTCTCCCAGCTCGATGCGGAACCCACGGATTTTCACCTGATGGTCGATGCGCCCTACATACTCGACCACCCCGTCGGTGCGATAGCGCGCCAGGTCGCCGGTGCGGTACAGGCGATCACCCGACGCCGAGAACGGGTCGGGGATAAACCGCGTCGCGCTCAGGTCCGGCCGTTTCAGGTAACCCCGAGCCAGGCCGGCCTGGCCGACATACAGCTCACCGACGCAGCCTTTGGGCACCGGGTTGAGGTCGGCATCGAGCAGGTACCAGGACAGGTCGACAATCGGCTCGCCAATCGGGCTGGCGGCGTCCTGCAGCAGGTCGGCCAGGCTGATCGGCCGGTAGGTGACGTGGACCGTGGTTTCGGTGATGCCGTACATATTGATCAATTGCGGCGCCTGATCGCCGAACCGCTCGAACCAGGGGCGCAGGCTCTGCACGTCCAGGGCTTCGCCGCCAAACACCACGTAGCGCAGGGCCAGGCGGGCCTGGGCCTGTTCGGGGGAGCAGGCCACTTGCAGCAACTGCTTGAAGGCCGACGGCGTCTGGTTGAGCACGGTGACGCCCTGCTCCCTCAGCAGGCTGAAAAACTCTTCCGGGGAGCGACTGACGTCCTGGGGCACCAGCACCAAGCGCCCGCCATACACCAGCGCGCCGAAGATCTCCCAGACCGAGAAGTCGAAGGCATAGGAATGGAACAGGCTCCAGACATCCTGCGGACCGAAACCGAACCAGCCATCGGTGGCCTGGAACAGGCGCAGTACGTTGTGGTGACTCAGGAGCGCGCCCTTGGGCTTGCCGGTGGAACCCGAGGTGTAAATGACATACGCCAGGTTGGCCGGGTCCACCCTGATCCCGGGGTTGCTCTCGCGGTAACCGGCCAGGCCCTGCTCATCGAGCAGCAAGGTGGGCAACTGCGCCGCCAGCGGCAAGCGCGGCAGCAGGTGCGTTTGAGTCAGCAGCAACTGCAAGCCGCTGTCTTCGATCATGTAGGCCAGGCGGTCCTCGGGGTACGCCGGGTCCAGGGGCACATAGGCGCCACCGGCCTTGAGGATCGCCAGCAGCCCCACCAGCATGTCCAGGCTGCGCTCGACTGCCAGCCCCACCAGCACATCAGGACCCACACCCAGCTCGATCAGCCGGTGCGCCAGTTGGTTGGCCCGGCTGTTGAGCTGGCGATAGGTCATTTGCTGCGCGCCCAGGGTCAGGGCGATCGCCTGCGGTGCACGCTCGACCTGGGCCTCGATCAAGGCATGCAGGGGCTGCTCGCTCACCAGACGGGCCGGACGCGGATTCCACTCGACGAGGGTTTGGCTGTGCTCACGCTGATCCAGCAGGCACCACTCGCTGAGCGGACGTTCGGCCAATTCGGGCATTTGCTGCAACAGGTGCATCAGGTGCGCCGCAAGCTGCTCGATCATCGCCGACGAGAAATGCCCGCGGTCGAAACTGAAGTGCAGCCCCAGCGCCTCGCCCAGGCCCACGGCCAGGGTCAAGGGGTAGTTGGTCTGCTCGTGGCTGTCGATCGCGCCGAAGCGCAAGCCTGCGGGGGCCCCTTGTTCCAGGGCCTCGGACACCGGGTAGTTTTCGAACACCAGGATAGTGTCGAACAGGGCCTCGCCGCTGCGGGCCGCCCAGCGCTGGATCTCGAACAAGGGCGTGTGTTCGTGCTCGCGCAGCCCCAGGTTCTGCACCTGGACCTTCTGCAGCCAGCGGGCGAGGGTCTGTTCCGGTTGCGGCGTAGCGACCACCGGCAAGGTGTTGATAAAGAGCCCGATCTGCTGCTCGACGCCCTTGAGCTCCGCCGGACGCCCGGCCACTGTCGCGCCGAATGCCACGGTGGCCTGCCCGGTGTAGCGTTGCAGCAACAGCAGCCAGGCCGCTTGCAGCAGGGTGTTGGCGGTGACTTTCTGCGCCCTGGCAAACTCGTTGAGGCGCAGGGTCCGGGCGGCGTCGAGCTGGACATGGCAATCGCCATAGCCGGTCTCCCGGCTCAGGGGCGCCATCGCCAGGGCTAGGCGCGTCGGCTCTTCCAGGTCGCGCAGTTGCTCCTTCCAGAACCCTTCGCTGAGGGCCTGGTCCTGCCCTTGCAGCCAGGCGATGTAGTCGTGATAGCGGCTGCCCTGGGCAACAACGGCTTGGCCGCTGTAACGCTGCAGCACCTCGCCCAGCAGCTGCGAGTTGCTCCAGCCATCCATCAGAATGTGGTGGCTGGTGTAGATCAATTGATGACGCTCATCGCCGATGCGCACCAGGTGCAGGCGCAGCAATGGCGCCTGGCTCAACTCGAAGCCCTGGCGCCGTTCGGCCTGGGCCAGAGCCTCGAGCGCCGCTGCCAGGTCGGCACGGCCGCGCCAGTCCTGCTGGCTGAACGGCACCTCGACCTGCTTGAGCACCACCTGCATCGGCTGGGCGAACTCGCCCTGGTAGACAAAACCTGTGCGCAGGATGTCGTGGGCATCCACCGCGCCTTGCCAGGCCTGGCGGAAGCGCTCGGGGTCGAGGCCGCTGACCTCGAGGCTCATCTGGATGATGTAGTCCCCGGAACCCTGCTCGTACAGGGTATGGAACAGCATGCCCTGCTGCATCGGCGCCAAGGGGTAGATGTCCTTAATCGTCGCCGGCGCGAGCGGCAGGCGATCCAGTTGCGCCTGGTCGAGCCGCGCCAGGGGGAAGTCGGACGGGGTCACCCCGCCGCTGCCGTAGCGGGTGCAATGGGCGATCAGTTGCTCCAGCTCCAGGGCGTAGGCATCGGCCAGCTCCTGGACCTGGGCCTGGCTGAACATCTCGTGGCTGAAGGTCCAGCTCAGGTCGAGCTCACCGTTGTAGACCTGGCCATTGATACTCAGCCAGTTGCCCAGGGGCGCCTCGGCGCTCTGCTCGCTGCCGGCGTTCTCGCCAACGGGTACAAACAGCGCGTCGTCATCGTCGAAGCTGGCGTCGAACTGGCCGAGGTAGTTGAAGGTAATGCGCGGCACCGGCAGGTCGGCCAACAGTTGCTGCGCCTGGGGATCACCCAGGTAGCGCAAGGCACCGAAGCCGATGCCCTTGTGTGGAATCGCGCGCAATTGCTCCTTGATGCCCTTGATCGAATCGCCAAGGCTGAGTGCCGGCGTCAACTTGACCGGGTACAGGCTGGTGAACCAGCCAACGGTGCGGGTCAGGTCGATGCCGTCGAACAACTCCTCGCGGCCGTGGCCTTCCATCTGCAACAGCACCGAAGGGGACTCGGTCCAGCGAGCGATCACCCGCGCCAGGGCGGTCAGCAGCAGATCGTTGACCTGGGTGCGGTAGGCCGCCGGGGCCTCTTGCAGCAGTTGGCGGGTGTGCTCCTGGTCCAGCCGCGTGCGCACACTCAGCCCCAGGTGGCTGTGCAGGCCGCCCGCCGGGTTGGCGCACGGCAGATCCGCGGCAACGCCCTGCAATTGCGCTTGCCAGTACGGCAGTTCGTCCTGCAACGCCGGGCTGCGGGCATAGGCTTGCAACTGCTCGGCCCAGGCCTTGACCGAGCTGCTCTTGAGCGGCAGGCGCACCGCCTGGCCGGCCGCCAACTGGTTGTAGGCCAGTTGCAGGTCCTCGAACAGAATGCGCCAGGACACCCCGTCCACCGCCAGGTGATGGATGGCCAGCAGCAGGCGCTGCCCGGCGTCCGGCAGCTTGACCAGCACCGCCCGCAGCAGCGGCCCCTGTTGCAAGTCGAGGCTGCGCTGGGCTTCTTCGCCCAGTTGCGCCAACTCGGCGATATCCGCCAGTTCGCTGTGCCACAACACCGACGGCGAGGACGGCGGCGCAAAGCGCGCGACCCAGGCTTGGCCTTGCTCGGTGAAGGTCAGGCGCAAGGCATCGTGATGAGCGATCAAGGCCTGCAGGGCGGCATCCAGCAACGGGGCATCCAGGGCCATGGCCGGCTTGAGCAGCACCGACTGGTTCCAGTGATGACGCTCTGGGATCGACTCTTCGAAAAACACCTGATGGATCGGCAACAAGGCCATGCTGCCGGTGACCGGCGCCTGGTCGATCACCTCATCGGCGTCCCCGGTCTGCGCCACACTCGCCAGCCCCTGCACCGTCTGATGCTGGAACAGCTCTTTGGGGGTAAAGCGAATACCCGCCTGGCGAGCCCGACTGACCACCTGAATCGAGATGATCGAGTCGCCGCCCAGCTCGAAGAAGTTGTCGGTGAGGCCGACCTGTTCCAACTTCAGCACGTCCTGCCAGATCGTCGCGATCTGCTGTTCCAGCTCGCTTTGCGGCGCCACATAGGCCTGTTGCAACAGGCTGGCATCGGGCTGGGGCAAGGCCTTGCGGTCCAGCTTGCCGTTGCCG
>Ga0302259_1000080_pt1 | contig 28061 bp, 22 predicted proteins | sample I_Fen_N3_4_FD_194562 | JGI IMG/M metagenome (GOLD analysis project Ga0302259, IMG submission 194562) | Peat permafrost microbial communities from Stordalen Mire near Abisko, Sweden - I_Fen_N3_4 | ecosystem: Environmental > Terrestrial > Soil > Wetlands > Permafrost | place: Sweden: Abisko... | reverse complement strand
GGTGGTGACATTCAAGCGCGAGGTGTATCGACGCGCACTCAAAGAGCTTGCCCCGCGCCTTTTATCGCGCGACTGACACGGAGTTCGACCCCGAGCCATGCTCAATACGCTGCGCAAGATCGTCCAGGAAGTTAACTCCGCCAAGGATCTCAAGGCGGCGTTAGGGATTATTGTATTGCGCGTCAAAGAGGCCATGGGCAGCCAGGTCTGCTCGGTCTATCTGCTGGACCCCGAGACCAACCGCTTTGTCCTGATGGCCACCGAGGGCTTGAACAAGCGCTCGATCGGCAAGGTCAGCATGGCACCCAACGAAGGTCTGGTCGGCCTGGTCGGCACGCGCGAAGAACCGCTCAACCTCGAAAATGCCGCCGATCACCCACGCTATCGCTACTTCGCCGAAACCGGTGAGGAGCGTTACGCCTCTTTCCTCGGCGCACCGATCATTCACCACCGCCGCGTCGTGGGCGTGTTGGTCATCCAGCAAAAGGAACGTCGTCAGTTCGACGAGGGCGAAGAAGCCTTCCTGGTGACCATGAGCGCGCAGCTGGCGGGGGTTATCGCCCACGCCGAAGCCACCGGTTCGATTCGCGGCCTGGGGCGCCAGGGCAAGGGGATCCAGGAAGCCAAGTTCGTCGGGGTGCCGGGTTCGCCGGGTGCCGCAGTGGGTACGGCGGTGGTCATGTTGCCGCCGGCCGACCTGGACGTGGTGCCGGATAAAACCATCAGCGATATCGATGCCGAGCTCGGGCTGTTCAAGACCGCCATTGAAGGCGTGCGCGCCGATATGCGCGCGCTTTCGGCCAAACTCGCGACCCAGCTGCGCCCGGAAGAGCGCGCGCTGTTCGATGTCTACCTGATGATGCTCGACGATGCCTCGCTGGGCAGCGAAGTCACCACCATTATCAAGACCGGTCAGTGGGCCCAGGGCGCGCTGCGCCAGGTCGTCACCGACCACGTCAACCGTTTCGAGCTGATGGACGACGCTTACCTGCGCGAGCGGGCGTCCGACGTCAAGGACCTGGGGCGCCGGCTGCTGGCCTACCTGCAGGAAGAGCGCCAGCAGACCCTGGTCTACCCCGACAACACCATCCTGATCAGCGAAGAACTGACGCCGGCCATGCTCGGAGAGGTGCCGGAAGGCAAGCTGGTCGGCCTGGTGTCGGTATTGGGTTCGGGCAACTCCCACGTCGCGATCCTGGCGCGAGCCATGGGGATTCCAACGGTCATGGGCCTGGTCGACCTGCCTTACTCCAAGGTCGACGGCATCCAGATGATCGTCGATGGCTACCACGGCGAGGTCTATACCAACCCCAGCGACGTGCTGCGCAAGCAGTTCGCCGAGGTGGTCGAGGAAGAACGGCAACTGGCCCAGGGCCTGGATGCCCTGCGCGACCTGCCGTGCGTGACCCTGGATGGTCACCGCATGCCGCTGTGGGTCAACACCGGCCTGCTGGCCGATGTGGCGCGGGCACAGAAGCGCGGCGCCGAAGGTGTGGGTCTGTACCGCACCGAAGTGCCGTTCATGATCAATCAGCGTTTCCCGAGTGAAAAGGAGCAGCTGGCGATTTATCGCGAGCAACTGGCAGCCTTCCATCCGCAGCCGGTGACGATGCGCAGCTTGGACATTGGCGGCGACAAGTCACTGTCTTATTTCCCGATCAAGGAAGACAACCCCTTCCTCGGCTGGCGCGGCATTCGCGTCACCCTCGACCACCCGGAAATCTTTCTGGTCCAGACCCGGGCCATGCTCAAGGCCAGCGAAGGCCTGAACAACCTGCGCATTCTGCTGCCGATGATCTCCGGCACCCACGAACTGGAAGAAGCCCTGCACCTGATCCACCGTGCCTGGGGCGAAGTGCGCGACGAAGGTACCGATGTACCGATGCCGCCGATCGGGGTCATGATCGAAATTCCGGCTGCGGTCTACCAGACTAAGGAATTGGCGCGCCAGGTGGACTTCCTGTCGGTCGGCTCCAACGACCTGACCCAATACCTGCTGGCCGTGGACCGTAACAACCCACGGGTCGCCGACCTCTACGACTACCTGCACCCGGCGGTCCTGCAAGCCCTGCAGAATGTGGTGCGCGACGCCCATGCCGAAGGCAAACCGGTGAGTATTTGCGGTGAGATGGCCGGCGATCCGGCGGCGGCGGTGCTGCTGATGGCGATGGGTTTCGACAGCCTGTCGATGAACGCCACCAACCTGCCGAAAGTGAAGTGGATGCTGCGTCAGATCAACCTGACCAAGGCCAAGGAACTGTTGGCCGAGCTGATGACCATCGACAACCCGCAAGTTATCCACAGCTCGCTGCAGCTGGCGCTGAAGAAACTCGGCCTGGCGCGGATGATCAATCCGGCTTCGGCCAAGACGCTTTAAGCCGCGCGGTTCTATTTGCCAACCAGCCGGATCCTGCTCCGCAGCATCCGGCTTGGGCGTTCTAAACCTTCAGTTCGACCTCTCCCAAATGCCCGCCATAGGGCCCGAAACTGCGCTCGACCAGGTGCCGGGTGCCGTCGGCGTGGATGATCAGCGCGGTGCTGGCGCGGGTGCCGTAGCTGGGGCTGGCGATAAACACGCTGGACAGCAGGCTCTCGGTGGCGAGGCCGACGCCGGTGTCCGGCAAGTCGGCAAAGGGTGCGGTCTGCGGGTCGCTGAGCAGGGTCAGCAGCGCCTCGGGCTGCGGGTCGTCGAGCAACTCGCCGAGGGCGGCACGGGCCCTGAGCAGTTTTGGCCAGGGCGTATTCAGGCCGGCGTTGGACACGCCATACACGCCGCTGCTCAAGCGTTGGGGCTGCACGTCATTGGCGTTGTAATGCCACAGTGAATCGGCGGTGCCGACCAGCAGGTTGAAGCCAGCATATTCCACCGATCTGCCGACAACGTCGGTCAAATAGTCATCCAACGGGATTTTTCCGGCGAGAAAACGTGCCACCAGTTCGCCCCGGGAACGGCGCGCCGGCGGCTGATGGGGGGCGCGGATATTGGTCAGCGCGGCGAAGCGGCCATCGGCGCCGACCCCGAGCCACGTACCCCCGGCCTCCAGATCGCGCCCGGCGTAAATCTCCGGGGTTTCAGGCCACTGTGCCAGGGGCAGGCTGGGGCGGGCATAGAATTCGTCGCGGTTGGCCGCGACGATCAGCGGTTGGGCATGGCCCGGCCGCCAAGCGAAAACGATCAAGCACATCGGGCTTGTCCCTTTTGGGTTTTTGCCCACTCTACGCACAGATGAAGCGGGTATCCATCGCCATCCAGTGGAGCCGAGGGCCGTGCATCCGTTACCATGCCGGTCTTATTTTCGGGTGCACCCATGGAATTTCTGCTCTATCTGCTGTTGGGCGCCTGTGCAGGCGTGCTGGCCGGGCTGTTTGGCGTGGGTGGCGGCATCATTATCGTTCCGGTGCTGGTGTTCAGTTTCAAGGCGCAGGGCTTCGACCCACTGGTGTTGACCCACCTGGCCGTTGGCACCTCGCTGGCCACCATCATCTTCACCTCGATCAATGCCATTCGCGAGCATCAGCGCAGGGGCGCGGTGCGCTGGCCGATCTTTGTCTGGATGACCGTAGGGATTCTGATCGGCGCCGGCTTTGGTGCGCTGACGGCGGAGGCGATTTCCGGTCCCCACCTGCAAAAGATCATTGGGGTATTCGCCCTGGTGATCGCCCTGCAGATGGTCCTCGAACTCAAGCCCAAGGCCAGCCGAACGGTTCCCGGCAAAGTGGGTCTGACCCTGGCTGGTAGCGTGATTGGCTGGGCTTCGGCGATTTTCGGTATCGGTGGCGGCTCGCTCACCGTGCCGTTCCTGACCTGGCGCAGCGTGCCGATGCAGCAGGCGGTGGCGACCTCATCGGCCTGCGGCCTGCCAATTGCCTTGGCCAGTGCCTTAAGTTTCATGATTTTGGGCTGGCATGATCCGCTGCTGCCGGCCCATAGTCTGGGTTTTGTGTATCTGCCGGCGCTGCTGGGCATTGCGCTGACCAGCATGGTCTTTGCCCGCTTCGGCGCGCGGCTGGCCCACAGCCTGTCGCCGCGCCTGCTCAAGCGTTTGTTCGCCGGGCTGCTGTTTGGTGTAGGGCTGAGTTTTCTGCTCTGAAAGGAGCCGCAATCCTGGCTTAATCCCGGCGTGCCAACGTCACGCCCGCAATCTTGAGTTTTCTACTCTTACGAGGAGTCGCAATGCTGCCTTACCCGCAGATCGATCCGGTGGCCCTGGCCATCGGTCCGCTGAAAATCCACTGGTACGGGCTGATGTACCTGATCGGCATCGGCGGTGCCTGGCTGCTGGCGTCGCGCCGGCTGAACCGTTTCGACCCGACCTGGAACAAGGAGAAGCTCTCCGACATGGTGTTCTGGATGTCGATGGGGGTCATTGTCGGTGGCCGCTTGGGCTATGTGCTGTTCTACGACTTGAACGCGTACCTGGCCAACCCGACCCTGATCTTCGAGGTGTGGAAGGGCGGCATGTCGTTCCATGGCGGCTTTATCGGGGTGATGCTGGCAGCCTTGTGGTTCGGCAAGCGCAACAACAAGTCATTCTTCGAGCTGATGGATTTCGTCGCGCCGATGGTGCCGATCGGCCTGGGTGCCGGGCGGATCGGCAACTTCATCAACGCCGAATTGTGGGGCAAACCGACCGACCTGCCCTGGGCGATGATTTTTCCGCCGTTCAGCGATCCTTCGCAGTTGCCTCGGCATCCGTCGCAGCTGTACCAGTTCGCCCTGGAGGGCGTGGCACTGTTTGTGATCCTGTGGCTGTTCTCGCGCAAGCCGCGGCCGACCATGGCGGTGTCCGGCATGTTTGCGCTGTTCTACGGGATCTTCCGGTTTATCGTCGAGTTCGTCCGGGTGCCGGATGCCCAGCTCGGCTATCTGGCGTGGAACTGGCTGACCATGGGCCAGGTGCTGTGCCTGCCGATGATCATCGGTGGCCTGTTCCTGATCTGGCTGGCTTATCACCGCGCTCCGGCGAACACGAGCGCCGCGCTTTAAATTCGAATACCGGGGCCCTGGCCCCGGGTTCAAGGATGCAGGTAATTCATGAAGCAATATCTCGATCTGGTCGCCCACGTCATCAACAACGGCACCAAGCAGGCCAACCGCACTGGCGTGAATACCATCAGTTTTCCCGGTGCCATGCTGCGCTATGACCTCAAGGAAGGCTTTCCGGCCATTACCACCCGCAAGATGGCCTTCAAGTCGGCCATCGGCGAGATGTGCGGTTTCCTGCGTGGCGTGAACAATGCCGCCGAGTTCCGGGCCCTGGGCTGCAAGGTCTGGGACCAGAACGCCAACGAAAACGCGCAATGGCTGGCTAACCCGTTCCGCCAGGGCGACGACGACCTGGGTGAGATCTATGGCGTGCAATGGCGCAAATGGCCGGCCTACAAACAGATTGCCCTGAGCAACCCGGCGGCCATCGAGCAGACCCTGGCCCAGGGCTATCGGCAGATTGCCGAAGGCGAGGAAAACGGCCAGGCCTACGTGGTGCTGTACAAGGCCATCGACCAGATTCGCCAGTGCGTCGACACCATTATCAAGGACCCGGGTAGTCGGCGGATCCTGTTCCACGGCTGGAACTGCGCCCAGCTCGATGAAATGGCCTTGCCGCCGTGCCATCTGCTGTATCAGTTCCACCCGAATGTCGAGACCCGGGAAATCTCCCTGACCCTCTATATCCGTTCCAATGACCTGGGCCTGGGCACGCCGTTCAACCTCACCGAAGGCGCGGCCTTGTTGAGTCTGATCGGGCGCCTGACCGGCTACACCCCGCGCTGGTTCACCTATTTCATCGGTGATGCCCACGTTTACGAAAACCACCTGGACATGCTCAACGAGCAGCTCAAGCGCGAGCCGTTCCCGATGCCCAAGCTGGTGATCAATGATCGGGTGCCGGAGTTTGCCAAGACCGGTGTCTACCAGCCGGAGTGGCTGGAGCTGATCGAGCCGGGCGACTTCTCCCTGGACGGTTACCAGCACCATGCGCCCATGACCGCACCGATGGCGGTCTAAGCCTGTAACCAGGGGGCGTGGGGCTGACACCACACGGCCCCTGTCGCTTTATCCATGACCTTTATCGACCTGTGCCCGGGAGACATCCCGGGCATTGCTGTTCCTGGCGGGCGGCTACGTTCTCAGGAGCAGCCCTGGGGCGCTCGGGGTGCAGTCCTCTTGATATTGAATACGAGCCCTTGAATGGAAGAACTCAACCGCAGCCTGTTTCTGGCCATCAATGCCAGCGCCGAAGCGTCGTTGCCGATGCGCGAACTGGCGCTGTTCCTGGCGCAATGGATGGTCCTGAGCGTGCCGCTGCTGCTTCTGATGCTGTGGGTGTTTGGCGGACGGCGGCAACGAATGATCGTGCTGATCGCGACCTTGAGCATTGTCTTCGCCCTGGCCTGCAACCTGCTGATCCGCGATCTGTGGTTTCACCCACGGCCGTTCATGCTGGGCCTTGGGCAGAACTTCCTGGCCCACGCGCCGGGGGCGTCTTTTCCCAGCGATCATGCCAGCGGCATGTTTGCCATGGCGTTCGCCCTGCTCCTGGTGTCCCTGCGCCGAACCGGGCTGCTGATGCTGGCGCTGGCGCTGCTGGTGAGCTGGGCCCGGGTTTACCTGGGGGTGCATTTCCCGTTCGACATCCTGGGCGGTTGCCTGGTGGGGCTGCTCAGTGCCTGCCTGGTACGCCAGGGCCTGGCCTGGCGCGATCTGGATCAGCGGCTGCTGACGCTGCTTGAGGGGGTCTATCGGCGGCTGATACCCATGGGTCGCCACGGTTCCTAAAACCGTGGGACCCGGGCCACGGGCCTAGTGCCCGTGGCTGCGGCCGACATGGGAGTGCTCGGCATCGCTGGGCGCGACTGAGCCGCTGACTTCCAGGCGTTGCAAGATCCCGCATTGATCCAGATCCGGCCCTTCGCAGCAGCGCTGGCGCAGGTCGAGCAGTTGTTCCTGCAGGGCCAGCAAGCCGTCGATGCGCAATTTGACGTGGTGGATGTGTTCGTCGATCAGGGCGTTGACGTTCTCGCACTGGCCTTGCGGGCTGTCGCGTAGGCCCAGCAGGCTGCGGATCTCTTCGAGGGTCATGTCGAGGCTGCGGCAATTGCGGATAAACGTCAGGCGTTCGGTGTGGGCCTGGGTATAGAGGCGGTAGTTGCCTTCGCTGCGGGCCGGTTCCGGCAGCAGCCCTTCACGTTCGTAATAGCGGATGGTTTCGACCTGACAGTCAGTCAGTTTCGCCAGTTCTCCAATCTTCATGGGGGCCCTCTCGTTTTGGGTGCTTGACCCTATAGTGGCTACAGGGTGTTCACTTGGCAACAGGCACCTTTCATGGACGTCACCACGATGAACAATTCGCTCCACACTTCCGGCAAGCCCCACGCTGATCACGATCACGATCACGATCACGATCACGATCACGATCACGATCACGATCACGATCACGATCACGATCATGGCCAGGAGCCGAAGCTGCAGGCCATCGCCCAGCATGACCACGGCAGCCATGGCGATACCTGCTGCTCGTCCAAAGTTGCGCCGTCACAGGTTCTGCTGAGCGCGACCATCACCGCCAGCGCACGCCTGAGCAGCTTCCGTATCGAAGCCATGGACTGTCCGACTGAGCAGACGCTGATCCAGAACAAGCTGGGCAAGCTCGCCGGTGTGCAGCAATTGCAGTTCAACCTGATCAACCGGGTGCTGGGTGTGACCCACGACCTGCCGTCCACCGCGCCGATCATCGAGGCCATTAAGTCCCTGGGCATGCAGGCCGAGCCGATCGAGCAGGGCGCCGATGCCGAGCCGGCCCCGCCGCCGGTGAAAAAACACTGGTGGCCGCTGGCCCTGTCCGGAGTGGGGGCGTTGGCGGCAGAAGTGATCCACTTTACCGACAGCGCTCCGTCCTGGGTGATTGCCCTGGTGGCGCTGGTGTCGATTCTCAGTGGTGGCCTGGGCACCTATAAAAAGGGCTGGATCGCCCTGAAGAACCTCAACCTCAACATCAACGCACTGATGAGCATCGCGGTCACCGGCGCGGTGCTGATCGGCCAATGGCCGGAAGCGGCGATGGTGATGTTCCTGTTCACTGTGGCCGAGCTGATTGAAGCGCGCTCCCTGGACCGGGCGCGCAACGCCATCGGCGGCTTGATGCAGATGACCCCGGAACAGGTCACGGTGCAGTTGCCGGACGGAACCTGGGCCGAACGTGAAGCCAAAAGCATCGAACTCGGGGCTTTGGTGCGGGTGCGCCCGGGTGAGCGCATCGGCCTTGATGGGGAGGTGGTCTCCGGCAGTTCGACCATCGACCAGGCGCCGATTACCGGCGAGAGCCTGCCGATTGAAAAGACCGTGGGCGACAAAGTCTTCGCCGGCACCATCAACCAGGCCGGCTCTCTGGAATACAAAGTCACCGCCGCGGCCAACAACTCGACCCTGGCGCGGATTATCCACGCCGTGGAGCAAGCCCAGGGCGCACGGGCACCGACCCAGCGTTTTGTCGACAAGTTCTCCACCATTTACACCCCGGTGGTCTTTATTTTCGCCCTGGCCGTGGCCGTGATTCCTCCACTGTTCATGGGGGCGGCCTGGTTCGATTGGATCTACCGCGCCCTGGTGCTGCTGGTGGTGGCGTGCCCGTGTGCACTGGTGATTTCCACCCCGGTTACCATCGTCAGCGGCCTGGCCGCCGCCGCGCGCAAGGGGATCCTGGTCAAGGGCGGGGTGTACTTGGAGGGCGGTTACAAGCTCGACTACCTGGCCCTGGACAAGACCGGCACCATCACCCACGGCAAGCCGGTGCAGACCGACTTCCTGCCCCTCGACCCACTGGCCGAAAACACCGCGCCGGCATTGGCCGCCAGCCTGGCCGGGCGCTCGGACCATCCGGTGTCGCTGGCCATTGCCAATGCGGCTGTGGATAAAAAACTGGCGCTGCACGCTGTGGATAACTTCCAGGCCTTGGCCGGGCGCGGCGTGAGTGGCGAAATCAACGGTGACCTGTATCACCTGGGCAACCACCGCCTGGTGGAAGAGCTGGGCCTGTGCTCGCCAGCCCTGGAAGAAAAACTCTTCGCCCTGGAAAAGCAAGGCAAGACCGTGGTCCTGCTCCTCGATCGCTCCGGGCCGCTGGCGCTGTTTGCCGTGGCCGACACGGTCAAGGACACCAGCCGCGAAGCCATCGCCCAATTGCATGAGTTGGGGGTCAAGACCCTGATGCTGACTGGCGATAACCCGCACACTGCCCAGGCCATCGCGGCCCAGGTGGGCATCGACCAGGCACGGGGCGACCTGCTGCCCACCGACAAGCTGCAAGCGATTGAAGCGTTGTATGCCCAGGGGCACCGGGTGGGCATGGTTGGCGACGGCATCAACGATGCGCCGGCCCTGGCCCGGGCCGAAATCGGCTTCGCCATGGCTGCCGCCGGCACCGACACCGCGATTGAAACCGCCGATGTCGCCTTGATGGACGATGATCTACGCAAGATCCCGGCGTTTATCCGCCTGTCGCGTCAGACCTCAAATATCCTGGTGCAAAATATTGCCCTGGCGCTGGTGATCAAGGCGATCTTTCTTGGAGTAACCTTCGCCGGCCTGGCCACGATGTGGATGGCAGTCTTTGCCGACATGGGGGTCAGCCTGTTGGTGGTGTTCAATGGTTTGCGCCTATTGCGCAAATAACGACGAGAGTGCGCAGTGCTGAGTGCCGAGCTGAAGGCTTTTTACATGGTCGCCCGCCTGGGCAGTATCACCCTGGCTGCGAAAAAGCTCGGCCTTAGCCAGCCGACGGTCACCACCCAGATTCGCCACCTGGAAAGCCAGTACGCGGTTGAGCTGTTCTACCGTGGCGGGCGCCGTCTGAGCCTGAGTGACGAAGGCGCGCGGCTGCTGCCGATGGTCAAGCAGCTGTTGCAGCAAGAGGCGGATATCGAGTTTTTCCTGCGCAACAGCGGCCAGATACAGGGCAGCCTGCGCATCGCCGCTACCGCGCCGTATTACATTCTCGATCTGGTCAAAACCTTCCGCGAGCGCTTGCCCCAGGTTCAGGTGGCGGTGGAAATCGGCAACTCGCAACAGGTGCTGGAGGCGTTGGAAGAGTACCGAGTGGACATCGCCGCTTCTTCGCAACTGCTTGAAGACCCGCGCTTGATCCGCCGGGTGCTGGGCACCGATCCGCTGGTGCTGGCGGTGCATCGCAACCATCCCCTGGCGGCGCTGGACCATGTGCCCCTGAGTGCATTGGCCGGGCACACCTTGCTGATGCGGGAAGCGGGCTCGACCACCCGTCGCCTGACCGAAGAACTGCTCAACAGCACCCAGGTCAGCTTCGGTCCGCTGCTGGAGATCGGCAGCCGCGAGTCAATCCGCGAAGCCGTGCTGCGCAATATCGGTATCAGCATCATCGCCCGCCAGGAAGTGCCCCACGACCCGCAATTGCGCGTGCTGACCTTCGAAAACGCGCCGCAGATCGCCGAGTACCTGTACTGCCTCAAGGAGCGCAAAAACGCGCGCCTGCCGGCGGCCTTCCTCGGTCTGGCCCAGGAAATGGCCGGCTGCTGAACCCGCCTTTGGGTTTCTCCGGCCCCGGACCAACCCAAATCTGCCAATACCACTATCGGCAGCTTTTGCCTCGTTGCCACAGTAACTACGCATTCGTTCTCTAGGATGGCCTGCATCTGCTTGATGAGGCCCCTCCATGAACAACTCGATTGCCACCGCCCTGAGCAACCCCGGCGCACCGATGAAGGTGCGCGGTTTGCAGAAACGCTTTGGCGCCTTCGCCGCGCTGGATAACGTGTCCCTGGATGTGGCGGCCGGCGAGCTGGTGTGCCTGCTCGGCCCGTCCGGCTGCGGCAAGACCACGCTGCTGCGCTGCATCGCCGGCCTTGAGCGCCAGGATCAGGGCGAGCTGTACCTGGGTGAGCGCGACGTCTCGCGCCTGGCGCCCCAAGCCCGGGATTACGGGATCCTGTTCCAGTCCTACGCCTTGTTCCCCAACCTCAGCGTCGAAGCCAACATCGCCTACGGCCTGGCCGGCAGCGGGCGCGATGAGGTGCGTCAGCGGGTCGGGCAGATGCTTGAATTGGTGGGCCTGACCGGCAGCGAAAAGAAGTACCCCGGCCAGCTGTCTGGTGGCCAGCAGCAGCGCGTGGCCCTGGCTCGTGCCTTGGCGCCGGCGCCGTCCTTGCTGTTGCTCGACGAGCCGATGTCGGCCCTGGATGCCCGGGTTCGCGAGCACCTGTGCACCGAACTGCGCCAGTTGCAGCGGCGCCTGGGCGTGACCACGTTGATGGTGACCCACAACCAGGACGAGGCCATGTTGATGGCCGACCGCATCGCGGTGATGAACAACGGCAAGGTCGAGCAGTACGCCACGCCCCAGGAAATCTACGATCGGCCGGCGACGCCGTTCGTGGCCGAGTTCGTCGGCCAGGGCAACTGGCTGCCCTTCAGCCGTAACAGCGAGAGCCATGCTCAAGTCGGCGGGATGAGCATGCGTCTGGCCGACAACAGCGGCAAAGCCGTGTCGGGCCGGCTGTTCTGTCGTCCGGAAGCGATCAGCGTCAACCCGTTGGTGCATGAGGAAAACCTGTTCCCGGCCAAGGTCCGTGAAATCACATTCCTCGGTAATCGCTGCCGCATGAGCTTTGAGCTGGAGCATTTACCCGGTCATGCGCTGCTCGCCGAACTGGCGCCCGAAGCCATGCCGCGCCTCGGGGCCCAGCACATCATGGTCGCCCTGCCGCCGCGCAGCCTGCAGGTGTTTGCCTGATGGGCGCGCAGATCGCTCTGCCGCTGCCGGGCAAGCAGGTGCGCCGGGCCTCCCGCGCCGAGCTGGGTGATCGGCTGTTTGTGGTCGGCGGTAAGGTCCTGCTCCTGTGCCTGCTGGGCGTTGCGGTGCTGATGCCGTTGCTGGCGATCTTCTGGCGCGGCTTCAGCAGTGAAGCCGGGCAGGGTGGCGGACTGGTGGCGGCGCGGGAATTGCTGCGCAGTGAAAACTTCCACTGGCTGCTGGGCAACAGCCTGAAAGTCTCCCTCAGCGTGGCGGCCATCGTGGTTCCGCTGGCTTATCTGTTTGCCTATGCCCTGCAGCGCACCCTGATTCCGGGCAAGGCTGTCTGGCGCGGCCTGTCGCTGCTGCCGCTGATGGCGCCCTCGATGCTGCCGGGCATCGCCCTGGTGTATCTGTTCGGCAATCAGGGCCTGCTGCGCGGGCTGCTGTCGGACAACATCTACGGCTTCTGGGGGATTGTCCTGGGGGAGGTGATCTACACCTTCCCCCACGCCCTGATGATTTTGCTCTCGGCGCTGTCCCTGGCCGATGCGCGGCTGTTCGACGCGGCGTCGAGCATGGGCGCGAGCCCGGCCAAGGCCTTTCGCAGCATCACCTGGCCAGCGACCCGGCAGGCAGTGTTCGCTGCGTTCTGCCTGGTATTCACTCTGACCATCACCGATTTCGGTGTGCCCGTGGTGGTCGGCGGCGACTATCAGGTGCTGGCGCTGGAGGCCTACAAGGCGGTGGTCGGCCAGCAACAGTTCGGGCGCGGAGCCCTGATCGGCATGGTGTTGCTGCTGCCGGCGCTGTTCAGCTTCGGGGTCGATGCCTGGCTGCGCCGGCGTCATGGCGACTCCATGAGTGGTCGGGCCCAGGTCTTCAAGCCGCTGCCTTGCCGGGTCCGCGATGGCTGCTACCTGGCCATCGTGCTGCTGATCTGCGCGGCGTTGCTGCTGGTGTTCGGCATGGCGGTGTTCTCATCGCTGGTCAAATTCTGGCCGTACAACCTGTCGCTATCGCTCAATCACTATCAGTTCAGCGACACCGCAGGGGGTGGCTGGCTGGCCTACCGCAACAGCCTGACCATGGCCCTGTGCACGGCCTTGATCGGCAGCGGGCTGATCTTCACCGGCGCCTACCTGATGGAGAAAACCCAGGGACAGCGCGGCCTGAACCTGCTGCTGCGCATGCTGAGCTTTGTGCCGATGGCGGTGCCAGGCCTGGTCCTGGGCCTGGGCTACGTGTTCTTTTTCAATCTCAACGGCAACCCGCTGCATGTGTTCTACGGAACCATGAGCCTGCTGGTGGTGTGCACTATCGCTCACTATTTGACCACCGCGCAGATGACCGCCACCACCGCCCTGCGCCAGCTCGACGCGGAGTTCGAAGCCGCCGCGCTGTCGCTCAAGGCGCCGCTGTATCGGCACTACTGGCGGGTCACGCTGCCGATCTGCCTGCCGGCCCTGCTGGATATCGTGCGCTACCTGTTCGTCTCGGCCATGACCACGGTGTCGGCAGCGATCTTCCTCTATAGCCCGGACACCATTCTCGCCGCCGTCGCCGTGCTGAATATGGATGACGCCGGCAATGTCGGCGGCGCGGCGGCCATGTCGACCCTGATCCTGATCACCTCGGCCGGCGTTTCGCTGCTGCTGGCCTGGGCCTCGCGCGGTTTGCTGCGCCGCTCCCAGGCCTGGCGCCAGACCGCGCCGGGCCACTGATTTCGTCCCTCCACCCACGCTCATGAAAAGGAACCGCACCATGTTCAAGCCCCTGGCTCTTGCCGCTGCTGTCCTCACTGCTTTCAGCCTGAATGCCTTTGCCGCCAAGACCGAGTTGACGGTCTACACCGCCCTCGAAGCCGAACAGCTGAAAACCTATAAAGAGGCGTTCGAAAAGGCCAACCCGGACGTCGAGATCAAGTGGGTGCGCGATTCCACCGGGATCATCACCGCCAAGCTGTTGGCGGAAAAAGCCCGGCCACAGGCCGATGCGGTCTGGGGCCTGGCGGCGTCGAGCCTGGCGATCCTCGATCAACAAGGCATGCTGCAAAGCTACGCACCCAAAGACCTGGGCCAGATCGGGCCCAACTACCGCGACGCCGCCAACCCGCCGGCCTGGGTCGGCATGGACGTGTGGGCCGCGACTATCTGCTTCAACACCGTGGAAGCGGAGAAGCAGGGCTTGACCAAACCGGTGAGCTGGCAGGACCTGACCAAGCCCGAATACAAGGGCAAGATCGTGATGCCTAACCCGGCGTCCTCCGGCACCGGCTTCCTCGACGTGAGTGCCTGGTTGCAGACTTTCGGCGAGAAGCAGGGATGGCAGTACATGGATGAGCTGCACCAGAACATCGGCCAGTACGTTCACTCCGGGTCCAAGCCGTGCAAGCTGGCCGCTGCCGGCGAATTCCCGATCGGCATTTCCTTCGAATACCCGGCGGTGCAGCTCAAGCGCAAGGGCGCGCCGCTGGACATCGTGCTGCCCAAAGAGGGCCTGGGCTGGGAAATCGAAGCCACCGCCGTGATCAAGGGCAGCCCCCATGAGGAGGCGGCGAAAAAGCTCGCCGACTTCTCGGCCAGCCCGGCGGCCATGGAGCTGTACAAGGAAAACTTCGCCGTCCTGGCCCAGCCGGGCATCGCCAAGCCACAGACCGAACTGCCGGCCGACTATGAACAGCGCCTGATCAAGAACGACTTTGCCTGGGCCTCGAAAAATCGCGACAGCATCCTCGCCGAATGGCGCAAGCGCTATGACGGCAAGTCGGAAAAAGTCGCGGCGCAGTAACGCCAGGGACGATCCCCACTGGCCAAGGGCCTGACAGGGGCGCAAAAGCGGCTTTTTGTGCTGAGGGAGCTGGCTCCCTCAGCACAGAAGCCGTACCCGCCCGCCTAATCTTTTCAGGACACGTACATGACTCGACACAGCGACATGCTGATTATCGGCGCCGGCATCCTGGGCTTGTCCCACGCCTATGCCGCCGCCAAGCGCGGCCTGCGGGTGCGGGTATTCGAACGCAGCGCCACGCCTCTGGGGGCGTCGGTGCGCAACTTCGGCCAGGCCCTGGTGACCGGCCAACCGCCGGGCATCATGCTGGAACTGGCCCAGGCCAGTCGGGAGATCTGGGGCGATTGGGCACAACTCGCGGGGTTGCAGCTCAAGCGCAATGGTTCCTACCTGTTTGCCCGCAGCGAGGCCGAAGAGCATCTGCTGCAAGCCTTCTGCAATGGGCGCGCGGTGGAGCACGGCTACCGGGTCGAGCTGCTGCGCGGCGCGGCCTTGAATGACCTGTACGGCGGCCAGTTTCGCCATCATCGCGCGGCGCTTCACGGCTTGGACGATCAGCAGCTGTATTCCCGCGAAGCGATTCCGGCGCTGATCGATTACCTGCGCCGCGACCTGGGCGTGGAGTTTCATTTTTCGACCCTGGTCCGTGACATCGAACCCGGGCAGTTGCACAGCACCGCCGGGACCTTTCGTGGCGAGCAGATCGTGCTTTGTTCCGGCCATGACTATCAGACCCTGCTCGCCGAACCCCTGGCCCGGCTCGAGCCGCAAATCTGCCGCCTGCAAATGCTCCGCGCCCGGCCCCAGGTCGACCTGAAGCTGCAACACGCGCTGCTTACCGGCCTGAGTTGCGTGCACTACGGTGCATTTTCCGACCTGCCGCAAGCGGCGGCGGTCCAGGCGCAAATCCTGGCCCAGGCACCGCACCTGCATGAGCATGGCATCCACCTGTTGATCAGCCCGACGCCCTACGGTGAGCTGATCATCGGCGATTCCCACGATTACGGGCGCGATCCGTCGCCGTTCAATGCCGAACAGGTGGACAACTGGATGATCGAGCTGGCCGAGCAGACCCTGGGCTGCAAGGTTCAGGTGCTGGAGCGCTGGCAGGGGGTGTATGGCGCGCGCGGGCAGCAGCCGTTCTCGTTTCTTCAGGCGGCTCCGGGGGTGTATGCATCCCTGATGCACACCGGGGTGGGGATGAGCGTCGGTCCGGCGATGGCGGAAAACAATGTCGCCCGCCTGTTGGGAGAAGTCTGATGCAGCGCCAGGCCCGTGCGGTGGCCGAAGTGTTCGCGCTGTACGAGCGCTTTGGCGACCACGACTACATTGGCGAGCCGGTGTCGCAGATCGAGCACATGTCCCAGGCGGCGCAACGGGCCATGGCCGAAGGCGTTGACGATGAAGTGGTGTTGGCGGCGTTCTTTCACGATATCGGACATATTTGCGGCGATGGTGCGGCGAATATGGACGGCTTTGGCGTGGTCAGTCATGAGCGCCTCGGTGCCGACTATTTGCGCCGGCTCGGCTTCAGCGAGCGCCTGGCGCGACTGGTGGAGTATCACGTGCAGGCCAAGCGCTACCTGACCCTCAAGGAGCCGGGCTATTACCAGCGCCTGAGTGAAGCCAGCCGCCGGACCCTGGAGTTCCAGGGCGGGGTGATGAGTGCGCAAGAGGCGATCGCTTTCGAGCAAGACCCGCTATGGGCCATCAGCCTGCGCCTGCGGCACTGGGACGAACAGGCCAAGGAGCTGTGGGTGCCGGTGATTGATCTGCAGATCCTCAAGGACAAAGCGCTGGCCTTGCTGGCGCCGCTGCCGCTGGGCGGTTCGGGCGCCGAGGTTATGCCGGGGGAAATACATCGTTGCTGATGGCCAGCGTAGCCTCGTGCCTCGGCAGCGGCTACGGGTTGGTTACAACGTTTGGGCCAGTCGCTCCACCTGCTCCTGGCGTTCTGCTTGATTCAGCCGCGCCTGAGGATTGAGCGACGACCACTGAGGATGGGCCCGCGCCTTGTGCAGCGCTTCAGGCAGCTTGCCCTCGCGCCAGCTTTTATCCTCCGGCGTCGCCACCTGAATGCTGTCCATGGACGCATGTCCGCGCTGGTTCAACGCCTGCACCAATTGCCGTTGGCGCAAGGCCAGCAGGCGGAGCACGCTGTCGTCCACGGTCAGTTCGCGCTGGCCCTTGATCTTGCCCAGCAGACGGCTGCCATAACTGCGGGCGGTTTGCAGGGCGCCGCCGGCAATCGCACCGGCCAGCGCCGCCGCGCCCAGGGTCAGGCCGCCCACCAGCAGATCGACGCCAGCCCCGGCGGCGGCTCCGGCCGCGATCCCGCTTCCGACCCTAACCCCCAGTTGCTTGAGGGTTTCCGGGTTGAACAGGTCGTCCCCCCAGCGTCCGTCCAGCAACGGCAGGTCGCTGGCGGCGGCGTCCCCGGTGCGAAAGGCATAGAGCTTGAGCAGGGCCTCGACACAACGCTGCTCCCGTTGGCGGATGGCGCTGCGCAGTTCGCTGATGGCTTGTTGTTCCAGAGCGGCATCGCTGGCCACGCTGCGGCGGCAGGCCGCGCAATCAATCAGCAGTTCGGCGATCAGCCGCTTCGCGCTCTGTTCTCGGGCCTGGCGTTGCGCCTGTTGGTCCGCAACCAGCCGTTCCAGTTGCGGGCGCGAGCTTTCCAGGAGCAGGGCCAGGCTTTCATAGAGCCTGCGCTCGCCGTCTTCCGGTGGCGCCACGCTGTCAAAGCGCACCAGGGCGTGCAGCCCGAGTCGCGCCAGGGCTTCGCGCCAGTCGGGTTCGCGGTGGTTGGCGCTGCTGACAAAATTCAGCACCGGCAGCAGCGGCTTGCCGCAACTGGCCAGCACTTGCAGCTCATCGCGGTATTTGGCCAGGACCGGCTCGCGGGCGTCGATCACATACAGCCCGGCATCCGAGGCCAGCAACTGGCGCAGGACCTTGGCCTCCTGCTCGAAGCGCTGGCGCGCTTCGCTGCCTTCAAGAAACCGCGTCAGCCGCGCCGGGCCATCCAGGCGTTCGCCCGGGTGTTCGAGGCGCTCCAGGTAGTCGAGCAGGGCGATGGCATCCTCCAGCCCAGGCGTGTCGTACAACTCCAGCAGGGCTTCGCCGTTCACCGACAAGCGCGCGCCCTCGACATGCCGGGTGGTGCTCGGCCGGTGGGAGACTTCGCCGAAGCCGACGTCACGGGTCAGGGTACGCAGCAGCGAGGTCTTGCCGACATTGGTGTGGCCGACCACCGCCAGTTTCAGGGGCGGTTTGTGGGTATCAGTCATGACCGGTCTCCAGCCAACTCAAGGGGGCGCCATCGCTGAAGGGCAATTCCAACGGCTGCAGCGCCGCGTGCCAATCGCCCAGGCGTTCGGCGTCCAGGGCCTGGCCGGGTGGCGCCGGCAGCAGCCAGACGCGGCTGGCACCGGCATTGCGCGCCAGTTCGGCGATCAGCGCCAGGCTGCCGCGATCCGGCGAGCGCCGCGGGTCGCAGGCAATGGCCAGGCGTGCCGGGGGGAAGCGGGTCATCTGTTCGAGGAGTCGTTGGCGGGACTCGCGGCTGTCGAGGATGCCGGCGTCTTTCACGGTCTGAGGCAATTGCGGCGGCCAGGGATATTGGTCGTCGAGTTCGATGGCCACCAGCAGGGCGCCGTCGCTGTCCTGGGTGCCGGCCGCGCCTTCGACACGGTGCAACTGTGCTGGGGCGGCATCCTTGACCCCCAGGCGCTCGCTGCTCGGCATCAACGCCTCGCGCAGTGGGCTGTAGCCCGGCAGGTTGAGGTCCAGGCTCAGGGCCGCGCGGCCACGTGTCCAGCGCCACAGGCACAGCAGGGCCAGCAGCAGGCGCGGCAGCAGGCCGTAAATCAGCACCACACCGACCAGCCATGCAGCCCAGGCCTGGCGGGCGCTTTCGATGTTCAGGGCGCTGTCGCCGCTGGCGCGGATCATGGCCTCGCTGGGGAGGCTGAAGCCGATCAGCGCGGGCAGGGTGCCCAGAGCCTGGGTCAGGGCGACGAAGGTGTCGCCGCGCAATAGGGTGGTTTCCCAGACGAAGCCGTAGCGTCGGGTGGCCATCAGCGTCAGCAACAGCACCAGGGCGCTGAGCATCGCCAGCAGCCACAGGCCATGCACCAGCAGGCCGATGGCCCAGCGATTGAGTTTTTTGCGTTGCAGCAACAGCAGCAGGGCCGGTGCCAGTTGCGCGGCCTTGGCGTCGCGCGCGAGTTTCTCGCTGAGCCACAGCCACAAACGGCCCAGGCTGGCGCCGTGCTCGCCGGCGAACAGCAGGCCTAGGGCCCAGCTCAGGAGCAGGATCAGGTTCAGGCCGAGCAGGCTGCCCAGGGCCCAGAACACATTGACCGGGCGCTGGCCGTCACCGAGGGCGGCGAACGCCAGGCCGGCACCGCTGATGATCGCCAGCAGCGCCATTGCCAGCAGCGCCAGGCGCGCGCCTTGCAGCCAATGGCGCAGGGCCTGGCTCAAGCCATCGCGGTCGGCCAGCCAGCGGGCGCGGGCATGGACTCGGGTTGCCAGGTCGCCGCCGGCGTGGCGTGCCAGGCGATTGGCTTCCTGATCCTCCAGCGGGCCGGCGTGTTCCTCGCGCAGGCGCACGGTTTCGGTGAGCCAGAGTTGTTGCAGGGGCGTCAGGTCTGTCACGCGGTGGTCCGTTGCTCAAATGTGCGCTGAGCATAACCGCTGTCACGCTGATCGGGGTACGTGGCGAGGGCGCGAGCCTCTGGTATCCTCGCCGCCATGAAAAAAACTCTCCCCCTCAGCCTGATCGCAGCCCTCGGTGAAAACCGCGTGATCGGCGTCGACAACAGCATGCCCTGGCACTTGCCGGGGGATTTCAAATACTTCAAGGCCACCACCCTGGGCAAGCCGATCATCATGGGGCGCAAGACCTGGGATTCCCTGGGGCGGCCGTTGCCGGGTCGCTTGAATATTGTGGTCAGCCGTCAGGCCGATTTGCAGCTCGAAGGGGCCGAGGTCTTTTCGTCGCTGGAGGCCGCGGTGGCCCGGGCCGAGGAGTGGGCACTGGAGCAGGGCGCCAGCGAATTGATGCTGATTGGTGGGGCGCAGCTTTACACGCAAGGGCTGGAACACGCCGACCGCCTGTACCTGACCCGCGTGGCGCTGAGCCCGGAGGGGGACGCGTGGTTCCCCGCGTTCGATCAGCAGCAGTGGCAGTTGGTGTCCGACCTGCCGACCCCGGCCGAAGGCGACAAGCCCGCCTATAGCTTCGAGGTCTGGGAACGCCCGTAGCCGCTGCCGCCAGGTTTGGGCCGCGTTTGGACGCTGGCCCTGAGTAGCCCCCTGTACCTGACACTCCCGCTTCGTCCATTCTGGCCTCGCGCTGCTCGGCAGCGGCTATGGGTCAGGCTTGGGCGAGCTCTTCGTGTTCGTCGGCGTTGAGCAGGGTTTTGTCGGTTTGTGCCATGACTTGACTGGTGATGGCGCCGGCGGTGATCGAGCCGCTGACGTTGAGGGCGGTACGGCCCATGTCGATCAGCGGTTCCACCGAAATCAGCAGCGCCACCAGGGACACCGGCAAGCCCATGGCCGGCAGCACGATCAGCGCGGCAAAGGTCGCACCGCCACCCACCCCGGCCACGCCGGCCGAGCTCAGAGTCACGATCGCCACCAGGGTCGCGATCCACAGCGGGTCCAGCGGGTTGATGCCGACGGTCGGGGCCACCATCACCGCCAGCATCGCCGGGTACAGGCCAGCGCAGCCGTTCTGGCCAATGGTGGCGCCAAACGAAGCGGCAAAGCTGGCGATGGACTGCGGGATGCCCAGGCGCCGGGTCTGGGCTTCGATACTCAACGGGATGCTCGCGGCACTGGAGCGGCTGGTGAACGCGAAGGTCAGCACCGGCCAGATCTTGCGGAAGAAGCGCAACGGGTTGATCCCGGCCAGGGACACCAGTACACCGTGGACCACGAACATCAGGCCCAGGCCGAGGTAGGACACCACCACAAAACTGCCGAGCTTGATGATGTCCTGGAGGTTGGAACCGGCCACCACCTTGGTCATCAGCGCCAGCACTCCGTAGGGCGTGAGCTTCATTACCAGGCGCACCAGGCGGGTAACCCAGGCTTGCAGGGTGTCGATGGCGTTGACCACTTTCTGGCCTTTCTCGACATCGTCCTTGAGCAGTTGCAGCGCGGCCACACCGAGGAAGGCGGCAAAGATCACCACGCTGATGATCGACGTCGGCTTGGCTCGGGCCAGGTCGGCGAAGGGGTTCTGCGGAATGAACGACAGCAGCAGCTGCGGCACATTGAGGTCAGCGACCTTGCCCGCGTAATCGCTCTGGATCACTTGCAAGCGGGCCATTTCCTGGGTGCCGGCCACCAGGCCTTCGGCGGTGAGGCCGAACAGGTTGGTCAGGCCGATGCCGATCAGGGCCGCGATCGCGGTGGTGAACAGCAGGGTGCCAATGGTCAGGAAGCTGATCTTGCCCAGGGACGAGGCGTTATGCAGGCGGGCCACGGCGCTGAGGATCGAAGCGAACACCAGCGGGATCACGATCATTTGCAGCAACTGCACGTAGCCGTTGCCGACCAGGTCGAACCAGCCGATCGAGGCCTTGAGCACCGGGTTGCCCGCGCCATAGATGCTGTGCAGCGCGACCCCGAACAGCACGCCGAGGACCAGTGCCAGCAGCACTTTCTTGGCCAGGCTCCAGGAGCTGTGGCGGGTTTGCGCCAGGCCCAGCAGCAAGGCGAGGAATACCAGCAGATTGAGGATCAGCGGCAGATTCATTGAAGCTCCGAAAAGATAGGTGCCAATCGCGTGTGCCTGCGATTGCGAACCGGAAATCGTAACAGCTTGATAACTAAAAGATTTAATACCAAAAAAGCAGGTCGACTGTCGTTTTTGGAATAAGCGCCTGACGCGCAGACGAATGTCAGTGGCGGGATCAGGACGCAGGCGGTCGCGCCGAGACGAGAATCGTCACACTTATTTGTTAGCGTCGATCTCTTTGAATCAGGGAGAACCGCCGATGAAACTTGCTCCGACATTTCTGGCTGTCGCACTCTGCCTGGGCCTGGCTGTCCCGGCCCTTGCCGCTACCGAACTCAAGCACTGGCCGGCGGCGCAGGCCAAGCAACTGGACGCAATGATCGCGGCCAACGCCAACAAGGGTAACTACGCGGTGTTCGACATGGACAACACCAGTTACCGCTACGACCTGGAAGAGTCCCTGCTGCCCTTTATGGAGAACAAGGGCCTGATCACCCGCGAGACCCTCGACCCGTCACTGAAACTGATGCCGTTCAAGGACACCGCCGAGCACAAAGAGAGCCTGTTCAGCTACTACTACCGCCTGTGTGAAGTCGACGACATGGTCTGCTACCCCTGGGTCGCACAAGTGTTCTCGGGCTTTACCCTCAAGGAACTCAAGGGCTACGTCGACGAGTTGATGGCTTCCGGCAAACCGGTGCCGAGCACCTATTACGACGGTGACGTGGTCAAGACCATCGAGGTCAATCCGCCCAAGGTCTTCACCGGCCAGGCTGAGCTGTACAACAAGCTGATGGAGAACGGCATCGAGGTCTACGTGATGACCGCCGCCTCCGAAGAGCTGGTGCGCATGGTCGCCGCCGATCCCAAGTACGGCTACAACGTCAAACCGCAGAACGTGATCGGCGTCACCACCCTGCTCAAGGACCGCCAGACCGGCGCCCTGACCACCGCGCGCAAGCAGATCACCGAAGGCAAATATGACGAGAAGGCCAACCTCGGCCTGGAGCTGACCCCTTACCTCTGGACCCCGGCCACCTGGATGGCCGGCAAGCACGCGGCCATCCTGACCTACATCGACGAATGGAAAAAACCGGTACTGGTGGGGGGGGACACGCCGACCAGCGATGGCTACATGCTGTTTCACGATGTGGACGTGGCCAAGGGCGGCATCCACCTGTGGATCAATCGCAAGGACAAGTACATGACCCAACTCAACGGCATGATGGCCAAGCACGCCGCCGCCCAGGCCAAGGAAGGGCTGCCGGTGACTGCCGACAAGAACTGGGTGATCGTCAAGCCCGAGGACATTCAGTAACCGGTTGACCGACGCCGGATCCTGCAGCCTCGGTTGCGGGGTTCGGCTCAGTGTCGTGGATAAGATCGTTGCAGAGTGTTTCAACTTGTGACAAATAAAGGCCCTCTGCCATAATCGCCGCCGCTTAACGCTGCGGCTTGTTCCTAGCGTGCTGGGCTCCCTTCCGACTGCGCGTAATGGAATACGTTGTGAGCTATCTCTCGATCGAATTCGGCTTCTGCTTCATCCTGTTTTTCGTCCTGTACTGGTGCCTGTGCGCGACCCCGCGTCTACAGAACGTGCTGCTATTGGGCGCGAGCTACGCGATCCTCGCCAGCTTCAGCCTGAATTTCCTGTACATCCTGCTCGGCTATACCAGCCTGGTGTACCTGTTGGGGCTGTTGAGCCATCGGTATCCGGGGCGTGGCTGGGTCAATGGCTTGATGCTGTTGCTGGTGCTCGGCACTTTCTACCTGTTCAAGTACCAGGACTTCTTTACCAGCAGCCTGCAAAGCGCCCTGGCGCAGTTCGGCCTGGAAGTGTCGGTGCCGCTGCTGGAAGTGCTGCTGCCGGTGGGGCTGTCGTTCTATACCTTTCACTCGGTCAGCTACCTGGTGTCGATCAACCGGCGTGAGATGAGCCCGGCATCGCCCTTCGACCTGGCGCTGTACCTGGCCTTCTTCCCGAGCCTGATCGCCGGCCCGGTGAACCGTGCCAGCCACATGCTGCCGCAGATCCGCCCGCAAACTGTGCGTCAGGTACTGGAGCCGCAGCGCGCCCTGGGCCTGATTGCCCTGGCGGTGGTCAAACTGTTTTTCCTCAGTTCGTGGTTGGCCAACGAATGGGTCGACCCGGTGTTCGAAAGCCCAGTGAGCTTTTCCGCCGAGCAGATTCTGCGCAGCGTCTACGGCTATTCGTTCCTGATTTACTTCAACTTCAGCGGCTACACCGACCTGGTGACCGGCATCGCGTTGCTCCTGGGCTTCCGTCTGCCGGAGAACTTCAACTTTCCCTACGCCGCACGCAACCTCAAGGAATTCTGGGGCCGCTGGCACATCAGCCTGTCGACCTTTATCCGCGATTATGTGTACATCCCCCTGGGCGGTAACCGCCGGGGCGTGTGGCGCGGCAACCTGAACATGCTGTTGGCGATGCTGATTTCCGGGCTGTGGCACGGCGCAAGCGCCAACTTCATTATCTGGGGCGCCCTGCACGGTATCGGCCTGGCGCTGTACAAGCTCTTCAGCCAATGGCTGCCCCTGCGCCCGACCTGGATCGGCGCCGACCTGCTGGCACGTTTGCTGACCTTCCACTATGTGGCGTTTGCCTGGATTTTCTTCCGCTGTGCGTCCTTCAGCGACGCCCTGGATATGTTCGCGGGCCTGGGCAATCTGTCGCTGGCCGGGTTGACCAGCCAGGGCGCCTCGCTCCTGGCCTGCCTGCTGTTTGTCGCCTTTTACCCGCAGATCGTGGCGCTGTTGCGCCGGCTGTTCGATGCCGGCACCCGGCTGCCGTGGCTGCTGTATCCGCTGCCGTTGGGTTTGTTCATTTGCTTGGTCATCTTTGCCTCGCCGTCGGGCGTACCGGGGTTTATCTATGCCAGTTTCTAACAGGTCGCCGTGGCTGAGCAGCCAGGGCGCTGCCGCCAAAGTGCTGTACGCGGTGCTGGTCATCAGCCTGATGCTGGTGTGGTTCAACCAGAACTCGATCCGCCTGTACTGCCAGCAGAAGTACCACGAAGGCTGCGAGATTCCCGGGCTGGCCCAGAACCCTCAATGGCGCTGGGGCGCGCAGTTGAATCAGACGCTGGAGGATGGCCGGCAACGGCTGGTCAGCCAGTTCACCGGGCAGGACGGGCTTGATCTGATGGCCCAGGCCGAGGCGGCGGAAGACGAGCCGCTGGCGCCGTTGCCGACCCTCGCCCCCGCCCCTGTGGAGCCCGTGGTCCTGGCGCCCGCCGCGCCCGCCGCGCACCCAGCCACCCATCCGGCGACGGTTCAGGCGCCAGCACATGAACCGGTCCGGCTGCCCGTGCACGAGCCAGTGCGTGAACCCGCCTTGGTCGCAGCGGTCGAACCCTCGACCCCGGCCAGCCCCACGCCGGTTGAACGTGCCCCGGGCACGCCGTTGATGGCATCCCTGGCCCTGGGCGATGAAGTGTTTTTTGTCGGTGACTCGCTGATGCAAGGCGTGGCGCCGCACATGGCCAATACCTTGCGCAAACGCTACAACGTCAAAAGCGTGAACCTCAGCCGGCAGAGCACGGGGTTGGCCTACCCGAACTTTTTCAACTGGCCCAAGACCGTTGAAAGCACCCTGGCCGCCAACCCGAACATTCGACTGATGGTGATCTTCCTCGGCCCGAACGACCCGTGGGACATGCCCGATGGCAAAGGCAAACCTTTCCTGCGCTTCAAGGCCCCGGACTGGGAAGTGGCTTACCGCCAGCGCATCGACTCGATCCTCGACACCGCGCGCGAGCACAACGTGCAAGTGATCTGGGTCGGCCCGCCGAATATGGAGAAAGCCAAGCTGTCGGCGGCCATGGCCTACCTCAACGTGCTGTATAAGAGCCAGATCGAGCAGTACCAGCAGCACTTTGTCTCGGCCAACGAGATCCTTGGCTATCAGAACGACCAGTTCTCCTATTACCTGACGGACGCCAACCAGAAGAAGGTCAAGACCCGGGTCGATGACGGCATCCACTTCACTCCTACTGGGCAACGGCTGATCGCCGAACGCGTGATCTCCATGATCAACTTTCCCAGCCCACAAATAACGGAGCACTGATATGCGGCGACTGCACGGCATTGCGCTGTTGTTGAGCATTACCCTGCTGAGCAGTTGTAGCCCTACCTCCCAGGTCCAAGCCACACCCTCGGCGGGGGTCGGTAAACCAGGTGTGGCCTCGAAGAAAATCCTCCCGGTGCCGGGCAGCGACCCGAACCTTGCGTTGCTGGCCCGCAAGTTCAGCACCTCGGACCGCACCCCGATCCATATCGTGCAACTGGGCGATTCGCACACCGCGGCCGACCTGTTCAGCGGTGAAATGCGCCGCCTGTTGCAGGCCCAGTACGGTGACGGCGGTATCGGCTTTATCGCCGCCACGCCGGTGCCGGGGACCCGCTATGAGCGGGTGATTCTCAACGTCGCCAAGCGTCAGTGGTCGCAAGTGTCGGCGCGTAATCAGCAGAGCACCCAGTTTCCCCTGGGCGGTTATCTGTCGTTGCCCCAGACCCCGGGGGCCAAAGTTCAGATCCGCGAGCGCGAGCCCAGCCGCCAGCAGTATCGGGTTTCGGCGCTGTACCAGGCCACGGCCAACAGCACCCTCAAGGCCCAGTCCAACCTGACCCAGGCCACCCGCATGCTGGCTGCCACGGGTGGGCAATGGCGCTTCAGCCCACCGTTCAACAACCTGAGCATGCCCCTGGAGCTGAGCGTCGCCAACAACAAGGGCCTGGCCCTGGGCGGCTGGAATATCCTCGGGCAGAAGAGTGCGGGGGTGATCTATTCGTCGTTGGGCATCAACGGCGCGCGCCTGGACGTGGTGGATAAATGGCAGCCGGGTTGGGCCGATACGCTCAAGGCCCTGCGTCCGGACATGGTGATCCTGGCCTACGGCACCAACGAGGCGTTCGACGATGACCTGGAATTGGACAAATACCGCGCCCAGTTGCAGGACAAAATCACCCTGTTGCGCAAGACCCTGCCCAAGGCGGTGATTCTGCTGGTCGGCCCTCCGGATTCGATCAAGCGCCGTGGCGCCGGCTCCTGCGCCGCCGCGCAGCCGCAACCTCTGCGCCAACTGGTGCGGATCCAGAAAGACCTGGCGCAGCGTAACCGCACCCTGTTCTGGGACTGGCAGGCCTTCATGGGCGGCCCGTGCTCCATCAGCCAATGGCAATCCAACGAACTGGCGCGCAACGACCTGGTGCACCTGACTGCCGATGGCTACCGCAAGAGCGCCGATGGTCTGTATCGCTTCCTGCGTGGGCAGCTGGGCCAACCCGTGCCCTAGGTTCGACCTGACCCGGGATCGCTCGGCGGTCTGGGCCACGGACAAAAAAATGCCCCGCACTTGGCGGGGCATTTTTATTCAACGGCCAGTATCACAGGCCGTCGAGCATGGCCTTGTTGCGTACCGCGCCCTTGTCGGCGCTGGTGGCCAGCAGGGCGTAGGCTTTCAAGGCGGTGGTCACTTTACGTGGCCGCACTTCAACCGGTTTCCAGCCTTTTTTGTCCTGCTCGGCGCGACGTGCCGCCAGTTCCTCGTCGCTCACCAACAGGTTGATCGAGCGGTTGGGGATGTCGATCAGCACTTTGTCGCCGTCCTGCACCAGGCCAATGGCGCCGCCGGCTGCCGCTTCGGGCGAAGCGTGGCCGATGGACAGGCCCGAGGTGCCGCCGGAGAAGCGGCCGTCGGTCAGCAGGGCGCAGGCTTTGCCCAGGCCCTTGGACTTGAGGTAGGAAGTCGGATAGAGCATTTCCTGCATGCCCGGGCCGCCTTTCGGGCCTTCGTAACGGATGATCACGATGTCGCCGGCTTTCACTTCGTCAGCAAGGATGCCGCGCACGGCGCTGTCCTGGCTTTCGAAGATTTTGGCGTTGCCTTCGAACACATGGATCGACTCGTCGACGCCAGCGGTTTTCACCACGCAGCCGTCCAGGGCGATGTTGCCGTAGAGCACGGCCAGGCCGCCTTCTTGCGAGTAAGCATGCTCGACACTGCGGATGCAGCCGTTTTCACGGTCGTCGTCCAGGGTTTCCCAACGGGTCGACTGGCTGAACGCGGTCTGGGTCGGGATGCCCGCCGGGCCCGCCTTGAAGAAGTGATGCACGGCTTCGTCGGTGGTCTGGGTGATGTCCCACTTGGCGATGCCTTCGGCCATGGAGGCACTGTGCACGGTCGGCAGGTCGGTGTGCAGCAGGCCGCCACGGGCCAGGGAACCGAGGATCGAGAAGATCCCGCCCGCGCGGTGCACATCTTCCATGTGGTACTTCTGGATGTTCGGCGCGACTTTGCACAGTTGCGGCACGTGGCGCGAAAGGCGGTCGATGTCGCGCAGGTCGAAATCGATCTCGGCTTCCTGGGCTGCGGCCAGCAAGTGCAGGATGGTGTTGGTGGAGCCGCCCATGGCGATGTCCAGGGTCATGGCGTTTTCGAACGCCTTGAAGTTGGCGATGTTGCGCGGCAGTACCGACTCATCGTTGTCGCCGTAGTAACGCTTGCACAGGTCGACGATGGTGCGCCCGGCCTGCAGGAACAGTTGCTCGCGGTCGCTGTGAGTGGCCAGCGTCGAACCGTTGCCCGGCAAGGCCAGGCCCAGGGCTTCAACCAGGCAGTTCATCGAGTTGGCGGTGAACATGCCGGAACACGAACCGCAGGTCGGGCAAGCGCTGCGCTCGTACTCGGCGACTTTCTCGTCAGAAGCGCTGGAGTCGGCGGCGATGACCA